>Ga0265295_1000798_pt1 | contig 59802 bp, 54 predicted proteins | sample Munlansysbiofilm_FD_192503 | JGI IMG/M metagenome (GOLD analysis project Ga0265295, IMG submission 192503) | Leachate microbial communities from a municipal landfill in Southern Ontario, Canada - Methane capture system biofilm | ecosystem: Engineered > Solid waste > Landfill > Unclassified ... | reverse complement strand
TCCTCCGACAAAGTAAATCGGGAAGGGTCCACGATCCATCTGCTACCCAGACTTCTATCTTCCCGGCTGGTGCTCCAGGTCTGAGCTTTGATGCTGTAGATATAATCCAGATAGCTGGCGCCACCTCTATCGGGAATAAGCTTTGATAGGGCAACATCTACACTTTGGGTCTGGGGCAGAAAGTAACCCACCCAATTCGAAAAATAAGCGCCATTCACATCCACGCAGAGCGCGACTGGCACAGTAACAGGATCAGCGCGAAAGCCGCTGATGGTGAGATCATCTGGCTGTTTATGGGGCCAGAACTGAAGCTTGAAACCTTGGGGAGAGATAGCCTGATGATCGTCATTAATCCAAACAGATGCGGGAAAGTAAAGCATTTGACCATCATAGCCAGCATAGCTCCAACGGATAGTTTTAATCTGTTGAAGGGGATCGAATACCATATAATCCTGAAACATGTAGCCCAGTTCATTACAGGCCGTTACCGGTGTGAAAGCTGCTGTATCCAACACAGGAAAACACTTCCAATAAATTACGCTCTGCATAGTGTTTTCAAAGCTGTATGTTTTCAGCTCGCGAGGGCAAGAATCAGTTGCACTCAAGATGCTGAATATCAACACAATGAACACGATGACAAATAGCCTTGCCATGTACCTCAATGTAGATTTTGTCATCTTGCACTGCGCAGGACGACAATATCTTGAGTTATGCGTAATCCCCAGAGCAAAAGCAGATAGGGTTATGGACAATAGGATCAGAAGGAATCGTGTTTTCATATCTCCTCAATGTTTTATGGTGGAGTAGCACATTCGCTCTCCCCTGTGCTTTGGCTATTTTATCATCAAGATCTTCCGGGCGTGCAGCTCAGGTCCGGTATTGATGCGATCAACCCCGTTGCCGTTACTTACGGGCTTATCACTGTTGTCGTTACCATCCCAATGGGGAATATTGGCCACGGTCTTATGGGGCTTTGTTCCCATTCCCCGCACCACCTGACCTTTGACATTGTAAACGAGGATATTGGCCTTATCAGCAGGCATAGCAAATGATTTTCGCTTAGTCATAATGCAGATCCCCTTGGAATCGGGCTATACGGCGTGGACACCCAGATTCCCAGGATCTCAAGCAGCTTCATATTTCTCATTTTGACACTCCTTATTCATTGGTTCTATAAGCATAGTGTCCGAAATGGGAAATTTGAGATGACGGAACCCAAAAGTTTATTGCTTTATGCGAGCCATTACTTCTTCAAAGCTCCACAGCACCATTCCCATCTCTGTGGGTATCCGTGTGTTAGCCGGCAACACGAAGGAGCCGTAAACTTTGTTTCTTTTGTAATCTTCAATGCTCAGGTGATTTCTTTCATCCAGATGAATGACAAAGCTAACCCCCACCGGTTTGTTTTCCTGGTTCAAGTGGAAAAGACAAATGCTGAATCTGTGCTTACCGAGCGCAGAAATTCCCCAATCCTGAATTGAAGGGAGCTCCCGCATGAGTTCAATCAGCTTGGGATCGCGATATCGTGAGCTTTTAGCATCTCTGTCATCAAGCTTTTCTGTGCCGATTTTTAGCATCTCCCGGATGAATCTCAGAATCGCATCATATTGGTGATAATCCAGGATGTCCGGGGTATTTTCCCAGCCCATGGCCAGCAGGATCTTCGCTTTCAGATTCCGGACTATTTTATCCTTCCTCTTTTGGGCTACTTTGGGGCTCACCTGCAAAGAATCGGCATATTCGGCCATATTCTTGAAGGCGTGCATGGCTTCATATTCTTTGTATTCAGGGCTTTGCAATAGCAAGCTTTGGCTCTTGGGGTCCAGGCCATCGAGCAGAATCGGCTCTGCAACGTCCAGTGCACTTTCCAGGATTTCGCCTTCTTTACAGAGCTCAGTATATAGTGCCTTGTCACCCGCTTTCGCTTGATAATGCTTGCACAGGAGGTTGTGGGATACCTGGCTCAGCCAGGCCGGAATGTTCTTGATCTCAGCTTGTGAGCTAAGCAGTTGCAGAATGGTTTCCTGCGCGATATCTTGCGAGAGCTCCGGATCCTGGGTTTTGCTATAACAGAACCCAAAGATCTTCTTCTGATAGGAGGCAAAAACCTCTTCCACATCCTTGGGATAAAAGGCTTTCGCCTGCTCCTGGATAGAAGCACTGTAGTCAGCACTTGGGCTATCTTTGAGCAGCATCAATAAGACCGCATTGGCGATCTCGGGAGCCATATTTAGCTTACGGAAGTTCTGAGCGTTTTGGACGTCGCAGAGCCCGATTAGCTGTTCATAATGAAGCTGGGTAAAGGAGTGCTCGCTGGATTCTTTCATCTATCTTTCCTGCTTTATTTGTAGTTTAATTCAAGCTTATTTGATCTGCCCTGGCTGTCAATTACAAAATGATTGCCGGCCTTCTTTTAGTATATCCAGCGGGTTTATGGCAATATTATTGATTGACAGATTGCGAGCCGTTATTTTCCTTACATAAGCAGTGTTTATTGCCTTAATGTTTCCAAAACGTATTAGGAGTTAAACGGTGAAAATAATGTCCTTGCTTATCCTGGTCGCAAGCATGTTGAGAAAAGCATGAAAGCACCCATCTATCTGCTTCTGTTATCGATTTTGACGCTGAGTGCCTGTGCACATCTGGACAATGGCTTTATGCGCAGTGCCGAGCCTTTGGAAAAGGGTGATATTCGCGGTTCTTTTGGCATCTCTTCCAGCTATTCATACGTACCGGGCTTGGATTTCGAGCCGGACTACTCTCTTAACTTGAACAATCGCCTCAGAGGGTCCGAATATGTTTGCCAGACACCGGCAGGGCTGGACATCGGCCTGGGCAAAGGATTCCAGATAGGCGGGCAGGCAGCTCTCTCTCATGGAGAGGATCTTGACGGGCCTACTTCTCCTCTCACAAAATCCTTCCGCGGCTATCTGCAATATTCTATCCCGCTGGGAGATAGCGATCGGTTTGGCTTGTCTCACAGCTATTGGCTGGGCCTATCGCCCGGCATGCTGGTGCACAATGAGACTTGGCCCATAGGCCAGGAATTTGGTGTCCCCTGCAGCAACAGGCACTTGCTGGAGCACCATAGTATTGGTGTTGAATATCCCGTGACCTTCACCCAGACCCATCACTATAAGACAGATAAACTTAAAGACCGGAAAAACTCCAACAGCCTCACCTTCCGTTACAGCAAAATATTGGTGAGTAGCAAAATAATCTCGGGCGCAAATTTTGCAGAAATGGACAATCAAGCCAAGCAGAGCATACCCCGCTACGCCATCATCTACACGCGCCAGCTCGAAAACGACTGGAATCGTATTTTCTTCGATCTGGGCCTTGAATTCAGTGGTAAAAAAGGACTGACGGTGCCGATATTTGGAGTGAAAACGGTATTTGGCTCCCCTTGGAAAAAGAAACATAAACCGGCTTTTGAAGCGGATCCTCTGCCGTAGCAAAGCCCTTGCTCCTTGGTTCGACGCGCTTTCGATTTGTCTTGAACTCGAGATGACTCGAAATCTCAAGTCAACTCGAGTCGAAAACATGTTAGAAGCAAGCTCAGGAAACGGGTGTGGTATGGGGCTCATGCTGTGCTGATCAGATTGGTGTTCCAAGTACTTGCCTGGCGGGAAGAGGCCTTGCAAGACAAAATTAATGCCTCCACATAGCTGAGGAGGCATTTTATACTTATGGCTTGGTATGTAAGTAAGGAATCTTATTTTTTGCTATCGACGCCAAAGCCTTTCAGAGCTTCGCCCAGTTCACTAATGTCCCGGTTGAATTCTGTTTTAAACATTTCCCAGGCTTCTTTGCCTTCGTGTGTGTAGCCTGCGAGCTTTGTTTTCATTTCTTGGTTCTTCAGTTCCAGCTCTTCTACTTTCTTGTCATAAGCTGCCATCAATTTGCCTTTGGAATTGGTCATCCTGGTTTTGTAATCGGCAATTATCAGGTCATTGGCAGCTATTTTAGTTTCCTGTTCGGCTTTAAAGGCCTGCCATTCCATTTCGGCAGCGGCTTTGTTGGCATCTTCGATCATTTGGGCTTCGGCCAGTGCTTTGTCGTTGTTTTTCTTGCAGCCCGGGGTCCAGGCCAGCAGTATGGCCAGCAGCAGGATAAGGATACTTGTTTTTAGTATATTCATGTGTTCTCCATGTTTGTTTTATACTTTAGTTTCTTGGCACACAGTGCCCTTTGGGTATATGGCAGTTCCAGGCTGAGGGGATAATATCGCCCCGAAAGAATGAGGTTCTTCGGGGCGATATAGCTGTGGAATTGTCAGAGTTTCGATATTTCGTCTCGGATTTCGTCTTTGGTTTTTCCGAGTTTCTTTTGCAGTCTTCCGAGTAGCTCTTCTTCCTTGCCTTCTGCAAAGAGAAGATCATCATCTGTCAAATCGGCATACTTTTGTTTCAGCTTGCCGGCAATAACTTTCCAATTACCTTTGATATTGAGCTTAGTCATATTAACCTCCATGGCTTAGTAGCTTTGGTTCATATGGATAGATTTGATTAGAATCTTAGGCCTAGTTGCAGGCTTAACTGAGAGTTTGTGCTGCTTGTCTCAAGATTTTGAGCATCGATGTCTTTCCAGGAAAAGGTATTTTGACTGCTTTTGTACATCGCTTGTAATACGATAGGTTTGAAACCAACCCCAAATCCCATTCCCCAATAAAATCCCCCGCTGACTTTCAGGTTATTTACTGCAGAGTGTGCGTAGTTGTCGCTGTAAGCGGGAAGATTGTAGCCTGCCTGCACAATGACTTCTGGGGACAGAAGAATAGGTGTGAGCACATACTTGCCAGTAAGATAGATGGGCAAGTAGGAAAATTTACGCGTATTCAAATCCAGATTTTTGCTTTTCAATTCTCTGGGGACTTGAAACTCAAGCCCTAAACCGAAAAGCATATCCCCGGGGCCTACTCTTTCGGCAGATAGTACTTCTGCATAAAGAGATACTCCGGTATTTACCTTGCTATCGCGACTGAGTGCGACATTGGAAAAGGACTGCTTTCCGTTCAAATCAAGACCCAGGCCAAATTGCCCCATCACTCGTGCTTCCAAAAGCAGAGCACTGCAGATGATAATGGTAAAAATGAGTAGTTTTTTCATGCTGATAATCCTTAGTGTTTTAGCATTAAGTTAGTTAGAGTACCTTATTGCCCCGGATGATCCGGATCAGAACTACAATGACAGCAACCACTATCAGAATATGGATGAAACCACCCATGGTATAGGAGGTAATCATCCCCAATAACCATAAGACAATTAAAATTACACCAATTGTTAGTAACATCTTGTTCCTTCTTTTGCTGTGCGGGTTTATTTTGTAGTGACAGCAGCCCGATTGCCAGCAAAGCGAACTGCTAATAAGAAGATATTTAAAATTCCACTTACTATCAGAAAATATAGTCACATGATAGGTATTGGCAAATTAAAAGTTTGGGAATGCTGAAAATAATTTGTAAAGGTCAGCGGATTGAAGGGATTGGATGATCTTGTAAATCGGCTAAACGCTCTGATGGTGAACCCGTGATTCACCTGTGAGGCTATGCTGAGGGATGTCTATTGTAACTAAGCTGCGGTGTTTGGACTTGGGCAATATTGAGCGGAAAGATAGCTGGTGGTGTAGGCAAAGCGGCGTCCGCCACTACGGTAAAACGTTAAAACGCTAAAACGATAAAACGTTGAAACGCTAAAACTCCAAACTATTGATCCGGATTACTCAAGGCGCGGGCTCTTTCCCGTTCCATATCCTTCTGTTGCAAGGACTCGCGTTTGTCATAGTACTTCTTGCCCTTGGCCACGGCGATGGTGAGTTTGCAGCGTCCCTGTGCGTTGATATAGATATCCAAAGGGATCAGGGTCATGCCTTGTTCGTCCACTTTGGCTTTCATGCGGCGGATTTCGTGTTTATGCAGCAGCAATCTACGGGGACGGGTGGCATCATGATTGAAAAAAGAGGCTTTTTCCCAGGGTGAGATATGGAAATTCATCAGCCAGCACTCGTTGTCTTTCACACGGGCAAAGCTATCTTTGAAGTTCACCATGCCATCGCGGATGGATTTGATCTCACTGCCTTTGAGGGCGATGCCGGCTTCGTATTTTTGTTCAATGGTATATTCATGGGTGGCTCTGCGGTTTTTTATGATTTTCATTGTCTTAGCTCTTTCTGTATTTTTATTTGATATTCCTGGGCGGTAGAGATCAATTCTGCTTCATCCAGATTGCTGAGCTGGCGTTTTTTCAGCACAAAGTTTCCGGCGACCATTACGTCCCGGATCTGCTCTGCGCCCAAGGCATAGACGAGCTGAGAATAAGGATGATAAAGCGGTTGGCTTTGCAGATTTTGCAGATCTATGATCAGTAGATCGGCGCATTTCCCTGCTTCGAGGGAGCCCAGATCCTGCTCTTTGCCCAGGGTACGAGCGCCTCCTATGGTGAGCAGGGCAAAGGCATCCCGGGCCGGCAAGAATTCCGGATCGGCATTGATGGCTTTGTGCAGTTTTGCGGTGGTGCTGAGTTCTTCGAGGATGTCAAGATTGTTGTTGCTAGCCACACCGTCTGTACCGAGGGCTACACTCAGATGGCGCTTCAGCATATCTTTCAGCGGAGCAATGCCGCTGGCGAGCTTGAGATTGCTATCTGTGCAGATGGAAATGGCAGACTGGCTGCCTTCCAGCAGCTCCAGCTCTTTTCCGGAGAGCCAGACGCCGTGGGCAAAGAGACATTTTGCCTCTAATACGCCCAGGGAGGCCAGATATTCCAGGGGACGCTTACCGTTGAGTTTGAGGCAGTCTTCCAGCTCTTGCTGAGTCTCGCTGAGATGGGTGTGCAAGAGCCAGCCATGGTCTGCGGCGAGCCGGGCACAGGAGGAATAAAGCTCAGCGGAACAGGTATAGATGGCGTGAGGGGCGATGGTGCAGCCCACCAAAGGTTGATCCCGGTAGGCATCCTCAAATTCCAGCAGCTTTTCGGCAAATTCATGGCCGTCGCCAGAGTATTTGGGGGCGATGATGGCTTCACTGACCAGCACGCGCATTCCCGCTCTGATGCAGGCATCGGCGATGCGCTCTTTTTGAAAATACATGTCGTTGGTTAAGGTAATACCATTCAGAATCATCTCCGCGGCAGAATGCAGAGAGGCATCATAGACGAAGTCCGGGGTCATCATTTTGGCTTCCAGAGGCCAGATGTAGTCTTTCAGCCAAGTGTGCAGGGGCAGATCATCCGCCAGACCGCGGAAATAGCTCATGGGCATGTGGCTGTGGGCGTTGATAAAGCCGGGAGTGACCAGGCAGCCGAAGGCATCGTGGGTCTGTTTGGCCTTGTACTGTTTGATCTGGTCCAGAGGCAAAATATCCACTATGCGCCCCTGATCGATCACCATAAAATGCTCGCTTAAAATGCGAAATTCCGGATCCATGGTGATAAAGCTGCCACCTTTGATGATCGTATCACATTTGCTCATGATTGCATCCTTTGCGCGGCTTCCTGAGGAGAAAATACGCCTTTGGGGGTGATGATGCCGGTGATGTATTTGGCAGGGGTGATATCAAAAGCAGGGTTCAGGGCAGGGGAGCCTGGATTTGCCAAGTAGCTGCCATTGAAGAGTTTGATCTCGTCTTCAGCGCGGATCTCGATGGGAATATCTTCACCTTGGGCGCAGGCCAGATCGAAGGTGCTATCCGGAGCGGCGATATAAAACGGAACCTTGTGCACATGGGCCAGCACCGCCTTCTCGTATGTGCCTATCTTATTGGCGATATCACCATTCAGGCAGATTCTATCCGCACCGGTGATCACCAGATCAATCTGCTCTTTCCAAAAATAAAAGCCCGCAGCGGAATCGGCAATAATGGCGTGCGGGATGCCTTCCTGCTCCAGTTCAAAAGCTGTGAGCCTTGCGCCCTGAAAACGGGGACGGGTCTCAGAGACATAGACGAAGATATTTTTACCCTGTTTATGCGCCTCGCGCACCACGGAGAGGGCCGTGCCGTGATCCACTGTGGCCAGGGCTCCGGCATTGCAGTGAGTGAGGATGCGGGCTCCTTCTTCGATCAATTCCGCACCTATCTTGCCCAGTTTCAGGCAATCATCCGCACTTTTATTGGCAAATTCCTGGGCTGCCAGAACTGCTACCTGGCGGGCATGCGGCAGATCCGGGATGAACTTCAGCGCAGATTCATAGACAAACTGCACACCGATGGAGAGATCCACAGCAGTGGGGCGGGTGGAAATCAGCTCCTCCCGGGCGCGGCGCAAATAGGCGCGGAACTTCTGATCCGGTGCCGCCAGTGCCGCCAAAGCCATACCAAAAGCACCCGCTGCGCCTATCGCAGGAGCGCCACGCACCGTCATATCGCGGATCGCTGCGGCTACTTCCAGGTAAGTAGTATATTCTTTTAGTGCAAATTCATAAGGGATTTTGTTTTGATCTATCATGATCAGCCGGTCTTTTTCAAACCAGACTGAGCGGTATTCATTGCCATTTATGCGCATGTTTTCTCCATGTTTTAAGTCTGTGAGGTAAGGCTGTGATAGGGGGGGATTTGTGTCAATAGCTTTTTGTGGGAAAGAGGTTTTAGAGTTTTAGGGTTTTAACGTTTTAGGGTTACGGCGATTGATAGATTTCTGCTTAATTTGAGTCCTGTAGGGACGCTATTTCAGATAGAAAACCGAGCAACAAATAGGGGCAAAGTCCTGTAGGGACGTTATTTTAGATAAGCCTGAATCGGTTCGTGGCATTCAGAATAAAGAGGAATCATATCTGTATAGCGTTCTATAAATGCTATCTAAAATGGCGAACCCACAGGACTCAGTGTGAGTGTATTGCGATGTTTTTCTATCTGAAATACTGTCCCGATGAGACTCGTTTTGCTTTGTATGTTGTCTGAACTGCTGTACCTCTGGAACTTTAGAGCAGGTCCCGGGCTCAGCAGACGGGGACGTCTGCTATCCAATAGCCATCCCCCGAATTCACGTCATCTTCTTTATCTGTGTCAATTTGTCAAATCCGCACAATCCGTGTGACTATTCATTTATTTACTGCACGCACCGTCTAAAGACAGTGCTACGGCCGGATGAATCCAGCGTTGCGATTAATATTTGATCAGTTTGTGGACCTGGCTTTGGCCGGAAAATTCCGCTTTGAGAAAGTAGATCCCTGCAGCTTGGGCTGTGGCTTTTTGGTCTTTGCCATCCCAGACCAGGCTCAGATCTCCGGCTTTGGTGATGCCATCGTATAAATCACGGATTTTAGCACCACGGAGGTTGTATATCGAGACTTTCAAAGGGGAACTGCTGGGGAATTTCAAATGGATATTAGCGCTTTCGGAAAAAGGATTTGGCCAGGAATTGATCAGTTCAAAGGGGATAGAGCCCACTTCATCTGCATTACTTTGAGCTTCACGGGCTGCGATGCTGATGGTGCGCGTGAGATTGGGCAAAATATGCGCTTTTACATAGCAGACATTGTGCTGGCTGCCGCGATCCACCTGCTGTAAAATACCGGCATAGACCTGGTAATCATCGTTTCCGGGGGGCATGATGAACTTGATTAGACCTTCATCGTAGCTGATGTTTTGATTGTTTATAATCGTGCAGCTCACGCTATCGGCGATCCCCTCATTTGAGGGCAAAAAGTAGTTATAGATCGAGGTTCCGCTAGATCCGGCAGCCACGGTGTATTGGGGAATGAAAGTAGTGCCATTCACCTTGATGGTGCGGTAAGATCTGCTGCCACAAACGCTTTTGGTGCTGAGGTTAAAAGGATATTGAGTAGTGGAACCGCTATTTTGATGAGTGTGTCCCCAGAGGGATAGATCCGTATTCAGCTCATCCAGATAGATCTCTTCGTCAAAATCGTAATGATAGAACAACACCCGGGCCGAGGCAGGGGACAAAGCAATCTCGTTTTCCAGCCAATTGCGCTGTGAGGAGATCATGGAATTGTTGCCATAGATGTTATTGCGCCAGCGATCGTAATTGATATAGGTTTCAAGGCCGATGTACTGCACATCGCCATAGTCAAAGCTGTAATCCTGAGTGTGATAAGCCCAGCTTGTACTGCTGTTATTCAGCCAGGGCCAGCCAAAATAGCGCCACCAATGACGGCGGGCAGAGCCCTGAGGGCCGGGAGTACTATTCCAGCCACCGATGTCATGATTTCCGCTCACCACATATACGGGAACTTCGATCAAAGCCAAAAGCCGCTGCGTCCAGCCATACCAATACTGTCCGGCCAGATTCTCCAGCTCGCCTTCATTGATGAGGTCTCCGGTGATCAGCACAAATTCGGGGTTGATGAGATTGATATCATCGATCACAGCCCTGAAATCCACCACCTCGGTGGAATCAGTATCATAGCCGCTATTGGGATAATTCACCCGGTTGGGCAGATGCAGATCGGTGAGATGCACAAAGTAGTAACTGGATTTGCGGGTAGGTAGTAACTTCACCGCATGCTGGGTGATATCGTGGATGCCGCCATTTGCCGTAAGCTCCAGATCGTAGAGCTCATAAACTGCCACTGCGGGGATGGGGCAGTGCAAGGCCCAAGTGCCCAGTGTGGGGTTAAAATTCTGATTGGTAAGCTGCAGGGGGATGCGTTTTGAGCCATGCAAGAGCGCTGCGGCAAAGCCTGTGGTATGCTCTGCTGCCAAAGCTGTGATCACCAGAGTCTCTCCCGGAATGTGGATGGCGGGGATATTCAGAATCGGCCGCATGATCACCGAAAGGGTATCGCCAGGGGCATTCCAGGCGGATAGAGCAGGAAGACTGACAGAGATCAGGCAAAACACGGTCAGCAGGAAAAGGATTCTATGGCCCAGAAGAGATATCTTCATCTTAAATCTTGTCCATTATGGCTTTCACGGTATTGATCGGGATGGCAAAGCCCAAACCGATGCTGCCACCGGTCTCAGAAAAGATAAAGGTATTGATGCCGATCACTTCGCCATGGATATTCACCAGAGGGCCGCCGCTATTGCCTTGATTGATGGCAGTATCGGTCTGAATCATATTCAAATACTCACTGCCGCCCTGGTCCTGGGAGATGTTGCGTCCCAAAGCGGAGATCACGCCCACAGTCACGCTGGGCTTGGCATCGTTCATCAGATATCCGTAAGGATTGCCCAAAGCGATGCTCCATTCTCCCACCATGAGGTTGTTGGAATTTCCCAAGCGGGCATGGGGCAATTGGTTGCTTCTGATGCGCAGTTTGGCGATATCATGCACAGCATCGATGCCGATCAATTCTGCCGTAAATTCGCGTTGATCGGGCAGCACTACCTTGATCTCGGTGGCGCCATTTACCACATGGGCATTGGTGATGATATAGCCTTGGGGGTCATAGATCACACCGCTGCCGATGGACTGCACTTGGCGTTGGACTGGGCCAAAGAAATCGAAGAAGCCGAAGAAGCCGAAATTGGACGGAATACGCCCACGCACGATCTCAGTTTTGATCACATTCACGCTCACCACCGCCGGGGCGATCTCGGCCACAGCACGGGTGATGGCGTTTTGCCGGCTCACTCCGGTGCTGTCGCAGGGCATACTGGGATCGCTGAACATAGTGGAGACGGGAGTGGGACGAGCGCGGAATTGATTGATCAAAACCAGACTGATGCCTGCATTGAGAATCAGGATAATGATGCCAATGGCAATGACATGGGAGGTCTTCATTGAAACTTCAGAATAGCAAATTCTATGGTGTGCAGGCTGACGCAAGTTTCGAAGCAGGGGCCATTCGGACGTTCGTTGAGGACCGCAAAGATGGGAAACATCCAGGCATCCCGCACGCCGTCGGTAAGGTCTCTATGACACGCTACAGCCACGATCACATCCGGCATCACGTCACGTATGATCTTACGCGCCAAAGAGCCACCAGTGGCCACCGCAGCCTTCACATTCAGCTTTTCAGCCAGGGCCTTGAGCGCTGCAATGTCACATTTGCCGCAGGAAGCGCAGTCGTTGATATCCGCAGTGATGCGAATCTTGCACTTGGAATTTTGCAGACAGTGTGGCAGCAGCAGCAGGATATTGGTGTGATTGATGTTTTTGGCGGCAGAGAGCACAATCTCGTTGTTGAAATTCAGGAAGCTTTCCTGCATCTGTTGCCTTTTCTGAAAGCTGATATAGCCCAGGAAGCTGGCCAGATTGTAGTAGATATGCACCAGCATCCATTTTGTGTAAATCTCCAACCAGCGGGGACGAATCCGGCTATGGGTGCTGATCAGAGTCAAGACCCAGGAAGCAACCAGGATCACCAAAATTGAAAAGAGCAGGGTGTAGATCACCGTCTCACTGGGGGATAAACCCAATTTGAAGTAACTTCCAAAGACGAGGCCAAAAAAGGCAGCCGCGATGACCGCCAAACTAAGGCTCACAAGCAAAGGAAACTTGATAACGTTGAGATAATCTTCTTTCATATTCCTATCCTCTCGCCCACCTGGAGCCTGGCTCCCAGATGGTAGCTATAGGCATTCATTATTTTCTTACCGGCAGCCTGAACCTGAAGAACTAAGAGCTGGCCATCTTTTGTGGAGATGGCAAAGCCGTTATTTTTGACGATTTCGATGATGTGTCCCGGGGGAAAAACCTGCGGTGACACTGTGGGCTCTGCAGACAGGATCTTCAGCTTGGTATCCCGGAACTGTGCAAAAGCACCGGGAAACAAGGAGTAAGCGCGGATCTGATTCTCCAGACTCTTGCTCTTGCGGTCAAAATCCAGGACCAAATCCTGTTTATCGATCTTTTTTGAAAAAGTGGCAGCTTCATGATCTTGCTCTTGCGCCTGAATATCCGGCAAAACCGGGAGTAGCTTGATCAAAAGATCAGCCGCCTGGAGCGCCAGTCTGTCGTGCAAAGAGCTGTAGTTTTCGCCAGCTTCTATTTTAAGTGTTTCTTGGCTTAAGATAGGACCGGCATCCATTTTGGCGACGATCCTGAAAATGGTATTACCGCTGAGTTTTTCCCCGTTTAAAAGGGCTGTGCGGATGGGTGAGGCACCCCGGTAGAGCGGCAAAAGTGAAGGATGCAGATTGATGGCACCACTAGCAAACCCCTGACGCAATCTGCGTTTGAGATAGGCGCCATAAGATGCTGTGATCAGGATATCTGCTTTCTGACCGAGGATATGATCCACGCTCTCAATGCTGTTGACATCCTGGGGACAAAAGACTTTCAGACCCTGCTCCCGGGCATAAATAGTGAGCGGAGTATCTTCCAGCTTTTGCTTTCTGCCTTTCGGATTTGCGGGCTGGCTGAGCACCAGCAGCACATTATGCTCCGGCGCTGAAAGCAGTGCTTTCAAAGCAGGAATCGCATATTCTGAGCTGCCCGCAAAGACTATTTTCATTGCTCGTCGTCTGGATATTGCATGATGTTTACGCCATCCTGGGCCAGAGCTGCCATATGCTTCAGCGTGAGCTTAAGTTTCAGCTTGGTCAGAGGAGAAACCAGATCTGTAAAGACCACCCCATTGAGATGGTCATATTCGTGCTGGATCACCACCGCTTCATATTCTTCGGCTTCGGCCTCGATATATTCGCCTTCGGGAGTGTAGTAAGAATAGCTGATTTTCAAGGCGCGATTCACCTTGGCAAAGATCTCCGGCAGGCTGAGACAGCCTTCTTCACCGATCTGTTCGCCCTGGCGCTCGTGAATCACAGGATTGATCATCACGCGGGGATCTTTCTTGCCTTCTTCGCGGGCCCACCAGGGGTCGATCACGAAGATTCTCAGATCCACGCCCACCTGGCTGGATGCCAGACCTACTCCATCACGCATATACATCGTGTGAATGAGATCCGGCAGATACTCTTTCAGGAAGGGATCTTTGAGATCTACTTCCTTCAGCTTTTTGCGTAGTACCTCATCCCCATAAATTCGGATGGGAAGTATCTTGGCCATATGCTACTTCGTGACTATTGGGGGTGTGATATTCAGGATCGAAACTATCGCCGAGCGCTGAAAATCAACCTTGATCTTGTTGGTGTCATCGATTTCCACGACTACGATGTCTTTGTCCGGTTTCATGGATACCACACGGCCATAGATGCCGCTGGAAGTGATTACTTTGTCATTTACTTGCAGGCTGTCCAGCATCTTTTGCATTTCTTTTTGACGCTTTTGTTGAGGGCGGATCATGAGGAAATACATGATTCCAAACAGAGCGGCAAAAAAGATCAGTGATGAGGCCATGGATCCGGCACCACCACCTGCGGCAGGGGCTGCGACTTGTAATAAGATATTGTGCATATTGTTCTCCTATATTGTAAAGAATTTCGGGTAAATAAGAATAAGTATCTGTAAGAGGACATTGGCATAGATTCCAGCCAAAACGTCGTCGATCACCACTCCCCAGCCATTGCGCAGTTTCTGTGAGCGGTAGATGGGAAAGGGTTTGGCAATATCAAATACTCTAAATAATATAAACGCATACAGGCCCACAAGCCAATTATGCGGTAAAAACAAGGTGGCCACAAAGTAGCCGATAAGCTCATCCAGCACGATGGAGCCGTGATCCTCACCCAGAATCTCCTCAGCTTTCTTGCAGATTACCACTGCCAGTAAAGCTAAGGCTACCAGTATCATGGGCAACAGATATGGACAAGAGCCATCATACAGCGAAGCTGGCAATAGCATATACAGTCCATAGCTGGCCAAAGAACCGAAGGTCCCCGGGGCAAAAGGAATAAAGCCAATCAAAAAGAGGCTGGCCAAAAAGGTGCTGAAAGTGAGCTTTTTCTTCACAGGGTTATTTCGACAAACGAGTTTAATTTGGCAGCTTCAATCCAATCCTGATAAGCTTGCAACTGTTTGATATGAAAGAGGTAGTCCCGGAGCTGATCTTTTACTTCGTCATAGGTCAGCACCCGGGAAGGAAGCTCTTCATCCCGGAGGAAAAGATAGAGCATGCCTTCGTTTTTCAGCACTTCAGTCACCACTCCCACAGGGGTACTCATGATGGGCGCAGTAAAGAGCTGCGGGATATCTTTCTCGGTGAATTCACCCAAGAGCCCACCTTCTTCTTTGGTCTGGGGGTCCATGGAATATTCTGCTGCGATCGCGGCAAAACTCTCTCCGGCCACGATGCGGCTACGCAGAGTGTTCATCAAGGCCATTTCGCGGTCCTCATCTTCCTGAGTGGCAGTCACGGTCTTCAGGATATGAGAGGCGCGGACTTCATCGCCACGCTTTTCGGTGAGCCTGATGATGTGAAAACCGAATTGGGATTCCACCACTTCGCTGGTTTCTCCCACAGACATCTTAAATGCTGCGTCTTCAAATGGTTTCACCATCATACCGCGTTTGAAAAAGCCCAGGTCTCCACCTTGCTCGGCACTGGCGCAATCGCTGCTTTCTTTGGCCAATTTCACAAAGCTGTCACCTACCATCAATCTCTGATAGAGGCTGTCTATCGAAGCGCGGGCTGCTTGCACGGATTCCTCAGAAGGCATCACTTCGCGCACCAGCAGCCTGAGCTGCCAGGATACCGGCTTTACCGCCAGGGTATCTTTGCTGGTTTTATAAAACTCCTGCATTTCGCTTTCTTCTACTCTCACTCTGGCGGAGATGTGTTTTTCGATGAGCTGTTCGCTCAGGGCATTATCCTTGATTTGATCTTCAAAGTGCTTTTGCAGCTCGGTTTGAGTCATTCTCATTTTAGCCAGATCGGCCTGAAAATCCGCTTCCGTGGGATACTGTGATTTTATCTGTTTGATATAGCGTACAGCGTAGTCTTTGATGGCTTGCTCATCGATCTTCAGATGTAGTTCCTTGGCTTTTTGAACCAGCAAGCGCTGATCCACCATTTGGCTCAATACTGCACGGGGAATCAGCATTTCTGTTTCGATTCCCTGAGTCTTGAGTTGATTAATCTGCTGCTCCAGCTCAGACATCAGGATGATATCCGGGCCTACTTTGGCGACTATTTTGTCCAAAACTTCTGCAGTGGCGATGAGGCTCACACTGACTATCAGCATGATAAGGATGAATTTTCTCATGTAAAGTCCTTTAATAATAATAGATTTGCTTGTTTTTAGATTTGATTTCACGTAAGAGTTCCAGGTAAACTTCGTTTTGTTTCTCTTTGAGAATTCTGCTTTTGATCTCGGCTCTGTGGTCTTCAAAGCTGGGTTCATGAATGCTTTCTTGGGTCTCGGTATAGCGCAGCACGTACCAAAGATCATTTTTGGAGACCAGACCGGCTTCGTTGAGGGGAATCCCCTCTGCTGCTTTCCAAAATAGGGAATCTGCAGAGAAAGGCTCCACAAAGCCCATCATGCCATTTTGTGCCCGCAGATCTTCGGTGGAATAGCGCCGGACTGCCTGAGTAAAATCCATGCCTTGATTGATCTGCTGATAGACGTTTTCTGCGCTGAGTTTATCCGGCAAAGCTATGCGCTGAATGCGGTAAGCCAGCATTGGCTGCTGAAAATCCACCTGATGTATGCGGAAATATGAAAAGAGCTGATCCTCAGAAATCTGGGTCTGCCGCAGGCGTTCTGCGATCAGGGCATTGGCTTTCACCTTTTTCTGGGCGTAAGAGATGCGCTCTTTCACCCCTGGATCCTGATCCAGCTTCCTTTCTTGGGCAGCCTGAGCCAACAGCGTGAGATTCACCCAATCCTCGGTGTAGCGCCGCTTTTGCTCTGGGGAAAGGCTCTCAAATCCACCTTCGGGAAGAGAGGCCTTAAAAGCATCCAGATACAGCACTTCGCCGTTTACTTCTGCCAGTTTTTCACCTTGTGCTCCGCTGCCTTTACAGCCCGGAAGCAGTAAAACCAGCAGGACAAGCAGAGTAGAGAGGTATTTTATCATAAAAACGGAGGTGTATATTTTATCCTGATGTAAGCACGTTTTTCAGCCGGAGCGCTGAGGTCCAGAGGATGGTAAAACTCGATCTCTCCAAAGTCTTTACGCTCGTAATTGCTCATAATCACAATGCCTTTGGGTGTAACCACGGTATCATCGGAAAAGGATTTCTCGCTGATATAAGCCTGGATAATGGGTGTGATATTGATCAAAATGGAATCTGATGAGCTACTCACAAAACTTTCCAAGATACTGATAAACATGGGAGTCTGCATAGCCAAAGTAGGGATGACGGCTCCATCTTCCGGTCTTTCTTTGAGCAGAAAAGCCGAGACTTTGTAGCTGGAGGTATTTTTATAATTAGGCAGATCGTCTTTGATGTAAAGCACCAGTTCGGCCTTGTTGATACTCACTCTTTTGAGCTCTTCCGGCAGCAGGGTGGCACCATCTTCGTTCTTGAACATGGTGAAATCCGGTTGCAGATCCACATACATGCGCTGCGGGGCAAAATTGCTGAGTTTCCAGGCGTTGGGACTGGGCTCCACTTCCGGATGGGTAAAACTATAGGAATTGAAATTGGCGTAGCGTTCAAAATCTTTGAATTCTGGATCTGTGGCAGCATCTTTGTATTTGAAGCTGAGCTTGCTACCCACAGTGGCAGTGCTGAGCTTGAGCTCCACAAAACCTTCGTTTTCTGCTTTGATCAGGATGTTCAGACCTGTACGATCTGTAGGGGATTCAGCATCTGCCAGCCAATATTGGATTAGGCTAATGGGCAGATCTACACTCAAGGTATCACTGGTGATGATCGAAGCTGGTACCAGAGTACGGGTATCAGGAATCAGGCTATAATCAGCTTCAACCAGAGTGTCGGGATTTGCGGCCCAGCCTTTAGTAACCTGGTAAAAATTCAAGGCCAAAGGCTCGCGCTGCAGCTCATTTCTTCTTTGCAAGACTATATCCAGCTTCAGCTCGGAAGGATCAATATATTTCGCAAATGCAGCACTATCTGGCAAGCCGGTAAAGCGCAGAATACTCATTGCAGTAGAGCCCTGCCAGTTTCCCACCAAAAGGTTCTTCTTGTTATTTGTGATGTTTAAGAGTGAATCTGCAGGAAAGCTATATCCGGAGACCACAGCTTCTGCATCTGCAAAACTCAAAGCATCTATATCCGACCAGTTTGTTCCGGTCAGATTGTTCTTCTTGGTACAAGCTCCCAGCAGCAGAACCAGCAGCAAGAGCCCTATAATTTGAAACTTAGTATTCATATAATCTTATCCTATTTTAAGAGATTTTGTAATCTAGTAGTTCTAGTAGGCTCTGTGGATATGTAGATAATTGGTCAAGCTTTTTCTTTTGATAGTCGTTTTTGCAGTTCTTTAGGAGCCTGGAGTTTGTGTGTATAACTTGTGTATAAGCACCCTGCTTTGTCCACCAGCTATCCACCAAAAAATCCCCTAAAGCGTTTACTGGCATGTTCTCCACGCTTATCCACAGCGAGTCATCCACAATTGTGGATAAGTCCGAAAAAGCAGGCGCCAGCCCGCTATCCATCAGCCTTCTACAGCCTCTTTGTTTTACTAATATATTCGTCACAGTACTTGCTACTTCTTTAGTTCTTTGATCATGAATTCCATCAGAGAACGGAATTTGTCGTCGTCCCGGAATTGATTTTCGATCATGCGCTTGGCATGGATCACAGTGGTGTGATCTTTACGATTGTAATATTGGGCGATGTCCTTCAGGGACAGGGAAGGGATGAGCAGATTGGCCAGATACATGGAGACCTGTCTGGGGAAGGCTATGTTCGGTTTGCGGGTCTTATCCATGATCTGCTCTTTGCTGAGCTGGTAAGTGTGGCAGACTTGGTGTGTGATGGCGTCCAGAGTGATTTCCCGGCTCACTTCCGAGATCATATCGGCCAGGATGTTCTGCGCGATCTCAGGATCGATGTCCTCGGGATTGAGCTTATTGTAAGAGGCAAAGGCCAGAATGCGGATCAGAGAGCCTTCCAAGGCGCGCACAGAGGAGGTAATGTTCTCCGCGATGAAATTGAAGACATCATCGGAAAGAGTGATATTCTCCGGCTCGGCTTTTTTGCGCAGGATGGCCACGCGGGTCTCAAAATCGGGATTCTTCAGATCTGCCAGCAGGCCGCTTTCAAAGCGTGTTACCAGCCTTTTTTCCAGATCGGGGATATCCTTTGGAGGGCGGTCTGAGGTCAGCACAATCTGCTTCTTATTGTCAAACAGAGCATTAAAGGTATGGAAAAACTCTTCCTGGGTTCCTTCCTTGCGGGAGAGGAAATGGATATCATCCACCAGCAGCAGATCTACTTTGCGGAATTTGGCCCGGAATGCGGGCATCTTATTGCCGCGAATGCTTTCGATCATCTCATTGGTAAAAGCTTCGCTGGTGGTGTAATAGATACTGCAATTGCGCCCTTCTTTGAGCACAAAATTGCCCACGGCCTGCATGAGATGAGTCTTACCCATGCCGCTTTCGCCATAGATAAAGAGGGGATTGTAGGTATAGCCGGGATTTTCCGCCACCGCTTTGGCTGCGGAATAGGCGAAGTTGTTGTTGTGTCCCACCACAAATTCCTCAAAGTTATAACGATCGTTCAGCCTGGCATTGAGGCTCACCTTTTTCTCGCTATAATCCGGGATCTCGCTTTTCTGATTCTCAGCCCGATAAGCATGGGTGATGAACTGTATGTCATATTTCCGGGCATAAAGCGTGAACGAGATCTCAGACAGGACCTCTTTGTAGTTTTGATTCAGGTAGTTTGCACTAAACTGAGTGGGTACCCGGATGATCAATTGCCGGTCCGACATATCCACCAGACTAGTCTCATAAAACCAGGTTTTAAAACTTTGTTCGTTAATGTTCTGTTCCAGTTTATCCAGTATGTTTTGCCAAATATCTTGATCCATATGTTAATCCTTTAAAAACAAATATTATCCACATCAGCTGCGCAGGCCATAACAGCGAGGCTATAGAATTCTAATTATATGCAGTACATGTATTTAAACTTGCATTTACAAGTATAATTAGAAGCCCGGGCTCGTTCTTATCCACCACTTATCCACACAAAACTCTTTCTTCATGTCCATCAGGGGCTTGGCTAATGTTCTGAGCTCATCACAAGCTCAAAAGTAAGGAAATATCTAAGCCGCTTTTTTGTCAAGCCTCGAAAAGACAAGAAGATATGTGCTCAAAATAGTGATTATTCTCTAAGACTTTATGAAAGCTGGAGCTTGTAAAGAAAGACCAGAATATATAGAAATTTATAGTAGGTTGCTAATATGCTGAGCTAGATTGAATTAACGATTTTGAGTTTTTCCTGAAGAATAGCCTGTATTCAGAACAGCTTGGTTGCACTGAGAAACGGAATCTGTTTGTTTAGCTACAGCTCTCATTCTGATCAAATGGGTATCTCATTCTGATCCTGAACCCAAATCTTATCTCTGTGTCTACAATTCTACCCTCCCATCCATGTTTTATCCTTGTATCCAGACCTTAAAAGCATCCCATAATTACAAACTCTGCTTTGCCCCACAAACCCCAAAAACGCAGATCTTTTGCCGGCACAAAAAACAAGGCGGAGACATTTGCTCCGCCTTACAGGAATGAATCTAGACTATTTGCCAGAATCAGAATTTATAGCTCAGGCCGATATTACCGGAGAGGGATTGGGAATGGTAGCTGCCAGCCATGTTGTTGGCGGTCTGTCCGGCACTATCAATTTCTCTTTTGTCGAACATAATGTATTGAGCATTAACATTCACGCCGATCTGTCCAAATTCACGTCCGTAGCCCAGATTGCTGCTATATTTGTTGCCCACATCTGAGATGGTGGGAATCTGAGTTGCTTCTGGAATCGGGGTTTGATCAAAGAAGAAACCGGCTCTGAATTTGTTCAGGCCGTAGCTGTATTCCGTGCCCAGAGATATGCGGGAGGTATTTTCCCAATTCAGGATCAATTCGCTTTCACTGAGTGCGGGAGTACCGGGCATTATGGTGATGGGGTTTTTCATGGTTACGGTTACTGTCTCCAGATATTCCCACACGGTGTAGGCATAATCCAGGCTCACAGTCCACACGGGCGATACTTTGTAGGCAAAGCCGATGCCGAGTTCGGGCGGGATATTCAAAGTGGCTTCGATATCGGATTTTCCACCGAACTGTCTGGGAGGAGTGATATTGCCCAAAGAATCTTGGGAAGCAGGAGTCCAAACATTCACGTTAGCATCGCCTTCCATGTCTATATTTGCCGGCAATTTGCCAGCCAAACCGATGCTCAGGCAATCTGTGGCTTTGTAGAGCAGGCCCAGATTTCCACCAAAACCCACTCCAGCGCCCGTAAGCTCTGAAGTAAGCGGAACGTAGGGACTGGGGGTGGGGAATTTGATCTGGTCGATATCGATCATACCGAACATCACACTGAGGCCTGCGCCCACAGAGAGGTTTGGCAGTATTTGGTAAGCTATGGTGGGGTGCAGATCCAGTACAGCGATCCTGCTCTTCATCTCATCTTCAGGAAAACCTGCCACATAAGTTAAAGGAGGGCTGACCAGCTTGTAAGCATCCCAAGTGGTACCAAGACCATAAGGTACATAAAAAGCCAGGCCATATTTGAGACGAGGCGAAGAAGCCATGGTCGCAAAAATGGAGGGAAACATAGATAATTCTGTATTTGCTTTGTATTCCTTGGCGCTATAGCCAGGATTGTTTACCACCGCGGTTCCGGAAGGATCCCATTTGACGGTAGGCAGGATGAAAGTTCCTCCCACAGCGATGGAATTTTCATTCATAAAACCTAAACCAGCGGGATTCCAATACATCGCGGAAGGGTCATCGGCAAGGCCCCTGAAGGCACCAGCCATGGAGGTGGAACGCGAGTCCACTCCGGTTAAAGCAAAACCACCAGCAAAAAGCTGTCCGGCCAGCAAGCTCAGACAGATTGCAAAGACGATAGTACGAATTTTTACCATCATTTAACTCCTTTACAGTGCATTTATTAAGATATAGTGTTGAACGATATTCAGAGGCATTATATCGTCAAGTAAAATATTCTGAAGGGGCCGGTTGCGGGGATCAAACCAAAGCATAGGCACAGGGATTTTACGGATCAAAGGGATTAACCGGGATAGAACAGGATTGGATGCGTCCCGCTTCCAGTGAAGAGTTGAAAGTTACGAGTTACAAGTTACAAGTTACAAGTTACCAGTGCTGGATTGGATGCGTCCCGTGTCCAGTGAAGAGCTAAGAGCTAAGAGCTACGAGCTACAAGCTACAAGTGTAGGATTGGATGCGTCCCGCATCCAGTGAAAGCTACCAGTTTTCAGCTTAGGATAGATTCTTGGCTCCTCCTATAGAACGAGGATCGAGCAGATTGCGCAGAATGATGCGTAATCACCAATTTATGCTCACAAGCATGCAAAGCATAGATTGTAAAACCATTACAATCCTCGATACCAGTGTACCCGAAAAGAGCCATAAACAAATCTACAAAGCCCTGAACCTCAGCCTCAATCCCATCAAAAGAAAAACCGTAAAACGCCAACTCGTGTAGAGACCATAAAACATCTAAGTGACTACATAGCAGGTGTGTAGCTTTTCATAATGGTAAAGATGGGTTAAATCGATTGGATATTTGGGCAAGGGGATTTGGGGTAATCTTATTCGTTCATTCCCGATAGAACCAGTCCGGTAGGACGGCAGGTGAATGCCCATAGCCCAGCAGGTGACTGCTGGGGTGGCTGGCAGATCGAATCCCGAGTCCGGAGCATAGCGGAGGACGACACCTGATCTAAGATATCAATAGATATTACGCTATTATGACTTTGGGTATATTTATTGCCTTGCCTTTAAAGGCAGGGGAAGATGGTACTACAAGAGGCAAATCCGGCAACTGGACGCGAGACGCATCCAATCCTGCACTGGTAGCTCGTAACTGGACGCGAGACGCATCCAATCCTGTACTGGTAGCTCTAAACTGGACGCGAGACGCATCCAATCCTGTACTGGTAGCTCGTAACTGGACGCGAGACGCATCCAATCCTGTACTGGTAACTCGTAACTGGACGCGAGACGCATCCAATCCTGTACTCGTAACTGGTAACTCGTAACTGGTAACTCGTAACTAGTAACTCGTAACTCGTAACTCTATGTAGCTGTTGGCTTCGGCAAAGGGGTCCCAGTTTAGATAAATTCTGCCAAAAAAGAGCTCCGGGAATTTCCGGAGCTCTTGAGAACTGTATTAAGACTATGTATTTATTTGACTATTAACATCTTGCGGGTCTGGTTCAAGGAGTTTGTACTCAGCTTGTAGAAGTAAACACCGGTGGCGCAGGTCTTGCCACGGCTGTCTTTACCATCCCAATTGATGTTGTTATTTCCAGGGGATACAGAGAAGGATTTCACTTCCTGACCGGCCAGGTTATAGATCGCTATGCTGCCGCCATCATTATCCTTCACATCCACTTCGATGGTGGTGCCGCTTAGGGCTTTGAAGGGGTTCGGATAGGCGTTCTTCATCACGGTCTGCTCCGGGGTCAAAGCAGGTGTATCTCCTTCCACCAGATAGCTCACGGGACCATAGAATTCACTGCTGCCAAAATCCACACTTTCTAGCCAATACCAATAGGTATTATCCACTTCTACTTCGGCATCGGTGATGCTATAGATATGGGTGCTGCTGGTGTTGGTAGCATCGATCATAATGGGTGTGATCATCATGGCGCTGTGCTGGGCATTTTCCAGGTTGCGATATATGCGATAGCCCATGAGGCCGGTTTCGGATTCTGAAATCCAGGTGAGTTTCACTGTGTTTTGAGCGGTTTGGGTAGCGGTGAAGCTGCTTAGCTCCACTGGCAAGGTGGGAGCTTCCAAGGTGAACAGGAAAGGCACCAGGGATTTTGCACCAAAGGGCACATTGGAAAAGACTAATGTTCCAGGACCATTGTAAGGGAAATCATCAGCCTCGTGCCAGGCGGCGTTGTAATAAATCCAGCCTTTCCACAGACCAGGCCCCACCGGTATTTGCACGGTTTTGAGTCCCACCGCGGGATAATCTGCATAATACACATAGGTATCAGGAGCATAGGGATCAAATCCTGCTGGAGGTTCTATGCCAGATAAGGCAGTATCATAGGTAGTAGGGTACACGGATACAGTGGCTACGGCGCCGGTATCAAAATAGAAGACCTGACCATCCAGCCAATCTACTCCGCTGGGAAGATCGGGTCCATTGAAATCTATACCGGGATGATCGAATCTGCCGATCTGTGTATAGGTGACTTCATCTCCCTTATTGATGCCTACCGTGGCAGGTGTTCCTCCAAAACCGTCAATTCCATCAGAGGCATCACCTGTGGTCCAGGACATATCAGCATAGCTGAAGGCTACTGTATTGCCGAGGCCGATTGTGGGATCTGTGCCATCGCTGAAGATGAGTTCGAAGGTGTTTAGTTTGTCTATATGCTGGCCATAATAGCCCACATGATCCCAGATTACGATCACGCGGTTTGGCTCCATTTTGTACCAGACAGCTCCTCCGCTATCGCGGCTTTTCGCATCGTTGTAGCCATCGCGGGTATCCACATCTGCAAAGAATGGTGCCAGCATGGGATAGCCATCAAAGGGAAAGGCCCAGGGTGTGTATTGGTAAAGCCCTTCTACAAAGGACACATTTCCATTGTTGTTGATGAAAAATGTGTCATAAGTCTCGCCATATAGAGAGTAGGTAAAGGGCAGTGTGAGTTCTTCCGTGTAGCCATCGTCATTGGGAGTCATAGCCAGGGTGAAGCTGCCATCCAGAGGAATCAAAAGGTTATAGGGATCCCTTGCTGAGTTGCTCTGCGCTTTGCTATTGGATGCTATGGGGTTTGATTGTCCCAAAGTGGGTGTATGGGGTTTTATCTGATCTATTTTCCACGCATCATACTCTGGAGAACCAGGCTTTATTGATGCGGATAACATAGTAAACGCCATCAAATTGAGGACGACAAACAGTAAAATTACTTTTATTGGTTTCATTGTAAACTCCTTTCATTAAAGAGATAGTCAGGTTGGAGCACCAAGTGTCGGCGCAAATTCCTCACATTTGCTGCTCATATCGGATGAGAACAGATTTTTGTTCTCGTTTATCACATTCTATACTAAGGTCAAAAGACCTAATGGGGTCAATTTTCAGCTTATTTTTTCAGGCAGACTTTTCTAGCAGCCACCTTGTATCAAGAGCACTATTCTCATAGTAAAATGCAGTGCCTCAATCAAAAAATAAATCACTTCTCATCACTGTCTTTGAGTACTAAGACTCGCTAGATTCGAACCAACATTGTAAAAGCTAAGTAGATTCTGCGATGTGGCAAACAAAAACTTTAAAACTGGGCAATATAGCGAGTTAGGCTTTGCTTTGATCCAGCCCTGAACCCTGATTAAATGGGGGTTTTGTCCAATGTGACAAGCTGAATAATAATTCCTATGCTTTAAGTTCCAGAGCGTAGTGGAGGATGGCGCACACTTGCCAAATGGACTTGCTATAAACGGGTCTTCGACTCGAGATGACTTGAGGTTCTGAGTGAACTCGAATCGAAAACCTGTTAATTGCAAGTTGAAAAAGCGAGTGGAAGTCGGGAGTCTTGTGAGTAGAAATATAGGGCAGTTGCCGATATTAGGCCTGACTGTTGTGATCTATTTGAAATGCCGCAACCATGGGGCTCAATCATTTGTGTGGCCGTATTTTACTATCTAACTTGACTGAAAACACATTTTCGCTACGGATTATGAAAGGCGTTGGAGTTCAATCCGGCTTCGATTATTTCAGTGTTAGTGTTAATAACAGGCCGGAATGGACTTCAACAGCCGTCGGCAACGTTTCCCACTGCCGCTTGAAGTCCAAAGTGCCGCTAAGTTTATGGTAAATCGATTGTTAGCTTAGGCACTTTGAACTCCAAGACTCACAGCTTTCATGTAAAAACACCGGGCTTACAGCACTCGTTTTGCCAAGATATTTGATTGGGATTATGGTAGCTATTTATCCTGATATAAGAAATGAAAGATACAGACATGTGAGAGAGCTAAGATCTTATCTTTAAGATCATTATAAAACAGATTTCCTGATTTATCTTGGGAATACCTGGCTACGAGCTGCTGACAACTCGTAACTCGTAGCTAGTGACTGGTAACTAGTAACTAGTGACTTGTAACCACCGCCAGCACCAAGCCGCTGTCCAGCTTGATCAGGCATTTGTCTGCCAGCAGTACATTGCTGATGCCCCGGCTTTGCTGCTGATGCAGGACTAAATCCGTAAGGGGATATTGCAGGGCAGTAGAACTGGCAAAATGGCTGGTTTCACTGTAGGAGATCAGCGACAAGAGATCGCCCGGCCGGGCCTGGATTGTGGTCTCTGGCTCCAGAAAAAAGCAGCTCTGACTCTCGCTTTCTATGCGGATGCTAAGGCCTTGCTGATGTCCCATTATCAGGTTTTGGATGAGGGCGGCGCTGTGATCAAACCTACCCTGCATATCGTTGCAAATTATTATCTTCTGATAGCCCTGGCTCAGGCACCAGGTGATGGCGAGTTCGGTATCGGTTTCGTTTTTCTCGGATTTGTACCGGATGAGGGGGGTATCCGGGTATAGAGCTAAAACTTTGGGATCCAGGGAATCCAGATCGCCGATGATCAGAGCAGGTGTGAGGCCCAGGCGGTGCACCCATTCCAGGCCCTTATCCACAGCGAAGATCTCGCCCGCTATATTCTCATATCCGGAAACTATTTGGGAGGGAGCGTGGTTTGTGATCAGCCAGGCTTGTCTTTTAGCGGGTGGCATATTGTGGGCTCCGGTTCAGGAAATTCGCCGGATTAAGTTTGCCCTGCCGATAGTGCACCTCATAGTGCAAATGGGGTCCGGTGGAATATCCGGTATCTCCCATCATGGCGATGATTTGGCCCTTGCTCACGCTTTCGCCTTCCTTGACTTTGTAATTGTAAAGGTGTGCGTACAGGCTCTTGTAGCCATTGCGATGATCGATCACTATATGTTTGCCATAACCGCTGGTATAATCGGTAGTGGTGACCACTCCTGCGGCTGTGGCGTAGATCGGAGTACCGGTCTGGTTCGAAATATCGATGCCTTCATGAAATTCCAGATTATTGGTGATGGGATGAATGCGGGAGCCCCAAGCATCTGAAATCCTGCCAAAAGTGGGATAGATGGAGGGTACATCGCCGATGTCTCCCAGATCATCCAGAGAGGGCAGTGCCGAAGAGGGGAATTGCGGCTCGACATAGGCCAGGATCACGGAGAGTTTTTGCTCCAGATTTTCCATCTGCAGTTTCAAGCGGGGATCGTGGGAAGAGCCGGTATTTGTGGTGGCACCACCGCTGTAATAAGGATAATCTTTTTCGTGTCTGTGGGTCAGTCCCAGAGAATCCAGCATGCTGTATATGGAATCTACCGTGGCGGCATATTGCTCCACCCTGGCTTTGAGGAGGTGGTTTTCCTCTTCCAAAATCTGGATACGATTCTTCGCGGATCTGCCACCCTGCTGGGCGCTCAGAATCCCTACTACCACAAAAAGCAGTAGTAAAACCGCTATAATATATATCGGCTTACGTTTATTATCTTGTGCAGGCTCGCCCCATCCGATCTCTTGGGGGTCAAGCTGCGGGCTAAGTTCTTTCTCTATTTTCATATCTTTACTTACTATATGCAATTTCTATGCCATACTCGGCAAGTTATAGAATTCCAAAGAGTATTATGCTCTGCACAATGAGGATAATCAGGATGCCAAGATCCCAGAGACCAAAGCTGAGGATATGCAGAGAGCTGCGTTTACCGCTACTGCGAAAACCTCTCAGCTCCAGGGCGATAGCCTGTTGCCCGCTTTGCAAAATGATATCCGCCAGGCTGGATAAAGCCAGAATCTTATAGATGGTGAGTTTGGCTGGCAGCTTCATGTTTTTGAGCTTCAAACCGCGCTCGTGCAGTTCCGCCATCTGCCCTTTGAAGCGCAGGCTGAGCTGCGGGATGAGATGCACCATGTAAGAGATCATAAAAGACAGCTCTTCAGGCAGATGGATCTTGCTGAAGGCAGCGCGATAACCGCTGAAATCCAGCTTGGTCAAGCTGCGCGCACAAAAGTAAATAACCATGAGGCGCAGACCGATCATGAGGGCGTAATTTACTGCATCACTGTAGATTTTAAGGGGGCCGAGTTCGAAGATAACTGCACCGCCTCTGCGGAAAATAAGCTGGATGATGCTCACCGAAACGATGAGCCAGAGCATCTTCCTCAGTCCTTTCAGGCGTAAGAGCAAGGCTGCCGGCCCTTCGCGATAGTCCAGGAGCCAGGCCCAAAGCATCAGCCACACAAGCTGCACCGGGCGTTGCAAGGCGATGGACAGACTGCTGTAAAAAATGCACAGAATGATGAAAGACAGGGGATGCGTGAGTGATTTCATGCAAGCTGCCTTCGGGTCGATGCGAGACGCATCGAATCCAGGGTCAGAGGATGCGTGAGCGCTTTCATTGCAAGCCAGCTTCGGGTCGATGCGAGACGCATCGAATCCAGTAGGACAGGGGATTTTTGAGCGCTTTCATTGCAGTTTACCTTGCTGCAGGATCAGGATCTTATCAAAGTTGAGTTCAGGCTTGAAGTGGCTCACTACCAGCAGGCCTTGTCTTTTGGAGAGCTCCTGGGTCAGGATCTGCCGGCGCTCTTTGTCAAGAGCGGGATAGGGCTCATCCAGGAGCAGATAGTGCTGGCTGTGGCAAAAGGCGATGCTGAGCAGATAGGCCTGCTTGCTGCCTTGAGAGAGCTCCCTGAGAGGCAAATCCCAATACTCAGCGGGGAAATTTGCTACCAGAGGATGGCGCTTTAGTGCGGCCAGATCCAATCCGGCCATTTCCCAAAGCTGCAAATCCTGCGACAAATTGATGCCCAAAATCCGGGTTTCCACCTCTTGCGGGAGGTAAAAATAGGCCTCGGGACGCTTGATCGCTCCAGATAGAGGCTGGAGCTTTCCGGTTATCAGCTTTAGCAAAGTGCTTTTGCCGCAGCCGTTTTCACCTTGCAAGAGGATATTCTCCTGCTCAGGTAAACTCAAAGAAAGCTGATCAAAGAGGGGTTTCCGGCCCGGATAGGAAAAGCTGAGCTTTTGCAGTTCAAACATCTATTTACTTGAGCCTGATTACCTGGTCGGCCAGTTCAGTCAGTGCATCGTTGTGCGTAGCGATGATCACGATCCGGCCTGCTGATCTTAGCTCTTTGAGCCACTGGGTCAAAAGAGCCATGGAGCCCTGTGAAAGCCCGGCTTCGGGCTCATCAAAGAGCAAAATGGGGCTGTGCATAGCCTGGCAGATGGCAAAAAGCAGCAGTCTTTGCTCTCCACCGCTTAGTTTTTGCGAATCCTGCTGCAGCATACTGGAAAAACCAAAATAAGCCGCCGCAGCATCGATTCTTTGTCTGATCTCAGTCGCTGGTAAACCCATATTTTCCAAGGCAAAGGCGATTTCCAATTCACAAGAGGGAAACATCATCTGGCCTCTGGCATCGCTAAGCGCGACGCTCATATAGCGGTAGATCTCGCAGAGGGGTAGCTCCCGCAAATTGATGGAGTCCAAAGCTATAGTTCCGGTCAGTTCGGCAGGGATGCTGTGGGGAATAATGCCGCACAAAGCCTCTATAAGGCAGGTTTTTCCAGAGGCATTAGCTCCTGTAACTGCCAGGATCTCTCCTGCAGAAGCTGTAAAACTGAGGTTTTCCCAGATCGCGTGCTGCGTTTCTGGGAATCTTAAGCTTAAGGCCGAAATCTGCAGCTTAGGGCAAGAGCTCGAAATCTTCAGATCCTTCAAAGATCATGGGTTCGCTTAAGGCCTCGCTCAGATTAACGACTTCGCTGTGCTGGTGAAAATTCAGCTTTAGTTTTGTGTCCGGACCCAGCGGCCAATCCAGGGTTTTGGCCAGTGGAACGATCTTGGAAAAGTATTTCATATTGATCAAAGCTCTGGCATCGCATTGCAGATAGATCACGTCTTTCATCCACATGCCCCCGGGTATTTGCGGGCTTTTCAGGTTATATTTCCCGTTTTCATCAATCTGCAGCACCGCGCCGGAAAGCTGCTTGGGATAGCTGAGATTCTGGATGAGACCATCTGCGCTATAAATCAGGACTTCTTTGAGAGGATTTTCACTGAGTTCGCCGATAAAATCGTCAAAGCGATAGCCCCGCATTTTCACAAAAGGCTTGGGGTCTGTGATCAGTTTTTGTCTCATGAAGAAGATACTCATGGACGTAAGTTTCTGCGGCAGAGGATTCTCCTGGTAGTCTTCCAGGCGCACCTCCTGGAGATCACGCACCCAGAATTGGGCGTATAAATGCGGGAAAATTATCCGGAATTGCTCCTTGGGAAAGATTTCGCCATCCTGGCTATAAGCCAGCCAGCAGGTCAGGGTATCCCACTCGGCCCGGTTAAAGACCATTTCATAACGGTCTCCAGAGATAAACTTGATCTTGGCATATTCGCCTTCAAAACTGTCTCCAGGTTCCAGCGCGATCTTGCTGAAATCGCCCAGCTTTTGCTCCTTCAGCCAGTTGTCAAAACGGATGCCTTTCCAGGTGGTGGTGATGGTCTCCCCATCCAGCTCTTTCGTGGTTTGAAATTCCTGACCCTGGATGCGGAAAAAGGTCTCATAGGGATAGTCATGGCTGATGCCTTGATTGTCCACTATTACCAGCGCAGAGAGCGGTGCCAGCAGGCATAAGGCGATTAGACTTATTAAATATACTTTCATATTATCCTCATTTTCTTTAAACTAATATAGATACTGTAGCTAAGATAACCGCCCACTATGCCCGAAGCGAGCGAGATACAGGCGATTCCGATTAAAATCAAGGGTGGATGCCGGAAGATCAGCACTGCAGAGAGCACCGCTCCGGCCATATTGGCCACCGCACACATCAGCAGATGAACTATGAGATGCTTGCGATACAGAAACAGGAAGAAGAGGAGATCCACTAAAAGGCCGGGAATGGTATATGTGATCAGCGAGATAGCGCCTTGATTGCCGGCAAAAGGAAAGATCATCACACCGATGGCCTGCAACACTCCAAAAAGAGTGCCGCTGCCGCCTTTGCCCACCATCATCACGGCCAGTACCAGCCACATCATATAAAAACCGCCGGCAAAAGAGCCGCCAGGTATCCCCAAAGGGGTGGAAATCATCTTTACAAGGGGGCCCACAATGGGTTTGATCGAGATCCCGATGGCTGCCAAAGCTGCGATCAGGATCAGATCTTTTACGGAAAACTTCTTTAACATCTTTAGACTATTCTCTTACTTTCGCCGGTCTCATGATCAAAGAGAATCAAATCGATATCCGCTTCCCGGAACAGCTCCAGAGCGAGCTCATCTTGATAAGCATTAGCCACATAGATCTGCCTGATTTCGGCATTGATGATCATTTTGGCGCAGATCGAGCAGGGCTGATGTGTGCAATAGAGCACAGCATTTCTGGTGCTGCTGCCATTGATGGCGGCCTGGATGATGGCGTTTTGCTCCGCGTGCACACCCCGGCAGAGCTCATGCTTCTCGCCGGAGGGGACCTTGAGCTGCTCTCTGATGCAACCCACATCCGCACAGTGGGGACTGTTTTTCGGGCTGCCATTATAACCGGTGGAGATAATCTGATTGTCTCTTACCAAAGCGGCGCCTACGGCTCTGCGCAGACAGGTGCTGCGGGTGGCGGCCAATAAGGCCATGCGCATGAAATACTGTTGCCAGGAGGGACGTGCGTTCATCAAGTCTTCCTTCTAAAAAGATTTTCCCCAAATTTGCTCTTGACAGGATTTTGTCAAGAGCGAAGATAGCAAAAAAACAAGGAGGAAGCTTGAAGTGAAGATTCCCGGATCAAAATCCATCCTGCAGCGCGTGCTGCTCTTGATGGCGTATAACAAACAAAGTCTCAGCATCTATAACTACAATCCCTGCGGGGACTTGCGCGAGCTGGAAAGCGCTCTGATCAGCTTCGGCTACCGGGTTTCGGGCACGGAGACAAGGCGTGAATTCCTCTTTGATGAGGAGCTTTTCAGGGACTCTGAACATCATTACTATTTTCAGTATAACGCCACTGGTTTCCGTTTTTGGCTCAGCTTTTTGGCTAGCCTACCTGGGACTCGTTCTCAGCTCTGGGTCTCGGATATCCTCATTGAGAGGGGTTACGCGCCGCTCAGTCAAGCTTTGCAGGCGATGGGGGCGAAGATATCACTGAGTGGTAATCTGCTCAGCATCACCGGTTGTAAGCTCTCTGGGGGTAAATACAATCTTGCGGGCGATATCAGTAGCCAATATGCCAGCTCTTTGATCCTGGCTGCACCCTTTATGCAGAGCGATCTCACCTTGGAACTCAGCCCTTTTCAGGTCTCACAAAGCTATATCAAGCTCAGCCTGCAGATGTTGGCACTCTTTGGCCTGGAGACCCAGATCACCGGGCCGGAAATCCATATTCCTGTCCAAAGCCTGCGCCTGCCCAGAAGATTCAAGGTGGATTCGGACTTTTCCACGGTGGCCTATTATGCGGCCCGGGCAGCACTTTCGCCCCAGGGACTGCGCATCCCCATCTTTTACAGAAAAGAGCTGCAGCAGGCCGATGAACAGATCTTTGACTTTCTGGTAGCAATGGGGGCCAGCGTGCAAAGAGGGAAGAGCTATGTCAGGATTCGTCCCGCAGCGCTACAAGGCTCCAGTTTCGACCTCAAAGACTGTCCGGATCTGATGCCGGTGCTCAGCATTCTGGCGCTTTTTTGTGAGGGACGCAGCACCCTGCTGAATGTGGGACGGCTGGCGCACAAGGAAAGTGACCGGGTGTCTGGTATTGTAGCAGCTTTCGATCAAATCGGGGCGAAATATGATTTGGGTAAAGACCAGCTTACGATCTATCCCTTTGCAGGAGAGCTCTTGGCTCAGCATCAGGATGGGAAAGCAATAGTTCTGGATACACAAAACGATCACCGGCTGGTAATGGCCTTCAGTCTGCTGAGAACGAAATTCCCTCAGCTAACGCTATCCGAAACAGGATCCCTGGATAAGTCCTTCCCCTGGGGCTATGAGGAATTGATCTAAACCACTACCGTAACGCTGTCTTCAGACGGCCGTAACGCTGGCTTTAGCCGGCCGTAGCACTGTCTTCAGACGGTGCGTGTAGTAAAGAATAGTCACACGGATGCTGCGGATCAAACGGATTTACACGGATAAAGAGCATAATAGCTACAGAATCCGACAGGAAAGCTGCTGGATTGCAGGCGCCTCGTCTGCCGTGCCCGGGAGCTACCCCTTTTAATCAGGACAGCCCCCTTTTTGCTCAAATCCAGTATGTCAGTGAGGAATTTTCTTCCTATTTGGACAGCAAGAGCTTTCTGCTAAAGCTCCCCATGCCAGTATTCATTCTAACGATGTAAACTCCAGAGGCGCAAGTCTGGCCAGTATCGTTCTGCCCATCCCACTCTGCCCGGTAAGTTCCGGCTTCTTTGTTCTCCAGAGGGAAGTGGCGCACCATCTGCCCGCGAGCATTGTAAATGCAGATATCCACAGAGCTTTTCTGCTCCAGACCGTAGGAGATAAAAGCTATGGGATTAAAGGGATTGGGATAGACCCGATTGATTCCGTTTACAGGGCTAAGCGGGGGTGTGCCGTGATTTCCCCAAACATCGTAGAGTAAAGAAATGGGCCCATGCAGCGTGCTGGAACCATCCAGATCGGAACTTTCCAGCCAATAATAGTAAATGCCATCACAGCTAATATCCTTGTCCTTGTACAGATAAAGCTGGGAATGGGAGCTATTGGTAGCGGGGATCAGGGGTGAGATTAGCTCTGCTGCTGCCGCATCGGTATCCGTATGCCGATAGAGCCTGAAACCCAGAACTCCGGTTTCACTTTGGGTTACCCATTGAATGTTTACCTGGTTCTGAGCGTTGAGGCAGGCGGTGAAGGATGAGAGTTCTACGGGGAGGGTGTCTGTCCCAGTGCTGCCCAGGATGAATTCTCCGAAGCCAGTGGTGGAAGCTACCAGATATGTTCCCTTTGAGCCGACACTGGTAGTACATTCTGTGAACTGACCTGTGCCATGAATATCGCGGCGGTAAACTCTGATATTTGAAAGATCGGTTCCAACTCCTGGTAAATTTGCAGTATCGAATTTGAGTACAATAGGGTGTGCTACAGTAGCAGCATAGCCAATTGTTCCAGGATCAATGGACCAATGATAATTGCTTATATGAGGAGGAGTTGTTCCTGCGAAATGACGATCAAGTGAAGGCGTTTGAATATAGCGAACCGTCATTGTTCCATTTGCAGTAATGGCATTATTGAACCATTGGCCAAACATTTTTATTGCACCTATGGCCGTTAATTCAACTCCAGAATTGGGGAATGAAATTGGAACTGGTTCTTCATCATCTTCTGATAGAAATGCTGATTCTGTTGCTACTGGCACATCATATTTTATTTCAAGAATATGCGTTGTGGCTGAAGACATAAAAGTAGTTGGCCAAATTGTACCGAAATAATCATGAGCTCCGGAAAAATGAACAGCTAAATCAGGATAAGAATATTCGGTATTAGTAGAGGCTTGATAAAGTTTGCATTTGATGAAATGCCCTGAAACTGCAGAATCAGGAACATTGCCTCCTTCCATAGATATGATAAGCGGAGCCATTCCGCCATTGTACTCAGCGCAGGTCTTGGTAAGCACCAGGGATCCCACACAAGTATCGCCGTCAAAGATACCTATCTCGTCTCCGTTTCCCAGTTCTGTGCCCAGCACATTTGCTCCATACACATTTACATTCATGGCATTATATGGATTTTGCGTATAGGGGTAGTGCCATGCAGGGACAAAGTGATCGGCCCATAGACTACTAATCGCCATTAACCCAAGTGCCAGGATGATCGTTACTTTTTTCATAATTTCCTCTATTATCTCTTTTCAATTCTTAACTTATGGTTTGGAGAATTCACGTTACTATTATCCCCATGCTGTTTTACTGTATCAGCCTTACCTTGTTGAGAGTATATTAATTGAGCAGTGTCGTTTACATAAATTTTATAGCCCTCTCCAGGTTCAAAATTGCCTATATTATTCACCCAAGTGCCACCGGCGGTTTTTTCGATAGATGCTCCACTTTCACTTTGTGCCTTCACCAGTTTGCCCTCATTTTCCAAATCATTTAAAACAGTCATTGCATCCATTGAAATAGGGTAGAGATAGCTGACTATATTCCAACCAGATTGAAGGTCTATTACGAAAGGTAAAGCAACTAAATCTCCAGTAAAACACAAGCGGCAGTCTGTATTCACTTGTACAGCATAACCCTCAGATGTTTGAAAGCTATCGAGGTTATTTACCCAATCTCCGCCAGCACTCATTTCCATGGCTCTGCCTTGTTCATCCTGGACTTTTACCAGATATCCTGCCGTTTTCAGTCCAGCAAATACAGATTCCATGCCTGTTTGTGACGGTAGAATACGCGATGAAATTAGGTTCCAACCGTATTTAAGGTCTATACATTGGGTTTCAGTATAGCTTTCTTCGATCTGGACATTAGCGCAGGTAACACGATCCACGATGATGTCCTGATTCATTATCCCTCTTAAGGTACAGCTTGGTAGGCGGATATCAGTTCCTTCACTGCCTGTACTTTGGTTCAGGGCACTAAGGTTCACCGAAAACAGGGTTCCAGTCCCGGTGCCCAAAGCTCCATTCGTGACTCCCATTAAGGCACAGCTCAGCGTGTAACTTCCTGCGCTGCCTCGCACGAACCACTCCGTATGCCCCTGTTGGGAAAGGAAATCTCCTTCCTCAAATGCAGACTCATCGGCGATAGATAAAAATGCAGGGTCGTAAACCAGTTCAATTTCAAAGCCTCTCATGGCTGTGTCTAGACCATCTACCTTTAGCGACAACGTGAGACCATCGCCATAAACGAGCTGCGCAGAAGCCGGGTCAATACCCAAACTAACCTCAGCAAGCAAATACTGGGCAAAACATAGTGTCATCAAGGTCAGCAAAATGAACTTCATTAAAGTTTTCAATTTCACACTCATCCTCCTTTAGTGGAATCTATCTGATATACTCAGCGGTAACATAGTAAAAACGTTTGTTATAAGTGAGCGGCGCTGCCCAAGTGGGCTCTAGCAATCCGGTAACTTCCTGGCTCCAGGTATCTGCCACCGGGGAATCTGCCGAATAAACGCTATAAGAACAGCCGGGGATTGTCTCCCAGGCCAAAATCATGGTATTGCCTTCCGTCCTCTGTGAAATCCCCTGCGGTCTTGAGGGCAGGTAGCAGTTTTCTGTGTCTGAGGCCAGCACAGGATCAAAGAGGCTAAAGTTATCATCCAAATACGCTTGACTGTCCATATCTTCCTGTACCAAAGCCAGGCCGGAGAAACAGTTCTCTGCCGCCAGCTTCAGTTTCAGGCTCAAGAGTTGCTGAGGACTTGTTTGCAAGATCGCACCGGCATTTGCAGCACCAAAGTACTCATAGGTGATGCCCAGCCTATTACTCTGATTATCGTTTGTGATTAGCGCATAGACCAGGCCTTGGGAAATTCCCAGCAGATCACCTTTGCTCACGATTACTGCGGAATTTGCCTTGAGGTACTCCCCAAAAGCAGTAGTATTATAATCGATCAGGATGATCCCCGTTCCCAGTCTCGCTCCGGCTGCTGTAGCCGAGGCCAGGATATCGATCTTGAGATAGCGCTCTGCATTCAGGGTCACTATTTCAGGTTCCGAGAAGCTGAGCTCAAGCCCTGAGGCGCCTGGATAAGACGGATTGCCGGGAATATTTGTGGAATTCAGCCGCCAATATGCGTTCAGATCATTGGGGAAGACCTGCCCATCCAGATCAAAATCAGCGGCCAGATAAGCCTGCTGTCCGGCTTGGATGCGCCAGTACTGGTTCTTATCCAGATTGTTGATGAGCCCATCCTGATTCGCATCTCCGGCGGCCAGGGCATACACATTGGGCTCCAGGAGAACTGCTCCGCTCTGGGGGTTTATATTACTTGATAGACTAAAATCATAGAGAGGCGCATTGCCACTGCCGACCAGACTGCAAGCGCTGCTACTGATCAGGGGAAGGTGATTGCGGTGTTTGATCTTGATATAGTAATTCTGAGCTGGGGTATCGGGAAAGAGCATTAGGTTTTTCCCCGGTGAACTGAGCTGTCCATCGGCATGCAAAAACATAGATTGGGATTTGACGACAGCCCCTGTGGGGATAGTACGCAATTCCATCAGAACCCAATCCACCACATCATCTGGGATGGAATTGGCTGTAATGGGATTCGCAGGATAGGGTGAGGTCAAAGGCACAATCTCATTGATGTCTGTGCGCATAAGACCATTGCTATAGGCACCTTGAAGGTAGCATTTGGCTTTGGCATAAGAGAAATTGGAGCCGATGATGATATTGCCAGCAGTGCTGCTGACATCAGGAATTACCGGCCCGATAGGGTCGTATAATTCAGTGGTGATAAAGTCTAAAGTAGAATAGCCCTCCGCTAAAGAATTGAAGCTGAGGTTGATTAAGTTTCCCGGCCCTGTTACATATAGGCCAGCTCCGAAAATAATGGCTTCAATGCGGATGACTCCAGGGCTCTCATTGAATATCCGCCACCAGTTTACCGGCATCCCATTAAAGAGGCTGCCCTTGGTAGCGGTGGTAAAGCTGAGCACAGCGGGATCGAAGCCCATCCTGATGCTGCAGCCCCTGATCTGGGTGGCTGTATCGAGATTGATTGCCAACACAAAAGGTTGGTTGGCAGGGCTTACCAGCGGATTTGGAGAAGAGCTGACAGACACAGCTATGCCCCCAGCCGCAAAGGCCAATAAGCTCAGGATCAAGATCAGTTTCTTCAAGTTCATTAAAATAAAGGCGGGAGTTCACTTCTCAAAAGAAGTGAACTCCCTATTATTATGCTATTTCATTAAGATAGCTTTGTTGGTTTTGGTGTAATCAGGTGTTTCCATTCTATAGAAATACATGCCGGAGGCAGTACTCCGATTGCTGTTATCACGGCCATCCCACACGATCTTGTGAGTACCAGCAGGCATCATACCATTCACCAGTTTCTTCACAATCTGACCACGTGTATTATAGATGGTGATCTTTACATTTTGAGCCTCTTTCAATCCAAATTGGATAGTGGTAGTAGGATTGAAGGGGTTGGGGTAGTTGCTGCCCAAATAATTGGCAGCAGGGATTACTTCGACGAGGTCTTCATTATCCGTAGGTTCGTCAAGCGGATTGTTGATGATCTCAATTTCGTTATTATCGCCATCGCGGGCAATCATGTGTTTTAGTTCCAGATTGTGCTGTGAATTTATAATCTGGAACACCAAAGTTGCGATGGTTCCGTTTTCGCTTATGGTGCTATCGAAACCGAGAGTAGATACAGATACTTCCACCACGTTTTCAGTGTTAGTGTGCAAGATCAGGCTCTCTTGTGGCCAGATGTCTCCAGCGGTGACAGATTGCAAGGCCAAACCACTGCCATATTGCAGCGGAATGTTCAGGCCTTGCACCAGGCCCACATTCTCAGCCAGCAGCAGATTAACAATCAACTGATCCTCTGCGATTTCTGTTTCGAATTCTATAGCAATGGGATTTTGCTTGATGTTGTTATCTTCATTTCTGAGGTAGGTGTCATAATCTGTATTCTCATAGTTCATGGCGAACATCATCAGATCTTCGATATTGATTTTGTTGTCTGGAATGGGACGTCCGCGACGGGCACGATCCACAGATGGGCCAATATCGATTACATTATTCCAGCTTGCACCAGTTGCGGGGGTTAATCCCCAAACACTTGATAGTAATGCGATATCAGCAGCGTCAACAGCACCATTGACATCTACTACATTCACATCACCAGGCCAGTAGGAGATAGATTCCATGCATGTTCCCGTACTCATATTACCGGCAGCGTCTTCTACAAATACTGCATAGTAATAGTAGCCTCTATCCAAGACAGTGTATGTCGCATTATTATCAAGCAGGTCTCCGGTGAGTTTCTGCCAGCCATCTTGGTCGGTTGCAATATAAGGGTTGATAGGCGGAATAACAGGGATAAAGCCTGCTTCATTGTACTCCGGATATGCGATTGCTACAACTTCGTTCTCATCTTTTAGGCCGGCATAATTTAATACCCAAACATGTTTTTTATTGGTTCCGGCTGCTTCTCCCCACTTCAAGTCTATGGAATTATTGGCATCGGGGGTCGTACGGCAGTATTCCCATTCAACAGCATCTGGAGCAGTTTTATTTATAGAGAAAACCCAATCTGAGATTGTATAATTTCCAGCATCATCATATGCTAGGAAGTATATGATATAATCTCCAGTAGGAAGGTCGTTTACATCAGCATTGAGCAATACCTCCGGAATAGGCCAATCGGCTTCATCATTGTCCCATACAGTTCCGCTGATTCCCTCTATGATGCTGCTGGTGAAATCACCTGGTTCAGGGATAGCATCAGCTTGAGGCTGCACCAGATAGCGCAGGTAATCCAGATTGTAGTTATCGCTGTAATCAAGTCCCAAAGCAGTATCAACCACCTTGGCATAGCCAGCAGCAGCAGTTTTTACTGGATCAATTGCCAAAGTTAGTCCAGAGGGTTGCGGGATTGCAGCCAAAACAGGCTCAATTGAATCTATAATGACCAACTTTCCAGAAGTTCCTGTACAAGGAATGGCTGTGTTATGGGGTTCTGTTTCTCCACCATACAACAATACTGTTCCGGGAACAACGGTTACAAGGCTACCAGAGGTATTATTAGCATTCAGCTTGCTGGTAAGTTCAACGTTAAATAAGTGCACATTATTGCTTATGGGGGTTTGAGACAGGTTTGAACCAGAAACCCGATAAATGTAGTAGCTTGCATCGGCGATTATTTCGTAATCAGAATAGTCGAATGCAGCATTAATTTCGAAATCATCTGGGAAGAGGGGGCCATCAAAATCCGCTTTGAGGAATTTCAGATCAACATGCCAGCCCACCAGATCTGTTACCTGGGTAACTGCAACAGTATAAATCAGTTCTTCTTCATCTTTGATCAGAGTTTCAGGTGCAGTAACTACAATATGCAAAGGTGCGTTTTCTTGTTCTTGCCCATAATCAACCTCTCCACTTACTGCGGGGTCTGAACCACCCCACCAGTTACCGGTTGCAATAACAGCGGCAGTTGCGTTATTTTGGGATTGATTTGTTACGCCCAAGCCAGTTCCGGGTGCGATAATGCTTCCACCTGTTACGCTAACTGTAGCGCCATCCACAACCGCATCCGTCACTACTACTGCATTATCATCAGCATCGGCCTGGATAGTTACGCCTACAATGGAGACACCATTGATAGCTATGGTCAAGGCAGCATCACCATCCACACCCTGGATAACCGGCACTGCGCCTTCTGCTGCGGTGATGGTGATGTCATCATCGATCACAAAGTTGCCAGTAAAGGTTCCGGAGCCAAGGATGATTTCATCATCTGCCGCTGCATTGGCTAAGGCAGTAACAAGCTCATCGGAAGTGAATACTTCAATGATAGCTCTTGAGCCATCACTTCTACGCAGGGTGGCAAACTCTGTGTCTGGAGAAGTGGTGGGAGTGGCATACCAAGGCATGAAGGTCACATTACCACTTACAGCATTACCGGTTGTTGTTGAATTGAAGGGGTTTGTGCTGTGCTGAGGTCCTTGAGGATCACCCCAATAGTTTCGCTCTGCTGTTACTGTTACTGATGGATTGAAGTGTGTAAAATACAATCCAATGTTGTTTCCAAAGATGAGATTGTTCTTTATGGAGTTATTCGCTGCATACTGAAGATATATGCCTATATAATTATCAAACATGGTATTTCCGCTAAAGGTGTTGGCTCCCATAAAATTACAAGCAGCAATGCCATAATTATTATCCTTGAAAATATTGCCTGATACTAATATGTCACTACTCCAATCATTTCGTACGCCGGAATCCCCATCTTCCCTGCCTGAATGCTGAATAGTGAAGTTTTTCACTGTCACCTCATCATTGCAAACAGTAACTACTGTGCCGTGACCTCCACCATCCAAAATCACCACTTGGTCATCTGAAGCCATCAGGGTCGTGCCTTCATAAAGGATTTTTAGGTTCTCGTAGTACGTTCCTGCACTCACCTCAATCACATTATTATTCCACACTCCATCTAATGCAGCCTGAATTTTATTATATGATCTACCCATTGTTATGTTTGTGACCGGTTGTTGTGGAAGGGTAATTGAATTTGTCATAACTACATCTGCGTAGTATGGGCTGTAAGTGACTTTACCCACAACAGTGTCGAAATCAGGATGGCCGTAAGTAGGATGCGCAGGTCCCCAGTAATTATTGCTGGCATCTATAAAAATATCTGATTGGGTTGCATTGATTAAATCACCATACTTAGGAACAGTCTCTTCATCATCTTCAAACGACGTTTGATTGTTATCATATATCTTTGCACCAGTAATGGTTACATTTATTGGGCCAGCATTTACTGCGGGGTTGCCATTGTCTCCATCTCTATTCGGCTCGCCAAAACGAATCCCGCGTTCATTGCCGGTGTATGTCCCGCCGGTAATAGTAACACCATCAAGACTTGCAGGGTATGTTTTGTAATCGGGAAAGTCATTAATAAAAGGTTCGTCGAAAAATTCACTCATGTAATCGTCACGGGCTTTGATGCTTAAGGCCGTTCCACCTCGTGTATTCAGTCCATTTCTTTCAAAGATACAATTTGTGAAAGCTATGTCTGTATAATCTCCATTTATTAAATTGATTTCGATGCCGTGGGGGGCATCATAATATTCAAAGCTTGTATTGCCGTTGTCAGTAACAGTCACATTAGTAAAGGTCGCATTGGAAAGAGTTTCAATGTACATTCCCTTGCTTGTGTTGTTTGTGATATGTGAATCTGTAAAAGTCACATTATCCAAGCTTGTCAGATTTGTCGATTGTGTCGATGATCTTTGGGCTATAATCCCAGTCTTAAAACCATCGAATGTACATCCGATAACATTCCAATGACTTAATGAATGCTCATCTGTCAATCGGAATCCTTCTAATCCTGCTGTAGGATAATTTCCTTGAACCCAGATATTTTCAAAGCTAAGATACTCGATCGGGGAAAAGGCTGTATCAATACCTTGATCGCCTGTTGCCATAATCTTAAAACCCTTTAGAAGAAGAGGATTTGTTTCAGTACCTGTAGCAGCTATCGAAACTACGGGACTTCCTCCTGTAATTATGGTTTGGGTGGACTCTTCACCGGTGATTCCTGCACCGATAATACTTACATTTTTATTGACGTTAATTGGTCCGGTGTACTCTCCTGCTGCTACAAGTATCACCTCTTCAGGGTTAGCATTATCTATTGCAATCTGAATGGTATTGTATCTGTAAGGGTTAGTGAAGTTCACTATGCTGGGTTGTTGCCACAGTTCTGTCCCACCCCAATAGAGCCCATGATACTTTGTTGTGATTCCATCAGTTAAACCAAAGTTATTGGCATTATCAGTATCAATGGTGGCTCCACTCTCAATAAAAAAGTAGCTGTCGGTATCTACACCAGTTATCTGAACATCGGTTTCGGTTATGAGAGTGCCGCTGCCATCTACGCCTGCGGCATGACTTCCGTTTTTCAATAACATTTTGTTGATCGTTAAATCTTCTGTGATCGTCAGCTTTCCTGAGTTGTCTATGTCGTAAAAAGCTCCATTAAAGCTGCCGCCAGAGATTGTCAGATCACCGCAGTTGGCAATGCCTCTATCAGTGCTGGTCAGTGTGCCATCGTTAATAGTAGCAGTTCCATACATGTCGGCATTGTAATAATAATTGTACAGGGCATAACTCTCTTCACTACCGACTCCTTCAAGCATTCCGCCATCCATTATAAATTCACCGTAGTTGCCAACCACCTCGTAGAGGTTGTTGATTACTTTACCAGTGGCAGCCCCGCCACTGTTTTCAAGAGTAAGCTTACCCGTGCCACCAATGTATATTGTGGCGTAAGCATGTGCAGAAATGGTGTGGCCATTAAGGTCCAGAGTTAGTTCTTTACCTGAGATCATCAGGGCATAACCATTTGCATGCATAAAGTCCGCAGTAGCAATCGTAAAATCATCCTGCAACACTATCGTGTCGCTGGTTGTTGCGGCTGCATCAATTGCATCTTTTATGGTGGTATAAGTTTGACCGGGGCCTACATTAATATCAGTAGCCCACATTACCGAGCATATCCCTAACAATGCCGTTAGGAACAAGGTTAAAAATATAAATCGTTTCATGGATTTCTCCTTTTTTGTGTCTCTTTGTCCGAATTTAAATCTCGGACTCCTACTTCTTATAGGACGGCTTTGCCTAAGCCTGTCCACGTTTACATATCTATTTGCCTTGGAATATGTCACGCGCTTTGATACGGAGGCTGAGAAAACACAGGAGAAAACCAATAAACCCAATTACCACTTCTATAGCCTACAGCCACTGATCTTGTCACGTTATGAGACATACCTTATAATTAATCAATTATAACGAACCTGATTCGGACTCTAGCTAATCCCTTTTCTCCGTCAAGAAATATCTTTAAAATAAATCAGGATAATCGTAAAGGTAGTTCGATCTGGTAGAGGATGTAGCGCATAAGTTATTGATAATTAAATGCATAAGTGTGTTGATGTATTTCCACAAATATTGAATTTACCTTGTGGGCGTAGATGAATTTCGTTAATTGATTGGCGGATCTGACTAACATTGCTTTGCCCAAAAATGATTGATTTAGCCGATTGATTGACTGGAAGGCTGAGGTTTCGTCAGGAAAAGTCAATATTGGATCAGGAATGTGGTGGGCAGAGGGATGGGGGTGAATTAGGAGTGAAATATGAGCGTAGGGCTTATATGGAGAGATTATCTGAAATGCCGTTCCTATGGAACTCGCTTGGGTATTTGTTTGTTGGTTTTCTATCTGAAATGGCGTGCCTACAGCACTCTTTAGGGTATTTTGTTATTGGTTTCTATCAAGGAGGATGTAAGCTGATGGTGTTTCGTAACGCTGGCTTTAGCCGGCCGTAGCACTGTCTTCAGACGGTGCGTGGACAGGAAAGCTTTTGTTGAGAGGGAGTTTTTGATGAGAGAGCTTTAGTAGAGAGGAAATGCTTGGGACGAAGATGGGATTTATTTCCTGGGTTTGTTTGTAAGGCTGGGCCACGTGCCGTCTGAAGACAGCCTTACGGGCGGAGTGCTCTGGGGGGGGGGCAGCGAGGCACTTGCGGGATTGTAGACGTCTCGTCTACAGGGCAGGGAACCTGCTCCTTTTTTGGGGCTTACTCAGCGGTTTTCAAGGCCTGTGGCCTTGTTTGACGCGAGACGCATCAAATCCAGCAGGACGGCCGTCTGAAGACAGGGATACAATGGGAAAAATCTGGGTGAGACCGCTGTCTGAAGGCTGGGCCACGCGCCGTCTAAAGACAGCGCTACGGGGGATGGAGTCACCGTCTGAAGCCAGCGGAACGGCCGGATAAATCCAGCGTTACGGTTAGTGGAGTTGCCGTCTGAAGAAAGCGTTACAGGGATGGACGCACCGTCTGAAGACAGTGCTACGGCCGGATAAATCCAGCCTTACGGTTGGCAGATTTTGCAGGGTTGGTAGTTTTTGGCTATGGCTTCGCTGAGGGACATGCTCAGGGATTTTGCGGTGGTATAGCGGCAGCTTTCGCGATGGTACTTATTGCTGCCGGCATTGAACCAGACCAGGCTATCGCTCAGGGCGGGATAATCATCCGTTTCGGCCCAGAGTCCCAGCTTGTGGTGGCGGGCATTGCGCTCGTATTTGAGGAATTCTTCCAGGCGGGTGAAGGGGTATTTGCTGTAGGCATGGCCGTAGCCCTGACGGACGATCTCGGCATTGACAAAGAGCGAATCACGGGCCCGGTAAGCATAGGCCAACATCCTGTCATAGCGGTCTTTATGGTTTATAGCGGAATTGTTTTGATCGTAGATAAAATAGACTTGTTCGCCTTCTAAGAGCTTTTTGAGGAAGGCGCTGGCTTCCAGGGCAAAATGCTCCACCGCTTTATTGGGATGCACAGATTCCGGGGTATCCACTCCGATCAGGCGCACGCGCACATTCCGGGCATCGATGCTGGCGATGAAGGTATCGCCATCCACCACTCTCACCACATCATAGACATCCGCGGCGATCGTGCTTTTGGCAGGACAGGTAAAGAGGCCCAGGAGGGTGATGACAAGGAGCAGGGCAATGAGGGCATATTTCATACTGAAGTCTCAGGGATAGATGATGTTATAGGTTTGGGAGAGGGGATTGAGGCTGGTGCTAAGATTCACAGAGAAGATTTCGCTGAGTTTATCGGCTTGCATGAGTTCATTGGGGCTGCCGCTATACAGGAGGCGGCCATCTTTCAGGAAGAGCAGGCGGTCGGCATAATTGGCCGAAAGATTGAGATTGTGGGAGATCAGGAGGATGCTTTTGTGCTGGTCCAGGCTGATCTTTTTGAGCAGACGCATGATCTCCAATTGGTAATTGATATCCAATTGGGAGAGGCTCTCATCCAAAAAGATGAAGGGAGTCTCTTGCACCAAGGCGCGGGCGATATAAACCCGCTGTTTTTCTCCGCCGCTGAGTTGTTGCACGAATCTGTGTTTGAGGGGCAGCAGATCAAGCTGGCGCAAGGTTTCCTCGGCCACCTGATAGTCTTCATCGCCATATGAACCCATGAAATTGATGAAGGGAAAGCGTCCCATGAGCACAGTATCCAGCACGCTGTAATCAAATTCGCTGTGGATTTCCTGGGGGATATAGGCGATGATTTTGGCGAGCTCGGCCTGAGAATATTCCCCAAGGTCTTTGCCTTTGATCCGGATGCTGCCACTCCTGGCTTTGAGATAGCCCATCAGCACAAAAAGCAGGGTGGATTTTCCACTGCCATTGGGGCCCAAAAGGGCTGTGAATCCTGTGCTGGGCAGCTCTAGATCGATCCCGTGCAGGACATCTTTGTCCCAATAGCCAGAGCAGAGGCCAGAGGCTGCGATCATTAGTCGCTTGCCTCCAGACGCTTTAGTTCAGCGTTGGCTTTGTCGTGATATTCTGTGGGGGGCTGGATCTGCAGAATCAAGCCAAAATATTTGATGGCTTCCTGTTTTTCGCCTGCAGCCTGATAGATCATGGCCGCATGATAGAGCAATTCCGCGTTGGGCTCTGCGCCGGCAAGTACTACTGGCAGATAGTCATAGGCAGCCTGATATTTGCCTTGTTTGTACAAGAGCCAGACCCAGGAATCCTGAAAACTCACATTCTGGGGATCCTCATAGAGGGCGTCTGAGATCAAGCTTTCGGCTTCAGCCAGATGCTCTGGATAGTTCAGTAAGACGTAGCCCAGATTGTTTTTGATGCTGGCGGAAGAGGGGTAGCGTGATAGGGATTCGCGCATGATAGCGATCTGTTTGGCTTCGTCCGAAATATCGCCATAATGCTGAAAGAGCAGGTCAAAATCGTCTTCCGAGCCATAGCCTTTGGCGATGAAATGCTCGGCCAGGGCCACAGCGGATGCGGAATCGCCATCATATAGACCGGCCAAAAAGGCGGTATGATCCACCATAAAATCTTTGAGCAAAGAAGGCGGGAGGTTCTTCTGCACCAGTTGATGCAGGTCCTGAAAGACCTTTTGATACTCCTTTTCACGCTCTCCGGCATAGCTGTATTGAGAGGCAAAGAGGTAGCTGATATAGACCAGGTCTTTGATCTGATAGATCTTATCTGTGACCTGCAGGCCATCCGCAAATTCCGGGTGCACGATGTGGTGCAAGAGCAGCAAAGCGGCGAGGGGGCTATCATCTGCCGGGGCAAGGGTCTTGGTACTAAGAAATTGATATACTTTGGCTTGAGCGGGCAGGTCATTCTCCAAATAGGCGAGATAGCTAAGAACCTCAATCAATTCTACATCACCAGTCTGCAAAACCTGATCCAGATGGCTCAGAGCGATGTCGTGAAAAGAATACTTTTGCAAGAACAGCAGATACTCGCTGATCTTATCTTTGTCCTCAGGATAGCTGTAGGTATCGTAGTGGGCTCCAAGCTCATTGTCTTGATTTGCCGTGCGATAGAGCTCCAAAAGTTGCAATTCTCCGGCTCTGCTGCGCTTGGAATTCAGCAGGATTTGCCGGGATCTTTTGGGGTTGACATCCAGGTATAAGGTCGCTACGATATATTCGATTTCGGGGATGTCGCTCTCTGCCTTCAGGGCTTTTTCGAGGAGGGAGACCGGCGCTTTTTTGCCTGCTTCCAACTGCCTAACGTATTCCCAGATATAAACCTGAGCTCTGGGATGGTCCTTCAGCAAACGGTCCAGCGCCCAATTCACGCCTTCGGCATCATCCAGATTACGATAGCTAGTGTAAGCCAGGGTAAGCATTTCTTGATCAAAATCGTAGGACTGGCGAGCCAGGGATAGCATATCGCGGGTGCGCTGCTCTATTTCCGGGTTTTGGGTATAGTTAAAGAGTTGCATGGCATTGACAAAGAGCAGTTTACGGATCTGAAAACTGCCGGGATCCTGAGCCAGCGCGAGATTCAAGATTTGATCTGCAGTGATTAATTCGCCATTGAAGTGCAGAAAGCTGCCGCTCATGAAGTAATACATCGAAGCCAGATTCGGATTTGACTTATCCGGTGGGCTTTTGGGCAGATTTGCCTCTGGCTTGGGCACGGTGGCGCAAGAGCTCAGCAGCAGGATGGCAGCCAGCATAAGCAGTATATAACGCAAGGGGTTCCTCACTTGATTTTGATGCTATTTGAGATCACGTACAGCTCTATCAAAGTCGATAGTTTATCTCCGGCGGGGAAATAGACGCTGTTGTCCACTATATAGGCTTTTCCCTGATGCCAAAAGGCGTAGGTTTGAAAGGCTCCGCCGATGAGGTGTTTTTCATTCTTCCAGGCTCCCACCAGGCGCCAGGCCTCGTGTCCGGCCAGTTTGGTGCGCTCTTTGCGGACGGTTTCTTCATCAAAGACGTCGCCTTCAAAATGCTTCTCACCCAGGGCCTGCCGCTTGGCCATCAGCCACTCAAAGCTCAGCTCATCCTGCGGCATATCTTCATAATAGACACTGATATACTTATCCGGGACTTCGCGATTTTCGGCGCGGGCACGGTAGATGAAGGAGAGGAATCTGCCCAATTTATCGTTGGAATAGAGGCTGAAGGTATTGGGAATCTGCAGGCTAAAGGGGTAGGGCTCCCAAAAGCTGGAGGGGATCACGGGCTGTTGATAAGCCTGTTGGCCTTGACGCTGGGCATAGCGCTTGATGAGCAGGTCAAAGATTTTGTCGCTTTGCAGAGCGCCGATCTTCTGCAGATTAAGCGGGCTGGAGCCCAAAAGGAACATGGTGATCTGGTCTCTGCTGGCGAAGTTTTTGGCCACAAAAAGGTCACCACCGCTTTGCTGCACTCTGCTGATAAAGTCTTTGGCCACCACGGACTTAATGTGTTGTGAGACTCTGCCGTCTGATTCCAGATCGCCGATAAAGAGCAGATTGCGGTAGTTATCGAATTTATCAAGTTCGGAAATATTGGTGGGGATGAGCTTGAAGTAGCGCTCGGGATAGACCAGGACCAATTCCCGCTCGATGCTGCTCTGGATAAAGGGTTTTAGGGCAGCCCAATTCTCGGAATCGCAAAAGAGATAGACGTCCCGTTCATCGCCCATGGCCAAAGGTTTGCCACTGGTGATTACATCGTCGAATTCGGTGTAACGGGCTGATTCTTTATTGCTCTTGCCGCAGCCAAACAGCAAGAGGCCGATAATAAGGATAAAGATAAGTTTACGCATTTGACCTCCTGGGGAACATAGCTTTTATATAATTTAAACCACTGACGACGGTAACGATGGCCACCAGCCAGAACCAGAGGCTGACTCCCAGCCGAAGGCCAGGGCTGATTTCCATCTTCAGTCCAGTCTCAATATTAATCAAAAAGGCCCAGCAGGCCAAGGCAAAGATGATCCCACCCATCTGCATCACGGTCTTGAGCTTACCCAGTTTGTCGGCAGCGACCACGATTCCGCGCTTTTGAAAGACTTCACGCAGGATGGTGATTCCCACTTCGCGGATCAGGATCACAAAGAAAATAATGGGGCAGAGGGAAAAGGGCGGCAGCCAGGTCAAGGCGGCCAAAGCGGAGAGCACCAGCAGTTTATCTGCCAGAGGATCCATGATCTTGCCAAAATCGCTGACCACGTTCCAAGCGCGCGCCAAAGTGCCATCGATATAATCCGTGAGGGAAGCCAGTACAAAGAAGACCAGGCCGTAGAGCGCCTTCATCCCCTCGGGAAGAAAGAACATGGCATACAAAAAGAGCGGTACCAGGAGGATACGCAGGAGAGTCAGGGCATTGGGGATGTATTTACGCATCATACTCTTCCGTGGTGGCTGCAGGTGGACATACGGGCTCTGAATGGCTCAGGATATCCTCCTGTTCAAAGCTTCTGAAACTGAAATAACAAAGCAGGCTGCCCAGCACACTGACCAGTCCCATCAACACGAAGCTGCGCCAGAGGTTGTAATATTCCCAAAGCTTGAAATAGCCCAGGGCGTAATAGAGCAAAATCGGCAAAGCCGGAGGCAAGATCATGAGCAGCCAGCCACGCTTCATCCTGCTTTTCTGCAGGCGCATCATATCCACCACGCTGCGGGAGCTGCGCACTTGCCGGTAATAGAGCCTTTGCTCGAAGCTCAGGGGGACGCTATTTAGCAAGAGCACCAGCATTATGCTCAGCATAAAGGAGTAGAACAGCCAGTTCGTCTTTTTGCGCTTCAAAGACTCTAAGAGCTTGGCATAGACGGTGCTTTGACTGTCGATATCGTCTTCAGGCAGATCTGCACGCAAAATCTCCAAAACCTTGGTCTTGGCTACGATTCCTTGTGCGGAAGGGGGGAAGGTGATGGTGATGACATCCGGGAAACGGTAAGTGGCAATTTCGCTTTCAGTTAGAGGCAGATCGTAAGCGCTGATCAGCTCTTCTGCGGCCTGAAATCCGGTGTCGTGCCTGAGGCTATCCAGATCCGGAATCTGACGCAGCTTTTCCAGGAGCGGGGAGACCAATGCGGTGTCGTTCACATAGGTATAGACGGGTAAGCGGGCCAGATCTTCATAGTTCTGCACCAGACCTTCCTGCTCAGAATGCGCCAGATAGGTCCAGGCTCCAAAGAGCAGGATCATCAGTATCAGGATTAGAAAAAAACGTGTTTTCATAAGTCTCTCCCATGCTTTATCAGCGAAATTACATAAGTATTCTTGCCACTATGTTTGTATTGCTGCTTTATGTCAAGTAAAGTATTGTCCAGGCTTTGGCTCAGATCCTGGTTGCGGGACTCAGGATAGATGAGCAGTGCGGAGCCTGTGGGGACCAGACAAAGTTGTAGACTCCGGATCAGATCTGCCAGATTGCAGGCCAGTTCAAAGCGGCTGAGATTGCGGGATAGGGAGGGGCTCATGATGCCGCTGCCAAGTTTCTGCCAGGGGGGATTCGAGATAATGAGATCGTACTCTCCCTGATGCTGTTTCAGATCTTGAACCAGGAAGCTGATATCTACTTTGCAGCCTTCGGCATTGGCCTGAGCCAGCTCTATGAGATGCGGCTGGATATCGATAGCTGTGATCTGCCAAAGCGGTCTGGCCAAAGCGCACATGATGCTGAGGGTTCCACTGCCACAGCCCAGTTCCAGTACTCTGAGGGGTATGCCTGTAAACTCATTGATAGCGGCATCATAAAGCAATTGTGTAGCGCGTGAGGCTCCCAGAGCAGAGGGATCCTGACGGATTATCTGATCCGGGAAAGGCAGGCTCAGGGCTGGATATTGCTCCAAATACAAGGCACTCTAAGAAAGCTCAAGCATGCGGTCGATGCTGACTTTGGCCTTGGTGGCGATATCTTCCGGCACCTGGATGTGATACTGTTCCTGCTCCAGCGCGGCCAGGACATCTTCCAGGCTGATCTTCTTCATATCCGGGCAGATCGCTTTGGGCGAAAGGGTGACGATGCTCTTTTCGGGATAGATATGCTGCAGATAATTGGTGAGGCCGGTTTCGGTGGCGATGATCATTTTATCATGCGTTTTCGCATAGTTCATCATGCCGCCGGTGCTCATCACTTCATCGGCTTGATCCACGATCTCAGGATCGCACTCTGGATGAGCCAGCAGCTTGTGCTCAGGGTATTTGGCGCGCATATTGGCAACATCTTCTGTAGTGAAACCCCATTGGTGAATAGGGCAGTAGCCGTCCCAGGTGATCACTTTGCGGCCGGTCTGTTTGGCAGCCCAAGAGCCCAGATTGCGATCCGGGACAAAGAGCACGGTGTGGTCTTTGGGAACAGACTGGATCACCTTCACCGCATTGGATGACGTGCAACAGATGTCGCTTTCGGCCTTAACCTCCACGGTGCTATTCACATAGCAGACCACGGTGCTGCCGGGATGGCTGCGTTTGAACTCACGTAATTGTAAACCTGTGATCATATCCGCCATCGGGCAGCCGGCATCCTGGACGGGAAGGAGCACCTTGGTTTTGGGGTTCAGGATCGCTGCGGTTTCGGCCATAAAACGGACTCCGCAAAAGACGATCAGAGGATTGTCCAACTGGGCAGAAAGCATGGCCAATTGCAGGGAATCCCCGCGATAATCAGCCAGCTCCTGAATCTGGATAGGTTGGTAGTTATGCGCCAAAATCAGCGCGTTCTTTTGGGTTCTAAGTTCATTTATTCTTGCTATTATATCTTTCATTTTGCGCTCCATTATTAGTGACCGCTGTGGCCAAAGCCACCATCGGCACGCTTGGTTTCATCCAGGTTTTCGCTCTCAACAAAGTCCACTTGCTCCACTTTGGCAAAGACCATTTGCGCGATGCGCATACCGGGAGTAATGCTGATGGGCTGGTCACCCAGATTGATCAGGATCACCTTGATTTCGCCCCGATAATCGCTATCAATGGTTCCGGGAGAGTTCAGCACTCCCAGCCCGAGCTTTAATGCCAGGCCGCTGCGGGGTCTGATCTGAGCTTCATAAGCCTGGGGCAGAGAGATGGCCAGGCCGGTGGGAATGGCGTGTCTTTTGCCGATATCCAGCGTGACTTCTTCAGAAAGGCAGGCGAAAAGATCGTAGCCAGAGGCGCCAGCACTCATCTGCTGAGGCGGCTGCGCGGCAGGATGGAGCTTTTGAAAGGCGATCTTCATGATTTGCGGTTCAGTAAATAGTCTGCCAGGATGCGCAGTTTGATGCTTCTATCGCCCAAAGTGGCGATGCGCGCTTTGGCCTGTTCGGTGAGATCAGCGGCCATCTGCCGGCTTTCTTCGATGCCGAATACAGAGGGGAAGGTGGCCTTGCCCTGAATCTCATCTTTGCCGATGGTCTTGCCCAGCGTGGCTTTGGAGCCTTCGATATCCAGCAGGTCGTCTATGATCTGAAAGGCCATGCCGATCTTGTTGCCGTAATCCTCGATTACTTTCAGGTCTTTGGCCGGAGCCTTGGCACCCAGGGCACCAAAACGCAGGCTGAGATTGATCAGCCGGGCGGTTTTATTATTATGAATAAAGCTGAGGGTCTTTTTATCCACTTTCTTGCCTTCGGATTCGATATCCACCATCTGTCCCGCGATCAGCCCTTTGATGCCGGATTCATGCGCCAATTCATTGACGAACTGTACTTTGAGACGGTCCGGCAGTTCGCTATGGGTGATCAGTTCAAAAGCGGAGATCAGCAGTGAATCCGCAGCTAAAAGTGCCACGCCTTCACCAAATACGGTGTGGCAGGACTTTTTACCGCGACGGTATTCATCGTCATCGATATCCGGCAGGTCGTCGTGAATCAGAGAAAAGGTATGCACCATCTCGATTGCGGCGGCTACCGGGGTGATCATCTCGGCCTTGTCTTTGTAGAGCTGATAGGCCAGAATGGTGAGGTAGGGGCGCAGGCGTTTGCCACCGGCGAAGGTGCTGTAACGCAGGGCTTTGTGTATATCCTTGGGATACTCGTCCTTGCGGGGTAAAAAGCGATCTAAGGCTATATTTACCAATTCCTGCTTTTCTTTCATATCCTTTTTGATCAATACATTAACGTCCATCATCATCATCCTCCTGCGAGAGCTTTACTTGCGTGCTTTCTGTCTGCGGTGGGAGCCCTGCGCTGATGAGCTTGATCTTGGCTTCCACTTCAGTCAGTTTGGCGCGGCAGCGGTTCAGATATTTTACCCCTTCGCTGTACAGGACCAGGGTCTGCTCCAGCGTGGTGGAGCTATCCGAAAGCTGATCAACTGTATCTTCCAAGGCCTTTAAAGCCTCTTCAAAGCTGAGTTCTTCCACTTTTTTTTCGTTCATGCGTGTCTCCCATCTTATTTTGCTGCATACTAAAAGATAAGATATATTCTGTCAATCAAAAACTCTAAATTGGGCAGATAAGAAGCTGAGGAGACTGTTCAAAATAGAGAATACAGGATTCGATCCGTCTCGGATCGAGAAGATTGGGTTGGATTGGACGCGTCTCGCGTCGAATGAGAACTACTTTCTTTTGTAAAGGGCTGTGGTCTTACTGGACGCGGGGACGCATCCAATCCTGTATTAGAGTCCTTCCTACAGAGTTTCCGGCAAAACTAAGCCTCTGATATAGAGGATATTATCCAGGGATTATTTGTTTTTGTTTCAGGCTCGAATGGATTACATTGTTTGTACTAACTTTTATTTAGATCAGGAGGTTAAGGATGAAGAAAGTTCTGGCCGATATGCTGGATTCAGCTCGTTTGGAGAACACTGTCGAAGACATTATAAAACGTTTTATACATCATCTCAAATTTGACCGTGGCAAGGACCGGCATTCCGCCAGCGCCATCGATAGCTATCTTAGCTTTGCCACGGTAATCAAGGAAATCCTGCTGGATAATTGGCTGAAGACCCAGACCTCGGAATATGCTTTGAACCGCAAACGCGTCTATTATCTCTCGCTGGAATTTCTCATCGGTCGCAGCTTGAACAATGCCATCCTGAATCTTGACGTGGAAAGTCAGGCCCGAAAAGCCTTGCAAGACATGGGTTACGATCTGTCTTTTATGAACGATCTGGAATGGGACGCCGGCCTTGGCAATGGCGGTTTGGGACGGCTCGCAGCCTGTTTTCTGGACTCCATGTCCAGCCTCGAAATCCCGGTCTATGGCTATGGCATCCGCTATGAATACGGCATCTTCTTTCAGCACATCAAGGACTGCCAGCAGGTGGAGACGCCGGACAACTGGCTGCGTTTTGGCTCCGTGTGGGAAGTGCCTTATCCCCAAAGAATGTACCCCGTGCTTTTTGGCGGCAGCGTAGATTCTGCCGTGCGTGCGGACGGCTCTCTCTATCGCAAATGGACGGCAGCGGAATCTGTGATGGCCATGGCTTACGATTACCTGATTCCCGGTTATCACAATAACTATGTGAATACCCTGCGCCTCTTTAGCGCAAAATCTTCCCGCGATTTTGACCTCTGTTACTTCAACGAAGGTGAATACGTGCAGGCTGTGGCAGACAAAAACAGTTCTGAGATCATCTCCAAAGTCCTGTATCCGAACGACAACAACATGCAGGGCAAAGAATTGCGGCTCAAACAGGAATACTTCTGCGTTTCTGCCACGCTCAGTGACATCCTGCGGCGTTTCTTGAAGAAATCCAAGGACTATCGCCGCCTGCCGGATTTTGCCGTGATTCAGATGAACGACACCCATCCCGCCATCACGGTGGCTGAATTGATGCGGGTGCTGGTGGACAAGCAGAATCTGCCTTGGGAAACCGCTTGGGAGATCACCCAAAAGACCTGTAACTATACGAATCACACCATCTTGCCCGAAGCTCTGGAAAAGTGGACGGTGGAGCAGATGCAGAAAGTCCTGCCCCGCCATCTGGAAATCATCTATGAGATCAATAAACGCTTTTTGTCTTCTCTCAGCTTGGATTCTGCTACTTTGGGACGCTTGTCTATCATAGAAGAAGAGCCCGTGAAGTCCGTGCGTATGGCGCATCTGGCCATTGTGGGTTCCAGCCATGTAAATGGCGTGTCTGAGCTACATACCGAGATTTTAAAAGACCGGGTATTTCATGATTTTTACAAGCTTGCGCCCGAGAAGTTTCTGGCCATCACGAATGGCATCACCCCCAGAAGATGGCTGATGCTAAGTAATCCCCGGCTTTCCACCCTGATCGACAAAGCGATCGGCAAAGCCTGGAGAAAAGACCTGCTGAAGCTCTCGAAACTGCGCAAATTGCAGATGGATCAGACCTTCCTGGAGGATCTGGCCGAAGTGAAGCTGCACAACAAAGAGGATTTTGCCCTGTATTGCCAGAAAAGCCTGCAAATAGAGCTGAATCCCGGGAGCATCTTCGATTTTCAGGCCAAACGCTTGCACGAGTACAAACGGCAGCTCCTCAATGCCCTGCACATCATCCATCTGATCTTTGAAATTCGCGAGGGTAAAAAGGTGCATCCGCACAGCTTCTTCTTTGCCGGCAAGGCTGCCCCTGGCTACAAAGTGGCCAAGCTCATCATCAGCTTCATCTGCCGTCTGGGAGAATATATCAAGCAAGATCCTCAGCTTTCTGCAGTGCTCAGCCTGAATTTCCTGCCAAATTACAGCGTGACCCTGGCTCAAGAGATTATGCCCGCAGCAGAGCTCTCACAGCAGATTTCCCTGGCCGGCACCGAAGCCAGCGGCACCGGAAATATGAAGTTCACCCTCAATGGTGCACTCACAGTGGGAACTCTGGATGGCGCCAATGTCGAGATCAGAGAAGCCGTGGGTGCCGAAAACTTCTTCCTTTTTGGCATGAAGACAGATGAAGTGAAAGAGCTGAAAGCATCTGGATACGATCCCTATACCCTGGCCCAGGCCGATCCCAGACTCTCCAGAATCATGGATTTCATCTACTCTGGAGAGCTGACCCCGCTGGATCCACAGCAGTTTCAGACCCTGGTGAATCTCTTGGTCAATCAAGGCGATGAATATTGCCTGGTCAAGGATCTACCGGATTATATCCGGGCGATGCACGATGTGGAGCTGGCTTATCGCAAACCCCAGCACTGGAATCAGATGAGCGTGGCCAATATCTCCGGCATGGGGCCTTTTTCTGCCGATGAGGTTGTGAAGAATTACGCCAGAAAGGTGTGGAATCTGAAGGGGATATAGGCAGTCAAGTCCCAGAGGGACGTTATTTTAGATAGCCAAGACAGCAGAATACACCCTGAGTCCCGTGGGGACGGTATATTGGTTAACAAGAATTGCTTCATGAGAACCACAGATGTTATCGGAATAATGCCCTATAGATTTCGGCATTATAAGCCTGCCGTAAATGCTATCTGAAATGCCGTGCCCACGGCACTCTCTAGGGTATGTTGTTATTGGGTTTCTATCTGAAATTTCGTCCCTACAGGACTCTTTATGGTATTTGCTTGTAGGTAAGGAACTGAATGATCAGGGTAGGTGTATCTTGGTTCTCCGGAAAGAGTATCTTGGCAGTCTCGATCTTGTTTCGGTTCTCTCAATTCTGCTTTGAAAGAGACGACATAAATCCCTCGCTTACTATATGTTTTACTGATGATACATCGTCCTTTCTTGTTTTGCTTGTTCATCTTGATCTCCTTCTTAAATTACCCGACTGTTGATTAAGGGCTCCAACACAGAACCAGTGGCAACCGTGGTCAAGTCCCTTCTGAACAATATGATAAGGTGGATTGGTGCGAGATCCAGTTTGAGGGGGGCTATACTATGGTGGTGAACCTGCCGACTTCGCCAACACGTGGTGAAAATCTGCCATAGTAGGATAAATATCCCTATTCTGTTCATAAGTACAAAGCAGTTCATGCATTATCCCGGTATGGGGCGCTCTATTCCTAGCCGCGTTCTTAACCATCCAGCCAATGTCTTGGCTGGATATGATACTTTCTTTGATCAGCAGTCTGATGTTTATCGCCCAGATGATGCTTTCATTCAAAGAACAGCACCATTCTGCTTGTTGATCGTTCAAGGTGTCAGGATGATCAAACAGACCATCGGTCAGAGGATTGATCACATGATGCGAAAACTCGTGCCAGATTGCTGAAAGCAAGATACGTTCAAGGTTGCCGTTCTGGTCGGCGATTTCCAAGCCCCGCCGACTGCAGATGCAGTAGACTTTCTCTCCAACTGCTCTTGTAAGCGTTACAGATAGGAATGGTTTCAAATAAGTGGACAACACCACTCCAGTCAACGGGAATTTTTGCCCCAGATATGCTTCCAGTACCTGCTGAAGAGGTTTGCGCTTGATTATGGCGTTCAATTTAGACAGGTATTGGCCGTGTTGCGATCTGAGCAGGTTGAAGTGTTTATCAAAACCACTCTCCAGATAAAAGCTCCGCAGGCTCGCAGTAAAAACGCTCAAATCTTCTCTGGAGCTTACGTCATCGTGCAAACGTGCAGCATGGATCGCTGGATTAAAGGTGATGTTTCTGGTTAACGCCAGCGCGTAGTAAGGTAAAGATGCGCAGTCGATGCCTGTTTTCCATACTTTCGGAAAATCCCTAACGGCTCGGTGGGCGGAAAACTGGTTAAACTTACCCCTGATCATCTGAACGAAAACGTCTTCACAATCCACGCAAAAACTTGGGTCTTCATATTCAGACAAATACATGACAGTAAAGAGTAACTCGAGACGCTTGTCCATGCTGATGCGCATTATCAATTCCTCTTTGTTCGCAAAACTTCTAGGTAAGACAATTATTGTTGCGCCAAGTACTGTCAACCCTAAAAGCGTTCGCTTGCAATATCAATACGGGTTTCATCCACAATGACATCGCATTCTGGAGTCCTTATGTGTAAGTAAAACTTTATCACTTGGACAACAGCGCTGTCTGCCTACAGACCCTACATAGAATGCCCTCCGATACATGGGAGCGCCACCCGGAGTTTTCCACGTTTTTTATAGAATCATATCTGCTGTCCATTTCATCTCCGATTTGCAAAAAGGTTGATACTGGAGTCTCACCATAAACGGTAATCACAGGTATGCCTAAAATAGCCATTTGCAGCTTTCAAGTCCTTTTTGTACAATAATATACAAGCCGTAATAAATAATTATTGACAGTTTTATCAAGATTCACACATTGTAGATTCGTTGTAAATCTGAAAAAGAGGATGTGTATAGATGAAAAAAGTTGTACCCATTGCAAACCCTGTAGTCAACTACTTAACCTATATTCAAGCTTATTGTGGCATAAATTGGGAAATTGAAGATAAAGAACTCATGCACGGTTTTCTGTCTGATGCAGATCGAAGCTATATTCAAGCTTGTTCAGATGACTTGAGTTTTGGAGACGGTTCTGGTGGCTCCTTAGTAGAACTGTTTTACTTTCTTCCAGCGTATGCTTTTCGTGAAAATAGTGAAGGTCTAACAGAGTATTTTTCCTGTTTGGAACATTGCCATGAAGTAATGGATACAAGCCCGCTGTTCGAAAGATATGGCGATCACATTAGTCGCCTGAGGGAGTTCAATCCCTACTTTTTATCAAACATCAATTCCTTAGATCAAGAAGAAAAGCTAATCAGAATAAAGCACCTAAGCACTATTTACAAAGCAAATTATCGCAGATACCTGCAACTGAACTGGGATAAGGACAAAGCGATTATCGAAAGAACACGAGATTACATAAACGAGATTTTTGCTGAGAACGACATTATAGGTAAGTGGGAATTCGCTACCGGTTTTGAACTGTTATCCGAACAATACCAGTTGCTTATTGTCCCATCTCTGCAGTTCGGGCCAAGAGCTAATTCATTGCATTACGGTGTAAATATCTTCCCTGCAATTACTGAACATTGCCCAAAGTATTTCTTTGACCATTTTATTTCGCACGAAATTGGTACTCACATCCTCAAACCGCACACTATAGATAAAGTCCAGATATCAGAAGAGAATCTTCGTATCCCTTATATTGCTTTCGAGAATCTGGCAAAGCACATCAACCTCAAGATTCTCTCTAATAAATACCAATATAAACTTGGAGAGGACTATTACGAAGATTCCGTTTTTGAAAGCATCTACAACAATATCGACGACTCACTTGCAGATAACGCTGAAAGTATGTACCTTACTGCTATAGATCAATACAAGAAGTAAAAGTCATAGAATGCCTTCCGATACGTTGGAACACCGCCCGGTGTTTCCCACGTTTTTTATAGAATCATATCTGCTGTCCATTTCATCTCCGATTTGCAAAAACCTTGATACTCTATACCCCTACCTTAAAATCATTTACGCCTCCACCATCAAAATAAACCAAGAAAGTTCTTGACAAGAACCGGACTACTGTATTACTTGGGTACATCACCATGACAGCCCGGGTGAAATAATACGACAGAGGTTGCAATGAATACATTCAAAGATGACATGCCCATCTATCTGCAACTCAGGCAGCAGATCGAAGAGCAGATTCTGGCACGGGCGCTGAAAGAGGATGAACAACTGAAATCCTTGCGCGTACTGGCTGCGGAATACCGGATCAATCCCCTCACGGCAGGCAAGGCAATCACTGCTCTGGTAGAAGAGGGCGTGCTGTATCAGAAGCGTGGAATCGGGGTATTTGTAGCCCCCGAGGCCAGAGAGATGATTATCAAGAGCCGCAAAGACAGCTTTACGATGGCTGCATAATTGAAGAAGTCGAGACGCAGTACCCTGTGTCTGGTGCGTTCCAGACAGAGATTGAACTGCTGATCAGGAATTACCCAACATAGATGGGAGGTTGAACCAGGGGCTTTTCTGATTTATCGCAATCTACATGCTTGGTTTCACTGCATTCGGCACAATAACCACATTTTGAACATACAAGAACATCTTT
>Ga0265295_1000797_pt1 | contig 59888 bp, 64 predicted proteins | sample Munlansysbiofilm_FD_192503 | JGI IMG/M metagenome (GOLD analysis project Ga0265295, IMG submission 192503) | Leachate microbial communities from a municipal landfill in Southern Ontario, Canada - Methane capture system biofilm | ecosystem: Engineered > Solid waste > Landfill > Unclassified ... | reverse complement strand
GAACAAAATTTAGGTAGAATACCATAAGTAGCACATAAATTATTAAGTCGCAATTATGAATTAACGTTTACATGATTGAGTGAAATAAATTATTTCGTTTTGAAATTTTCAATATAGAAATTTAAGTTATAAAAATAACGGATTTTATTCTCATTACTACAAGGGTTTGTTCATGAAAATTGCGGTCTTGAGGAAGTGTTTTCACGGTACGAATAAAGACCTTTGATCTCTTTTCAGGCATGGTGCTTGTCCATTTTCCGAGGTTTTTTAACAAAAAATCTTATAAAAGTAACCCCATTTGCTTTTATTTAATGGGTAAATGTTTCGAGTTCGTTAACTGCCATAAAATAAAGTAAATCGTAAGGATCTGCTTAAATTTATTGAGCAAAAATCGTTTACTAAATGAAAATATATTATGTTTGTAAGTGGTAAAATGGTTGAACTCTGATCGGTTCCATCAATCAGTAGGTTTTTTTATATCATACAAATACTATTAACATTAAAACATCGGACGAATGAAGCTCAGATTCACTTTAGTCAATCGATTATATTTAGCATTTGGATTTGTGACAATAGCAGTCATATTTAGCAGTGCTTTAACATTTTTTACGCTAAAAAGCAACAAGCGTATTAGCGAGCAAGTAGCTCAAATATATACCCCATCGATCGTCTATCTTAATGATTTAATAAATGTTGTTAACGATTCACGGATGCTTATTAAAAACTGGGTTTATATTGAACAGAAAACGCAAACTCCAGATAAAATAAAATTGCAAAACCTGCATGATTTGGAATTCCCTAAAATAACTGAACGCATAGAACCACTTAAAATCCATTGGGGACTAGAGGAAAATGAACAAATAACATATGTTGAAAAGGTTTTAACCGACACCCTTTTTCCCATGCATAAAAATATAATGGAGCAACTTAGTACATTTGATTCATATGATGATCCAATGGTGATTTTTGAAGTCCGACCGATGGTGGAAGAGGGTGGCGAGGTGATCATTTATACTGACCAAGTTTTACATAAGCTTGTGGAAATTCGATCGATTATCAATCAGAAATCCGAAGAGGTTAATTTTGACTTGATTGAATCGATGGATAAGTTTCAGCGAATAATTCTATTGATGGGATTGGTTCTAATAATTGTATCCTTGTCAACAGCATATTTTATTTCTCGAGTAACGGTAACCCCTATTTTGCGACTTCGCGAATTTCTGCTTTTAATGACAAAAGGTGTTTTGCCCGACGAGGAAATGAAGGTTTCCAATGACGAAATAGGCGATATGTCGCGAGCCCTTAATCAATTTGTTGAAAGCATGAAGTTTACGTCACAGTTTGCCTTGGGAATTGGGAAAGGCGATTTTGAAGCTAGTTTTGAAGCCCTAAGTGATGAGGATATTCTTGGGAATAGTCTTATAACAATGCGCGAGGATCTTAAGCGTGCTCACGATGAGGAGTTGCGAAGAAAACGAGAAGATGAAATTCGTAGTTGGAAAACTCAGGGAATGGCAAAGTTTGGAGATATATTAAGGCAAAGTTCAAATATTGATCAATTGGCATACAGTGTTGTGGAAAATGTTCTGGAATATATGGGAGCCATTCAAGGCGCAATGTATGTTATTGAAGATAGTGACGAAACCGATAAGCATTTTAGATTAGTCGCTGCCGTTGCATATGGACGTAGGAAAATGATGACCCGACGATGTGAACTCGAAGAGGGATTAGTGGGACGATGTGCTTTTGAAAAAGCAACGGTTTATTTAAAACAAGTACCCGAAAATTATGTGAGAATAACATCGGGACTTGGCGATGATAATCCAACAGTTATCCTTTTAATCCCGCTAATAGCAAATGACGTAAACTATGGAGTTATTGAAATAGCCTCGTTTAAAACGTTCGAAGATTATCAGGTGGAATTCTTGGAGCAAGTTAGCGAAAATATAGCGGGAACTTTATCAACGGTTAAAATTAATGAAAAAACGGCTCGTCTTCTTGAAGAGTCACAGCAAAAAGGAGAGGAGCTTTCGGCTCAGGAGGAGGAAATGCGACAGAATATGGAGGAGCTTCAAGCTACGCAAGAAGAATCGGCAAGACGTGAAGTGGAAATGCGCGAAATATTCGAAGCAATTAATAACACCAGTGGGAATATTGAAATCGATCTAGCGGGGGTGATAACAAGTGCAAATGACAAATATGCCCAAATGCTCCATTTGAAAGTTGGAGAAATAGTGGGGCGCGAACATAAAAATCTCGTTAAGATAAACCAGAAACAAGAAACAAGATATCGAGAGATGTGGGAAGGATTTTTTTCTGGAATTCCTGCTGAATTTGATCTGTGTTACCCAACCTCATTCGGTGATATTTGGCTCCGTGAAACATATACACCTCTGAAAAATGAATCGGGAGACTACGTTAAAGTGCTCGCATTGGTTGTTGATGTTACCGACAACAAGACCAAAGACAAAGCAATTCATGCATACAAACGCGAACTTGATGAACAAGGAATCAGCCTAAAGCAAGCCATTGAACAAGTGAGTGCGCTAAAGGAACAGTGCGAACAACGTGAACAAGAGCTTTTAAAGGAACACGAAATATCGGAAGAGGAAAACAGAGTTCAATTTGAGAGCATGAAAATGCAAATTGATGAATTGGAAGAAAGGCTAAATGATACTTCGAAAGACGACTAATGTTCAATCAAGATAACCTTTCACCAGTTTACTAGGACTTCGAGGTTTTATGAATACAATACGATTAATTTTAGTTCCCCTTTGTTTATTCTCACTCATGTCAGTGAAAGCGCAACGTTGCGATAAAAAGGATTTTTGTCCAACTGAGCTATTGGGCGATTACGAGTACGATGACCAAACTACATACACTCAAATGGCAACAGGAGATACAATCCGTATCAAAACAGTTGTGTATTCGAAATATGACTATCGGATTTTTGTCTGTGGCGAGCGTCGATTAGGAGATATTGAATACAAAATATTTTATCCCGAAAAACGATTTGAACCTAAAATTGACGAGATAACCAAAAAACAGGTACCGGTATACAAACGAGATAAAAACGGTTTTTTAATATATGATGATAACGAAGAGCCTATACAAGAGGGAGTTACCACAATAAACGATACCCTTTGGACACGCAGACTGGTTACATACACAAACTTAGTATTCGAGAATAATAAACCAGAATCCCTCTATTGGGAATCGCAAATAATGAAGACACGGTTAATGATCGTGGAAATTGTTGTCCCCAAATCTCGGCGATACTTCTTTGGTTGTATTGCCGTTATGGTCGGACGAGTACCTTCCCAAGAAACCGAAAACATTGAAGAGTAGAATAGGATTCCCCTTTGTCAATTAGAGACATTTACTGGATGACGAATGCCATTCTGTCTTGTTTCTGGATAGTGGTATTATGTTTGTTAACAATCCTTTATTATTAAAGAACTAATAGTGGAAATTTTTGTATTTTTGCACAAACAAAACAACTGATGAATAAAAATAAATCAAAGAATAATAATGAGTTTCTTAATGTTATTATCGAGAGCATTAAAGAGAAAAAAGGGAAAAACATCTTACAAATATCGCTATCGAAATTAGAAAACTCAATTGCTGATAATTTTATTATTTGTCATGCTGATTCAACAACCCAAGTTGAAGCAATTGCTGATAATATTGAAAGGAAAATAAAAGAGAAGTTTTCTGTGAATGTGAAAAACATTGAAGGCAAACGCAACGGCGAATGGGTCTTAATTGACTTTTTTGATATTGTAGTTCATGTTTTTCAGGCCCCGGTTCGTAATACATATAACCTTGAAGGGTTATGGGCTGATGGCGAGTTCGTCTATCATGAAGATGTTGCCTGACTTTCACAATGCTTGCATTTAAATTAACAGTTTATTCCTATGAACGAAGAGAAAAATAAAAATATCAATGATCCTGAAAATAAAAATAAACCAAAGTTTAATATTTATTGGATTTACGGAGTTATAGCACTTACATTTTTAGCATTACAATTTTTTTCATTTGAGAAAAATGCGGAAGAAATTAATTATGCTGATTTTAAAAACAACATGCTGTTGAACAACCATGTCGAAAAAGTTATTGTTGTCAATAAAGATATGGTCGAAGTTTACATCAAGGCAAACGAAATTGGAAGAGGTCGATATGTTGACAATTCCAGCTCTGGATGGGGACAACAAGCAAAACCGAATTTCTATTTTAGAATCGGATCAATGGAGCATTTCGAAACGCAATTGCAAGAAGCGCAGAAAACCCTTGATGAAAACGATCGTGTATCGTTATTTTACGAGACACGTGAAAACTATCTAGGAAATATCATATCCTATATATTACCCATTGTAATTATAGTTGGAATTTGGATATTTATTATGAAACGAATGAGTGGTCCAAATTCAGCCGGAGGGCAGATATTTAATATTGGCAAATCAAAAGCAAAACTTTTTGATAAAGGGGGCACCGTTAAGATTGATTTCTCAAATGTTGCCGGATTAGATGAAGCAAAAGTGGAGATTAAGGAAATTGTTGATTTCCTTAAAAGTCCAGAAAAATACACCGATTTAGGAGGGAAAATTCCAAAAGGAGCACTCCTTGTAGGTCCTCCCGGCACAGGGAAGACATTGTTGGCAAAAGCGGTGGCAGGCGAAGCTCATGTTCCATTTTTCTCCATGTCAGGTAGCGATTTTGTCGAGATGTTTGTTGGAGTAGGAGCAAGCCGAGTGCGTGACTTATTTAAAACAGCCAAAGAAAAATCCCCATGCATTATCTTTATTGACGAAATTGATGCTATTGGTAGAGCAAGAGGGAAAAACCCAAATATGGGATCCAATGACGAACGCGAAAATACACTAAATCAGTTGTTGACCGAGATGGACGGTTTTGAAACCAATAGTGGCGTAATTATCTTAGCTGCAACCAATAGAGCAGATATCCTAGACAAAGCCCTCCTTCGTGCCGGACGCTTTGATCGTCAAATCCATGTGGAATTACCCGATTTGAATGGTCGAAAAGCGATTTTCAAAGTCCATATGGAACCATTGAAAAAACTAGATACCGACATTGATGTTGATTTTATTGCAAAGCAGACACCGGGGTTTAGTGGAGCAGATATAGCCAATGTCTGCAACGAAGCCGCCTTAATTGCAGCTCGTAAAAGTAAAGAAATAGTATCGAAACAAGACTTTTTAGATGCCATTGATCGAATAGTTGGCGGTCTGGAAAAACGTAGTAAAGTAATATCACCTGCGGAACGGAAAACCATTGCTTATCATGAAGCCGGACATGCCACCGTTAGTTGGATGCTTGAACATGCTAACCCACTTGTGAAAGTTACAATTATCCCACGAGGACAAGCGTTGGGCGCTGCATGGTATTTGCCCGAAGAGCGTCAACTGTCGACACAAGAACAAATATTTCACGAAATGTGTGCAATTATGGGTGGCCGTGCTTCCGAAAAGCTCATATTTGGAAAAGTTTCAACTGGAGCCCTGAATGATTTAGAAAGAGTAACAAAACAAGCCTATGCGCTCGTTAGTTACTATGGCATGAGTGAAGAGATCGGAAATATGAGCTTTTACGATAGCACCGGACAAAGCGAATATTCTTTTACAAAACCATACAGTGAGAAAACAGCTGAGAAGCTTGATAAAGCAGCAAAAGATATTATTGAAAAAGCCTATGAAACCGCTTATCAAGTATTGAAAGAGAACAAAAGTGGCCTCGATAAATTAGCCCAAAAGTTATTAGAAAAAGAAGTTATTTTTAGTGACGATTTACAGGAAATATATGGAGATCGTCCTAAAACAGTTGAAAAGATAGACGTTGACATTGATATTGAGCAAACAGAACTATTAACCTAGACATTATATAAAGTGGATAGTAATTGGACAATCGTATATAGTACAACAGCAGATTATGTTGCTGAAATGTTGAACCAATTTCTGTTCGATAATGATATTGAGTCAGTCATTGTAAACAAAAAAGATTCTGCCTATATTTGTATTGGTGAAATCGAACTCTATGTTCAACTCGATAATGCAATGAAAGCGAAACATTTAATAAAGAAATTCTTTGATAGTGAGCAACTTGATTAAACGATCATTGACCGGATTATTGTTCTCCGTTACGCTATTGGTTACATTTATTGTAAGTCAATACTCAATGTTGGCAATGGTAAATACAATAGCAATCCTTTGTATTATAGAGTATTACAATATGGCAAAACATTTTGAGATTAAACCTCAAATTGCATCTGGACTCATAATTGCTCTAACGCTTATTAATCTTAGTTTTTTCATTGCAAAGAGAATTATTCCTTTAGAGAGTCTTTTGCTTATTTTGCCATTACTTTTCTTAGTGTTTATAATACAGTTATACCTCAAGCATAAAAAACCAATTGAAAGCATTGGTTTTACATTCCTGCCCATAATACACGTAGCAATACCATTGGCTCTACTTATGGGATTGGGGTTATTAAACGGAGAGTATAAATATGAAATCGTAGTTGGTTTGTTTATTTTGATTTGGGCAAGCGATACATTTGCTTATTTAGTTGGAGTTTCGATTGGACGAACGCCACTTTTTGCTAGAATCTCACCAAAGAAATCTTGGGAAGGATTTATTGGTGGAGCAATAGCAACCTTTGTTGTTTCTCAATACATGGCTTCGTATTGGACCATTCTAACCCAGTTTGATTGGGGTGTTTTAGCTGCTCTTACTGTGGCAACCGGAGTTTGGGGCGATCTTGTGGAAAGCATGTTGAAGCGAGCCGCAGGGATTAAGGATTCTGGCAATATCTTGCCGGGTCATGGCGGAGTCTTAGATCGATTTGACAGTTTTCTTTTTGTAATTCCATTTGCATTTACCTATATTTATTTTAGTTTGGTTATTCTTAACTAGCGTTCATTTTAAAAAAGCCATTATGTTCAGAATTCACAAAGCAGGATGGATCATAATCCGTAATTTATTATTAGGACTAATAGTTCTAAACCTTCCGTTACTTTATTTATTTCATTTAAATGCAGTGTCAATTATAGTTTTAATTGCCTCTACATTGCTTTTAATATTTGTTTTACGATTTTTTCGTCATCCAAATAGAGTCGTTATTAGCGAAAAAGACATTCTAGTTGCTCCAGCAGACGGTAAAGTTGTTGTTGTCGAAGAAATTGTTGACGATGAAATGATAGGAGGCCCTTGCATCCAAGTATCTATATTTATGTCTGTTTGGAATGTGCATATAAATTGGATCCCATTTAATGGCGTTATTAAATATTTTAAACACCATCATGGCCAGTTTTTGGTGGCTCTTGAACCAAAATCATCCACTTTAAATGAACGAACTTCGTTGATGATAGAGACCGAATCAGGCGTGAAAATTGGGTTGAAGCAAATTGCAGGGTATGTTGCTCGACGTATCGAAACATATATCACCAAAAATGAAACTGAGGTAAAACGTGGCCAAGAGCTGGGTTTTATTAAATTTGGATCTCGTGTTGACATATTATTACCAGTTGGAACAGAAGTTCTTGTTAAACCGGGCGATAAAGCGATTGGATGTATTACCCCTATTGCTAAAATGAAATAATTGGGATATTAATTTCAACCCCTTTAATTCGTTGTTTTTCAGGTTTTAAAGAGTTTGATGTATTGTTTATTTAAACTGTTTATGAATTGAGCTTTTATTGGTCGATTTAGTTGAATATATTTCATTATATGAGGAAACCATACTACATTTGTGGAGTCTTAATTTAAAAATTTAAAAAGATGGCTTATAAAATTTCAGAAGACTGCATAGCTTGCGGTTCATGTATTTCAGAATGTCCAGTGGATGCGATTTCTGAAGGTGATATCTACGTAATTGACGCTGATGCATGTACCGATTGTGGTTCTTGTGCAGAAGTTTGTCCTGTAGAGGCAATCTCTCCAGCATAATGTTTAAAACATTATAAAAAAAGCGAAGAGCAATCTTCGCTTTTTTTTTGCTTAAAACTTTGCTAGATAACCAAAATGAATCTTCGAATTCTGAAACTTGAATTTTTGATTTGAATCGTAGCCCAAAGCATAAATAATAGAAAACACTCCAACCCCACTATCGATTATAGCACCAACTCCGCCCGATGCTATTACACTATTGCGATTTTGTGAAATCGTATTAACCCAATATTTCCCCGACTGGAGAAAAGAAAATATACGGCTCTCTTTTTCTAACCTGTATTGATATTCAAGCGTTACGTAAAAGTATTGATTTGCTTGAATTGATTTCTCATCAAATCCTCTAAATGTATTGTGCCCACCGAGTTGGAATAACTCGCCTTCCCATAACTTCTTGTTACTTTTAATAATTCCCATTGCCATGGCGGTATGGATTGAACTGTTTGTGGAAACTTTCGAATAGATGGATAATGTATTCTTTAGTTTATATAAATTCTCTTTTTGTTCCAACGAGTCGTTTGCTTGACGATTCCCTGCTTCAATATTCCCATGAAATTTAATCCCTTTATTTGGAAGTGTTATGTGATCAAGCTTGTTGATCAACAATCCAATTTGATACAAAAAGATTTTCGTGTCAAAATGGTTCGTATCCTGACTCCCCAAATATCGCTGCGACTGATTGTTTACACCTACTCTGAATTGATTTAAACCTTTGAGATGGTATATAGCCATTAAACTGTTTTTTAATCGGAGTTCGGTTGTGTCGATTTTTTGTAAATCAATGTCGCTGAAGACACCAAAGGGGGAATTGAAAATATATGGCAGTTCCACTTCAGCAACCAAATATTGACTTTTTTTTTCAGTTTTATTCCATAAAAGAGAGATTGATTCTCCTTGTTTTAATGCATTTGTGAGTTTGAGATTGATATCGCCTGTTATTTTGATTTTATCTGTGGCTTGATCATTTGAGAAACCAAGTACGCCACCAAAAGAACCCGTTGTCTTTGCTTTTATTGGCATTTCTAGGATAGCACCACTTGTGGAAAATCGACTTGTAATTGGGGAAGTTAAAGATAGAAATGGCAGTCGAGTTATACTCTCTTGAATTTCCTTCATTGTTTGTAAGTTGTATTTATCCCCAATATGCAAACCTAAATAGTTTTTCACAAAACCATGTTTGATTTTTAGGTCTGATGGAAAAACAATGGTGTCAATTCTTATCTCATCCGTCTTGCCTTGAGAAATGATCTCCAAGTCTATGGAATTGTCTTTTTTAATTTCATGCTTAATTTCTATGGCGTAGAACGGATAACCCGACGATGTTTTGTTTTTAACGATGTCAATTAGAATCGCCTCTAGTTTTAATACATCTGCATTTTTAAATTGAATCTTTTGTAATGCTTTGTTCTTCTTTAATGTCGAATCGTTGCACGATATCACGCCCCATTTATAACGCGAACCAGTAAATAGAGTAGGAGACTTTTTGTTAACAAAATCGACCGATGATTCCATATATCCCTCTCGTAAAAGCTGACGGAGTTGTTTGTTTATTTCAATATTTATAAACGGTTCTTCCTTTTGCAGTAATGAGTCTTGTGCAACTGTATCAACTAATGGTGAAGCTTGTACTTGGCCTTTACACGGATTATAGAGTAACAGCAAAATACACACTAAACTGAATGTAGGAATTAGGGCTTGAAACTTTAACATAAAGCTTAGTGTGTAATTTCTAGTTTATTGATTAAAAAAGCCTTGATCTTTTAAAACTGTAAGGAATGCATTACTCATATGAATGTTATCCTGTTTCTTATATCGTTTCTCTGTAAATACGGTTGCTAGATTTGGAACATTGTTTTCGGCAACGATGTTTTTATAAAATTCCGACTCTTCCTTCTCTTTGTGTATATTCTTAATTGCTTCAAGGGAGTAATCCTGGTATTTTTCCATGTGAACAACCCCTTCATATGGCAGCCGGTCAGTTAAGTCAGGATCCTCATCTGGGTATCCCATTACAATAGCAGTGATTGGTATAACGCCTTTGGGCAGATCAAGAATCTGTATCACTTTATCAGCGTTGTAAGTTACCGTTCCTAAATAACATACTCCTAAGCCTTCGTTTTCGGCTTCGAGTGTGGTGTTTTGTGATGCCAATACTGCATCGACACTCCCATTAATAAACCATAGAAAATTATCATAGGAGATTTCCGTATTGCTTATTTCGCACCATTTATGAAAGCGATTTACGTCAACGCAAAACGTCACATGAACGGGTGCTTGTTTTACCATGTTTTGTTTAAAGTGTACCTGATCCCAAAGTTGTTCCCTAATTATGGGATCTTGTGTGACAATTATGCTGTAAACTTGCATGTTTCCCGTATTTGAGGCTCGTATTCCCGCATTAATTATTTTCCTCAATGTTGCTTCGCCAATTCCTTTTGATTTGAATTTTCGAATCGAGCGATGACTAAATATTGAATTTTTCATTTCGTGTGTGTTTATAGTTTTTGCAAATTTAATGAAACCGATAACGAATCCTTAATATAATAGAATAAGAATTTGAATATAAATTACGAAAACTAAATTAATGCTTTGGCTTCAATTAACCACCACCACAAAAACTAAAAGTAAAACATTAACTAAATACTGAAAATGAATTGAATAGAATAATTTATACGAAAAAAAATCTGTTTTATTATAAAATACTCTAATAATAGGGGTTTAATTTAAGATGGATGTCTTATATTTGAGGTTTGAAATGTGAGAATTGTACAAAACGTTAAATTATGAAAAGAAATTTGCTCATCTTTGGAATCATTGTATTGTTGGCTGTTGCTCTTAGTTCGTGTAAGTCAGTTGATTGTCCAGCATATTCTGAGGTACAGGTCGAGAATCCTGTTAGTTAATTAATACTTTTATCGGCTATTTTTAATCCAATTTAATTTATATTAACCATAAATGTTTTTTTGGATTAAAATGGTAGGAAATTTACAATGAAATTATATCGAGCCTTTTTTAACATTTTATTAACGAAAGAGGGACGATATTTTAAATTTTGCAAAATAATTTCTATCTTGCCACGCAATTTTGTGAATATATTATTAGACAATAAATCAAATGTTTATGAGAACTAAACAACTACTAATTTTTTTAGCGGCAACAATCGCCGGGGGAATAATCCTCACAACCTCACTTACAACTACATATGAGCGTTCATATGTTCCTCGTGAAGCTGTGCAAGAGTTGTATTCATCATCAGGGTATGTCGAATGGCTTCATAATGTGAAAGCAAATCAGCATACTAAATCCATAGAGCCGGAACATCTTCAGAAAGCTGAAGCTGGCCTAAAACTGATGGAATCAAAGCTAGACTTTCATCAAGATTATAATTGGGCAGAAAAAGGTCCAAATAATATTGGTGGTCGTACTCGTTCTATCTTAATAGATAAAGAAAACACCAATATTATTTGGGCTGGTGCAGTTGCCGGAGGTATCTGGAAGTCTGAAACAAGTGGACAATACTGGATGAAAGTGGATTATAGTGTGCCTAGTGGCTTCACTCCACATTCAGTAACTTCTATTACTCAAGGCGCTGATGGTACTATCTACTTTGGTACAGGAGAGGCTTTCTCGAATTTTGTTGGGAATAATCAAGCCACCCCTATGATTATGGGTGGTGGAATATTTAAGCAAGATGGAGAAACATTTACACGTTTTAGTGCAACAGCTCCACAAAACTCATCCGATTTCTACGGGGTGCGACGAATAGCCGCTCATCCCACAGATAATGGAACTATCCTAGCTGCTACCTTAACAGGGATTTTCGAAACAACCGATGGAGGAGAAACTTGGGTTAAAGCAATCAATGTGGAAGGAAGCGCTTGGGATGTAGCTTACGGTAGTGATGGCACAGCTTTAGCATGTGTTGGTCACAAAACATATCGTAGAGCATCAGGTGCATCATCATTTGTAGCGGTTAGCGGACTTAAAGTTGATAATAAAGTGCCAGAAATGAGAGGACGCTATGTGATTGATTTCTTGGTTAGTAATCCAAAGTATGTTTTTGTCTCAATCGCTGATTCTACAGGTCAATTAGAAGGTGTTTATCGCTCTTCTAATTATGGCGTTGATTGGGATCAAGTTGGTTATGGGGGTAGCACTGAATTTAAACCATTTGGGGCAAACAAACAAGGAATCTATGACCATGCATTAAAAGCGATTACTCCCGATCATGTGCTTTTAGGTGGTATTGATATGTATGCAGGGATAGGAGCTCCAGGACAGTCCGTATTTGAGTGGAATAAAATTTCTTATTGGAGTTTTCCCGAAACTGATCCGTTATACATACACGCCGATATTCACACCTTTGATTTTTATGGTCAGGGAAGTAATATAACTCTATACATTGGTACTGATGGTGGTATTTTTAGACGTTCACCAACAGGAAACAGAGCTTTAAACACGTATTATAATGTGACTCAATTTTATCGTGCCGATATTAATTCAGAAGGACATATTGTTGGGGGAACCCAGGATAATGGAACTCTGTTGATGAATTATACTTTACCAGGTTCTCAGCAGCAGAATGCAGTTAAAGTTTATGGTGGTGATGGTATGGATTGTGCGTTTTCAAAAATAAGCCCTGAAGTGTTTACTTTTGAATCTCAATATGGAAATATGCAAAAAAGCAACACTTATGGTGTTGATTATCAGCATTTTTGGTCTTCATTTATGATGTCAAAACAATCTTGGAGTTCAGATAATGATGCTTGGGCTGCAGGGAATGCTTCTTGGTTAGCTCCAATGGCGACATGGGAAACTGATGATTATCGATATATTCGCCATGATACTTCTCGTGTTGTTACTATTAGGGATTATGACGATTCAACTTGGTATAGAGTCGAATCAGCAAACATATCGGGTCAATATTTAAATTGGTATTCTGGAGACACAAAATATGAGGCGGGAGATGAAATTGCATACGCCGACCCTTTCCAAGCGACTATGTTGTTCGGGATGTCAGATAGAATATGGTTTACTCGAAAAGTATTTAACTTTCAAAGTCCAATGTTGCGATTTGAGTGGTCGGATATTTTCAATAAAATACTTTATGAGAAATTACCAACTTCAACTACCGCTACAAGATTTGTTGCAGTTGAGTTTTCTTCAGATGGAGATATAGCGTATGGTGCTACTGAACCTGATCATGAAGGAAAAGCTTGCATTTATCGAATTGCTAATCTTCACGCTTGCACAGAGCCTGGACATTTATCTTTTCAGGCTTTTGATAATAACGTATCTGATACAAGTGATCGTTTAACACAAATTAAAACTCTTGGTAAAATATCAGGACGTTATATTACAGATTTAGCAGTTGATCCACATAATCCGGAAGCGCTTATTGTAACTATGGGACAATATGGAAATGATGATTTTGTGTATGTAGCAGCCAATGCAGCAACTACCGCTAGTACAGATTTTAACGTTAATTTTGTTCCCATTCAGGGTAATTTGCCACCTATGCCAGTTTATACTGCATGTGTAAATTCAAATCCAAATAACCCAAATCAGCTATTAGTAGGTACAGATAATGGTGTTTTTGTAACGGATAATTATCTTGGAGCTAACGTTGTGTGGACTGAAGGTAATCAAGGTTTAGGTCATTATCCTGTATTTGATATCCGTCAATATAGACGACCAACACGTCTAAGTGGTGCATATACAATGGGAGATTTTGTAATAGCTACTCACGGTCGAGGTGTATTTGTTGATACTGCTCATAGATATACAATTGTTGGTATTGATAATCCAGATTATCCAAACGGTATAACTACAAGTTCTACTCTAGGGGTTAAGGTTTATCCTAATCCAGCGCAAGAAGTTGCTTATGTAAATGTGGTAGTTACGGAACGAACAACGGTTGACATTCGAATATTTGATCTCACTGGTAAGTTGGTTTATTCAACTACTACGGGTAGAGTAGAGGCCGGTAGTCATGTGGTTACTATTCCTGTTGACGAATTTTTAATCGGAACCTATATTGTACACTGTACAGATGGCTCAAAAACACAATCTACACGATTGTTAAAACAATAAACTTTTCAATGTTAAGATAGAGCGGAGGCAACCAAAAAAATGGTTGCCTCTTCTGTTTTATAACACTTAGCACTTTTGCTACTCCTAGTATTTAATAATAAGTTTGATTTTTTTGTTATTTGGTTATTGAAAAATTATCCGTAAATTTGCTTTCTTATAAACTAACATAAACAGCAATTATGGCATCAATAAAAGTAGGTATTAACGGATTCGGACGAATAGGTCGTAACGTATTTAAAATTATGCTGGAACAAGGCGGTTTTGAGATTGTAGGGATTAATGATCTTACAAGTACTAAAACCCTTGCACACTTGTTAAAATATGACTCAACACAAGGTAAGTTTAATGGAAGTGTTGATTTTGACGAACAAAATATTATTGTTAACGGAACTAAAATAGCAGTTACCGCAGATCGGTCTCCCGCTTTAATTAAATGGAGTCAAATTCCAGATGTTGTTATTGAAGCTACAGGAATTTTCAGAGCTAAAGAGAGTGCCAAAGGCGGATACGGAGATCACTTAAAAGCAGGAGCTAAAAAAGTAATTCTTACTGTCCCAGCCTCTGATGCAATTGATAGAATGATAGTTTTAGGCGTTAATAATGATGATTTAAAGGCCGAAGATCAATGCATTTCAAACGCTTCATGTACCACAAATTGTTTGGCACCCATTGCAAAGATCTTACACGACAATTTCGGTATTGAACAAGGGTTCATGAATACCATTCATGCGTACACAAACGACCAAGTGATATTAGATGGTCCTCACTCTGACTTGCGTAGAGCTCGTTCAGCGGCTGTCTCTCAAATTCCTACTACCACTGGTGCAGCTAAAGCAGTAGGAAAAATTATTCCTGATCTGAAAGGCAAAATTGATGGAATGGCTGTGCGCGTTCCCACTCCAACTGGATCGTTATGTGATTTCACCTGTGTTTTGAAAAAAGAAGCTACCCGCGATGAAATTAACGCAGCTGTGAAAAAAGCGGCCGAAGGTCCAATGAAAGGAATTGTAGAATACACCGAAGACCCGATCGTTTCTTGTGATATTATTCATAATACACACAGCTCAATATTTGATTCTGAATTAACTATGGTGTCTGGTAAAATGATAAAAGTTGTATCGTGGTACGATAACGAATGGGGATATTCGTGTAGAGTCGCAGACTTAGCAAAACTATTATTTTAAAATAGAGTTCATTTATTAATCCAAAGCCCGGCAATAAATGTCGGGCTTATTTTATATTTCTTATATGACAACTTGGTTTGAGTGCAAAATAAAGTATGATATGACAGATGAGTACGGGAAATCAAAATCTGTTAGTGAAGGTTATTTGGTGGATGCTATTTCTTTTACCGAAGCTGAAGCCCGTGTACATAAAATTTTAACCGATGAAATTCCATATAGTTTTATTGTTTCCGGAATTAGAAAGGCAAAAATTGACGAAATTGTTTTCTCAGATTTAGAAGATATCAAATGGTATAAATCACGGGTCGTTTATATTGATGTTGATGAGAAATCGGGTAAGGAGAAGAAAACGGGTCATGTGATTTATGTGGCAGGAACCGATTTAACAGAAGCATTAAGTAATCTGAAAGATAGTCAATCGACGCTAATGATTGAATGGGATATTGATTCCATAGGAGTGACACGAGTGTTAGATGTATTTCCATACACTGAAAGTGAGCGTGAAATTGCAAATCAAGAGAAGGAACAATAATTAGAAAATTATTTTTTTTAATATGGCAAAAATTTTAATCGTTGGAACTGCTTGGCCATATCGTGGAGGGATGGCGGTATATAATGAGCGATTGGCTCTTTCTTTAGTGGAAGAGGGACATAATGTTGAAATTGAGACATTTACTCTGCAATACCCGTCCATTCTTTTTCCAGGAAAAACTCAATTAGCTAATTGGGAGTACCAAGGCGACGTTGAAATCCGACGTTCCATTAATTCCATAAACCCTTTTAACTGGCTAAAAGTAGGTCGACGCATTAAAAAAATACGTTACGATTTTGTTATTATCCCATTTTGGCTCCCATTTATGGGACCTTGTTTTGGTTCAATAGCACGAATAATTCGAAAAAATAAACATTCGATACTTTTATCAGTAATCCACAATGCAAAACCCCACGAACCACGAATTGGGGATAAAATATTTACAAAATGGTTTGTTAAAAGCGTTCAAGGATTCGTTGTAATGTCTAATAAGGTCTTGGAGGATCTGAAAACCTTTGAGGCATTTAAGCCTATAGCTATAAGTCCACATCCATTGTACGATAATTTTGGGACGTTTATTAATAAAAATGATGCTCTTGATAAGATTGGATTGTCCCCGGCATTTAAGTATGTACTATTCTTTGGTCTAATACGCGATTATAAGGGTTTGGATCTTTTACTTGATGCTTTTGCTGATCAACGACTTAAGGAGTTGGGAGTTAAGTTAATAGTTGCCGGAGAATTTTATTCCAGTAGTGAGAAATATTACAATCAAATTAAAGCCCTTAATATTGAAGATCGTGTTCATGTTTTTCCAACCTTTATTCCTGATACAGAGGTGAATCGATATTTTGGCGCATGCGATATTGTTGTTCAACCCTATAAAAATGCAACACAAAGCGGGGTGACACAAATTGCCTATCATTTTGAAAAACCTATGATTGTTACTAATGTTGGGGGACTGGGGGAAATTGTTCCACACGGAAAAGTTGGTTACGTTGTAGATGTTGACTCCAAGGCAATTGCCAATGCCTTGGTTGATTTTTACACCAATAAAACACACAATGGTTTTATCACAGGAATATTAGATGAGAAAAAGAAGTATTCTTGGGACAAAATGGCGAAAACGGTCTTTAAATTGTATGAGAGCATAGAAAAGATATAATTTTGTAGTGTCAAAAAGATAGGACTTATGATCAAAAATACGATTAGAAAATCAATTGAAGTTAAACAACATATTTTAGAAAACGATGATTTAATAGCTTCAATAAAAGAGGCTTGCGATTTAATAATTGATGCATATAGAAAACAAAAGAAAGTGCTTTTGTGTGGAAATGGAGGATCTGCCGCTGACGCACAACACATTGCCGCCGAATTGTCGGGCCGATTTTATTACGATCGCCCACCATTAGCCGCAGAAGCGGCTCATGTAAACACGTCATATATGACTGCTGTAGCAAATGACTATTCTTATAATGAGGTGTTTGCGCGTTATATACAAGCCATGGGACAGGAGGGCGATATTCTCATTGCCATAAGCACTTCAGGCAATTCGGCAAATGTTTTAAAAGCCATTGATAGAGCCAAAAAGTCGGGAATGAAGGTAATATCCCTAACTGGAGCAACTGGAGGGGAAATGCGAAGTGTCTCCGATGTGCTGTTAAATGTGCCATCGGTGGATACTCCACGTATTCAAGAATCACATATTTTAATGGGACATATTATATGCGAAATAGTTGAAGCTACATTGTTCCCGAATTTAAAATAAGGATTCTCTTTTAATTTTGGGAATATATATTCTTACTTGGTGGCCAAATCGTCTTGCGAAAAAGATAAAGGTAATAGGTCATTGCTATTGTCAATTATCCATGTTTTGTTTTTTGCATGCATAATAACCTTCATCTTATTTTTGTATCTAAATTGAGTCTCCGCTAAAACTTGTCGGCAACTTCCGCATGGAGAGATGGGCTCTGGAATCTGTGCTCCGTTTTGGATTGCTGTAATAGCAATAGCTTCAACCGATTCGTTAGGATAAGATGCATTGGCGTAAAAGATCGCTACACGTTCAGCACAAAGCCCACTTGGATAGGCTGCGTTTTCCTGATTGTTTCCCGTAATTACTTCGCCATTTGATAATAAAAGAGCGGCACCTACTTGGAAATTACTATATGGAGCGTAGGCTTTAGACGCAACTTCTAACGCTTGCTTACAGAGATTTGCATATGCTTCACCAAGAGCAGCACTGCTTTGATATTCCGTTATCTTGGATGTGATTTCTAATTTCTTCATTTTTTATGTCTAAATGGTGATTTTTAATCGATTCGGGAAAAATGATTTAATCATAAGAAAGATTACAGTATAAAAAGTATCTTTGCATAATAATCTCATCTGTACCGTTCGAATACAAAAATACTATAAATAGTGATAAGTAGGGCAATTATGGATGATAAAACAGGGGAAACACAAGAAAATGGAATATAGATTAATCTTCGTTTTATTCATTATTTTTGGATTTAGTACGCTTCAGGGGCAAAAGATTTTGCGCGAAGAGTATATTTTAATGTATAAGGATATTGCTATTGAAGAGATGGAAAGAACAGGAGTTCTGGCCTCCATAACGTTGGCACAAGGAATTGTTGAATCCAATGGTGGAAATAGTGAGCTAGCCAAAGCTTCAAATAATCATTTTGGAATTAAATGTCATTCTGGTTGGAGTGGCGAAAAGGTTTTCCATGATGATAATCATACTGGAGAGTGTTTTCGAGCCTATCGCTCGCCAGAAGAGTCTTTTCGCGATCACAGCGATTTTTTGGCCTTACGAGAACGATACTCTTTTCTGTTTGAGTTGGACAAAACGGATTATAAAGGATGGTGCAAAGGGTTGAGATCAGCCGGATATGCCACCGATCGAAGCTATGATCAAAAATTGATTCGGATTATTGAGTCATACCAACTGTACCAATACGATCGGGTTGCCAATCCCGGACGGTTGGCAGTAGCGTCTAAAGCATCGGATAAAAAGAAAAAAGAGATGCGTAAAACGTCCAACGAAAGTGTTATTTATTCTCCTGAGGCTACGGTCATCGATCTTCATGGTCTTAAAGGAGGACAAATTAATAATGTTGATTATATTGTGGTTCAAAGTGGAGATACCTGGGGCAGTTTAATTGAAACACACAATAAAATGCCTTGGGAATTATATCGATATAATGATATTTCGCGTGAAATGTCAGCGGAAATAGTGCCCGGTCAGATCATTTATTTGCAACCTAAAAGGCGCAAGGCGGAGAAGAATTTTAAACACCATATTGTTGCTGAAGGTGAAACTTTATGGTCGATATCACAGAAATATGGAGTACGGTTAAAACGTTTATATAAACTGAATCGTATGACTTCGGATCAAGAACTGCTTGTAGGTCAACGAGTCTACTTGCGTCATAAAAAACCGGAATGAGTTTTAATTGAGTAAATTTAGTTAATATGCGAAAAACTACTTGGGTAACCAAACAGGAAGGAATTGAAGAGGTAATCAATAAAGCCAATACATGCAGTTTGGCAATGATCGATGTTGACGGAAATCCATACGTCGTAATTATGAATTTTGGTTATCAAGATGGTTATTTATATTTACATGGGGACTCCAAAGGGAAAAAAATGGACGCATTGCGGAAAAATCCGAACGTATCAATAATGTTGAGTGCTGATCATAATCTCTTTTTTCAAGACAAATCGGTGGCTTGTTCCTATGGATTAAATTATCGAAGCGTTAGTATTCAGGGAAGTGTTGAGATGGTTGAAGAGTATGATGAAAAAGTAAATGCACTGAATTTGGTTATGGCAAAATTTACAGATATTAAATTTTCTTACAACGCACCTGCGGTTAACAATGTTTCTGTTTTTCGGGTCAAACTGGATGATGTGAAGTGTAAGGTTTACGGGTCGTAGATCACACAAAATATTTATAGCTGTTGTCGAAGTTTTAATTTATTAAATATGAACAAGCGAATAATTTTTATAGGTTTAGCAGTAGTTATTGCTCTAATTGGTTGTAAATCAAATTTTAAGCCCAAGGAGGCGAAGTATGTATTCTATTTTATTGGCGATGGAATGGGTTTGGCTCACGTCCATTTGGCAGAGAACTATTTGGCGGAAATGTCCGATGGCGACTATTCCCAAACTAGATTAAATATGTTCTCCATGGAGCATTTAGGCTTATCGAAAACACATTGTCAAAATCGTTTAATAACCGGAAGTGCCGCTGCTGGAACAGCACTTTCTACTGGGTTTAAAACCTCAGTGAATACAATTGGAATGGACGAAACGAAGAGTATTCCTTTAAATTCGATTGCAAAAACAATTAAATCGTTGGGGTATAAGGTCGGAATAATGAGTACCGTTTCAATTAATCATGCTACTCCAGCTGTTTTTTATGCTAATGTGCCTAGTCGGAAAGATTATTACGACATAGGAATGCAAGGATTGGATGTCGGCTACGACTTTTTGGGCGGTGGAGGATTTCATTATGACAAAGGCAAAAGCAACGATAAAGAGTCTTTGACCATGCTGGCACGGGAGAAAGGCGTTCAAGTGATTAGTAAAAATGATGACTTTTTAAAGTATTCAAATAAAAACGAACCTGTTCAATTTATTCATGGTCGTATAGATGCTTCTGCAAATATGCCGTATGATATTGATAGAAATAAGGATGACTTAACTTTAGGGCAAATTGTAGAAAAATCCATTGAATTGCTCGATAATCCAAAAGGGTTCTTTATGATGGTGGAGGGTGGTAAAATCGATTGGGCTAGTCATTCCAACGATGCAGCAACTTTAGTTCACGACGTTTTGGCCTTTGACGATGCAATAGGTGTTGCCATAGAGTTCTATAAAAAACATCCGGAAAATACGTTAATTGTTGTTTGTTCGGATCACGAAACTGGTGGATTGGGGCTTGGATTTGCAGACACGAAATATCAGAGTAACCCGTCATTGTTGAAAAATCAGCGAGTTTCGATCGATAGTTTGGCTCTTGTGTTTAATAATTATTATAAGATTAAAAAGGACAATGCCTTATTTAATGAGGTTTTGGATACGTTGAATCATTATTTGGGTTTTGGAAAAGAGGCTCTTGTTTTGGATAAAGCTGAAATTGAGCAGATTAAACAATCTTTTCAAAATGTGTTTGTGAACAAAAAAACGAAAGACCCGGAGTTTAATAGTTTTGAGTTTGCTTCGGTAGCAGTAACAATTTTAAACCATAAAGCGGGAATAGGCTGGACAACCACATCGCATACATCCATTGTTACCGGAGTGTTTGCGTCGGGAGTTAATTCGGAATTGTTTGCCGGATTTTATGATAATATTGATGTTCCTCGAAAAATTGTTAAAGCAATGAACATTAAGCATGATTTTAAGATTGATTCTGTAAATTCACGGAATTAAGATTATATGTTTAACCGTTTTAACACCTAAATTGAAATTTGATTTTCTTTATTAATGCCAGCCTTAAAGGGCGTGAAGAAAATCATTTACTCCCTTTAGGGTCGTGGTAAGATAATTGATTTTCAAAATCTTACACAAATATGAGGTACAAAAGCGGACAACCATTAGGATTATTCTGGAATGAGAAATTATTTACGAACCCAAAAACTACTCTGTTTACGACTTTTATTGCTAATAGCCGCATATGTTTTTGTGCGCTTTGCCTTTTTAATATTCAATCTCCATTATTTCCAACTTGAAATTGGTCAAATAGTAATTGCATTTATTGCGGGTATTCGGTTCGACTTGTCGGCCATAATATATACAAACGCTGTTTTTATTGTATTGCATGTCTTGCCAGGGAACTGGACTAGTAATACGTATGTTCAGAAAATTCAGCTTTTTCTTTTTGTTTTTGTTAATTCGCTTTTCCTGCTGTTTAATATTGGCGACATTAAATATTTCTCATTTATCAACAAACGTTCGACCTTTGATCTGTTTTATTTAGCTCAAGAAAGTGGGGATGTTTGGAGTTTAATCCCAACATTCATCTTTGATTATTGGTACGTTGTATTGCTGTGGGTTTTTGTTTCGGTAATGCTTTATAAGCTCTATCCGGGTCGTAAGACAGATAAATACGAAAATCGATTCACATGGAAAGATCTTGGCTTTCAGTCGATTGGAGCTGTGGTTTTGTTGTCGCTTTTTACAGTTGGTGCGCGTGGAGGATTACAGCTTCGACCCATAAATATGCTCACAGCCGTTCAGTATTTAAAACCCGATAAAATAGCCCTAGTAACCAACACAACATTTACACTTATAAATTCATACTCTTCCGATCGTTTCGAGCCGTTGGAATACTATTCAAAGCAAGAGGCCGAAGTGCTTTTTTCTCCCGAACAGTCCTACAGGCATCGTTCCCAACGACATCCTCGAAAAAATGTAGTTGTGCTTATTTTAGAGAGTTTCAGTGCCGAGTATAGTGCATTTTTGTCAGGAAATAAGCAAGGATTTACTCCGTTTTTAGATAGTCTAATGCAAGAGTCTCTTTGTTTTACAAGAGGTTACGCAAATGGAAAAAAATCGATGGAGGCATTGCCTGCCATTATCAGCAGTCTGCCAGCTTTAATGGATAACCCATATATCACAAGTCTTTATAATTCAAATGTAATCACCTCCATTCCAATAATTTTGGAAAAATATAAGTATCATTCTTATTTTTTTCATGGAGGGGCCAATGGTACCATGGGGTTCGACAATTATTCGAAAGCTGCAGGAATCGACAACTACATGGGAATTAATGAATATGTGGGTAGAAAAGCCGATTTTGATGGACATTGGGGGGTTTACGATGAGCCTTATTTACAGTATGTTGCCGATGTGCTCGATACCGTTTCAGGTTCATTTTTTGCTGGAGTTTTTACCCTATCGTCGCATCATCCCTATAAAATTCCTGAACGATATATTGACAGTTTCCCAAAAGGTGAATTTCCAATATTAGAATCGGTTGCATATGCTGATCGTGCATTACGAAACTTTTTTACCTATGCGAAGAAAATGCGATGGTATAAAAACACTCTGTTTGTACTTACTGCCGATCATACCGCCCAAAGTTACACCATGGATTATTCAAATATTCATGGAAATTATAGGATCCCTATTTTATTTTTTGATCCGGGGAATTCAAAGCTGAAGGGTATAAAAGATCATGTTGTGCAACAAACCGATATATTCCCTTCCGTTATTGATTATTTAAAACTCAACGATTCCATCGTATCCTATGGATCGTCCGTATTCTCACGCGACACCGGGTGGGCAATTAGTTATCTGAATAATGTTTACCAATTGGTAACCGATTCAATGCTTTTACAATTCGATGGTACAACGATGATTGGTTTATATAACCTCAAAAATGATAAACGATTGGTTAATAATCTAATTGCTGATTATCAGCAAGATAGCATCAGTGATTTGCGATTTTTAAAAGCAATAATTCAAGATTTTCGCTATCGTTTGATTAATAATAAGTTGAGTTTAGATTAATACCATTTAACTTGGGCACCATTATCGTATTGTTTTTGTTGTAGTTAGAGTAAAATGTTGTTTTTGTTCATATAAGGCTCCGTAGTTCAGCTGAATAGAATGTCAGATTCCGGTTCTGAAGGTCACAGGTTTGAATCCTGTCGGAGTCACAAAAAAATGCCCTGTAATTTCTACAGGGCATTTTGTGATTATAAATCTTAATAGTTCAAGACGTTAGTCTTGTTTTATGAATATTTATTTACAGCAGTTTTTCCAATTCAGCACGTTGGCTTTCATATCCGGGTTTTCCTAAAAGAGCAAACATGTTCACTTTGTAATCTTCTACACCCGGTTGGTCAAATGGATTAACATCTAAAATATAACCACTTATGCCACAGGCTAATTCGAAGAAGTAAATTAGTTTTCCGATATTGAATGCATCGATTTTTTCAATCGAAAGAATGATGTTTGGAACGCCTCCTTTAGTGTGTGCCAGAAGGGTTGCCATTGAAGCGGTTTTGTTGATCTCATGCATATCCATGCCCGCTAAATAGTTGAGTCCGTCGATATTCTCGGGCTCTTCCTTAGCACAAATCGGCGAGGAGGAGGTCTCTACTTTTATCAGAGTTTCAAAAAGATGGCGTTCTCCTTGTTGAATGTATTGTCCCAAGGAGTGCAGGTCTGTTGTAAAGGTTGCACCGGAAACAAAAATTCCCTTATTCTCTTTTCCTTCGCTTTCTCCATAAAGTTGTTTCCACCACTCGGTTAGATAGGATAATTGAGGATGGTAGTTAATTACCATTTCAATTTTCTTTCCGTCATTATACAGCTTATTCCGTGCTGCGGCGTACAGGATGGCAGCGTTTGTGTCGGTGGCTTTGGAATAATCGTTCAATCCACTCACCGCTCCTTTAATTAAAGCCCGAATGTCGATTCCTGCAATGGCAATTGGCAACAGACCAACCGGAGTAAAAACGCTGTACCGACCGCCAACGTTGTCGGGAATAGAAAAGGTTTTGATGTTGTTTTGATTGGCAACTTTTAAAAGAGCCCCTTTCTTTTCATCGGTAATGGCTACCGTCCGGTTATTTGCTTCTTTTATGCCAAATTGTTCGATATGCAATTTTCGTAGTATTCGAAATGCCAACGCAGGTTCTGTAGTGGTTCCTGATTTACTAATCACAACGATGGACCATTTTTTTGTTTTTAAATACTCCAATAACCCAACATAGTATTCTGCATCTAAATGATGCCCGGCATAAATTATTTCGGGTCCTTGTTTATTGAAAGCAGGTGTAAGTGCATCAATAACCGCACGAGCTCCTAAATAAGATCCACCAATACCAATAATAACTACGGCATCGCTTTCTTTTCGTATCTTTTTTGCTGTCGATTCGATGTTGTCGAACGTAGCAGTATCAATTTCGTTTGGTAGCGTAACCCAACCTATAAAGTTGTTTCCTTTTCCAGTGCCTTGTTGTAATTTAATTAGAGCCTCTTTTGCAAGATTGATCTCTGTTTTAAGGCTATTCACGCCATCTTTGAAGGCATTATCTAAATTGATGTTTATCATGGCAAATTGTGTTTTAGATTCGTTTAAGTGAAAACAAATATAGCGAAATGAATCTGAATTTCAACTTCCGGGATCCTTTTCTATCCGTTTATGGAGATTCGGAATTTAGTGTCTTGACGTTTTGGTTCTCTTATATTGTCTCGCTATTACGGTTATTTTATTAACTTTGTGAACTAAAATTCGATATATGGAAAATAGTAGTTTGCTGTCTGTTTCTCCGGTTGACGGGCGTTATCGTCCACAGGTTGAGGAGCTTTCTAATTATTTGTCGGAGTATGGTATTATGAAATATCGAGTCTGGGTTGAGATCGAATATTTTATTGCCCTGTGTGAACTTCCTCTTCCACAGTTAAAAGATTTCCCAAACGATAATTTTGATAATTTGCGACTCCTTTATCAAGAGTTCTCTATTAAAGATGCAATGCGCGTTAAGGAGATCGAAAAGGGTACAAATCATGATGTGAAAGCCATTGAATATTTTATCAAGGAGCAACTATCTGGTTTGAAAATGGATCAGTACTTGGAGTTTATACACTTTGGTCTCACTTCACAGGATATTAATAATACGGCATTTCCAGCCGCTTTTCGTGACGCTGTAAATCATATATATTATCCCTTATTGGGATCGGTAATCACTGAGTTGGAGCTAAAGGTAGCTGAGTGGGAAGATGTGCCAATGTTGGCACGAACTCATGGACAACCTGCTTCTCCAACCCGATTGGGCAAAGAAATAGCCGTGTTTGTGGAACGAATAACCAATCAGCGAGAGCTTTTAAAGTCAATTCCGGCAAGTGGCAAATTTGGCGGTGCAACTGGTAATTTTAATGCTCATTTTGTTGCTTATCCCAACATTGATTGGGTGAAATTTGCCAACGATTTTGTTCATGATTCACTCAAATTGGAACGCCTTCAAACCACAACTCAAATATCTCATTACGATGATATGGCCACTATTTTCGATAATCTTCGTCGAATAAATACCATTCTTATCGACTTTAGTCGCGATATGTGGACTTATATCTCCATGGATTATTTCAAACAAAAAATTAAAAAAGGTGAAGTGGGTTCTTCAGCAATGCCTCATAAAGTGAACCCCATTGATTTTGAAAATGCAGAGGGTAATTTGGGTTATGCCAATGCCATTCTCAGTCATTTGTCCGAGAAATTACCCATAAGCCGTTTACAGCGCGACCTTACCGATTCCACAGTAATTCGGAATATTGGAATGCCTTTGGGACATACGATCATTGCTTTGAAAAGTATTCTAAAAGGATTAAATAAAGCAATATTGAATTTCGACAAATTAAATGCCGACCTGGAGGACAATTGGAGTGTTGTGGCTGAAGGAATACAAACCATTCTTCGTCGCGAAAACTATCCAAATCCATATGAAGCCTTAAAGGATTTGACCCGAACCAATGCGCGAATCAATAAAGAATCGATGCACCAATTTATTGATAAACTTAATGTCTCTGATAAAATTAAAGAGGAACTTAAACGTTTATCACCACAGAATTATACAGGAATTAAACTTACCTAATCCAATTCAAATCAGTCTCGATGTCGAAAATTAAAGCATTATTATCCTATGTTTTCCCAACCTACATTAAAAGTGTAGCATGGCACACTCTTTTTGTACTGTTGTCCATTATTTTCAGCCTTTTTTCATTAACTATGGCAATCCCATTTTTAGGAATTTTGTTTGATAATCAGCCACTTATAACAGAAACTGTTCCGTGGAGTCTTTCCATTGATTCGTTAATGCATAATTTCAATTACTTTTTGAGTTCAATTGTAATTAATGGAGGAAGAGAAGACGCCCTAGTGTATATCTCTGTTTTTGTGGTTGTTACGGTTTTGTTGAAAACCGGATTTCAATACATGGCACGATATGTTATGGCGTCGGTCAGAACCGGAGTCATGAAAGATTTACGAAATAGTGTTTACAAAAAGATAACAAAACTTCATCTTGCTTTTTTTACCAACGAGCGAAAGGGGGACATCATTTCTCGAATGACGAACGATGTTAATGAAGTGGAATTCTCCATCGTACAATCGGTTGAAATTATTTTTAAAGAGCCCATGACCATTATTGTCTATGTGATTGCTCTATTGTACATTAGTCCCGAACTTTCGGTTTTTATGCTGGTGATGCTGCCACTAACCGGCCTGATAATTGGTCGAATTGGTAAAAGTTTACGAAAAAAATCGGTTATTGCTCAAAACAAACTGGGCGATTTAATATCTATAATTGAGGAGACTCTCGGAGGAATGCGCATTATTAAAGTTTTTAATGCGCAAAAACGAATGTCCGATAGTTTTACAAGCCAGAATGAAAGTTACAATAAAGTGTTGATTCGTATTTGGCGGAAACGCGATCTTGCTTCCCCTTTAAGCGAGTTTTTGGGAACAATGGTTGTTGTTATTATTATGTGGTATGGGGGAAAAATGGTGTTAAGTGGAGGAACCAACGTAACCTCACAGGAGTTTATTGGTTATTTAATTGTGTTTTCACAAATAATAAACCCAGCAAAAGCCTTTTCCTCAGCATATTATAATATACAAAAAGGAATGGCCTCTGCTGATCGAATAAACTTTATTTTAAAGGCCGAGCAGAAAATCAAAAGTCCCAAGAATCCTACCCCGTTCACCGAATTTAAACAACATATTGAATATAAAAACGTCTCTTTTCGATATGTTGAGGATTTGGTTCTTAAAAACATTAACTTATCCATCGAAAAAGGCAAAACCATTGCGCTTGTAGGTCAAAGTGGAAGCGGAAAATCTACCATGGTTGATTTGCTGCCTCGTTTACACGATGTGGGCGAAGGTCAAATCCTTATCGATGGTATCGATATACGAGATATGGACACAAAGGAGTTGAGATCAAAAATGGGAATTGTAAATCAAGAACCAATTTTATTTAACGACACCATATTCAATAATATCGCATTTGGTTTCGAAGAAGCAACCATGGAACAAGTGGTCGAAGCAGCAAAAATTGCAAATGCCCACGAATTTATACTTGCAACACCTGAAGGATATGACTCGATTATTGGCGATAGAGGAAGTAAACTTAGTGGAGGACAACGACAACGCTTGAGTATTGCACGCGCAGTTTTGGCAAACCCCCCAATACTAATTCTCGACGAAGCCACATCAGCCTTGGATACAGAGTCGGAACGACTTGTTCAGGAAGCCATAACCAGAGTTATGGAGAACAGAACCTCGGTAATTATTGCCCACCGATTATCAACAATTGTACACGCTGACATTATTTGTGTAATGCGCGATGGAGAGATAGTTGAGTCGGGATCGCACACCGAACTTATTGCAATAAATGGAGTGTATCGTAAATTGCATGACTTGCAGATTTTTGCTTAATTAAACTTTACGCTTGTTAAATTCTCAATATAGTAGTGAGTTCAAAAAAACAAATCGATGAAAGTAACCGGATTCTCCTTTATCAGAAATGCCATTAAATTAGATTATCCTATAGTGGAAGCCATCACTTCAATCTTGCCAATTTGCGATAATTTTGTGGTCTCGGTAGGCAATTCTGACGATGATACTATAAATTTAATTCGAAATATAGATCCGTCAAAGATTAGAATTATTGAAACAATATGGGACGACTCCCTTCGCGAAGGAGGAAAAGTGCTGGCCGATGAAACTAACAAAGCATTTGCCGCCATAGATAATGACACCGATTGGGCATTCTATATTCAAGGCGACGAGGTCGTTCACGAAAAATATCTCGATACCATTAAAGCAGCAATGGTGAAATATAAGGACAATCCCAAAGTCGATGGATTGTTGCTGAAATATAAGCACTTTTACGGCTCATACGATTACGTTGGAAGTTCATTAAACTGGTATCGCAATGAAATTAGAGTGATCAAAAACAATAAAGCCATATACTCGTATCGCGATGCACAGGGATTTCGAAAAGACGACAATCAAAAGCTAGTTGTAGCCCCAATTGATGCTTATATGTTTCATTATGGCTGGGTGAAAGATCCACGAGCCATGCAAGAAAAGCAAGAGACGTTTCACAAACTGTGGCACAACGATCAGTGGATTAACGATAATGTCGTCAAAGCCACAGAGTTCGATTATATGGCAAACGTAAGTCAATTGGAACTCTATCGGGAAACCCATCCCAGGGTGATGCGAAAAAGAATTGAATCCAAAAACTGGAAATTTGAATATGATATCTCTTTTAATAAAAAGACCTTAAAAGAGCGAACTAAGGATTTTTTTCGCAAATATTTTGGGATTGATATTAGTTATAAAAACTATATAATTGGAAAAAAGATATAATACAAAACCAACAATCCATTCTCTAAACTAAAGAGAATTAATAAATATGAAAATCAATAATGAGTTGTAAAGAATTAATAATTGTCCTTTTTATAGCCTTGTTCTTTAATTCATGTCAGTTTATGTTTAAGGGCGAAGGAGAGCACACCATTGAAGAAGTCCCAATAGGACGAGTGTTTGATTTTGTTGTTAACGATGTTTTTGATATATACATAATTCCCGATTCCATTCCTAAGTTATATTTGGAGGCAGGCGAAAATCAGCTTAAAACCATTACCACCCAATATGATAGTATAACAGGAAAACTCAGTATCAACAATAGCATTGTCTTTCGGGCTGCTCGTGGATACAAAAAAATTAAAGTTATTCTACACACAAATACACTGGCAGATATTGATTTTACGGTTGCCGGAAGCCTCTATTTTTCCGATACGTTAACGGTGCCTACTTTTCGTTATTCCGTTCATGGCGATATGGGAGTTGGAGACATTATTTTAAAGGCCAACTATGTGGAGATGAATGTATACGATGCAAGCGGAATATATGATATTCGTGGTGAAACTGTGAAAATGAGAATCCTAAATCGAGGTCTAGCCACGGTTTCTGCCATTGATATGCAAGCTAAGCAAGTTGAATGTTATAATTATTCACTTGGCGACTGTCATGTACGCGCGCAAACGTCTTTGAAATGGGGTATTTATCGATACGGCGACATTTATCAATATGGCCAAATTGCTGATATTAAGGGTGTTTGTCTGGGGAATGGGACATTCTTTATAGTAAATTGAAATCGAAATGTTTCGGAATATAATATATACCATACTTTTAGTTTTTGTACTATACTATGCCAAAGCGGAACAGGAAACGCATATAGACAGTGTGTCTCCAACGTTATTTTTTCAGGCAGGCGGATATAGTGGATTCACACTTGCGCACCATCGGTCAATGAGTTTTCTAATCGACGATTATGCAAGGGGAGCCGAATTCCGAGTAGGCTGGAAATTTAATGGCAGAAAGGCGTGGGAACATGTCTATCGATATCCGTCCGTGGGGTTGGGGTATATGGCACTTGATTTTGGTAGTCCACGTATTTTTGGGTACGGACACACTTTGTTTGGGTTTATAAATATTCCAATTGTGAAAAGCAATCGGTTTGCTTGGACTTATGAAATGGGGACTGGTATTGCGTTTGTAACTAAGAAGTTTGATGGTCAGACAAATCCTAATAATGGGGTTATAGGGTCACATTTGAATGCGTTTTTACTTATTTCCACTGGACTTGAATACAATGTTTCCAAGCACACCTCGTTCCTATTAAATGTTGGACTTAACCATTGTTCAAATGGTAATTCTTCGGGTCCTAATTTAGGATTAAACACGCTGTTTATGAGTATGTCGGCCAAAAGAATGATTGGGGAACCTCGCACGGTGTTGCAATCTCCCAAGATTCCTTTTAATCGAAATTGGGAATTGTATTCTTTTGTAGGATCGGGGGTTAAAGAAGTTAAACCTTTTGGCTCAAAACGAGCTTTTGCAAGCGATATTCATTTTACAGCACGGCGGAAGATTTCGTATTCCAATGCATGGGGTGGGGGCATTGATTTAATGTATGATACGGGTATAGACCAAATGAAAAAAAGCGATTATGAACTTGATGACCTCGAAAGGGATAGTATTAATAGTCCGAAAATAATGGATCGGTTTGCCCCGGGAGTCCATGCAAATTGGTCAGTATTCTTTGGGAAAGTAGTTTTTGATATTCAGATGGGGGTATATATATACAACTCTTTGGGCAAAATGATTTATAATAGGTGGACATTGGAATTTGAAATAACAAATAAATTCAGTTTGGCCGTGGGGTTGAAATCGCACTTTGCCACAGCCGAATATATACAATTGGGAGTTATTTGGCATATTGTAAAATAAATATTTTACAAATTAAAAGAAGGATATGCTCTTATTTTGAAATCATTTTTGTACTTTTAGCATGAATTCTATAAGTTAATAGATTTTGTATTGTCTCTTGCTGGTAATGATATTCTTGTCAAATTAAAAGAAATGATTTTAAGATGTTGTTATAGAGTAGGATAAGGACACGAACCCGATTTTTAATCAATGAAAATACTTGAAGATATGAGCGCAAACATTAATTTCATTAAAACAGTTCTATCGCTGCACGATGAAATGGTGTCGAATGGTTTTTCACTCGTTTATGAGGGAGTATTTAGTCATGATATCATGAAAATGTTCACCTCGATGACTGAAAACAACATGGATAAACAAAATGAAGACAAGTCAGTTCGACGTAAAGTGTTTCATGTAATGGTGGAGTGCCTCCAGAACATGACAAAACATTCCGACGATTACGATTTCAATGATCGTATTGGCAATGGTTTGTTTATTGTTGGAAAAAAGGAGGGGTTTTGGAACATCATTACCGCAAATAAGATTCATAAAAGCAAGATCGAAGATCTAAGACAGTCTATTGAGACAATCAATTCGTTGAGCCAAGAAGGGCTCAAGGATTTGTATAAGAAACAGATCAAAGAAGGATCGTTGTCGGAAAAAGGAGGTGCTGGGCTAGGCTTAATCGATATTGCTCGGAAAACAGGACGAAAACTTGACTATCAATTTTTACCTCTTGACGACAAAGAAAATTATTTCTTCTTGTTAAAAGTGAAAATTGCGACGGTACCCGGTGAGGCCAATTTATAACGTTGTTTGTCATAAACAATATAAGCCTTTCGAAATGAGGGGCTTTTTTTATAGGCATAGGTTTCTTTTGTTATAATGTTTTATCTGTTGTAAAGTGAACGCATTTTGTAGATTTGTGATTATACTTTTGTTTTGTCCCATTATATTAATAGGGCAACACTATAATTATAGTCAATATTTCTTAGATAAAGGTCTGTCGCAATCTCAAATCACGTGCATGGCACAGGATCAATATGGCTACCTTTGGATTGGAACACAGGGTGGAGGCGTTGACTACTTCGATGGCGAAACGTTTAATAACATATGTTCTGAGCGAGGATTGTCCTATTCAAGGATTATCTCTCTGCATGCTACAGCTCAGAATTCCATAGTTTGTGGTTTGCAAAATCACTTTTTTTCAATTGTAAATCGGGATACCGTATTAAATTTCGATACCGTACCCATATATGGTAAGACCACAGTTACCTGTTTTTCAAACGCCCCTGTTGATCAAACCATTTGGTTTGCAAATAATAAGGGCGATCTGTTTAAGTTCGACAAAGACCTTAATTTTAAACATGTTGTTAATGTTGGATTTCCAGTTAATGCACTTTTGGTTTTGCCCAACGAAAATATTTTGTTGGCAACCAATAAGGGATTATTTATTTACGAGGATACCTCGGTTTTTGAGGAGCCATTTTTCAACGAGTTGCAAATAGGACAAATTGCTAAATCACACGATGGCGTAATTTGGGTAGCAACAAATAAAGGAATGGTATACCAAAGCATGGGAAATTGGGTTTGGGCTACTACGTTGAATCAAGATTTGAAAAACCTTGTAACCTCAATTGTACCAGTATCCGGATCGGAGGTTTGGTTTGGGACATTTGGTAGTGGTGTTGTAAAATGGGATGGAAGAGAAACGCTCATACTTGATGCGAAAAATGGACTCCAAAATGTGTTCTGTCGTGCTCTTGTTCACGACCCCTTAGGAAATATTTGGATTGGAACGGATGGTGGAGGCCTCATAAAATATGGCGGAGATCAATTCTTTCATTATTTTAGAGACGATAATCCCAGTTATGAGTCAGTAATGAGTATTTCGCAAGATAACAATAAAAACTATTGGTTTGGAACCTTTGGAGCAGGCATTACCATTCTTGATGAAAGTGGCGAATCATCCCCATTTGTAAACAATGCAGCATTGCCTTCTCAGGTTATTTATGGCATCGAGCACCTATCTGATGGGCGCAAGATTATTGCTAGCAAATTAGCTAATTTGGTTGAGATCACGGCCAAAGGCAATCATGTAAAACCATTCAAAACTCCAGAAGGGGAATTGATATTTGGAGCTGTAGTACTTAGGAATGAAAATGATCGATTGTGGGTAGGAACGATTGATGATGGACTTTATATTATCAATGACAATAAGTCTTTACACTTATTAAAAGAGTTGCCTTCGAGCAATATAAAAGCGATTTATGTGGCACACAATGAACATGTGTGGATTGGAACAGAAGATGCCGGATGTTTCTCTATTTCGTTAAGCCAAATAAATTCGTATTTCGAGCATCGTATATCAAAGGATGAAATTATTATCAATCCAATTTCATTACTCAACAATATGATGGTTTTCGGTATTACCATGGATAAAAATTCGAATTTATGGATCGGAACCTTTGGGTCCGGATTGTATTGTATTAAACCCAATAATGATATTGAAAACTACTCTGTGAAAAATGGAATGCTGTCGAATAATGTGTATAGTATATATAGTGACGATAACAACGTTGTATGGGTTGGTACCGACCGAGGAATACATCAATTAACATATCACCAATTAATTAATGGTGCCATCATTAAATCCTATGGTGTGAATGAAGGATTTGTAGGGTTAGAATGTAATTTTGATGCTCTTTTTATTGATCACAAAAAACAATTGTGGATCGGAAATACAAGCGGAGTCTCTGTATTTAATCCAAATAGTGAACCTACGCCCATATATAAAGTACAGCTGCATTTTACGGATATCTTTTTGCAAGGGAATGAATCGCGATTTTGTTATCCTGCAAGTCGTGCAAAAGAGAGAATAGTTATCCCCTACAGTGAAAACAGCGTCACTTTTGGATTTGCAGCCATTGATTTGAACTCTTCAACGGATATTATGTACTCATATATGTTGGAGAATTTTGATGCTGACTGGCAAACGCCTACTAAAATAAGACATGCTAGATATTCATTTGTTCCCGCCGGAGAATATATTTTCAAAGTAAAAACAGTCAGTAAAAGTGGAGTCGTAGCATCGTCACAAATCGAAATATCAATTGCTGTAGAGTCCCCCTTTTGGCAAACAACATGGTTTTATTTTTTAATGGTTGCTTCTGTATTACTATTGATTTATCTCTATTTTCGGTTTCGACAAATAGCGCTGGTTCGTCGTAATAAACTGTTGAAAGAGTTGGTTGGAAGTAGGACGGTAGAGTTGCAAATTGAAACAATGCGCGTACAACAACAAGGAGAGGAGCTTAGAGCCCAAGCTGAAAATTTATCCGCAATTAATGATCAACTTCAGAAATTATCGATTGTTGCCAGTAAAACCGACAATGCAGTATTAATAGCCAACGAGAAATTTGAGTGCGAGTGGGTCAATGAAGGATTTGTTAAAATGTATGGCTACGACTTGGAGCAGTTTATTTTGCAACGGGGATTAACTATTCAAGAATCGAGCGCCTCTAAGAAAATCGATTTTGTAATTCAGGAAGCTCTTGAGAATAAAAAATCAGTGGTTTATAGTTCGCGAACGGTAACCGGTGAAGGTAAAGAGTTGTGGGTGCAATCAACATTAACCCCAATATATGACGATAACCAGGAGTTGTCTATGGTTGTGGTAATTGACGTTGATATTACACACATTAAACAAATTAACAATGAACTTAGGAAGCTTTCGTTGGTGGCATCCAAGACGGACAATTCGGTCATTATAATGAATAAACATGGTGAAATTGAGTGGGTTAATGAAGGATTTCATCGGATGTATGACCTCTCTTTAGAGGATTTTAAAAACTTATATGGAACCACAATTTTTGAATTGCATCACGATGTTCGCAGTTTGAAGAAAATTCAGGAGTTGTATGAGACGAATCAAACACAGTCGTTTATATCAAAGTTTACGAATTCGAATGGTTTCTATAAGTGGATTCAAACCGTATTGACTCCAATAATTTCGCCAGGGCAGATTTATGAGCAATTAATTGCGGTAGAGACAGATATTACACGGATAAAGGAAGCTGAAGAGCAGTTGATTGTTGAGAAAGAGAAATCGGATAAATTGCTGAAAAATATTTTACCGGAAGAGACCGCTGAAGAACTGAAGAGCAAAGGGTACGCAACCCCCCGTTATTATAAGTCAGTCTCTGTTTTGTTCGCTGATATAAAAAGTTTTTCTTCGTATAGTCAAGATTTAGCTCCACAAGAACTGCTCAATAGTTTGAACGATTATTTTAATGTGTTTGACGAAATTGTGAAACGTAATTTTGTGGAGAAAATAAAAACCATTGGCGATTCATATATGTGTGCTGGCGGACTTCCCATTCCAAATCGTTCCCACACATTTAATGTGATTCTTGTGGGATTGCAAATTCAGCAAAGCTCGAAATTGATTAATGAAAAACGAAGAATAGAGGGGAAAATAGCATGGGAGTTTCGGGTAGGTATTCATACGGGCGAAATTATTTCAGGAGTTATTGGGAAACAAAAATTTGCTTATGACATTTGGGGCGACACCGTAAATATTGCCTCTCGTTTGGAAGGCTCGTGCGAAACAGGGAAAGTAAATATTTCAGGGGTAACCTACGAAGCGGTAAAGAATTATTTCGATTGTGAACATCGAGGGAAAATCGATATCAAAAACCGCGGAAACATTGACATGTATTTTGTTAATGGAATAAAAGCAGAATTCTCAGTAAATGGTGATGGCTTTACCCCCAACGAACGATTTAAACTGTTTTTAGCAGAGTTGTAAAAGAACACTAACGTTATTTCAATGCTTCAATAACTTTTGTAACGTCAATAACCTTTAAAACTCTAGCTTTCCAGTGGTTTGTCCATGTTACATTATTGTTGTCAATAATTACGCCTTTTGATGCTGCATGGATAATCCCCATTATTTCACCATTTTCAGCTTTATAGACAATGCCTGTATGATTTACTTTGGTGCTATTGGGATTCCCAAAAAAGATTAAATCTCCCGGTTTAGCGTCCCGTTGTTTTATCTCCTTTGATAAATTAGATTGTATCGTTGAGTTGTGTGGCATTTTTACGCCAGCAACGTTGTTCAGAACATATGACGTAAATCCACTACAGTCAAATGATTCAGGTCCCTGAGCTGCGTATTTATAAGGCTTGCCTTCGTGCTTGGTGGCCTCTGCAATAATTGCATTCCTTACTTTGTTGTTTGATCTTGAAATGCTTTTTTCGGGAAGTTTCTCCTGTTTTGATTTACTAATACTAGGAGAATAGCCTCGGTAACTGTCCGTTGTATCTCTAAACGTTGATGCTAAAATAATATCCAATGCCTTTATGGACGATTTTTTGTCCTTACTGGAAAAGTATTCATAATACCGTTTTAATTCCCAATGGAGTTCTCCCCGTAAATCTCTAGGTTTCTCTAAATTACAGACCATTGCTTGATAATTGTCGAAATGGCGAATGCTTTTTAAAGCATGTTTATAACCTCGTTTTTGGTTTTTTAACTTTTTCGAGATTTCTAATTCTGCTAAAGTTCCGTAATAAAATACACGTGCGTCATCGGGATGCTTTTCTGCAAACTTAGGGGTCTTTCGGGCTATTTTTTCATACTTCCCTTTTGTTTCCCATCTTTTTAATCTCTTTACATATCCTTGTCCAAACGTATTTGTTGAGGCGATACTTAATATGAATACATATATAAATACTTGTTTCATAGTGTTTTACGTTTCTTGTAAGAAGTAACTGTTTGTTTTCTATTGTTCTGTAGAACTAACAAATATATAAATATTTATAAGGATTCCATCTAATTTAAAATAAAGAGATTTCCGATATTTTATATTCACCACATAAGCATTGGCGAGTCTTTACCATATAAGTTCGGTGATTCATTGAGAATAGCTATCTTTGCTTTGTTGACAACTTGTCTCATTGTTTTAATCATGCGAAAGCAATACAATGGGCAATGTGTTGACAATGAGGAGTTTGTGTCCTAATTCCGCATGGTGTTTAATATGCACTGGAATTTGAACCATTTAGTTAATATCTTGTTTACATAAATTGCGCACGATGCAGTTATTTTTTAATTTATTTTAACGTACCATGTTCCTTAAATCACCCCTATTTCTAGTTTTTTTAATCTCTGTTTTTTTAACAAAAGGGCTCTATTCCCAAGACATTGCTCGAATAATAAAGGATGTTAGCTATTTAGCATCGGATACTACTCAGGGTCGATTCCCGGGAACGGTAGGCGATAGTTTGGCAGCGTATTATATTGCAAATAGTTTTAAAAACGACAAGGTTGACTCCTTTGATTTTGGATATTTTCAAGAATTTGAACTGCAAACCGGAATTGAAATTACGGCACATAATTCTCTTTCCATTGGATCAACGTCAGCATCTTTATTTGTCGATTTTACACCAATGTCAATTTCCGCCGATGGGGAATTCTCGTCCGGAGTATTTGAAATTATAAAAGATTCGTTAACGGATGGTGCAATATCCTTAAAGGCTAAAGGCAAGTGGATTTTGGTTGACTTGAATGATACTGAAATCACCATTCGCGAAATCATGAGAGGAGCCACGAATGCTTCAAGAAATGAATCTCTTGGAATAATTTTCAAGGTCGAATCATCCGATCAATTTGAAACTTTTAGCCTTGAACAGATACAAGATTCCAATGAATTTCGCACCAAAAGTAGAGTAATTCATTCTCGAAACTCTTTTAGAACAGACATTCCCGTCTTATATGTTACCAACGACTTTTTCGATACTGCCATCGCCAATTCTGACTCCTTGTTAATTACTGCTAAATTGGAGATTAAATCGGTAAAGAGAAATACCCAAAATGTGATTGGAGTAGTGAAAGGAGATGATTCCCCGGACAAATACCTCATTATTGGAGCACATCACGATCATCTGGGTTTTGGAGGCAAGGATTCAGGCTCCCGAATGCCCGACTCGGTTGCCATACACTTTGGGGCTGACGATAATGCTTCAGGTACATCAACCGTCTTATCCCTTGCTTCCATAATCTCTAAAAAGCCATTGAGTGTTTCTGTTATATTTGTCGCCTTTGGAGCAGAGGAGATGGGGCTAATTGGCTCACAACATATGGTTGCAAATTTGCCAATAGCAAAAGATAGTATCATAGCCATGATCAATTATGATATGGTTGGACGAATGGAGGAGCAAATTTTAAACATTGGAGGTGTAAAAACCGCCATCGACTTTGAATCCATTTTGGCTGCCATTCAAACCAATATGGACATTCGAACATCTTCATTTGGATCCGGGCCTTCGGATCATTCTTCATTTAATTCTGAGGAGATACCAGTCCTTTATTTCCATACCGGAATACACACCGATTATCATACTCCAAATGATAATATTTCAAAAATCAATTTTGAAGGAATCGTTCAAGTCATTCAGTATTCCATGAAATTGATGAACGCTTTAACCTCCAGTAAGGTGAATTTGGCGTATCAGCAAACCGAATCGCCATCTCCAAAGGGATCCATGGCATCATTAAACGTTACTTTGGGGATTATTCCCGATGTAACTGGCGGAAACAACAACGGATTAACAGTCCAAGGTGTTAACCCAAACGGAATAGCTAAACGAGCCAATATGATTAAGGGCGATAGAATAGTGAATATCGATGGCACAACAATTCGTAATATATATGAATATATGGAAAAACTACAGACCATAAAGCCCCGTCAAGTAGTACATATTACAATTGTTCGTGATGGTAAAGAGCGTGTGAAATTAGTTCAATTTTAAAATATTACAGAATTTGAAGTTATGAAAAAGACATTAATTTGGATCATTGCAGTAGTTGTAACCATAGGAATTGCCCTATATCAGAAAATGACAGGGCCAACCTATCCTTTGAAAGTGGAATACCAGGAACAAGTAATAAAGTTTATTAGATCAGGAACAACAGGTCAACCCACACCGATTACAATAAAAGGACATTCAAATTATAATAGCGCAAATGTTATATGGCGTTATTATCCTGGAGACTACTCTTTTGATACATTATCCATGGAATATAATGGTGAGTATTGGGCAGCTCAACTACCATCGCAGCCCCCAGCAGGAAAATTGGCTTACTATGTTGAGTTAATGAATGAGGAGGGGGATATTGTTTTTTCAACTAAAGACAATCCAGTTATTATACGGTATAAAGGCGAGGTGTCAGCATGGGCATTAATACCACATATAATATTTATGTTTGCGGCAAGCCTTTTAAGCATCGCAACTTTATTTAGGATTATTCTAAACCAGGGAAGTTACAAACTTACTGCACTACTAACCCTTATTTCATTGGCTCTGGGAGGCTTAGTTTTTGGCCCAATTGTTCAGAATTATGCTTTTGGTCATTATTGGACGGGTTTTCCATTTGGATACGACTTAACCGATAATAAAACACTATTGGTTTTTATAATCTGGGCAATAGCACTCTTTGCAAATCGTAAAAAGGAGAATAAAGTTTGGATTGTTTTTGCAATCGTATCCATGATAATCATTAACAGTATTCCTCATTCTACCATGGGAAGCGAGTTAAATAGAGAAACAGGAAGTGTTGAAACCGCCGAATAACCATTTTTGTAGATTCCGAGAAATGAGTAATATGAAATTCTGAGTTGGAAAATTCTTAATGTTACAAGTCAAACCTAAATAGTGTTCTGTACTCTATGCTTGTAAAATAGGCCAACGTCTAAATAACGTTGGCCTGTTTAATGCTCTTTTTGCACAAATTGTCATTTCATCTCAGAACGATTTTCGACTCAACAATTCAATCCCTATTTCTTTAAACAACCCTCTCTTTAACGATTTTATCATCGCATTTTTAAAAAGAATACGTTAAAAACTACAATTTAGTAGTTCCATCTTGCCCTCATTAAAAGAGAAACCGTTAAAATACATTGGTTAGCATTCGTTTTTTGATGGTGTTTATAACTAATTGACTTTATATCAGTAAAAAAAAGACAGAAGTTTTGTAATTAATAAAAAAGTTTCTACTTTTGCAGTCCGATTTATCAGGGTAATAATATCTTATAAAAACGAAAGTATGCCAACAATACAACAATTAGTTCGTAAGGGGCGCAAGAGTATAGAGAAGACCAGTAAGGCACCAGCCTTAGGATCTTGTCCACAACGTCGTGGAGTGTGTACTCGTGTTTATACAACAACGCCTAAAAAACCAAACTCGGCAATGAGAAAAGTTGCCAGAGTCCGCCTAACAAATGGCAAAGAAGTAAACGCCTATATTCCAGGTGAAGGGCACAATTTGCAAGAGCACTCTATTGTTCTTATACGTGGTGGTCGTATTAAAGACCTTCCAGGGGTGAGATATCATATCGTGCGTGGAGCATTGGATACATCAGGTGTAGAAGGTCGTACACAAAGACGTTCTAAGTATGGAACGAAAAGGCCCAAAGCAACGAAAAAATAATAAAATAAGAAACGATGAGAAAATCCACACCTAAAAAAAGAGTTTTGTTGCCGGACCCAAAGTTTAATGACACTCATGTAACTCGGTTCGTTAACGATTTGATGGAAGCTGGTAAGAAAAACACAGCTTATACCATCTTTTATGATGCTTTAGATATCGTAGAGAAGAAAAAAGGAACTGCCGTTGAGATCCCAGCTCTTGATATCTGGAAAAAAGCACTAGAGAATATTACTCCTGCCGTAGAGGTAAAGAGTAGACGCGTTGGAGGGGCAACCTTTCAAATACCAATGGAAATACGAGAATCAAGAAAAGTCGCCATAAGCGTAAAAAACTTGATTCTATATGCACGAAAGCGCAGTGGTCGTTCAATGGCCGATAAACTTGCTGCAGAAGTGCTTGCTGCCTACAACAATGAAGGTGGAGCATATAAAAAGAAAGAAGACACACACCGAATGGCTGATGCTAATAAAGCATTCTCACACTTCAGGTTTTAATCCTAAGAAAGAATATAATAAACAATGAGTTCAAAACTTGAATTAACCCGTAATATTGGTATCATGGCTCACATTGATGCCGGGAAAACAACAACATCCGAGAGGATTTTATTCTATACGGGAAAAACACACCGAATTGGTGAAGTGCACGATGGAGCAGCCACAATGGATTGGATGGCGCAAGAACAAGAAAGAGGTATTACAATATCTTCGGCCGCAACAACTGCATTTTGGAAATATAAAGACACGAGTTATAAGATTAATATTATCGATACTCCAGGACACGTTGACTTTACTGTCGAAGTAGAGCGTTCGTTACGTGTTCTCGATGGAGCAATCGCCGTCTATTGTGCTGTAGGAGGCGTTGAGCCACAATCAGAAACAGTATGGCGTCAAGCTGATAAATATAAAGTTCCTAGAATAGCATTTGTAAATAAAATGGATAGAACAGGAGCGGACTTCTTTTCTGTTGTTCAACAAATGCGTGATCGATTAAAAGCAAACGCTGTAGCAATTCAAATCCCAATCGGATCGGAAGCTAATTTTGAAGGCGTCGTCGATTTAGTTGAAAATAAAGCCATTGTGTGGTATGAGGAAGCGGATGGAACACACTATAAGTATGTTGAAATCCCTGCCGATATGACAGATCAGGTCGAAGAATATCGCCAGATTTTAGTTGAAGCAATTGCTGAGGCCGACGACACTATTTTGGAGCGTTTCTTTGATGAGGAAAACCCAATTACCGCCGATGAAATGAAAGAAGCATTACGTAAAGCAACGGTTTCGCAAGTAATGGTTCCTGTAATGTGTGGTGCATCGTTTAAAAACAAAGGAATACAACGTTTATTAGATGCTGTATGTGCCTATTTGCCAAGTCCAATGGATATTGATGCAGTTATGGGTATCGATATTGACGATAATGAGAAAGTAATAAGTCGTCAACCGGATGTAAATGAACCTCTATCAGCATTAGCATTTAAAATTGCAACTGACCCTTTCGTAGGTCGTTTGTGTTATATAAGAGTCTATTCTGGAGTATTAAAAGCCGGTATGTCCGTCTATAATACCAGAACAGGTAAAAAAGAGCGAATTTCCAGATTATTCCAAATGCACGCCAACAAGCAGAATGCAATGGATGAAATTGAAGCTGGAGATATTTGTGCAGGCATTGGATTTAAGAATATAAGAACAGGCGACACATTGTGTGACGCAAACAATCCGATTATTCTTGAGAAAATGGAGTTTCCACAGCCTGTTATAGCCATAGCAATTGAGCCTAAAACTCAAACCGATAATGAGAAAATGGATCATGCTCTTGTGAAACTAATCGAAGAAGACCCTACTTTGATCGTATATACCGATTCAGATACAGGTCAAGTTGTACTTAGTGGAATGGGAGAGTTGCACCTTGAAATTATAATCGACCGATTGAAGCGTGAATTCAAAGTTGAATGTAACCAAGGCGCTCCAATGGTTAAATATAAAGAAGCAATACAACAAACTGTAACGCATCGCGAAGTGTTTAAAAAGCAAAGTGGTGGTCGCGGTAAATTCGCTGATATTAGTGTAGAAATAGGACCAGCAGACGAAGGAGTCATTGGACTTCAGTTTGTTGATCAAATTAAAGGAGGTAATATTCCTCGAGAATACATTCCTTCAGTTGAAAAAGGTTTTAAAGAGGCAATGCTAAACGGACCTTTGGCCGGTTATCCTCTTGATAGCTTAAAAGTGGTTTTGATCGATGGGTCATTCCACGCAGTTGACTCTGATCAATTATCGTTTGAGCTTTGTGCTAAAATGGCATTCAGAGCTGCAGCAGCAAAAGCAAAACCAATATTGCTAGAACCAATTATGGCGGCCGAAGTTACAACCCCAGAAGAGTATATGGGGGATATTATTGGTGACTTTAATAAACGTCGTGGTAATATTTCAGGAATGGAAGAGCGAAATGGAGCGCGGGTAATTAAAGCCGCAGTGCCATTATCTGAAAAATTTGGGTATATTACTGTATTGCGTACATTATCATCGGGAAGAGCATCGCATGCAATGGAGTTTTCACATTATGCTCCAGTTCCGAAGAATATTGCAATCAGTGTGCTTGAAGATGTTAAAGGAAGAACAGATCTGTTATAACAAACTATTATGAGCCAAAAAATTCGTATTAAACTGAAATCTTATGACCATAATTTGGTCGATAAGTCGGCAGAAAAGATTGTGAAGACAGTAAAAGTGACTGGTGCTATTGTGAGTGGACCCATTCCACTACCAACGCACAAGCGTATATTTACTGTTTTACGATCAACATTTGTCAATAAAAAGTCTCGTGAGCAATTCGAGTTGAGTTCACACAAACGTCTTTTAGACATTTATAGCTCAACAGCAAAAACAATCGATGCACTAATGAAACTTGAGTTGCCAAGTGGAGTTGAAGTAGAAATCAAAGTCTGATAAACACAAACAAAAATGGCAGGACTAATTGGAAGAAAAGTAGGAATGACATCGGTATTTAGTGCCGAGGGGAAAAACATCCCATGCACTGTTATCGAAGCGGGCCCTTGTGTTGTCACACAAGTTAAGACTGTTGAAAAAGACGGTTATAGCGCGTATCAGCTAGGTTATCAGGAGAGGACGGAGAAAAACGTCACCAAACCTATGCTTGGACATTTTAAGAAAGCTGGAGTTAATCCTTTGCGAAAACTCGTTGAATTTAACGACGACGAAAAAGGATACAAACAAGGCGATGTAGTAACTGTAGATGTTTTCACCGAATCCGTATGGATTGACGTCGTTGGAATATCTAAAGGAAAAGGATTTCAAGGCGTAGTTAAACGTCATGGATTTCAAGGCGTCGGAGGTACAACTCACGGCCAGAAAAACCGTCTGAGAGCACCAGGATCAATTGGAGCTTCTTCTTACCCTTCACGTGTATTTAAAGGAATGAGAATGGCTGGACGAATGGGAGGGAAACGAGTTAAGGTTATCGACCTTCCAATTGTGAAAATAATACCTGAAAGCAATCTCATTTTGGTAAAAGGTTCTGTACCTGGAGCTAAAGGATCATACTTAATTATGGAAGACTAATGGAACTAAGTATTTATAACATCGAAGGGAAAGATACCGGACGAAAGGTTCAGTTAAGTGATACTGTTTTTGGAATAGAGCCCAATGATCACGCTATCTATTTAGACGTGAAACAATATCTTGCCAACCAAAGACAGGGTACTCACAAATCAAAAGAGAGAAACGAAATAGCCGGCAGCACCAGAAAGATTAAACGGCAAAAAGGTACTGGTGGCGCTCGTGCTGGAAGCATTAAATCTCCATTGTTTAGAGGAGGTGGCCGAATTTTTGGACCACAACCACGAGACTATAGATTTAAATTGAACAAAAAGGTAAAAAGATTGGCTCGACTTTCAACACTGACATACAAAGCGTTGAAAAATGAAATAATTGTGATAGAAGATTTCACTTTTGAAGCACCTAAAACCAAAGCTTACGTCGCATTTTTAAACAATTTAAAAATTAGCGATGTGAAAACTATGTTAGTGTTGCCAGAAGTAGATTTAAATGTAATCCACTCAGCGAGGAATCTTCATAAAGCCAAAGTTGTTACCAATAACGGTTTAATTGCTTACAATATACTAAATGCAAAAGCACTTGTTTTTACTGAAAGTAGTTTGCAGAATTTAGAACAACAATTTAACCAACAATAAGACCTAGTAAAATGGATATTATTATTAAACCACTAATCACCGAAAGGATGACTGAACTAGGTGAGAAACTCAATCGATTCGGGTTTATTGTTCATAAAAAGGCAACAAAACCTGAAATTCGAGCTGCTGTAGAATCACTATACAATGTAAAAGTTGTCAGTGTAAATACGAATCTATATGGTGGTAAGAAAAGAGTTAGAAACACCAAAAGTGGCGTCATTGACGGACGAACAAGTGCTTATAAAAAAGCAATTGTCACTTTGAAAGAAGGTGAAAAAATTGATTTTTACAGCAATATTTAATTAACAACAATGGGTGTACGAAAACTAAATCCGGTAACACCGGGACAACGACACAAAGTGGTAAGTAATTTTGATATGATTACCACAAACACACCTGAGAAATCACTGTTAGAAAGCCTCAAGAAATCCGGCGGAAGAAATAACTCCGGAAAGATGACAGTGAGAAATAGAGGTGGAGGCCATAAGAAACAGTACCGTATTATTGACTTTAAACGTGAAAAAGAAAATATGACGGCTGTTGTGAAGACAATCGAATATGATCCAAACCGATCAGCTCGTATCGCTCTTCTTGTTTACGCCGATGGCGAAAAACGGTATATTATTGCTCCCAATGGAATCCAAGTTGGACAAACAGTAGAGTCTGGTCGAGGGGTAAGTCCTGAAATCGGAAATACTCTTTATTTGTCAGAAATTCCTTTAGGAACAATTATTCACAACATTGAATTGACCCCTGGTAAAGGTGCCAGTATGGCACGAAGCGCAGGAACTTATGCACAATTAACAAGCCGTGACGGTAAATATGCGATTCTTAGATTACCATCAGGAGAAACACGTTTAGTTCTTATTACATGTAGAGCTACTATTGGCACTGTAGGCAATCCTGACCATGCTCAGCAGATATCAGGTAAAGCAGGACGTAGCCGATGGAAAGGTCTTCGACCAAGAGTACGTGGCGTAGCAATGAACCCTGTAGATCACCCAATGGGTGGTGGTGAAGGTCGCGCTAGCGGTGGTCATCCACGATCACGCAAAGGTCTTCCAGCTAAAGGCTATAGAACTCGTGATAAGAAGAAAGCTTCGAGTCGGTACATTTTGGAGCGTAGAAAAAAATAGATCACAAAAACTAAAGAGATTATGAGCCGTTCACTAAAAAAAGGACCTTATATTGATATCAAACTCGAGAAGAAAATTCTTGATATGAACACAGCCAACAAAAAACAAGTTGTTAAAAGTTGGTCGCGTGCATCAATGATTTCTCCTGACTTTGTTGGTCATACTGTTGCCGTTCACAATGGTAATAAGTTTATACCTGTGTACATTACAGAAAATATGGTAGGACATAAACTAGGAGAGTTTGCGCCTACTCGTATCTTCAGAGGACATGGTGGGAAAAAGAATAAATAACCGGAAAAACTGAGGAACAATGGGTGCAAGAAAACGTTTAAAAGCACAAGAAAGAAAAGAGGCAAATAAGCATAAAGCTTTTGCTAGCCTTAATAATTGCCCAACTTCACCACGTAAAATGAGACTAGTAGTTGATTTAATTCGAGGTAAAGATGTTAATAAAGCCCTTGATATTTTGCATTTTACTCAAAAAGAAGCGGCAAAAAGAGTTGAAAAACTACTTTTATCTGCCGTTTCAAATTGGCAAAATAAAAACCAAGGCGCGAGAATTGAAGAAGCAGGTTTGTATGTTAAAGAGGCTTATGTTGATTCAGCTAGAATGATGAAACGACTGAGACCCGCTCCACAAGGACGAGCATACAGAATACGTAAGCGTTCAAACCATGTAACAATTGTTTTGGGCAATCTTAACACAACCGAAAACTAATATTAAATGGGACAAAAGACAAATCCTATAGGAAATCGCCTAGGAATCATCCGAGGATGGGATTCCAATTGGTACGGTGGAAATAATTACGCCGATAAGCTCGTAGAAGACAAGAAAATTCGTACATACCTGCAAACACGATTAGTGAAAGCTAGTGTTTCTAGAATTGTTATCGAAAGAACATTGAAACTTATTACAGTTACTATTCATACTGCAAGACCTGGTATAATTATTGGTAAAGGCGGACAGGAAGTTGATAAGCTTAAAGAAGAATTGAAAAAACTTACAGGTAAGGACGTTCAAATCAATATCTTTGAGATTAAAAGACCAGAGTTAGATGCTGCTCTAGTCGGAAGCAACGTAGCCCGTCAGCTTGAAGGACGTGTGTCTTATCGTCGTGCAATAAAAACTGCAATCGCCTCTAGCATGCGAGTTGGTGCTAAAGGTGTTAAAATTACATTGTCTGGTCGTGTCGGAGGTGCTGAGATGGCTCGTTCTGAAACTTATAAAGAGGGACGAATACCATTGCATACTCTACGTGCCGATATAGACTATAATTTGGCAGAAGCCCTTACTAAATTTGGGCTTATGGGAATTAAAGTATGGATCTTTAAAGGTGAAGTATTCGCGAAAAGAGACTTATCTCCCAATGTGGGTCAGTCTAGTGCTCCAGGAGCTAAACCTTCACGCGGATTCCGTAAAAAACGGAAATAACCTTAAAAATTAGGGAGAAAAGAGAATGTTACAACCTAAGAAAACAAAGTTTCGTCGTCAACAAAAAGGACGAATGAGAGGAAACGCCCAGCGAGGCAATCAATTAGCTTTTGGCTCATTCGGAATTAAAACTCTTGAAACGAGTTGGATCGACGGACGTCAGATTGAAGCAGCAAGGATTGCAGTAACTCGTTATATGCAACGTCAAGGTCAAATTTGGATCCGAATTTTTCCAGATAAACCAATTACCAAAAAACCTGCAGAGGTTCGAATGGGTAAAGGAAAAGGAGCCCCAGAAGGATTTGTGGCTCCAGTTACTCCAGGACGCATCATTATTGAAGCAGAAGGAGTATCTTTGGAAGTTGCAAAAGAAGCCTTGCGTTTAGCTGCGCAAAAACTACCAGTTAAGACGCGCTTTATCGTACGTCACGACTATAACAAATCTTAAAACAATCAGTCATGAAAATGTCAGAAGTACGTGAATTAAACGATAAAGATTTGAGAGAACGGATTAAGGATCTCAAAACGACGTTAACACAACTGCGTATCAATCATGCAGTATCACCGTTAGACAACCCTATGCAAATTCCTGCATTAAAGAAGGATATTGCACGATTGATGACCGAATTGCGACAACGAGAATTAACAACAATCAATTAATTTGTCAAATGGAAAACAAGCGTAACCTCCGTAAGGAAAGAACAGGCGTAGTGGTCAGCAATAAAATGAATAAATCAATTTTAGTAGCAATAGAGAGAAGAGTAAAACACCCTATTTATGGGAAGTATCTTAAAGCGACCACAAAATTGAAAGCTCATGATGAAAACGATGAATGCAATATTGGCGATATCGTGCGAATTATGGAAACACGCCCTTTGAGCAAATCAAAGAACTGGAGATTAGTAGAAATTATTGAAAGAGCGAAGTAACCATGATACAAACTGAATCTAGATTAGGAGTTGCTGATAACAGCGGAGCTAAAGAAGTACTTTGTATAAGTGTTCTAGGAGGCTCTAGTAAGAAGTATGCAACCATTGGCGACGTTATTGTCGTATCAGTGAAAAGTGCTGTCGCTTCAGGCGAAGTAAAGAAAGGGGCTGTTTCTAAAGCAGTAGTCGTTAGAACTCGTAAAGAGATTCGACGCCCTGACGGATCTTATATTCGTTTTGATGACAATGCATGTGTGCTGTTAAGCCAAACGGGCGAAATTAAAGGAACCCGTATTTTTGGACCGGTAGCCAGAGAATTGCGCGAGAAATATATGAAAATCGTATCTTTGGCTCCCGAAGTATTGTAACCGCGAAACATTAGTAAAATGCGAAAGAAATTACATATCAAAAAGGGCGATGCCGTTATTGTGCTCTCTGGAAACTCCAGAGGCCAAAAAGGTAAAGTTCTCGAAATCGATACAAAAAAAGAACGCGCAATTGTAGAAGGCGTTAACATGGTCTCGAAACACACTAAGCCCAATGCACAGTATCCTAACGGTGGTATTATTAAACAAGAGGGATCTATCCACATTTCCAATCTCCTACCAGAAGAACCTAAATCAGGTAAACCTTCAAGAGTAGGACGAATGAGAAATGCTGAAGGGAAATTAGTTAGATTTTATAAAAAATCGGGAGAGGAGATTTAACGATGGCGTACGTTCCAAACTTAAAAACTAAGTATAACGAGGAAATTATACAAATTCTTATGAAGGAATTTCAGTATAAAACTGTGATGCAAGTGCCTCGTTTAACAAAAATTGTCCTTAACCAAGGTGTAGGGAAAGCAACAGGAGATCGTAAATTGATCGATAGTGCAGTAATCGAAATGACGACCATAGCTGGACAGAAAGCTGTTCCAACTATTTCTAAAAAAGACATTTCAAACTTTAAACTCCGTCGAAAGATGCCGATTGGAACTAAAGTTACACTGCGCAGAGAGAAAATGTACGAGTTTTTAGAGCGTTTGATTAGTGTGGCATTGCCACGCATCCGCGACTTTCAAGGAGTAGCGAATAAATTAGATGGAAGAGGTAATTATACTCTAGGAATAACTGAGCAAATTATCTTCCCCGAAATTGATATTGATAAAATCAATAACATTATGGGTATGGATATCACCTTTGTTACTACCGCTAATACGGACGAAGAAGCATTTGCTCTTCTACGGTCTTTTGGTATTCCATTTAAAAACGTGAAAAAGAATTAAGTCATGGCTAAAGAATCAATGAAAGCACGTGAAAGAAAACGTGTGAAGCTAGTCGAGAAATATGCTGCCAAACGAGCAGAGCTGAAAGCCGCAGGAGATTATGAAGGGTTACAGAAATTACCCAAAAATGCTTCCCCTGTGCGTTTACATAACCGTTGCCAATTAACCGGACGTCCTAAAGGATATATGCGTCAATTTGGTATCAGTCGAATATGTTTCAGAGAGATGGCAAATCAGGGATTAATTCCTGGAGTTAAAAAAGCAAGTTGGTAAAACTTAAATGATGTACAAACAATGGATGTAATTGGCGATTTTTTGACAAGAATACGGAACGCCTCTATGGCACGACACAAAGTGTTGGAAGTTCCGTCTTCAAATATGCGCAAAGCGATTACTAAGATCCTTTTTGATCAAGGATATATTTTAAATTATAAATTTGACGAGAGCGAAGATGTAAATCGCACTATTAAAATTGCTTTAAAATATAACCCAGCTACTAAACAGCCAGTTATCAAAGGGATTAAACGTGTAAGTAGACCAGGATTGAGAAAATACTCAAGTTCAACAGAGATGCCTCGCGTCTTAAACGGACTTGGTGTAGCAATCGTATCTACCTCACACGGTGTGATTACAGATAAAGAAGCCCGTCGGCAAAACGTAGGCGGTGAAGTAATTTGTTACGTTTATTAAAACAGATTAAAATGTCACGGATAGGTAAATTACCGATAAATATTCCGGCCGGAGTTAACGTTAGTGTTGATAGTGCAAATAACGTAACTGTTAAAGGTCCGAAGGGGCAGCTTCAGCAAGTTGTGGATAAAGATATTCAAGTAACTGTTGAAAAGGACGCTGTCGTAGTAAGTAGACCAACTGACAACAAAAGGCATAGAGCTTTGCATGGTCTTTATAGATCACTGATCAATAATATGGTTGTTGGTGTTTCTACAGGATATACAATCGTACTCGAATTAGTGGGTGTTGGATTTCGTGCAGAAGCAAAAGGTCAAATGTTGGAATTAAATTTAGGATATTCTCACAATATCTTTCTTGAATTACCAATAGAGGTCACTGTTGAAGCAAAAAGCGACAAGAAAAGTAATCCAAAAGTTACTTTATTTAGTACCGACAAACAATTAATCGGTCATGTAGCTGCTAAGATCCGGTCACTAAGAAAACCCGAACCTTACAAAGGTAAAGGAGTTCATTTCTTAGGTGAAGAGGTTCGCAGAAAAGCTGGTAAATCAGCATCTAAAGGTAAGTAATTTTAAAAGAAGGATGAATTATGTCACTAAGTAAATTAGAGCGTAGACAACGTATAAAGTACCGTATTAATAAAACAATACGTGGTACAGAGAGTAGTCCTAGATTAAGTGTTTTCAGAAGTAACGCTAATATTAGTGTTCAAGTTATTGATGACATTAATGGACAAACACTCGTTGCAGCTTCTTCATTATGTAAAGAAGTAGCAGAGAAAAAGGGAATTTCTAAATCAGAAATTGCAACCCTTGTAGGAAAACTTGTTGCTCAACGAGCAATTGAGAAAGGAATTACTAACGTTAAATTTGACCGTAACGGATACCTTTATCACGGAAGAGTAAAATCTTTGGCTGATGGTGCTCGTGAAGGAGGACTTAAATTTTAATCAGTTATGTCAGGAATTAGAAAGATAAAAACCAGTGACCTAGAGTTAAAAGATCGATTAGTTTCCATTAATCGAGTTACTAAGGTTACAAAAGGTGGACGTACTTTCACTTTCTCAGCAATTGTTGTTGTTGGTAATGAAGGTGGAATCGTAGGACATGGACTAGGAAAAGCCGGTGAAGTTACTACTGCTATCTCCAAAGCTCTCGAGGATGCTAAGAAAAATCTTATCAAGGTGCCTATTATTAATAGAACCCTACCTCATGAAGCACTAGGAAAATATGGAGGTGCTAAAGTACTAATCAAACCCGCCTCATCAGGTACAGGTGTTGTAGCCGGAGGTGCTATGCGTGCTGTGCTTGATAGTGTTGGTATACACGACGTGCTTGCTAAATCAAAAGGATCAAGTAATCCACATAACGTGGTAAAAGCTACTATGGATGCTTTGATGCAATTGCGAGATGCATATACCGTTGCTACTGAGCGTGGAGTTGATTTGGAAAAAGTTTTTAACGGATAAGAAAACAGAGTTATGACTAAAATTCAGATTACGCAAGTTCGTAGCAGTATAGGAAGTACTGTCAGACAAAAAAGAACCTTGGTCGCTCTTGGTTTGAGGAAAATCAACCATACTGTTGAACATGAGAATCAACCAGAGATTAAAGGGATGATTGAAAAAGTAAGACACTTGGTTACTATTACAGAAACAAACAAATAAAGATATTATGGATCTCAGCAATTTAAAACCGGCTAAAGGAGCAACACGCAATCGAAAGCGAGTTGGTCGCGGTGAAGGTTCAGGTCACGGTGGTCAATCCACACGTGGAATGAACGGTGCAAAATCTAGATCAGGATATTCTAAAAAAATTGGATTCGAAGGCGGTCAAATGCCACTTCAAAGACGTGTTCCTAAATTTGGGTTCACAAATCCAAATCGAAAAGAATATAAAGCTATAAATCTTGATGTTATTCAAACATTAGCAGAGAGATTAAGCACATCTTTTATTGATGTAACAACATTGGTAGAGCATGGGTTAGCTTCTAAGCAAGATTTTGTTAAAATTCTTGGAAATGGCACTTTAAGTATGAAGCTAGAGGTTAAAGCACACGCTTTTTCTAAATCAGCTCAAGCTGCAATCGAAGCACAAGCCGGAAACGTTATAATATTATAATCAATGAAGCGGTTAATAGATACACTCAAAAATATCTGGAAGATTGAAGATCTTCGGAACCGAATATTGACAACATTAGGCTTATTATTAATCTATCGCTTGGGAGCACACATCGTGCTTCCAGGAATAGATCCCACGAAGTTGACCTCTCTTTCAGAGCAAACAGCCGGTGGTGTATTAGGTCTATTGGATATGTTTTCAGGAGGTGCGTTTTCAAATGCATCTGTACTAGCTTTGGGTATTATGCCCTATATCTCAGCATCCATCGTAATTCAGCTATTAGGAATGGCTGTACCTTACTTTCAGCGTTTACAACGTGAAGGTGAAAGTGGACGTCGGAAAATTAATCAATTAACTCGTTATCTTACCTTAGTAATCCTAGTATTACAAGCGCCTGCATATCTTGCTAACTTACATGCAACATTGCCTGGAGATGCTTTTATTATTGGAGGATCATTGTTTACGATAACAAGTGTGGTAATTTTAACTGCCGGTACGATGTTCGTAATGTGGATTGGTGAAAAAATTACCGATCGCGGTATAGGGAATGGAATATCATTAATTATTATGATTGGTATTATTGCGCGATTACCTTTCGCTTTATTTGCGGAATTTATTTCACGCGTAGAAGAACTAGGTGGAGGATTAGTTATCTTCCTAGTGGAGATGATAATGTTAGCAGTTGTAGTAATTTTAGCAATTCTACTTGTTCAAGGTACGCGTAAAGTACCTGTACAGTATGCAAAACGAATCGTTGGTAATAAACAGTATGGTGGTGTGCGTCAGTATATCCCTTTGAAAATTAATGCATCAGGTGTAATGCCTATTATCTTTGCACAAGCATTAATGTTCATCCCTGTTATATTACTTGGTTTCTCTTCATCAGAGACATTAACCGGATTCGCAGCATCATTTACCGACTTTACAAGTTTAGCGTATAATCTGACTTTTGCTCTATTAATCATTGGGTTTACCTATTTTTACACTGCTATTACAATCAATCCGATTCAAATGGCCGAAGATATGAAACGTAATGGTGGATTTATTCCAGGAGTAAAACCAGGTAAGAAGACGGCAGAGTTTCTTGATACAATTATGTCAAGAATTACGTTACCGGGATCAATTTTCCTTGCTTTAATTGCAATTCTTCCAGCTTTTGCTATGATAGCTGGTGTGAATAATCAATTTGCTCACTTTTATGGAGGAACTTCTCTATTGATTATGGTAGGAGTTGTTTTAGACACTCTGCAACAAATAGAGAGTCATTTACTGATGCGTCACTATGATGGTTTGTTAAAAACTGGAAAAGTAAAAGGACGGCGATCGGTATAGTAATTAGTTTAAAAGCAGATATGGCAAAGCAAGCAAGTATTGAGCAAGATGGAACAATTGTTGAGGCGTTATCAAATGCCATGTTTCGAGTTGAGCTAGAAAACGGTCACATGATTACCGCGCATATCAGCGGAAAAATGAGGATGCATTACATAAAAATTTTACCCGGCGATAAGGTAAAAGTGGAAATGTCTCCTTATGATTTAACTAAAGGAAGAATTGTTTTCCGATATAAAAACTAAATAAGATGAAGGTAAGAGCCTCAGTTAAAAAGCGTAGCGCGGACTGCAAAATAGTCCGTCGCAAGGGACGCATTTACATAATCAACAAAAAAAACCCTAAGTTTAAACAACGTCAGGGATAATTTATTAACTTTGCAAACCTTTTATTAAAGCAAACGAGATTTTATGGCAAGAATAGTAGGCGTTGATTTACCAAAAAACAAACGCGGCGAAGTAGCATTGACCTATATCTTCGGAGTTGGAACTAGTATAGCCAACAAAGTTTTAGCGGAAGCTAATATTGACCGAAATATTAAGGTTAAAGATTGGACAGATGATCAAATAGCTGCAATACGTCAGTTGTTGGGAGAATCGTACAGACTCGAAGGAGAATTACGTTCAGAAGTTCAAATGAATATAAAGCGATTGATGGATATCGGTTGTTACCGAGGAATTCGTCACCGTATTGGGTTACCCGTTAGAGGTCAGAATACCCAAAATAATGCACGTACACGTAAAGGAAAACGTAAGACCGTGGCAAACAAGAAGAAAGCGACTAAATAATTAGAGATTGTTAAATTATGGCACAAAAGTCAAAAAGCACTCGTAAAAGAGTGGTTAAGGTCGAACCAGTTGGACAAGCACACGTTCATTCATCGTTTAATAATATTATTATTACACTTACGAATGGAAATGGTGATGTTATTTCCTGGGCTTCGTCTGGAAAAATGGGATTTAAAGGGTCGAAGAAAAACACTCCGTATGCAGCACAAATGGCAACGCAAAATTGCGCTACCGTAGCCTATGAATCAGGACTGCGCAAAGTTAAGGTTTACGTAAAAGGACCAGGAGCCGGGCGAGAGTCTGCAATTCGAACACTTCATAACCAAGGAATTGAAGTTACCGAGATTGTTGACGTTACACCGCTACCGCACAATGGTTGTCGTCCACCAAAACGAAGAAGAGTTTAATTTACCCTATTAAAAAGGAAAAAAACAATGGCAAAATACATTGGCCCTAAAACAAAAATTGCACGCCGTTTCGGAGAACCGATCTACGGCGCTGACAAATACTATGAGCGTAAGAATTATCCTCCTGGGATGCACGGTGCTAATCGCAAACGTAGAAAGCAATCAGAGTATGGAGTTCAGCTCAACGAGAAACAAAAAGTGAAGTATACTTACGGTATATTAGAAAAACAATTTTCAAATTACTTTAAAAAAGCAGATAGTAACAAAGGTGTAACTGGTGTTATCCTGCTTCAGTATCTTGAGTCAAGATTAGATAATGTTGTTTATCGTATGGGTATTTCACCAACACGAGCTGGCGCACGTCAATTAATAGGACACCGTCACATTACTGTAAATGGAGCAGTTGTGAATATTGCTTCATGTAATGTTAAACCTGGTGATGTAATTGGTGTACGTGAACGTTCTAAATCTTTAGAAGTTATTACTGAAAGTATTGAGAGCAACAAAGTAAGTAAATACTCTTGGATTGAGTGGGATAATGCCACTAAAACAGGAAAATTCCTAAGTGTTCCACAACGCGAAGATATTCCTGAGAACATCAAAGAGCAATTAATTGTTGAATTGTATTCTAAGTAAAAAAATGGTATATGGCGATTCTAGCTTTTCAAAAACCTGATAAGGTAATTATGATTGAGGCCGATAATTCTGTCGGCAAATTTGAATTCCGTCCGTTGGAGCCCGGATATGGTGTAACCATTGGCAATGCTCTCCGACGGATTTTACTCTCATCGCTAGAAGGCTTTGCCATAACCAGCGTTAAAATTGAGGGTGTTGATCACGAATTTTCAAGCATTCCTGGAATTATCGAAGATGTAACCGAAATTATTCTTAATCTAAAACAAATACGTTTTAAACAAATCGTACCAGAGATTAATGAGGAAACAATTAATTTGACGATTTTTGGGAAAGAAAAATTCATGGCTGGAGACTTGAATAAAAATCTCTCTAGTTTTCAAGTTTTAAATCAAGAGCATTTAATTTGCAATATGACTAAAGACGTTAAATTGCAAATGGTAATTAATATAAACAAAGGTCGTGGATATGTACCCGCGGAAGAGAATAGAAATCCTTTGAGTGAAATTGGCGTTATTGCTATCGATTCAATTTTTACTCCCATTGTAAATGTTAAATACGATGTTGAAAACTTTCGCGTTGAACAAAAAACGGACTATGAAAAAGTTCTTTTTGAAATTAAAACCGATGGTTCAATCCACCCAAAAGACGCATTGAAAGAGGCAGCGAAAATACTTATTCACCATTTTGCTCTCTTTTCTGATGAAAAAATCTCGCTTGAAACGAGTGAAAGTTACGGCGTTGAAGAGTTCGATGAGGAAGTATTGCATATGAGACAACTTTTAAAATCACGGTTATCGGATATGGATTTATCCGTTCGTGCACTGAATTGTCTGAAAGCAGCCGATGTTGAATCTCTTGGAGATCTTGTAACTTATAATAAAAATGATCTGTTGAAATTCCGTAATTTTGGTAAGAAATCTCTTACTGAGCTCGATGAGTTCCTAACATCACTAAAATTATCTTTCGGAATGGATATCAGTAAGTATAAACTTGACAAGGAATAATAAGCAATGAGACATAATAAAGGATTCAATCATTTAGGACGCACAAGCTCGCATAGAAATGCGATGCTGTCTAACATGGCATCGTCTCTTATCTTACATAAAAGAATTTCTACTACTGTAGCAAAAGCAAAAGCATTGCGCTCTTACGTTGAGCCATTGATTACAAAATCAAAAGTTGATTCAACACACTCGCGACGTATTGTTTTTAGTTACCTCCAAAATAAAGACAGTGTAACTGAGCTTTTTAGAGAAGTAGCTGCTAAAGTTGGAAGCCGGCCAGGCGGATACACACGTATTCTTAAAACTGGAAGTCGCCCTGGCGATAACGCAGATATGGCTATAATCGAATTAGTAGATTTCTTTGAGCACGATGTGATAAAAGATAAGGCACCTGAGAAAAAAACTACAAGACGTAGTAGAAGCAAGAAGGTTGAAACAACAGCTACTGTGGCTGATGTAACTACAACTGAGGTTGCTGACGAAACTGCCGAATAGTTCATAAAATCAAGTTTTTTTCTTGATTAAAGTTATTATATGGAGATAAGGGGTCACTTTATCTCCATATTTTTGTATATTCGTATAATTTTAGACTATAGCACTATGGGAATTATTTCAAGTATTTATGCACGACAAATTTTGGATTCACGTGGTAATCCAACCGTCGAAGTTGACGTTGTAACTGAACAAGGAGTTTTGGGACGCGCAGCCGTGCCGAGCGGAGCATCTACCGGAGCTTTTGAGGCTCACGAAATGCGTGATGGCGATAAGTCTATGTACGGTGGCAAAGGCGTATTGAAAGCGGTTAATAACGTCAATACCGTCATCAGTGAGCATCTAAAAGGATTGTACGTTTTTGATCAGAATTTTATCGATAAAGTTATGATCGATCTTGATGGTACAGAAACTAAAAGTAAATTAGGTGCGAATGCTATCTTAGGGGTTTCAATGGCTGTAGCAAAAGCTGCTGCAATTACCTCGGGTCAAGAGTTGTATCGATATATTGGAGGCGTTAATGCAAATACATTACCAATTCCAATGATGAATATCTTAAATGGTGGAAGCCATGCGGATAATAAAATCGATATTCAAGAGTTTATGATCATGCCTGTTGGCGCATCTACCTTCTCTGAAGCATTACGTATGGGTGCCGAGATTTTTCATAAACTTAGAGGAGTTCTTCAAGAATTGTCGCATTCAACCAACGTAGGAGATGAAGGTGGGTTTGCTCCTAACCTAGGCTCCAATGAAGAGGCTGTTGAGGTGATTCTTAAGGCTATTGAAAGAGCCGGCTATAAGCCAGGAGAAGACATTTTCCTTGCTTTCGATGCTGCCGCTTCTGAGTTCTACAATAAAGATAAAAAGCGATATATCTTTGAATCGAATGGCCAACAGTTTACCACTCTTGAAATGGTGGATTATTGGAAAAACTTTGTTTCTAAATACCCAATTTTATCCATCGAAGACGGTTTAGACGAAGAGGATTGGTCAGGTTGGAATATGTTGAACAAAGCAATTGGCGAGAAAGTTCAAATCGTTGGTGATGACCTTTTTGTTACTAATGTAAACCGTTTGCAACGTGGTATTGATGAGAACTCAGCAAACAGCATTCTAATCAAAGTAAACCAAATTGGCACATTATCAGAAACAATCGACTCTGTTAATCTTGCTACAAAACACAGCATGACAAGTATTATTAGTCATCGAAGTGGTGAAACTGAAGATACGCTTATTGCCGATTTAGCCGTTGCTTTAAATACGGGTTTAATTAAAACCGGTTCAGCTTCTAGAACAGATCGTATTGCGAAATACAATCAACTTCTAAGAATCGAAGAAGGATTAGGCGATCAAGCAAAATATTTAGGTAAGTCATTTAAATATTGTAAATAAGTATAATAATCCTATATTTAGGCTGTCTGTTCATTGCAGACAGCCTTTTTTAATTTACATCTATTATGGCATATACTTCTCTTTCCGAATTTATTGATAAATTGATTTCTGCACATGAAATCATTGTAATTACCGAACCAGTGGATGTTAGGCTAGAAATTACTGAAATTGTAGATCGTTTTAGTAAATCGGCAGATTATAACAAAGCCCTACTTTTTACGAATACGGGAACCGATTTTCCGGTTCTAATTAACGCCTTAGGATCGGATCGACGAATGGCTTTTGCTTTAAATTTAGATAGTTTAGACGATTTAACCATAAATATAAATCGAATTGTAGATTCTCTGCTTGTTAAACCACAAGGCTTTATGGGCAAATTAAAGAAAATCCCTAAACTTGCACAGATCGCTCGTTGGATGCCCAAAAAAACCGTTGGAAAGGGCAAATGTCAGGAAGAGGTTCTTGAGGTAGTCGATCTGGAAGCGCTACCAATTTTGCAGTGTTGGCCTTTGGATGGAGGTCCTTTTATTACGCTTCCATCGGTTCATACGGTGGACCCTACTACAGGAATATCAAACGTAGGGATGTATCGAATGCAAGTATTTGATCGATATACAACGGGAATGCATTGGCATAAACATAAAACAGGGGCTACTCACTTTGAATCGTATAAGAAATTGGGATTAAAAATGCCAATCGCGGTTACGCTCGGGGGAGATCCAGCATATACATTCTCTGCAACAGCACCTCTTCCCGAAAATATTGATGAGTATTTGTTGGCTGGATTTCTTCGTAATAAAGCAGTGAAACTAGTGAAATGTTTAACCAATGATCTGTGGATTCCCGAAGATGTTGATTTTGTTATTGAAGGATATATCGATCCCAAAGAGCCTCTTGTAACGGAAGGACCTTTTGGCGACCACACTGGCTTTTATTCGCTGGCCGATTTGTATCCTAAAATGCATGTCACGGTTATTTCGCATCGAAAAAACGCAGTTTATCCGACCACAATAGTTGGAATCCCTCCAATGGAAGATGCGTACATTTCCACTGCCACAGAGCGTTTATTTACACCACTTATTTCGTTGTCTATTGCTCCTGAAGTGATTGATATGCATATGCCAATATGGGGTGTTGCTCACAATTTAGTATTGGTCTCCATAAAAAAGCAATACGAAGGACAAGCTTTTAAGGTGGCTCAGGCATTTTGGGGAGCAGGACAAATGATGTTTAATAAGGCATTGATCGTTTTTGATTCAGATGTTGATTTGCGCGATTACAACGCACTTATTAAAATAATAGTGAAAAACCTTGTCTCCAGTAGTCAGATTATGTTGAGTAAAGGACCCATCGATGTTCTTGACCATTCGACAAATGTAGCTGGAATGGGAGGCAAAGTGTGTATCGATTGTACAGCACAGCTTGATATTGCAAGCAATGACGAATTCTCTTTTAACTATTTATATGAACGCTCTTATGAGA
>Ga0265295_1000796_pt1 | contig 59921 bp, 48 predicted proteins | sample Munlansysbiofilm_FD_192503 | JGI IMG/M metagenome (GOLD analysis project Ga0265295, IMG submission 192503) | Leachate microbial communities from a municipal landfill in Southern Ontario, Canada - Methane capture system biofilm | ecosystem: Engineered > Solid waste > Landfill > Unclassified ... | reverse complement strand
ACCGCATGGTACCGGGCAAAGAGACACCCTTCGTGCTCGACTTCGTCAACGAGGCCGAGGATGTCTACCGTGCCTTCAAACCCTACTACGATGCCACCAGCCTACAAGAAAGCTCAGACCCCGCCCAGCTCGAACAGCTCAAGCACGAATTGGACGCTTTTCAGATCTATCACTGGAATGAGGTGGAGGCCTTCGCCCGCATCTTCTATCGTACACCAAGCAAGCAAAACCCGGCCGACCATGCTCACCTGCAGCGCCATCTGCAACCGGCTGTGGACCGTTTCAAGGTGATGGACGATGAGGAGCAGCGTGGTAATTTCCGAGATAAGCTGAGCGGATACGTCAAGGTGTACAGCTTCCTGAGCCAGATCATCCCCTATGGCGACCCCGACTTGGAGATGCTTTACAGCTTCGGCCGGTTCCTGCTGCCGCACCTGCCGCTGGAGCGCGACACCAGCACCGTTAAGCTCGGCGATGAGGTGAGCCTGCAGTACTACCGCCTGCAGAGGGTCTTTTCCGGGGCCATCGAACTGCGCGAGGGAGAAGGTGAATACGGCGTGAAGAGCCCCACCGATGTCGGCACCGGGAAGGCCAAGGAGGAAAAAGCGCCGCTTTCGGAGATCATTGAGGTTCTGAACGACCGATTCGGCACCAACTTTACCGAGGAAGACCGGTTGTTTTTTGAGCAGATCAAGGAGAAGGCCGCAAATACCCCGGAAGTAGTTCGCCTGCGCCAAGCCAACCCCTTCGACAAATTCCAGTTGGGCCTGCGTCAGATGCTGGAAGACCTGATGATTCAGCGCATGAGCGAGAACGACGCGATCGTCTCGCGCTACATGGATGACAAGGCTTTCGAGGATGCGGCGTTTGCGGTGCTGTCCAAGGTAATTTACGACACCATCCCCGCAACGGATGCAGCCGATTCCGGTGGTGAGCGATGAAAACCTTTTTGCCCAGTTCATCACCAACAGACAGAACCCCGCGATCATTCGTATAAAAGAGGCATCTTCTGCGCGGGATCGTTTTGAGAAGGGGCACTGCGCGACATGGCTTGTGACAATCAGGGCATAGCATATCAGGTCGAAGGAGATATTCACAAGAGATGGTATTGGATCGCGAACAAGATGAGTTGCGGCGTCTGCGTAAGGAGAATGCCCGCCTCAAGAATTTGCTGACCCATCACGGTATCGCTTGGGAAGAACCGACCATCGTTGAACCCGTCCCTGTCTCAACGGAACCCAATCCAACCCAAACTCATTTCACCACCGACGAAAAAATTGCCTTGTTCCGCCGTCTGTTCCGTGGGCGGGAGGATGTCTACCCCAAGCGCTGGGATTCGGCCAAGGGCACATCTGGCTATTCACCGGCCTGCGGTAACGAATGGAAGCTCGCCATCTGCCACAAGCCCCGAGTGAAATGTGGCGACTGCAACCAGCGCCAATTGCTGCCGGTGACCGATCAAGTGATCTATGACCATTTGGCCGGAAAACAGACCATCGGCGCCTATCCGCTTCTGAGAGATGACAGTTGCTATTTTCTCGCGGCTGACTTCGACGAGGCCGACTGGCAGGAGGATGCCAAAGCCTTCATGCAATCCTGCCGGGAACTCGGTATCCCGGCGGCGTTGGAGATTTCTCGCTCGGGCAACGGTGCTCATGCCTGGGTCTTTTTTGGCGAACCGGTTTCGGCCCGCGAGGCCCGGCAGCTCGGAGCCGCATTGATCAGCCACACCTGCGACCGCGCCAGACAATTGTCCCTAGCCAGTTATGACCGTCTGTTCCCCAATCAAGATACCATGCCCAAAGGTGGCTTCGGCAACCTGATCGCGCTGCCCCTACAGAAACAGCCTAGGGAATCAGGGCGCACTGTCTTCGTCGATGAACACCTGCAACCTTATCCCGATCAATGGGCCTTTCTAGCTTCCATCCGTCCCATGTCCCGGCGGGACTTGGAAGACGCTATTTTGCGGGCCAGCGGCGGACGCCATCCCCTAGATGTGGCCTTTGTCACCGAGGAAGATGACAGTAAGCCATGGCAACGACCATCACCTGTATCCGCCCGGATTGCTGACCCACTGCCGGAATCTTTGACTCTAGTGCTCGCCAACCAGATTTTCATCGCCAAGGCTGATTTGCCGCAGCCTCTGGCCAACCGCCTGATCCGCCTCGCCGCTTTCCAGAATCCGGAATTCTACAAAGCCCAATCCATGCGCCTACCGGTGTGGAATAAGCCGCGCATAATCGGCTGCGCTGAGAATTTCCCTCAGTATATAGGCCTACCGCGAGGCTGTCTCGATGCGGTGCTCGACCTTTTACAGGAGAATGACGTCCGCCCGGAGATACAGGACGAACGCTTGGTTGGGCGGAAGGTGACAGCCAAGTTCACCGGCACGTTGCGCAAGGACCAGAAAGCTGCGGTGCAGATGATGCTCAAGCACGAGTTCGGCGTGCTCTGTGCCCCGACGGCCTTCGGCAAGACGGTCACCACAGCCGCCCTGATCGCTCGGCGCAAGGCAAGCACGCTTGTACTGGTGCATCGCACCGAACTGCTGCGCCAGTGGCAAGAGCGGCTGACCGGATTTCTTGATTTCCCGAAAGGAAGCTTGGGCGTCATTGGCGGCGGCAAGAAGAAATCCTCCGGCAAAATCGACATCGCCGTCATGCAGTCACTGTCGCGACGGGAAGACCTGAGCGAACTGCTCGACCAGTACGACCAGATCATCATCGACGAATGCCATCATCTGTCAGCGTTTTCATTCGAGGCAATCCTCAAACAAGCTAAGGCGAAATTCGTGGTGGGCTTGACGGCCACCCCGATACGTCGCGATGGTCATCAGCCAATCATCTTTATGCAGTGCGGACCAATCCGCCACAGCGCATCAAGATCGGAAACCGCTCCGGCGCAACTGGAAGTCTGGCCACAGATAATACCCGCACCGGAGATCCCGCCGAATTCGCCGATTCAGGATGTGTTTCGCATCCTCGCCAACGACTTGACGCGCAACCGACGTATCGCCGAGGATGTACTGACCTCCTACCGGGAAGGGCGAAAGGTGCTGGTGCTGACCGAACGAACGGACCATCTGACGCTCTTACATGAGGCGCTGGAGAATGATGTCGAGCACTGCTTTGTCCTCCACGGCCGCTTGTCGAAGAAGCAGCGAGCGACTGTGTTCGCTGAACTGGATGCGTTAGATGAATCGGCACCAAGGGTGCTGCTTGCCACCGGCCGCCTGATCGGCGAAGGCTTCGACCATCCGCCGCTCGACACGCTGGTGCTGGCGATGCCGATCTCTTGGAAAGGAACCTTGCAGCAATACGCCGGACGCCTGCACAGGGAACATGCCGACAAGCAGGATGTGCGCATCTACGACTATGCCGAGACCGATCAGCCCCAACTCGCTCGCATGTGGGACAAACGCCAGCGCGGCTACCGGGCTATGGGATACGAGATTAAACCGATACCGTAATTTCTATGCGCTGTGTTTCTCCGTTCCAGTAAATGATCGCAAAAGGCTGGCAGGGCGCGATTACCTACCAGCCTCCCAATTTCTTCAAAGTGTGCAACAATATTAGACTCAGTAACTTCCATCTGAATCTACCAAATTGCATTACGAGAGAGACAACATTTTAAGATTATTACAGCGAAAATATCCAATAGCAGACAAAATTTCCAAAACTATCATCACCGATTCCTAAACGACTTGATGCACTGATCTGCCTCCCAACCTACCAGCTCATCTATCGACTTTCCGTACATATCCTGAGCTACTTTTTCCGGATCGAGTCCACGCTTTGCGGCACACTTATGAATCGCGGACACCTGACCGTCGGAAATGGGCTTGTTCCCACCACCCTGCAAGGCGCTCTTATCCTGAACCTGGCCTTCCGGCAGACCATAGACATTGTCCATGCCCTGAACTTCTGCGAGCATTATCGATCCGGAATCTGGTTCCTGACCGCCTTCCAAGGCATTACGAATATTGAAGGCGTCAGAGAGGACACGTGACTTGGCACGAGTAGAGGCTATGCGCACAAAACTGTCCACGCACCCCTTGGGGACATTGTCGGGACTCGCGTCTCCGATGTCCGCGAACACCTGCCCACCGGATGTAACCAGACGCGCCGCACAAATGGCGCGCATGTCGTTTGACGCTTGCGGAAACTGGAGCACGGCAACCTCCAGGCTCTGCATCCCGCACTGGTGGGCGTAGTCGATCATGGCCGGATAGGTGGCGACTTCCTTGCCACGGATGTTCATGATGCCACTCTGCTTGACCTTAGCCTTCTTCTTGTCGTCACTCATAACGACCTCCATGTAAAATGGTGAACAAAAATATACGACCCAGACAGCTACTACTGGATCGCCAATAATAGCCCTGAGCAGACTTCAAAAAATATCTATTCCAGGGAATATATAGACGTGAAATTTTGAAAGAGAGAATTCAGCAGAATATTTGAACCAAGCGAAATGAAAGCAAAAATACTATCCATTTTTTAGGAATACGAGATCCTCCTCGAATCCAAGATCCCTTGGGCAAGCCGTCCTTGTCCCTGGCCTTGGCAATATAGCTAGCCTGATACTGCATCTTTTCTAAAATCTCCTCAGCATCCACAGATCCACGACGATACATCAAGCCATTCTCCTGCTTCTTGCCACTCCTGTCCTTGTTGCAATAGTGCACCAATCCGTCCTGATCATTCTTCAAAACTATTCCCCAATAATGCTCAGCCCTTTTTAAAACCGTGTATTCGGACTGAATAGCATTTCCATTGACCAAAGCTACGCAATGATAGTGAGGATGAGAGGATTTTTCTTTCTTATCAGGCACCCATTCTAACTTCATATCCACCAAGTGACCACCAGTCTCCATTCGATCAAATGATCGTTTCATATACTCGCAGAATCTGGAAATGTGCTTCTTGTCATATGGAACTGAGTTGTCACAAGGATACCTGAGATCGAACCTGACTTGTTGAACCTTGGAGTGATTGTCTTTCATATATTCCAACTTCTCTCTATAGCTCTGAAGAGAGGAACTAAGACACCCCAATCCTTTCTCTTTGTTAGTGTTAATAGGAAGATCCCTATACTCGTTCTCATATGTGACTTTCTGTCTTCTCATATCTGCCTCCAAGACTGTTTATGTTTGTTGAAATGAAAAAGGGACTGACACACTCTGCGTATATCAATCCCAATATGTCTTTTTGCACACTGTCGTGTGGGTGCTAATATTGATGTCAATGTTTGAACACTATTGTGTCTCTCTGAGAGTTATTCTGATAACTTGTTTTCTTTTGAATGGATATGATTGACTTTTATTTGACGACACACTGGTGGTGTGTCTCACTGATACTGACTGTCTTGTTTCACACTTTCGTGTGTGTGTTTATGATTGAGTGTTATTCTTCTCATTGTCATGAGAGTGAATATATTAAACTTAGCTTGACTCTGTCTCTCTGTATATTATACTAATCAAATAATTAATTTATTAATTATGTATTTATGTTTAATTTAAGTATACTAATAAATAATCTAATAAAAATAATTTTATTAAATAAGAAGGTAATACCATATTACCTAAATTTACAAAATAAATAATAGTTGAAATTCCCGTCTCATCTGAAAGTAATTCTTGAATCTGCCATATAATAATCTTGGTGGAAAAGTTGACATCATCGTGCCCTCCATAAAAGGAGAGCACTAAATGGATTCTCAATGCCTGGAGCCACGACAAGACAATCGCGGCGGGTTTCATTCAAGACCTTTCCCCTGAAGGACCAGAACAGCAGACAGCACGTCAACAGGCAGTGCAGGATCGGTCCAGAATCCTATAAAAAAAGCTCTTGAGCTTCGGTAAAAAATGTTCGGACACGGAAAAATGGCACAAGTTTAACTATCTGATATTATTGACTTATATTTTAAATAATTCGTTCGCTCAGTACTACAAATCCGAACCGAACGAATGAACAAACCCTATTCCGGGATGCTCCTCAAGGGGCACTCCACAATCAGGCGCCCCCCCCCGACTCGGCAAACTGGAGCATCTTGCTTTAAAAGCAAATTCTTTTCTCAAGAGAATAGGAGCACGATCAGAGTGTTGGAGGTGGCCGTTTTCGATTGTACGCCCCGGCCGTGTGGATGGGCACCCTAATGACGCCACCGATGGGCACCTTAATGACGCCAGCAAACATGAGAGATTTTCGCTCGGACGGCCTCGTTTGGTTACGTGTTTATGAATCGCCTCGGCAAGGGGAAAGATCCTTGCGAGGGGTCCTGTAGCTCTTGCCGTCCAGCACGACCTGATAGGCACCGTGCATGATCCGGTCGAGAGTGGCCGCGCCCAGCAGTTTATTATGGAAGGCGTCGTTCCATTCAGAGAAGTCCAGATTGCTGGTGATTATCGTCGGTTTTCGTTCGTAGCGCTCTGCAATGACGTCGTGGAAGTCCTCGTCCTGTCCGGGTCGCATGGGCTTGAGGCCGAAATCGTCGATGATGAGCAGATCGGCCTTGGTCAGAGCCGCCAGTTTGCGCTCGTACGTGCCCACTGCCCGTGCCGAAGCGAGTTGGCCCAAGAGCTTGGCGTGGGTGGAGAACACCGTGTCGTAGCCGCGACGTACGGCGATGTGACCCAAGGCTTGGGCAAGGTGGCTCTTGCCGGTGCCGCAGGGGCCGACGATGAGCACCGGGACCTTCTCTTCCAGATAGCGACAGGTGGCCAGATCAATGATCTGAGTCTGGTTCACGCCGAGGTTGAAGGTGAAGTCGTAGCTTTCGAGGGTCTTCTGCGTGTTGATACCGGCCCGACGCTGCCGCATGACGAGTTTGCGCTGTTCTCGACGGGCGATCTCGTCCTCGATGAGCAGGGCCAGGAAGTCGGTGTAGGCGAGTTTCTGCTCCACGGCCTGTCGGTTGCGAACCTCCAGGGTGTCCAGGATGCCGGAGAGACGGAATTGTTTCAGATGCGGCATGAGTTGGGGGATGGATTTCTTGAGTGCGCCCTTCAGCCCAGCAGACAGACGCATGGAAACGGGAGAAGGAAAAATAGCTGAAAGCACCAGGCTGAAACGGGCATAGCAAGCAGATATGAAAAAGCCCCCAGCAAATGCCAGGGGCTTCGAGATCAAACAAATTGAAAGGCAGATCGGACACGCAATGTGCTCAGGCCTTATCCCCTTGAAATCGAATACGATATCTTCTGTTGCTAGTAGATCCAGTCCTATTGAGGGCTCCAGAATCAACCAAGTGATCTAAAACTTTTTTAGCCTCTTTCTTACTCAGACGAAATTCTGATTGTATCTGCATACCATTAAAGTCAGGATGATCATGAGCGTATCTTATCACAAGATCGCAGTATTTTTGAAAATCATCTACCAGCTTGATATCATGGATATCATCTACATATGAATCCGAATCACAGCAAGAGCATTGTGCTAATGAACCATGAATCAGATCACAGTTATCATCATATAAGTCACAGTCATCATTTTCACTGATCCACTTTTTTGGAACTTGAGTTCTAATATCTGTATAATGCAGATGATAAAGAAAACTTTTATTTCTTAAATGCGGATAAGAATTGCACTTAGTAAATACTAAGCGCACAATTATTCCTGCATGATCAATAAACTTTTGCACAAAAGAATCACCAACATCATCCTCACCCAACTTCATCAACTCGGAATTTAGCGTTTCATAACCTTCGAGTAAGATTATATTACGCATGCGATTGACCAACTGCGTCAAGCCTTGAGGCTTGCGCTTGTTAGAATACAACGTATGATGAACCAACAAGACTGCGACTCGAATAGACTGCATAAGTTCAATAAACTTAACTATCAAATGCAGAGTCTTAGATGAAGATGTAGCATTTTCAAACATGGATTGAAGGTTATCTAGGACTATCAAACCTATTCCGTTTCTCTGAACAAACTCTTTGAGCTTTAGTTGCGTACCATCTGACAAGAGATCGAAATCACGAGCTTTTTCACGAGGCATATCTAACAACGATATATAGTGAAATGAGCTCAAATCGCTTTCTTCTACATCGTAAGCCGTAGTGATTTGCAGAAATACTTCATGAATAAAATCCTTGCCAGACTCTGAATCTACAAGCAAAACTTTGCCTTTTTGCTTATTATTAAATATAAACATGTCCTTACCTGAAACATATGACGTAATTAAGGACATAGTTAATACTGTTTTTCCTTCATGAGAATATCCAACACACATTGAAACCTTATCCGGCGAAAGCAAATCGTGTAAAGATACATTCTTGCAGTCTTTGTCCAGAAGAGGACGCTGAACCATGTCATAGCCATTTGTCACAATCGACGAAAAATCATCACTCAGCGAAACACTTCCGTTATCAATAAGCATATGCTCTTGTGCCCAAGAACAATACACTTCAGGAGTAATAGATAAGTCTAAAAATCTTTGAATCATTGGCAACAAGTCACTTTGCATATAGCAAAATGCATTGTTCAGAATATAACGATCTAAAGGACATGATACTGAATTGTAATTTTTACCAACATCAGCCCTTTTAAATTCTAGGATAGGATCTATAAAAATTTTTACACTACGCACACCTACTGACCTGCATTTATCAACGCATTCAATAACCTCAGTGTAACTATCTCTTGATGGAGAAAGAATAAAGTAGACATTCTGACGATGAAGACTTGAAAGATCAACGTCGTCGAAACACTTTAAACCTCCATAAACACAAGTAGCAATACATTCATTAGATGAAACAAGCGATGAATCTTTGATGAGCAATGAAAAATCATTTGCAATCATAGGATTTTCGAACACAAAGACATTAGAATTCTTATGTGAATTCATCATGTCTGCATTTAACATTCTGAATTTCGCATCAGGAACACCGAGAGACAAGAAATAAATCAAGATATTATGATCAAATTCTTGATATGAAGCCAACGGCTGTAAAACATAGCGATCATTATGACGGTAACAAAGAATACCAGAATCGATTATCCCAGAATAGTTTCGGTTATAAATAACTCTTGATTTACTGAAATTCTTGTTATCAATAACAAGACAATCTGGGGCGACAATGCGAGTTGCCCCTTGACGCAAAGGCGCATTTGCTAGCCCTGCAAGCTTTTCACCCAAATAATTTGCCAACGGCCCAAAACCGCAGCCACGAATTATTATCCGAATCGCCTCCTCATATGTAACACCATCACTCGTAACGACAAGCGGAATTAGAAGCCCGTTCCCTGTTCTTAACTTAACATCCAAAGGATTAGAACCAGCAGAAACCCAATATAACCACTCCTTACTTCTATTCCCGTACTTACGAGAGAGCCAAGCCTCCACCCTTTTATGCTCCTGGATGCATATAGCTTCTAAAAACTGAGCAGCGATTTCCTCCTTCTCCAGCAAATCATCGACATACGGACTTGCAACATTCTCAAAACCTAAGACACCAACAAGCAACTTTTCACTTTGATTCAAACTAACAGAACTCATGATAACACCTCGATAGTTAATATTACGGATCAAAACCAACAACAAAACCACCTCTTGTTACTGGCAAGCATCTTAATCCACCAATGCTATTAAATTGATTTTCATTTTTCATAATAACGACCTTTAGTATTTTGTTTTTAAAAATGAATCTAACTCTAGTTAAATTCGACTTACGACGCCTTCATCTCACGAACAACGATTGCTATCCTTTACTGCTGATTTCCATCACCTCCTTTAATATTTATGTCGAATTTAATTATCGATATGAGTTCATCATAACACTGCTTTACTGAAAATCTAGAACCATATTGCCTCGCTGCTAATGATTCGATTCTATGACCATATATTTCTTTAAAAAGATCATTTTGCAAATGCAATTTTTTGAAATAATCTGCGAATGTGTGCCGAAAAGAATGAAAACTTTTGAGATCGGTTAGCCCACAGTCTTGAACAATCTTGCTGAATTTTTTTGATACAGCATGACCATAAGTATCAACTGATTTTGACTTTTTAAGCTCAGGAAAAAGTCTTTCATTTTTACTTTTTATTACTTGTTCTCTATACTTTATAAAACCAAGAGCAATCAAATCATTATGCAACGGGACAATACGCTTAGCTTTAATAGTTTTAACACGCTTATCTTTTTCACCGTCGCGATTTGGATTATCATTAATATCGATAACATATATTCCATCAACTTCATATATATCGTCAACATATAACTGACATATTTCTTCCAACCTCATTCCAGTATACAAAGCTATATAAGGAACCCAATAATAAGCCATATTTTTTTTGGGACGAGTAAAATTTTTGTGGCTGAAAATTTTATTTAAATCGTCTACTGTAAAAGGATTACGAAGATCAACATCGCGCCTTTCATCTTTAATCTGCAAACCTTTTGCTGGATTTGTTGACACAATTTGCTCTTTTACACACCATTCAAACAAACTTGAAACGGCTTCAAGACTAGTATTTACAGTTTTAGTGGATAATTTATTGCCAATTTTCATTTTTAACATCTCTTCAATACTTTTGTCTCTATACTTTTTACTTTTCGTTCTATTCGGCGGCAACTGTTTTAATATATCCCGGAATTTTCGAACATTCTCACGTGTTATATCGTTGACATAAACATCTCCCAATATATCGACCAAGTTAAATAGCCTTCTTTTTGTATCAGGAAAACTTACTTTTTGAATACTTCTATTTGACAACTTATCATCTAAATACTTATTAATTATTTCGGTAAGCCTATATTTATTTGTTTTTTTAATTTTTAAATCCGTTTTTACATTATTTTTAATACTATTTAAAATTGGAATTTCATATGCAAAATTTCTATTTTCTCGATTTATAATTATTTCTAAAAAGATTATTAAAATTTTTTCATACTCTTTTACTATTATATATGCATTTTCATCGGTAATTTCATCATAATTAAACACGTTTTCTTCAATTAACTTCTTAATTGTGGGCTTAATTGAGTTTATCGTTCCATCATAATTGTTAATGTTTTCTTTTAAAGCATCCAGTTGGACTTTGTATATTTCTTTTCTTTTGTATTCAAATTGTCCATAGTGAAAACATTCATCTTTTTTTATCAGTAAACTTTCCGCTTTAAGCAGGCTTACTAAAAAATTTCTTAATCTGTCTACAATCTCATCATATTCCAGCATTGGCTCAACCTCGACAATCGCATCCAGTTTAAATTTAAGTTTCTTTGCTAAGACTCGTGCCTTACGAACATATCTAGTTTGTAAACTTAATCGAATCTCTCTATGACTCAACCGTTCACAGTCTTTCTTTGAAAATGCATATCTGAAATAGTATACATTTTTCTTGAGGTAAATATGTGAACCACTTCTTTTGAGCACTAAAATTCTTCTCACTGACGCGTTATCGATTGCCCTGCGGATCCATTTGGCACCATGGCTACAAAAAACTGGCCTCTCAGTTCACATGAATTTTCAACGACGACTGCCATTCATGCTTGTCCCAGCTTTTCTAATTGCCCCCAAACTCCCAACCCGAACACCCCTCAAACATCCCAGATTTTGCCCCCCTTTTTGCCCCCCTTTTGACCCACTTTTTTTAAGCGATTTTTTTGCCCAAATCTCAAAACAATCTCTAACCTGGCACGTCCAACACATCGAAATAACGACAAAAAAGGCGTTGCAGTTTTTTAACTGCAACGCCTATATTCGCTGGTGTCGAAGGGGGGACTCGAACCCCCACGGGATACCCCACTACCCCCTCAAGATAGCGTGTCTACCAATTCCACCACTTCGACATCTAAGCATTCAAATTTGCGTGACTAATCCCGCAAACCGGAGATGCAGTCTTTAGCTGCGACCTCCTGGTTTGTCCAGTATTTTTTTACTGATTTTTTTCCTGCGCCGCAGGTTCTTCGGTCGCGTCCGTGGTCACTCCGGCGGGGGCCTCGGGGGTCTGGGTCACGGGCATGTCGATGACGATGGATTCCTTGGGAGTAGCGTGCTTCTGCGTGCTGACATACGTGAAAATCATGGAGGTAAGGAAAAAAACCGTCGCCGCTCCGGCGGTCAGCTTGCTGAGCAAACCGCCCGCGCCGGTGGAACCGAAGACGGATCCGCCGCCACCGCCGAAGATTACCCCCATCCCTTCCTTGCCGGATTGCAGCAGGACGAGAACGACAAGGGTGACACAGGCAATGACATGTATGGTGATCATCAGGGAGTTCAAGAAAATACCTCCTAAATTATGCAAGCACGATCTGGCTGAAACTGCTCGCTTTGAGACTTGCGCCGCCTACCAGCACACCGTCCACATTGTCAAGGCGGATGATGGCCGCCGCGTTGTCCGGCTTGACGGAACCGCCGTAAAGAATGCGTATGCGCTTCCCTTCCATCGGCATCAAGGACTCAAGCTTTGCGCGCACGAATGCGTGCGCGGCCAGGATTTCGTCCGGTCCGGCGACCTCACCCGTCCCGATGGCCCAGACCGGCTCATAGGCCACGGACAAGTTCCCGGCCTTCGCCGTGGACAGCACCCCGGCCAATCCGCCTTCGAGCTGCCGGGTCAGAACGTCCTCGATCTGTTCAAGCCTGCGTTCGACGATGGTTTCGCCGACGCACAGAATCATATGCAGGCCCGCTTCCAGCCCGAAGGCCACCTTGCGCCCGATCAGCTCGTCCATCTCGCCAAGCACGTGCCTGCGCTCGGAATGTCCGGCCAGGGCGTGGGTGCAACCCAGATCCTTGAGCTGTTCGGGAGCGATCTCCCCGGTGAAGGCGCCCTGCTTCGACGGATAGAAATTCTGGGCTCCGACGCGGCACCCAGCCTGCATCAGGATGGGACAGACGGCGTCCAGCATGGTGAACGGTGGGCAGACCAGCACTTCCCGGTCCGCAGGCGCCTCTCCCAGCAGGCCGGCCAGCTCTTCGGCCGTGCGCACGCCCTCTGCCACGGTTTTGTACATCTTCCAGTTGGCGGCCATGAGCTTCTTCATGATTTCTTCTCCAGCGCGGTAAAGGCAGGCAGCTCCTTGCCTTCAAGGAATTCCAGGAACGAGCCGCCCCCGGTCGAGATGAAGGAGAACTTGTCCGCCATGTTCATCTGTTCCACGATGACGTTGGTGTCGCCGCCGCCGAGAATGGTCATGCCGGAAATGGCGCCCACGACCCGGCACAGGTTGATGGAACCCTGGGCAAAGGCCGGGTTCTCGAACGCGCCCATGGGCCCGTTCCAGATCACGGTGCCGGCGTTCTTGATGACCTCGGCGAAAAGGGTGTGCGATGCGGGGCCGGTGTCCAGGATCATCTCGTCCGCCGGAATGTCCTGGTAGGTGCGCACGCCCGAGGCGATGCCGCCCTTGGGGTCGGTGCCGAGAATGAAATCCACGGGCAGGTAGAATTTGACGCCCTTCTCCCGCGCCTCGACCATGATGGCCATGGCTTCCTCCAGCAGGTCGTCCTCCACCAGGGACGTGCCCACCTCGAAGCCCTGGGCCTTGCGGAAGGTGTTGGCCATGGCCCCGCCCACGATCATGGAGTCGACTTCTTCCAGCAGCGCTTTCAAAATGCCGAGCTTGGACGACACCTTGGCCCCGCCGATGATGGCCACGAAGGGCCGCGCTGGATTTTCCAGGGCTTCGCCCAGATACTGCCACTCCTTCTTGAGCAGGAGCCCCCCGCAGCAATCCTTGATGTATTCCGTGACGCCGACCACGGAAGCGTGGGCCCGGTGGGAAGCGCCAAAGGCGTCATTGACGTAGACCTGTCCGAGTTTGGCCAGCTCGCGGCTGAAATCCGGGTCGTTCTTGGTCTCGCCGGGGTGAAAACGCAGATTCTCAAGCAGCAGGACCTCGCCGGGTTTGAGGGCTTCGGCCATGGCCAGGACCTCCGGGCCTACGCAATCAGGGGCCATGCCCACCTCGCGCCCGAGCAGTTCGGCCAGGCGCGCGGCCACGGGCTTCAGGGAAAACTCCGGCGCCGGCGCGCCCTTGGGCCGCCCGAGATGGGAACAGATCACCAGGGAGGCACCATTGTCCAGGGCCAGCTTCAGGGTCGGCAGGCTCTGCTTGATGCGGTTGTCGTCGACAATGGCCCCGTCCTTGAGGGGCACGTTGTAATCGACGCGCATGAGAACCCGTTTGCCGCTGACGTTGAGTTCGTCCAGAAATCGCATATGACCTCCCGTGGGGCTGTTGGCTGTGATGTGCGCGGACCCGCGCCCGCTCAAGGCTCCGTAAGGCAATCAGCAAAAAATGACAATGGCCGGACCAAAATGGACCGGACTTGCATGCGGCCGGACACTTGATCCCCGCTCGCAAAGAACGCACAATGAATTTTTAGACCCCGCTTCAAAAGGACTCTTTCATGCCAGCAACACGCATCCGTCCCATGACCATGGACGATTATCCCGCCGCGATGGCCTTGTGGAAAACCACTCCCGGCATCGGCCTGTCCGCGGCGGACGAGGCCGAAACCATGCGCGCCTACCTGCTGCGCAATCCGGGCATGAGCCAATGCGCCCTGGCCGGCGCAAGCCTAATCGGCACGGTTCTGGCCGGGCACGACGGCCGCCGGGGCTATCTGCACCATCTCTGCGTGGACGAAAACTTCAGGGGGCAAGGCCTAGGCCGCCGGCTCGTCATCCGCGCACTCGAGGCCCTGCGCGCCCAGGGCCTGGAAAAGGCCCACGCCTTCCTGTTCAGCGACAACGAGACAGGACGCAAATTCTGGGAACGGATCAGCTGGACCTGGCGCACGGACATCGGGGTCGTCTCCGTGACCATGCAGGAGGCCCTCAAATGACCACGAACCTGTTGGCCCTCGGCCGCGAACACCTGGAATACACGCGCCGCATCCGCCGTGAACTGCACCGCTTTCCCGAGGTCGGGACGGACCTGCCCCGGACCAGGGCGCTGGTGCTGCGCGAACTGGGCAAACTGAATCTGCGCGTGCGCGAAGACATGGGCGGAGGCATCGTGGCCGATCTGGACGGCGCGCATGACGCCCCTCGCATAGCCCTGCGCGCCGACATGGACGCCCTTCCCATTCAGGAGGAGTCCGGCCTTGAATTCGCCTCCGAAATCGCCGGCCAGAGCCACATGTGCGGCCACGACGCGCACACGGCCATGCTGCTTGGCGCGGCCAGGCTGGTAACCTCCCAGGCCGGGACGCCCAAGAACCATGTCCGTTTTCTTTTCCAGCCCAACGAGGAATTCCAGCCCGGCGGAGCCAGGCCCATGGTGGAAGCCGGCTGCCTGGACGGCGTGGACAGGGTTTACGGCCTGCACGTCTGGCCCGGACATCCCGCAGGCTGGTTCGGGACGCGGTCCGGCCCGCTCATGGCCAGGCCGGACGTCTTTTCCATCACCGTCACGGGCAAGGGCGGCCACGCCTCGGCCCCACAGCATTGCACCGACCCCATCCTGGCCGCGAGCCATCTGGTCGCCCTGCTGCAGGGCGTCATCTCACGCCGGGTTGCGCCGGGACAACGCGCAGTCCTGAGCGTGACCCGCTTTCAAGCCGGAAGCAGCTACAACATCATTCCGGATACGGCCTTCCTGCAGGGCACAGTGCGCACCCTGGACGAAGACACCGGCGAACTGGTGCGCGCGGAAATGCAAAGACTCATCTCAGGCCTGGCCGCAGGCATGAACGTGCAGGCGGAACTGGACTACCAGCGCGGCTACCCGGTGGTGGTGAACGACGCGCCAAGCACGGCGCGCGCCGTCACAGCGCTGCGGGGCTTCTCGGACAAGGTGGACGAGGGGATCGAGCCGGTCATGGCGGGAGAGGATTTCTCGTACTATCTGCGAGAGGTTCCGGGATGCTTCATCTTCATGGGCTGCGGCTCCTGCGGAGCGGATGGCCGGGGCGGCCTGCACAACGCCTGCTTCAACCTCGACGAGGACTGCCTGGCCTGGGGCGTGGCGGCCCTGGCCGGATTGGCACTGCACGGGACGTAGAACGACGGGATTTGCGTCGGCTCCGACCTCATCGCGAGGGTGATAAGTTTGCGTGAATTCGGGTGGGGCGATAAATTTTTCGCCCCTACAATATTCCGACCCAAAACCAATCATCACATCAACGCCACAATACCGTAAGGGCGGCCCTGCGTGGCCGCCCTTCTTCGCCCTGCGTGGCCGCCCTTCTTCGCCCGCCAAAATCGGACAGGCACGGCGGCCTGCGCCTACGGCTGTTCGTAGAATACGTAGGTCGCGAATTCCGAAACCTCGAAATAGACCTTCTTCTCGTCGGCGCCGGGCAGGCCGTCCAGGTTGGTGTCGGCGATGCCGTATCCGAAGCGGTAGCCGCGGGCCTGCCTGTCGGAGGTGCCGTAGGCCGTGGAAAGCTTGTCGATCTTCACGAAACGACGCACCAGATTGTCTCCGGAATAGACTTCAAGCACTCCGTTGGTTCCGGTCCAGTTCTGGATGGTGCGCCCCAACTGATTCTGGGCTTCCTGCGTGCACCCGAAAAGACCGGCCAGCAGCAACGCGAACAGCAGCTTTCTCATCATTCCTCCTTCTTTTTTGCGTGGTGGACGGCAAGCGCCCATCACAGAGCATCATCCCCCTGCCGCCACTTGGTCCAGGCCGGCAGATTCTCCCAGGCGCCGCGCATGCGACCCTCGTGGTCGTCGGTCAGGGGATCGAGCGAACGCAGGGCCGCCTTGAAGGCCGGACCGTGATTGCGGTGCTCCACGTGGCAAAGCTCATGCAGGACGACATTGCGGACCAGCGGCGCGGGCAGAAAAAGCAGCTTGGCGTTCAGGCTGATGGTGAACCGCGCCGAGCAACTGCCCCAGCGTCCGCTCTGGTTGCGCACCTGCACGCCGCCTATGGGCACCCCGTGATGCGCGGCCAGTTCCCGGCAAAAGGGAACAAGATGCGTCTTGCCCAGATCCACCAGCCACATCTGCAACAAAAGGGGCCCGGCTCCGATTTGTCCGGGCGGCAGAAAAACGCGCAGTCCGTCCTCCTTTGCATGCAACTCGGCGCGGGGGCCTTCCTCGTAGTCTACGGAAAAGCGACGGTCCAGAAAACCCAGCCGGATTTCAGCGGGAAGCGGATTCTGCCCCGGAGCCTCCCCCCTGTTTTTGAGTTCGTCCAGGCGGGTCAGAAGCCACTCCCGATGGCGCTCCAGGATGGAAGGCACTTCGGAGGACGAGACGCGGTACGGCAGTACGACCTCGATCCCGCGGCAGGAGCGCATCTTGAGCCAGACCTTGCGGGCTCGCGGGCTGCGGGTCACGGTGACGGGAATGGATTGCCAGAGCATAAACGAAAAGGGCGGCTTGCGCCGCCCCCCTTTTTACCAGATGTTTTCGCGTTGAGACGCCAAGGCCTTGGCCTGCTCGTCAAAACCCGAGAATCCGGCCTGATGCAGGGCATCGAGGACCGTGACCTCCCAATCCCAGTTGGCGTAGATGACCGGCTTGTGGAAAATGCTGCGGAAGGACGCCAGCTCCTGACGGTAGAAATCCTCCTTCACGCTGCCCAGGTTGGACTGCAACTGCTCGTGCAGGCGGGCCAGCTCCCCTTCGTACCAATCCATGAGATCGGGTCCGGAGGTGTTCTTCTTGAGGATGTGCTCATAGCGGTTCTCGGCCAGCAGCATGTGCAGGCGTTCCAGATGCTGCTCCTTGAGCCATGCGCCGAGACCGGAGAGCGGGATGTTCTCGGCCTCGACCTCGGCCACGTCGAACTTGGTCTGCTGGTAGGTGTCCGGCACGACGGAGGCCGAGACGATGCCCGCGATGCAGACCAGGCCGCGGATGATCTTGGAGTTGGACACGCCCTGGCCGCAGAAGCCGACCTTCTTGCCGAATTTCTGGCCGGTGAAGATGGTGGTCAGGATGGCCCACACCACCGCCGGGTCCTCTTCGTCATAGATGTGGCGCAGACGCGCGTTGTCGCGGTCCGTTCCCAGCACGAGCTGGGTCATGTCGTTGGAGCCGATGGAAAACCCGTCGAATTCCTTGATGAATTCCTTGGCCAGCACCGCGTTGCTGGGGATCTCGGACATGAGGATGATCTTGAGGCCAGAATCTCCGGACTGGATGTTGTGCACCTGCTGCAAATACCGCTTCATGGAACGCGCCTCTTCCAGGGTGCGCACGAAGGGCAGCATCAGGTGCAGGTTCACGCCGCCGAACGCGCCGCGCGCCAGCTTGAAGGCTTCAAGCTCCCAGTCGTGGATGTTGCGGGAAACGCCGCGATATCCAAGCATGGGATTGTCCTCGTGGCCCTCGAACAGAATGCCGCCCAGGAGGTTGCGGTACTCGTTGGTCTTGTAGTCCGTGGTGCGGTAGACGATGGTCTTGCCGTGGAAGGCCATGGAGAAGAGGGCCAGACCCTGGGCCAGGGACTGGATGTAGAGTTCCTTCCCGCTGCGGTAACCGCGCGACTTCAAAATCTCGCGGATCTTCTCGGGCAGGGTGCGGACAGTGTCCATCTCCTGTTGCAGGCCGACCTTCTTGGCCACATCCTCGCGCATGGCGGAGATTTTTTCCAGGGTGGAGACGATGACCGGATCGCGCTCGATGCGGGCCACGTCGCGGGAGATGGCTTCCTGCAGTTCGAGACGGCGGCGCTGGGACTGGGGGTCGGCGCCGAGCAGTTCCAGCTCGTCGGCGTAGCCCATGATGACAGAGACATGGTCGCGAAGATTGTGCGAGGTTTTGAGCACTTCGAAGCGCTGGGTTGCGAATTCCAGGTGCTCGTCGAGCTTCTTGTCAAGTTCGCGCAGCTGGCGATGGATGGCCAGGACCTCGTCCGTGCCCTTGGCCCCTTCCTTCTCGGTCAGCTCCTCCATCTTGCGCGCCAAGCCGGTGACGATACCCACGTAGCTGCGCAGCTTGATGTCCAGGGAGACGATGCCCGCCGCCATCTGTTCGAACACGATCTTGGTCAGGTCGTTTTCCAGGATTTCGAGCTTGGTGCCGACCACCGACTCCAACGTGCCCAGATCGTAGGCTTCCAGGGCCAGGGGATGGACGCCGATGTTGCCGAGCATGAACTCGGCACGCAAGAGGCCGACCTCGAAATCGGGCACTTCGCGCAGCCGCGACAGGAACAGGGACTGCCCCACATCGGCCAGAATCAGTCCGACCTTGGTCTTCGTGGCCGGAAGCTGGCTGACGTCGATCTCGCCGCCCACGTCGATGAGAGGCAGAAGCCCCCGGTAGACCTTGCCGCGGGAGCCGTCCACGGTCACTTCATGGCCGTCCAGGGTGCGCAGCTTCTCCAGGCGCTTGATGCCGATGACGGCGGGAATGCCCAGCTCGCGGGAGGTGATGGCGGCATGGCTGGTGTCGCCGCCGGCGTCGGCCATGATGGCCGAGGCGATGCGCATGCCCGGCACCATGTCCGGGTCGGTGCGTTCGGCGGCCAGGATGTTGCCTTTGCTGATCTTGTTCAGTTCCAGGGCGGAGCGCAGGTAGCGCACCAATCCCTGGCCCGCGCCGCGGGACGCGCCGTTGCCTTCGAGCAGCACTTCGGCTTCCTTGGCGGCGGACGGGTCCACTTCCTTGCGGCGCATGAAAATGGTGTGGGGATGATGCTCCAGATCCTCGTTCCAGCGGGTCTCGGGACGGGCCTGCACGAACCAGAGGCGGTCCCACTGGTCGATGCAGAATTCGGAATCCATGATCATGCCGCCGTAGCCCTTGCTGATGCAGCGCACGCCCTTGGCCACGGATTCGGCCTGCGCCAGGGACAGGGACCAGCGATAGGCCATGTCCTCGGCCACGGCTTCGACCTTGGTGCCACGCCCGGACTCCTTGTAGACGATGCGCTTGTCCTTGCAGCCCATGTAGCGGATGACGATCTCCTGACCGTCCTCGCGCTGGAACACGTAGAATTTGTCGGGAGTGACCAGGCCGCTGACCACGGCCTCGCCCAGGCCGTAGCTGGCGTCGATGGACACGAGATCGTTGCGCGACGTGCCGCGGCACCCGGTGGATGTGTCGGCGGAGAAGGCCGTGCCGGAGATGACCGGGTTGATCATGCGCATGATGCACACGGACAGGGAGGTGTTCTCGATGGCCCATTCCTGCTTGGCCTTGATGGCGATGGAGTCGTCGCCGGTCTGTTCGGCCTTGGCCACGGCGTCGAGGATGGCCTCGCGGCGGTAGGTCATGGAGCGCAGGTTGTAGGCCGAGGCGCAATCCCAGTGATAGGCCTGGACCACGTAATTGTCGCCGACGATATTGAGATAGGTGTCCTGAAGGCCGGCGAAAGCCTTCTTGCGGCTGTCCTCGCCGGCGGCGGAGGAACGCACGGCCACGGGCTCGTTCTCGAGACCCGCTTCCTTGCAGATGTCGAGGTAGGCTCCGCGCACGGCCTCGGACACTTCCTTGGGCAGGTCCACGGACAGGATCGCGGCCTGCACCAGCACGGAACGCTTGCGCAGCTGATCGATGCCCTCCGGCGAAACGGCGAAGCCCTCGACCACGTTGTTGACGAAGGTGCGCAGGCGGATCAGGGTGCCTTCCTGCTTCTTGGCGGCCTCCTTCACGTCGAGGGCGATCTTGCGGACGAACTTCTGCAAGAATTCAGAATCCTTGTTGATTTCGGCGTCGGTCCAGTCCATGGCGTCGTAGGCCTTGTCCACGGAATTGCGGACCAGGGCGGCGTTGACCTTGGTTTCGTCAAGGAGCTTATGAAAGGCTATGGAGGAGATGGCCCGGAATTGCGGAGCCCTGATGCCCTCTATGGTGCTGATGATGGCGGTGTTGTAGTTCTTGCCGCCGACCAGAAGCTCGGCGTCCTCGCCAATGGTCACGATGTCCTTGCCGGTCAGGACGAGCTGCTTCTGAATCCGCTCTATCCCGTCCGCAGTCGTCGCGGCCTCCGCAGACACTTCGGCTTTCTTCTTGGGACTCTTTTTGTCGCTCTCAGCCATCTTCTCCTCCTCTTCGTGCGCAAATCGAAAACAATTGTGATCGCCCCGAAAAAAACAGGGCCTGGGTACATGCCGACGAGTCAGTACGTCAACAACACTGAGCCTTCATGACACGAAAATAATATCTGCAAAAGTTCTTGACAGAAAAGAACAGGCCACAACCTGCCCTAGACCTTCTGGCCGCAGGACGGACAGAACTTGAAATCGTCCCTGGTCACCGGAGCGGCGCAGGTCGGACATTTCCGGGGGGCAGGCACCAGTTCGACCAGAAGCTCCCCTTCCTTGACCGGCACCATTTTCTTGTCTTCCTGATAGTCGGCGAATTTGAGCACGCGCTCGACCATGCCGTCCACCGGTGCAAGAATGGATTTTTCCTGTTTCATGATGGAAATGTTGAAAAGCTCCTCGCCCTTCTTGACCATGTCCCCGGGCTTGACGTGCACGACCCACAGATCGCCGTTGGACGGTGAGCCCACATGGTACGGATTGCGGGAGTCGGCCATCTCCACCCCGGTGTCGTCCTTGCCCACGGCCTCGGCCACCTTGACCTGGGCGGAAAAGGATTCCGAATCAAGGGAATAGGACACAAGGCTCATGCCGTGGTCGTCCGGGCGGGAGATGTGCTGCATGGTCAGGACGTGGTGCTTGCCCTGGCTGTCCTTGAACATGACCTCGTCCCCGGCTTTGAGCCCCTCGAACCAGACATGCAGCGGCAGACGGTTGCAGTCGCCGAACTTGCCCACGAACTTGATGGTGTTCAGGGCGTCGCCGGGATGGTTGAGGTACATTATCAGTTCCTCTTCCGTGGGAATCCGTCCGATGTGCTCGGCCAGGCTCTGCTGCTCCCTGGGCACGTCCACGTCCAAGAGGGTCGTCAGCGGAGAGGATTCGGTGCGCCGGGAAATGGCTTCGCGATACTCCGGCCCGAAGGCGGACTCGTAGACCCAATCCGGCGGGAAGCCCAGCGGCAGGCGTCCGAACTTGCCCAGAAGCAGGTCCCGGAACGCATCGTTGGCATCCAGATAGATATTGAGCCGCTCGGCGCGGATCTCATCGGTGAGCATCTCCTCGGGCAGGGTCACGACCTGGTCGAGCACCGCCAGAAGCCTGCGCACGCCACGGCGTCCGCCGCGCTTGTAGGCTCCGGTCACGGCCAGAAAGGCCGTGTTCCAGGTGATCTGGGAACCCGGGGTGACGTCGTGGTAGCGCACGATCTTGCGGATTCCGGCCAGGAACTTGAGCATGAACGGCAGCAGGTGGATGTAGCCCTGCTTCATGGCCCCTTCCTGGGACGAGGATGTCGCGCCGCCGGGCATGCCGTGCTCGATGACGTCGTAATCGATGCCCTGGAAGTACGGGGCGGTGTAGCGGTCGTAGTAGGGCATGATCTGCTTGAGCACGAAGCCCGTGGTGCGGATCATGTCCTTGTTGAGGTTGGTCTTGAGGCCCAGTTCCTCGATGTAGGCCGCCGTGGAGAGCACTTCGCCCTGGCCGTACCAGCGCACGGAAGCGCCGATGGCCGTGTCCACGATGTGCGCACCGGCCTTGGCGGCCGCGGCCACGGCCGGCACGAACAGGCCGTCGGTGTAGTGGCGGTGCGCATGGATGACCAGCTCCGGGTAGGCCTTGCGGATGGCCTGCACCAGTTCGGTCATGAACACGGGCGGGCAGACCCCGGCCATGTCCTTGAGGCCCAGGATGATGAGCCGCTCGGCCTTCTTCTTGGAGCATCCGGCCACCTGGGCGGTCATGTCGATGATCTCCTGCACCACGCCCAGATAATGGGGCACGTCGAAGCCCTTGGCGTAGGACAGGGAGATGGCCGGTTCCCAGATGTTCTTCTTCGAGTTCAGGGCCACCTCGGCAAAGGGGCGCATGTTCTCGACATGATTCAGGAAGTCGAAGCAGCGGATGACGTCGTAATGCTCACAGATCATCTCTCCGGTGCGGCGCATGATGTTGCGGGGCTGCGGCTTGTACCCGAGCACGTTGGTGGAGCGGATGAGAATCTGCTTCAGGGTCTTAGGCGCGAACTCGTTCCATTCCCGGGCCTCGCTGAAGGGATAGGTCATGTTCGCGAGCATCGCGACATGGAAATGCGCCCCGCCGCCGTTCTCCAGGGAGAAGAATCCGCAGTTGTCCAGGTAGGGACCGATGATGCGGTCCTCGGCCAGACGGAAGCGGTTGCCGGAGTTGGACTGGGTGATGTCGCGGGTGGTGGTGTCCGAAAAATGGACATGATCGGAATCGCGGATGTAGGAAAGGATCGCGTCCCGGTCCCCGCGCGGGTAGGGATAGTGGTAATACTCCGGTTCGATGCCCGGCAGGGACGGCTTGAAGGCGTCCATGCGCTTGCCGTCGCGGGTGCGGTACTCGCCGAGCTTGACGTGGGGGTTGTACCCGTAGGCGGAAATCTCCGCCACCAGCCGTGAAAGACGCACGGCCTCGGATTCCTTGTCCATGTAGATCATCAGCTCGGGCGCGCTGGACACGAACTTGGTGTCGTAGTCTCCGGCGCGGAAACGGGGATGGGCTATGATCTGGCGATGGAACTGAATGGTGGTCTTGATCCCGCCGATGATGTATTCGCCCAGGGCCCTTTCCAGAATCCCGAGCACCTTGTCCCACTGCGGGCCGTAGGCGATGAGCAGCGACGCGGCCGAGTCGTACTGGGACGGGAACTCGTACCCGCTGCACACGCACGAATCCACGCGCACGCCGGGTCCGCCGGGAGAGAGGTAACGCGTGATGCGACCGGCGTTGGGCGAGAAATTGTTCTGCGGGTCCTCGCAGTTGACGCGGACCTGGATGGCGTGGCTCCTGGGCGTGCAGTTCGCGTCGTTGAGACGCAGCTTGGCGCCAAAGGCCACGGCGATCTGCTCCTCGACCAGATCGATGCCGTAGCGGCATTCGGTGATGCCGTGCTCGACCTGCAGGCGGGTGTTGACCTCGATGAGATAGGGCCGCCCGTCGGGATCGACCAGGAATTCCACCGTGCACAGGGAATAGTAGCCCACGGCGCGGACCAGCTGCCGCGAATACTCCTTGAGCTGCTCGCGCAGTTCCTCGGTCATGCCCGGCCAGGGGGACGGCGTGATCTCGACCAGCTTCTGGTGGTTGCGCTGCACCGTGCAGTCGCGCTCGTCAAAGGCGAAGACGTTGCCGTACTTGTCGGCGATGACCTGGATCTCGATGTGGCGGATGGAGGTCAGCAGGCGCTCCACGTACAGGCGCGGGTTGCCGAAGGAAGCCTGGGCCAGGGTCGAGGCCTTGATGAAGGCGTCGGCCAGCTGATCCTCGCTGAACACCTCGTAGATGCCCCGTCCGCCGCCGCCGCCTTCGGCCTTGAGCATGACCGGCAGGCCGATCTCGGCGGCCACCCGCTTGGCCTCTTCCACGGACACCGCGCCTTCGGAGCCCGGCACCACGGGGATGCCCAGCTTCTGGGCCAGGGCCCGGACCTGCACCTTGTTGCCCAAGAGCCGCATGGCCTCGGAGGTGGGGCCGATGAAAATGATGCCCGCGTCGGCGCACTTGGTGGGAAAGGAGTCATCCTCGGAGGCGAATCCCCAACCGGGATGGATGGCCACGACTCCCCTGGCCTTGGCCTTGGAGATGATCTTGTCTATGTCCAGATACGAACGCGAGTTTTCTCCAAGATGCAGAAGCTCTTGAGCGCCGGAGGTGAAAGGGGCGGTCTTGTCCACGTCCGTGGCAGTGATCATGGGCACGGCCTGGAAAACTTCCTTGATGGAGCGGACAATTCTTCTGGCGGGGATGCCGCGGTTGGCGACAAGAATCTTTTTGCCCCGAATCTCCCGGGCCACTTCTTCAAAACTGCGGGGAATCTGAGAACACATATATTTCTCCGTACGCGTTATATTTGACCTTCCGTGCAGTCCTCCGGACGCAGCGACCCCGAATGCAGAGTCCGCCTTCCGCCGTCCGTGAGCAGGATGACGCCGCCGTCCGGACCGAGCCCCGCCAACGTACCGCGAACCGATGATCGATTGTCCGAAACACGCACCACGGCTCCGAGATAGGCTAAAAGAGGCTCGATTAACTGGGAAAACTCCAGAGGGGTCGAATCAGAAAGTTCAATAGTGTAACGAAGGCGACCGGAATTCACAAGCCGTAACCACAGGCTAAAAATGGAAACCCCGCGCAGGGACGCGCCGAGGCTGGCGGCGGGACAGGCCCGGTCATTGCGCAGGCAGGCGTCCTCGGGGTTGGAGGCGATGTTGAGGCCGATCCCGGCCAGCAGCACATCCCCACGCTCCTCGATCAGGATGCCGCCGACCTTGCGGCCATGCAGCAGAATGTCGTTGGGCCATTTCAGCCGCACGGGCAGGCCGACTTCGGCCAATCCAAGGCACATGACCCACCCCACCAGGATGGAGAGCATGCTCTGCCAGGGCGCGGGGGGCATGGGCAGCCGCCAGGCCGCGAACAGATTGCCGGGCCGCGAGATCCAGTTCCTGCGCATCTGCCCTCTTCCCGCCCACTGCCGGGTGGCCAGCACCGAATCCCAGGGATCGAGCAGCCCCTTTCCGGCCAGATGCATGGCCACATCCAGGGCCGAGGAGCACGGACCGCAGAGATGAACGCGTTCCCTCGGCGCGCTCGCTCCGGGCTCGCCGGACCCGAGAATCGCGGGCGCGTCCCCGTGTCCGACGGAAAAGGCATCCGTCACGCCGGGAATGTCAGGAGTCCAGAGAATGGGCATGGTCTTTTTTCCGGGAAGAATCGATCAGGACCGGCCCTTCTGCTTCTTTTGCAGGAGCAGCCGCTTGAGGTCGGACTTGTCCCCCGCGCGGTACACCTGCGCAGGCTGGGAACGCGTCGGAGCAACGCGCGAAGCCGCAGGACGCGAAGCCTCCTCCCGGGGTGCGGGGTGTCCGGCGGCGACCATGCCCGTCTCCGGCTCGACCGGTCGGGGCATTGGCGGAGCCGGACGGGGCTGTGGAGAAGGCATGGCCTGAGCCTGCGCGGCCTGAGGGGCCTGCGAGACCTGCGAGGCCTGCGAGGCCTGCGGGGCCTGCGAGACCGGGCTCGACGGAGCCGTACGCGGCGGAGCTGCGCTTGTCGGAGCCGCGCTCCTCGGAGCCGCGCCAGACGAGGCCATGGGCGCGACAACCGGCGCGGGACGCGGGGCCGGGAGCGGCGCGCGGACGGCCTGGGCGGGCGGCGCGGACGCGTAGGAGAAGGCCGCCGGTGTGAGCGGCGTCGCTCCGGGCACGGGCTGATAAAAGATGGAGCGCATGTAGCGTTTGGGTTCGAACATGCCCGTCACCCCGGTCAGGGACTCGGTGGAACCGATGATCAGCGAGCCGTCGGGTTCGAGCACGGAGGCGATCTTCTCGAAGACGGCCTTCTTGTCCGCCGGCGTGAAATAGATGGCCACGTTGCGGCAGAAGACGATGTCGAACTTGCCGAGTCCCGCGAACGGCTTCATGAGGTTGAATTTCTTGAACACGGCCATGGCCCGGATCTCGTCCTTGATCTTCCAGCCGTCGCCCATGAGGGTGAAGTACTTGTGCAGGGTTTGCACGGGAAGGCCGCGCTCGATCTCGAACTTGTTGTATTTCCCGTAGCTGGCCTTGGTCACGGCCTCGTCGGAGATGTCGGTGCCGAGGATCGAAATCTGAAAATTGCCCAGGTTGCCCAGGGCCTCGCGCAGGGCGATGGCGATGCTGTAGACCTCCTGCCCGGTGGAGCAGGCGGCGCTCCAGATCCGGAGCGGAATGCCGCGCCCGCCGCCCGTTTTGGAGCGGGCGTCGATCAGGTCCGGCAGGATCTTGTGCTTGAACACCTCGAAGGGCGAGGCGTCGCGAAAGAAAAGGGTCTCGTTGGTGGTGATGGCGTTTACGATCTCCTTTTCCATGTTCCCGCTGCGATCGGCCTTGGCCTTGGAGTGCAGGTCCATGTAGGAGACGCAGCCGTACTGCTGCATCATGGCCTTGAGCCTGGTCTCGACCAGATAGCTTTTGGTCGAATCCAGGGCCACGCCGCAAATGGAGTAGATGTATCTGGACAGGACGTTGAATTCGTCCGCTGTGATCGTCGTCATTTTGCCGCCACTGTTTCGATTGGCACAGCTAACGCACCGTGCGGACGATCTCGGAAGCGATCATCTGCAGAGGCGAGACCACATCCACGACACCCGCTTCGACAGCCATCTTGGGCATGCCGTAAACCACGCAGGACTCCTCGTCCTGACCGATGGTCACGGCTCCGAAGCTCTTGAGCACCTTCAGCCCCAGGGTTCCGTCGCCGCCCATGCCGGTCATGATCACGCCGGTGGACATGGCGCCGTATTCGCGGGCCACGGAGCGGAACATGTAGTCCACCGCCGGTTTGCAGTTGTTTTCGGGCGGGTCGTCGGTGATCTGGATGATCTTGGCCCCGCCGGTGTTCGCGGCCACGCGCATGTGCCTGCCGCCCGGAGCGATGTAGATGACGTCCGGGCGCACAAGCTCGTTGTTCTCGGCTTCCCGGACTTCGTACAGGCATTTGGCGTCCAGGCTTTCGGCCAGCGACTTGGTGAAGACCGGCGGCATGTGCTGAACCACGAAGATGGGCACGCCAAGCTTGGGCAGCTGGGGCAGCATCTTGGTCAGGGCGTTGGGGCCGCCGGTGGAAATGCCGATGGCCACCGCCTTGGACTTGCCCGTGCGCCGGGGGGAGGCCAGCACGGACGGGGCCACCGGGGCCGGAGCGGCCGCGCCCACGGGACGCTGTCGCTGCTTGAGCAGCATCCGCAGCTCCATCCGCTTGGCGAAGGCCTTGACCCTCGGACCGATGGCGCCGCGGAGCATCTGCACGTTTTCCTGCATCGCGTCGGCGTCGGGCTTGGCGATGAAGTCGAAAGCGCCAAGCTCCAGGGCGCGCATGGTGATCTCGCTGCCGCGCTTGGTCAGGGTGGAAAGCATGATCACGCCCACATCGGGATGGCTCTTCTGGATCGCCTCCAGGGTTTCAAGCCCGTTCATGACCGGCATTTCCACATCAAGGGTTATGAGGTCCGGTTTCAGGGACGCGATGCGGGTCAACGCGATCTTGCCGTTGTTGGCCGTTCCGACCACCTCGACTCCCGGCATCTCGGCGAGAATGTCGCCCACCACCTTGCGATACATGATGGTATCGTCCACAACCAGAACACGCAGATTCATCCAGACTCCTTGAAAGATGATTAGTCGTCGGAGAGCACTTCGCCGACATCGAGCACGGCGATCAGGTCCTTGGAGGACTTGAGCACTCCCTGGAAGTACTTGCCCTTCACGCCTTTGATGTTGGAGGGGGTCGGCTCCACGTCCTCCCACTTGGAGGTGACCACGTCGGTGATGCGGTCCACCAGCAGCCCGATGTTCTCGTCACGGGAATTGACGATGATGATGCGGCTGGTCTCCGTGGTTTTCGACGGCGCCAGCCCCAGCTTGAGACCCAGGTCGATGATGGTCACGATGCGCCCGCGCAGGTTCATGATGCCCAGCACATAGGGCGGGGCCTGGGGCACCTTGGTCATCTCCATCTGCCTGTTCATTTCCTGGATGAGATTGATGTCAATCCCGCACAGGGCCGAACCTACGTAAAAGCAGGACAGCTGCAAGGCACCCGTCTTCTCTTTGGCCTGCTGTTTCATGCATATCTCCTTGAAAGAACTCTAGGCGTCACTCATTCACCGCAAAAGATTCCACCGCTATCACCCCCCCGCGCCGGATCAGGAGGCGTAACGCTTCAGCCATTCGTAGATGGACTGCAGCAGGCGCTCCTTGTCCAGCTTGACCTGATAATCGTCGATGCCCACCGCCCTGCCCCGCGCCACGTCCTCGTCCCCGGCCAGGGAAGTCAGTGCGATGACGGGCATGAGCGAGAAGCGCTTGTCCTGGCGGATGCGTTGCGACAGTTCGAATCCGTCCATGTTCGGCATCTCGATGTCGGTGACCACGAGATCGTACTTTTCAGGCTCCGCGTCGAGCATGTTCCAGGCCACCAGCCCATCCTCGGCCACATCGACCGTGTATCCGTCATCCTCGATGAACTTCCTGACCTGGTTGCGGAAGAAATCCGAATCCTCGACCAGCAACAGGTGCGGAACCCCCACTTCGCCCGCGTCGTCCGCGATCTCGATGCTGCCGCGCACGGCGAACCATTCGGGCTGCACGGTCTGGATCAGCTCGTAGATGTCGACGATCAGGGTCGTATTGTCGCCGATGACCGCAGAGCCGCTGATGCCCGGCTGCTTCAGGGTGAAGCTGTCGAGCGTGACCCGGGCCTCGATTGCGTCCACCGGAGGCTTGGCCAACAGGCCGATCTCGTGGCCGGCCATGAGGAAGACGATGACGATGAGTTCGCCCGAGATGTCCAGCAGATTGACGTTGGTCGCCTGGTCCAGCGAAAATACGGGCAGGGTTCCGCCCCGGTACTTGATGACCCGTCTGCCGCCGACCTCCTCGATCTCGGCGGCGTCGATGAGCTCGACCCGGGCCACCAGATCAAGAGGCACGGCGCAGTATTCCTGCGGCGTGTTGCGGAAGACGAAGAGCGAGAGCTTTTCCTGACCGCTGGCCGCCTCGGTCTCCTTGGCCACCTGCACCTGCTCGCGGGCGATGCTCAGGCTCAGGTCGCCCAGACGGCCGAGACCGGCCACGTCGAGGATGAGCGCCACATGTCCGTCGCCCATGATGGTCGCGCCCGCGTAGCCCTGGCAATCCTTGAAATGCCGTCCCAGGGGTTTGACCACGATCTCCACCGAGTCGTGGAGCTGGTCGACCACCAGCCCGTAACGGAACTGGCCGGCCGAAACCACGACCAGGTTGACGTCCGCGGAAGCGCACCCGTCCTTGCGGATGTCGTCGAGGCTCTTGTCGCCGCGCAGGATTTCGCCGACCATGTGCGACGCCTCGCAGGACGTGGCGTCGAGGCCGAGCACATTGGAAAGATACAGGAGCGGAATGAGCTCGCCGCGCAGCAGGAGAACCTCGGCATCGCCCACCAGCTCCACCCGTTCGGTGATCTGGTCGACGGGAATGCGCAGCAGCTCGTCCACATTGACCTGCGGAATGGCGTAGCGTTCCTGGCCCACGGATACCAAAAGGCTCGGAATGATGGCCAGGGTCAGGGGCAGCTTGATGCGGATGGTCGTGCCCCTGCCCCTCTCGGTCTCGATATCGACCTGGCCGCCGAGCTGGTCCAGGTTGGACTTGACCACGTCCATGCCCACGCCGCGCCCGGAGACGTCGGTGACCTGCTCGGCCGTGGACAGGCCGGGCAGGAAGATGAGGTTGGCCTTCTCCTTGTCGGACATGGACTTGGCCTGATCCGGCGAGACAAGGCCGCGCGAGAGGGCCTTGGCCACGATCTTGTCGGTGTTGAGGCCCGCCCCGTCATCGACGATTTCGATGATCACCTGCCCGGCCTCGTGATAGGCCTTGAGCACGATGGTTCCGGCGGCGGGCTTGCCCGCGGCCACGCGCGCATCCGGCATCTCGATGCCGTGATCGGCGGAATTGCGCACCAGGTGGGTCAACGGGTCGCCCAGGCCTTCGATGATGGTCTTGTCCAGCTCGACGTCGTTGCCTTCCAGTTGCAGGTCGATCTCCTTGCCCAGGTTGCGGGCCAGGTCGCGGACCACGCGCGGAAACTTGTTGAAAATGTTGCCCACTGTCTGCATCCGGGTCAGCATGATCGTTTCCTGAAGTTCGGAAGTGACCAGGTCGATGCGCTGCCCGGCCACCTCGATCTGGTGGATGGCGCCAGACGAGATGGCCTGCATGAGCTGGTTGCGGCTCAAGACCAGCTCGCCGGCCAGGTTCATCAGGTCTTCCAGCAGGCTGACGTGCACGCGCAGGGAGTCGGGCTGGGCGATGGCGGATTTGGCCCGGGGATCGGACCTGCGGTCGTCGTCAACGTTTGCCGCAGCCTTGGGCGCCGGGGCCGGACTCGCGGCAGGGCCCGGATTGGACACTGCGGCCGGAGCGGCGGGCGCGGGGGCCGGCTCGGAAACGGGAGCGTTCAGGGCCGAGGCCAGGCTTTTCTCGCTGAAAAGCTCCGAGACCAGGGCGTCGGTTTGATCCTCGTCGGGCGCCTGGGGCGTCTGATCGAGCAGCTCGCGGGCGAAATCCGCCTCCGGAGCCTGCTGCGAAGGCAGGTCCACATTCAGGGTGGTGATGAACTCGCCGCCCAGGTCGAGAAGCGCGGGCATGATGTCGTCTTCGATGATGGACCCGAAAAGAACGAAAAAGGGAATGCGGTTGGAGAAGTCGTCATCCTCAAGGGTGCCCACGGCCTCGAAATCGACCTTCAGGTCGAGGATCACGCCCGTGGAGTCCATGCCCTTGAGCAGATCGAAAACGGTCTTGCTCTTGCGCTGCACATCGTGGATCAGGTCGAATTCGAGCAGGTAGAGATTCTTCCCGCCCTTCCTGTTCTGGAGCAGATCGAACTCGGGGACTTCGAAGACCACGCGTCCGCGCCGGTCCCGGACCTCGACCATGCGGTCCACGGAGGCCTTTTCCTCGCCCTGCAGATTGGCCGAGGCCGCCGCCGTCAGGGCCGCGACGTGGTCATCGATGTAGGCGTCGTTGCTCTCGGCCACGTTGGAAATCAGGTCGCGCAGCTTGTCGAAGGCCAGAAGCACGATGTTGACCACTTCCGGCTCCGGCACCAGCTCGCGATTGCGGACCATGTCCAGGATGTTCTCGATCTTGTGCCCGAGGTCCTTGATCTTGGTCAGGCCCAAAAACCCTGCGCCGCCCTTGATGGAGTGCGCCGCGCGAAAGACCTTGTTGACCAACTCCACATCGATGTCCGCGCCCGCCTGCTCTATGGCCAGCAAATCGTTCTCGATATCCCCGAGGTGTTCGGTAGCTTCTTCCACGTACATTTGGAGAGTTTCGTCATCCATCATCATTGCGCGAACTCCATGTAGATTTCAATTTATGAGGCCCGACTCCATATTCGCGGGCGCCGTCACCGAGCGGCGGACCCGGCAGACCCCTCTTCTTCGACCGAAAAGGCGGCGAGAGCGGCTTCAAGCGTTCGGCCGCTCCCGGATCGTCACGACCGACCGCCGCAAGGCCGGATCATGAATCCAGATTCAGGTGCTTATCCAGACGCATCGACTTGAAAAGTTTGAGTATGTTTTCCGAGGCGTTGACAATGACCAGCGCCGCGCCGTTTTTCTTCATGGAATTGTGCGTGGCGATGACCACCCCGATTCCTATGGAGTCCATCATCCCCGTTCCACTCAGATCAAGGCGCAACCGCGCCGGAGATTCGGACAGCACCTCGCCCAGTTCCCGTTTGAATTCCGGAACCATGGTGGACACGAGATCCTGCCCCGGGGTGATGGTGACGACGTTTCCTTCGCGGACGATAACAGACATATTCGACTCCTTGAAAAAATCTTGACCGGAACGACCTTCCTACACAGGGGTCCGTCCGATATCAATGTACATCAGTAGCGATATTTTGCAACAAAATCTGATCGTTGCTCCGGAATTTTCCAACATGCCGACGCCTTGGCCCGCAACCGCCATACCTGGCGAACATAACAGGCGTTTTTTTTGAAATCATCCCGAAAATCCACGCTTTAGCCTTGTCAACATTGTGAATTTCTGGAAAGTAGAAAATGCCCTTGTCCAGCGCGGCCAAAAAGGCGTAAAATCGTCAAAGCACCCCAACTTCACGTGAAACTCCCGATGATCCAGCCCCCCAACGCCCCTCTCCCGGATACTGCGAAACCAACCCGCATCCTGCTGGTTGAAGACAACGCCATCGTGGCCTTCGACATGCGGCAGCGCCTGCAGAAACTCGGATACGAAGTCCAGGGCATCATCGCCTCCGGCGAGGAGGCCATAAGGGCCGTGGCCCGGCAGACCCCGTCACTGATCCTCATGGACATCTTCCTCGACGGGCCCATCGACGGCATCGAAGCGGCGCAGGCCATCCTCAAAGACACGCAGATCCCCATCATTTTCCTGACCGGCCACGATGACGAGGAAACCCTGGGCCGGGCCAAGATCACCGAAACCTTCGGCTACATCATCAAGCCCGCCGAGTCCCGAGACCTGCACGTGGCCATCGAGATCGCCCTCTACAAGCACGCCGCCGCCCAGGCCCTGCAGAAAAGCGAGCAGCAGTACAGGCTGCTCTTCAACTCCATGCTCAACGGCTTCGCCCTGCACGAAGTCGTGCTCGGAGACTCGGGCAAACCCCGGGATCTGCTTTTCCTCGACGTCAATCCGGCCTTTGCCAGTTTCTTCGACCTGCCCGCCGAGGAGATCATCGGCAACAGCCTGCGTCGGCTGTCGGACAAGGTCGAACCCTACTGGATCGACGTCCTCTCCAAGACCGCCCTGACCCGCGAGTCCATCCGCTTCGACAGTTTCGCCGGCTTCGTGGGCAAGCATTTCTCCGTCGTCGCCTTCAGCCCCCAGCCCGGCCAGGTGGCCGCCATATTCGAAGACACCACCGGACGCAAGGACGCCGAAAAGCATCTCCAGCACCGCACCTTCCACGACGCCCTGACCAACCTGCCCAACCGCGCCCTGTGCCTGGACCGCATCAAGCAGGCCATGGAGCGCAGCCAGGTCCGCGACGACTACCTCTTTGCCGTGGTGCAGCTCGACATCGACCGCTTCAAGGACGTCAACGACAGCCTCGGCCATCTCATCGGCGACCAGCTGCTCCAGTCCATCGGCAAGATATTGCTCGAAACGGTGTCGGCCATCGACACCGTGGCCCGGCTGGGTGACGACGAGTTCGTGGTGCTGCTGGAAGAACTGCCCTCCAAGAAGGCGGGCGCGGCGGCCATCAAAAAAATCAAGGCCGCCCTGCACGGCACGCTGGACATCGAGAACCATCCCATCCACATCAGCGCCTGCCTGGGCGCCCTCTTCGGCCCCAAGCCGTACGCCTCGCCGGAAAACTATCTCCAGGGCGCCAACATCGCCCTGCGCCACGCCCAGGAGCAGGGGCTGGACCAGCTGCGCTTCTACTCCTCGGAAATGCAGGACAAGGCACTCAAGAAACTCGACACCGAAACCCGGCTGCGCAACGCCATCCGCGAAAACGAGTTCCACCTCGCCCTGCAACCCATTTTCCTGATCGCCGAGCAACCGGTCCTCAGCGGCTTCGAAGCCCTGCTGCGCTGGAAGCCCAAAGACAAGGGCTGGGTGTCCCCCGGAGAATTCATCCCCATCGCGGAACAGACCGGGCTCATCCTGCCCATAGGTCAATGGGTCCTGGAGCAGTCCTGCAAGGTGCTGCGCTCCTGGGCCAAGAAATATCCCGGCAACGAGCTGAGCGTTTCCGTCAACCTTTCGGCGCGACAGTTCTCAAGCCCGGATCTGGTCCAGAACCTGTACGACTGCCTGCGCCTCAACCGCGTCAACCCGCGCCAGATCAAGCTCGAGATCACGGAAAGCGACGTCATGACCAACCCCGAGGCCACCATCCAGAAGCTTCGGCTGATGAAGGAACTGGGCGTGGACATCCTTGTCGACGATTTCGGCACCGGCTACTCGTCCATGAGCTATTTGCAGCGTTTTCCCATCGACACGCTCAAGATCGACCGCAGTTTCGTGACCCAATTGGACAAGCACGCCAACCGCGTCATCGTGCGCACCATCGTCAACCTGGCCCACAGCCTGGGACTGAGCGTGGTGGCCGAGGGCATCGAAAGCGAATCCCAGTACCTGGCGTTGCGGGAAATGGGCTGCGAATTCGCCCAGGGCTACCATTTCTCAAGGCCCATCCTGCTCGACAAGATCGACGAGTTCATCGCCGAGCACGTCCGGAAATAAAAAACGAGCGCTCCGCCTTCCGGGGGCAACGTCCGTCCACCTCTCCCGCGCCCGGGAAAAGGCGGGCCGGCGGTTGAAAAATGGCCGATGTCCAAGCTGTTCCAAAATGCCCTGCTGCGAGGGGCAAAGAAAATCCAGACCCGAAGCGATTGCAATCGCTTCGGGTCTGGATTTTCTTGCGGTGACGAAGCGGATCGCCGTTTGAGGACGGCCTGCTAGCCCTTGGCCAGGATGCTCTTGACCGGAATGAGCCCCGTCGCCGCGGCGGAAACGATGTTTCCGGCCACGCCGGGCCCGTCGCCGGCCACGAACAGGCCCTTGATGGCCGTCTCCAGATTCTCGTCGCATTCCACCTGCGTGGCGAAGAACTTGATTTCCGGCGCGTAGAGCAGCGTCTCGTCGTTGGCCACGCCCGGCACGACCTGATTGAGCTTTTCAAGCCCCTCCACCAGATTGGTCAGGATGCGTTCCGGCAGGGCCATGGCGATGTCGCCGCAGATCACTTTCTTGAGCGTGGGCTCGATGTAGCTGTTGCGGATGCGGTTCCAGGTGGACCGCCGCCCGCGCTTCAGGTCGCCGAAGCGTTGCAGGATGGGCTTGCCGCCGCCGATGAGGGTCGCCAGGCGGCCGATGGACTCGCCGTAGGCCTGGTTGTCGGTCACGGGCTCGTTCAGCACGACCTTGGACAGGAAGGCGAAATTGGTGTTCTCGCTCTTCTTGTCCATGTAGGCGTGGCCGTTGACGCAGACGAAATCCTGGTAGTTCTCCTGGGCGATGAACCCGCCGTAGTTGGTGCAGAAGGTGCGGGTCAGGTCGTCGTACTTGGCCGTGCGGATGAAGAAGGTCGGGTCGTAGATGATGGAACACAGGTCCTGCATGATCTCGTTGTGGACCTCGACGCGCACGCCGACCTCGATGCCGCGCTGAGTAACGTCCAGTCCGTGGCGCTGCACGAGCTGTCCGACCCACTCCGCCCCCACCCGGCCCGGCGCCAGGATGACGCTGTCCGCCAGATACTCGCCCTTGGCCGTGGTCACGCCGCGCACCCGGCCGTCCTTGACCAGGATGTCGACCACCTCCTCCTTGGTGCGCACGGTCACGCCCTTGGACTTGATGTATTCGACCATGCCCGTGATGTGGCCGGGCAGGTTGTCGCTGCCGAGGTGCTTCTGCTTGATGACCAGGAGATCGATGCCGAACTTTCTGGCCTCCTTGCGGATGGAGCGGGCCTCGTCGATATTGGTCGGGTAGACCTTGCCGTCCATGCCGAAGCGGTTGAAGATGGCCTCCGTCTCGTCGATGAGCGCCGTGGCCTTGCTCAGGCTCATGAACTGGGTCAGATCGGTCTTTCCCAGCTTGGGGATGAAATTGAGCTTGCCGTCGGAGAAGAGCCCCGCGCCGCCCATGCCCGAAAGGATGTTGCAGGGCTTGCAGTGGATGCAGTCCTGCTCACCGGTCATGGGACAGTTGCGGGTGATCGAGTCGCGGCCCTTCTCGATCAGGAGCACGTCGAGGCTGGCGTGCTCGGCCAGATAAAAGGCGGCGAACAGGCCTGCGGGCCCCCCGCCGACGATGATCACGTCATGGACTTTCTTGGACATGGCTATTTCCCTTCGACTTTCTTCTTGCGCGCGGACATGGTGTGCCGCTTCTGGGCCGAAAGCTCGATCTTGCGTAGGCGGATGGTCTGCGGAGTGACCTCGACCATCTCGTCGTCGCGGATGAAGTTGAGCGCCATTTCGAGCGTCATGGGCAGCACGGGGGTGAGGATGATGGCCTCATCCTTGCCCGAGGCGCGCATGTTGGTGAGCTTCTTTTCCTTGCACGGGTTGATGTCGATGTCGTTGTCGCGGTTGTGCTCGCCGACGATCATGCCCTCGTACACCGCATCGCCTGGGCGCACGAACATGCGGCCGCGCGGCTCCAGGTTGAAGATGGCGTAGGGCACGGCCTGACCCTGACGGTCGCAGACCAGGGAGCCGGAAAAACGGGTCGGGAAATCGCCCCGGTATTCACCGTATCCGTCGAACAGGGAGTTCATGATGCCCGTGCCCTTGGTGTCGGTCAAAAATTCATCGCGGTAGCCGATGAGCGCGCGCGACGGCACGGAAAATTCCATGCGCACGCGGCCGCTGCCGTTGTTCACCAGGTTCAGCAGCTTGCCGCGCCGGATGGACAGCTTTTCCGTGACCACGCCCATGAAAGCCTCGTCGCAGTCCACATAGACATGCTCCATGGGCTCCAGGAGCTTGCCGTCCTCTTTCTTGTAGATGACCTCCGGACGGCCGACGCCTATTTCAAAGCCTTCGCGGCGCATGGTCTCGATGATGATGGCCAGCTGGAATTCGCCGCGCCCCTTGACGATCATGGAGTCCTTGTCCTCGCTCTCCTCGACCTGGATGGCCACGTTGGTCAGCGCCTCCTTCTCCAGACGCTCCTTGATCTTGCGCGACTGCACGATCTTGCCCTCGCGCCCGGCAAAGGGGGAGGTGTTGATGGTGAAGCGCATGGACACCGTGGGTTCGTCCACGTCGATGCGCTTCAGGCGCACGGGGGTTTCCTTGAGGCAGATCGTGTCGCCGATGCTGACCTTGTTCAGCCCCGCCATGACCACGATGTCGCCCATCTCGACCGTGGTCTGGTCCTTGAGCTGCAAGCCTTCGTACGCCTGGATCTTGGTCGGGCGGAAGGAGTACTGATCGCTTTCGCCGATGCACAGCAGATCGGCCTTTTCCTGAAGCAGGCCGGCCTTGATCTTGCCGATGACCAGACGGCCGAGGTAGTCGGAATACCCCAGGTCGGAGACAAGCATCTGAAACGGCGCGGCGGGATCGAAGCGCGGGCCGGGAATGCGCTCCAGAATCAGGTCGAAGAGGCAGGACAGGTCCTTGCCCGGTTCCTCGAGCACCGGAGAAGCCACCCCGTCGCGGCCGATGGCGTAGAGCACCGGAAATTCGAGCTGATCCTCGTCGGCGCCGAGGTCGATGAACAGGTCGTAGACCTCGTCCAGCACTTCCTGGGGACGGGCGTCGGAACGGTCGATCTTGTTCACGACCACCAGAATGGGCAGGCTGGCGTCGAGCGCTTTCTTGAGCACGAAGCGGGTCTGGGGCAGCGGCCCTTCCGAGGAGTCCACCAGCAGGACCGCGCCGTCGACCATGGACAGGGCGCGCTCCACTTCGCCGCCGAAATCGGCGTGACCGGGAGTGTCGACGATATTGATCTTCACGCCCTTCCAGCGCACGGAACAATTCTTGGCCGCGATGGTGATGCCGCGTTCGCGTTCCAGATCCATGGAATCCATGACGCGGTCGTCCACGGCCTGATTGTCCCGGAACACTCCGGACTGCCGGAACATGACATCCACCAATGTGGTCTTGCCGTGGTCGACGTGCGCTATGATTGCGATATTTCTGATCTTGTCATTATTTTGCATGGTGGGCATATTTTCCTCGTAGAGCATAAAAAACGGCTTCCTAGACTGAAGCCGATGTGGAGACGGTCGTACGCCACACGACGCACGACACTATTTTTCCATTACGCCTACCTTTTGTACGACGTCAAGAAGGAAAGAAACGGAAAATGCGGATCCTTTTCAGGAGGGCCGGACGGGCGGCCAGACGGACGGCACGAAAAGCCGGAGGGAACGCGAGTCTACTTGCACGATCCGCAGCGCATGTTGCGCGTGGCATCCTTGAACTGGATCTCGGCGGTGCACGGCTTCATGAGTTTCAGGACGTAGCCGAGGCCGAAGGTCGGATGATCGATGACATCGCCGACCTCAAAGACGCGCTCCATGCTGTAGGGCACAGGCTTGGCGCAGGGCGAGACCATCTTTTCCCACTGCTCGGCCTGAGCCTGGGCCTGCTTGCTGGACGCCAGGGCGGCCTTCTTGGGACGCGGCGCGGCGGTCTTTTTGACCTTGGGTTCGGCAGTGGGAGACACGTAGGCGTGGCGAGCGTTGCAAACCTTGCACTCGACCTTGGCGATCTTCTCACCGGACATGACGACCACGTGATGGTCGGTCACGGTCTTGCACTTCTTGCATAGGGACTCAACGGAACTGCCTGCTTGTATTTGATTTTCTGTCATGATCGATCCTTGGAATGTCGTTGCGGGAAAAAAAAGCCACAAGGGAATCTCCTTGTGGCATGTTCTCTATTGAAAGACCCTACCCTCTAACCGGACGGGAGGCAATGGGCGAATTTGAGGGGCGATCGGGATGAGGAGGAGATTTGCGGCGTGTGACCCGACTGACCTTGGCAACCGATCCACGCTCTGCGTTATCTCCACGCCCAGCATCTCTTCCAGGTTCGTTTTCCGAGCGCATACCGCTCCCCGTCGGCGGCCTCGCCATGTCCTACATATACCAGAATCAGCTCGCGCATGACCGATGCAACCAGAAGGCGGCCATAGGGCTCGGGCGAACGACTCAGCTTGAGTAGTCAAGCGTGCTGGTTGGCTCTTTGCGAAGTGACCTGCCGGCTTGTTTCAGACCGTGGCCTTGACCTGCCGGAGCGCTTTCGTCGTGCACATGATTTTGACTCGGTATGCCTGATCTGGCAGGGATGAGTACTCGTGCCCACTCAGGAAAGAGTGGAGACGGCCTTGTCCGACCGTGAACAGAAAGGGGATGATATGAAGAAATGTTTGATGCTGGCCATGATCGCGGGGTTGCTGGTCGTGGGCGTAGCCCACGCGCAGCCCGCCTACGTGACCGACGTTTTCGAGATAACGCTGCGTTCGGGACCGACCAACAGCAACAAGATCCTGAAGATGCTGCCGTCCGGCACGCCGGTGGAGGTGCTCAGGACCGACAAGGACTGGTCCCTTGTGCGGAGCGACGGCGTGGAAGGATGGGTGCTGGCGCGGTATCTGACCAGGACGGCTCCGGCCGCCCTGCAAGTGGAGCGGTTCGCCAAGGAAAATGAAACCCTGCGAGCCAAGATGGCCGAGATGACCGAGAAGACGTCCGCCACGACCGGAGAGAACCAGGCCTTGCTGGACCGCCTGAACCGCGCCGAAGCGGAACTGGCATCCTTGCAGCAGCGGTATGCCGAACTGGAACAGGGATCAAAAGCCTATGTGGACTTGAAAAGAGCGCATGACGAACTCCTCGCGCTCCAGGCGGAAACGGCGCAACGAGCCGAAGCCCTGGAGATGAAGAACAGGGATCTGAGCGGTGACACGCAGTTCCGCTGGTTTCTCACCGGCTCTGGCGTCGTCGGCGCCAGCCTGCTCTTTGGGCTGATTCTGGGCCGCATGCAGCGCAAGAAAACAGGCCGCATGTTCGCTTGAAAAAGGTCTGAGGGCTTGTGCGGCCTGTCTTCGTGATGCTTGCAAGCCAGGCCCCCTCCCTCAATTTCGCGGCCCTCCGCACTCAACCCTGCCCGACACGATTGCAATCATCCAGGTCGGATCGAAATACAGCCCCCACACGCAGTCACCTGCGATGCACTCACCACCGGCAGGTCAATGCATCAGCCCCCCTGCAGCTGGTACGTCAGCACCCCGAGTTCCACAGTGATGTCCATGTTCAACACCACCATGTTTTCCGGAACCCGCACCGAGCGGGACGCGAAATAAAGGGCTCCGCGCACACCGATCTGTGAAAGGCGGTCGATGACGCCTTGGACTTCCGGCGGGGGGACGGCGATGATGGCCAGATCGATGCGGCTTGCGTCCAGCTCGTGTTCGAGATTGGCAATCCCGTGAACAGGAATGCCCTCGATGGACGTGCCCACGCTGGCGCTGGCGTGGTCGAAAATCTGGACCACCTCGAGGTTTCGCTTCTTGAAGGACGCCGAATGCATGAGCACGCTGCCCAGGCCTCCGGCACCGATCAGGGCGACCTTCCATTGCCGGTCCGCCCCGATGATCCGAGCAATCTGCTCGCGCAACTCCGGCACATGGTAGCCGAGGCCCCTGACCCCGAAGGAGCCAAACTCGGCAAAATCCCGACGGACCAGACTCTGGGTCACGCCGTCAATCCTCTCGAAGTCCGCAGACGAGATGACTTTCACGCCCTTGTTCTGAAGATGATCCAGCGTGCGCAAGTAGATGGACATGCGGCGGATGATGAGATTCTTCTTGTCTGCCTTGGGACGTTTTCTCGTGTTTGCCATGATGCGCAGACCTCGTGTTCGGTTGGAAAGCTGGATAAATTTCGCCCTTACACGCACCGCGGTCAAGAAATAATTCAGTGGACCTGAAGGGGATCGCTCCCCTTTGTCGCACACCACTTGTCCGAAGTTTCCGCACTGCAACGATCATCCACCTCAAAGCAGCCATGCCCCTTGAATAACCTCATCGACAAGCCCCAGCTTCTTCACTTTTCAAATTCCGACCGCATATTCCCTGGCAGTGTCTGCTCTGGATCAACCCGGACAATATTGAACATTTAATCAGACTGGTATTGCGCCACGACATTGACCACCAACAGTGCAGGGTGATACGATCACATTCGCAACACTGTTTACATAACATTCCGTATCGCTCAGTATCTGCTCGCCCCAAAAATGACGAAAATCCGGTCTGTCCGGATATGCACGCAGAAGGAAACACGCTACCTTCTTTTGGCCAGAACAAAGACATCTCAGGATCCGTCCTCCGCACAACATCAACATCAGGATCGCCACCAATGAAACATGCCGGCTTCACCCTCCTTTTCCTGCTCCTCTGCTCCGTCGCCGCTGCCGAAGGCGTCTGGCGGGTCAAAGGGCATGCTTTTTCCAATATCCATGCATGGCAGAAGGGGACGGATGTGCGGGTCAGCGGAAGAGTCAGCGGCGGGCCGGTCAGGACACCCTTCCAGGCGGTCATTCATGTGCAGAACGACGAAGGCAAAACACATCGGGTGACCATCCGCAAAACCGCTTTTTCCGGCCAGGGCGAGACGTTCGAAGGCGGGTTCAGGGCCACGAAGCGTTCGCGGCAGTGGCGGATCATCCAGATCGAGGTCCTCGGGGCGGACCCGGCCGAAATCCAGCGACACAAGACGCAATCACGGGCCCTGCCCCAGGTGGCCGCGCCGTATCCCTCCGTGTCTGGCGGCGTGCCGGAAAGCGGCCCGCCACAATGCTTCCCCATCAAGTCGAAAACCTCTGGCGACGTGTCCAGCGTCCTCTTCTCCTCCATGCGGCCCGTCTGCGTCACGGTGCGCAACCGCGCATCCGGCAAACTGCTCCTCATGAAGAACGTCTCGCCCCATGACCTTGCGAACACGCCCCTGCCCTACGGCGAATATTCCGTGAAAATCGTGGGCGACGGATTCGCGTCGCAAAAAAACGTCAGCATCTCCGGCCCAAACCACGTGATCGATCTGAACTAGCCAGGCGAGCGGCCGTTCAGAACTTGATGCCGAATCCAGGCCCTTGACCTCGCCGCCCTCATTCCCACGAATCTATCCCGCTTCGCGAATCGGCTTCGCGGATCATGCATGCCGCCCATGTCGACTCAAATGCGAAAACCGCCTTGCATTTCTTGCAATCATCTGATATTATATGCAAGACTGTCGTATTGCAATACGACGACCACAATACTTTTATTCATACGGGGGTTGCGTAGATGACAAAATGCATTTCATGTTTCTTTGCTGCGATCATGCTGCTTTCAACAAACGCCTTTTCCGACACCTCAGGGTTCTATGCCGCGGCAAAAGCAGGCGCATCCTTCATGCAATTTTCTGATGGCAATTGGCAAAGTGAAGTGGCCGGCGATCAGACGCACCAGTACGACAAAAGCGAGGACAACGCGGTCTTCGCTTTCGGCGCGGCGTTGGGTTACGAGCTGGAGCTGCCGTTGCGCGTTGAACTTGAATACATGTACAGGACCAATTTCGAGCACGACAAAAAGCCCACCACCAACGGGCTTTTCGATGTGGACCATGACCTGACCACGCACACCGTACTGGCCAACCTTTTTTACGACTTCAGAAACACGACGGCCTTTACGCCATTCGTCATGGGCGGCATCGGCATGGCCATCCACAAGACCGACAATTCCGTCAAAGGACTGGGAATGGTCGGCGACTACGAGGGATCAACCGTCACGCGCACGGAGTTCGCCTGGAACATCGGGGCCGGACTGGGATATGACATCAGCGACAATCTGACGCTGGACATCCTGGCCCGCTACATCGACATGGGCAAGGCCAAATGGAAGAACACCGCCACGACGATCACCGACAAGGGATCCGCGACGGGGGAAATGTCGGCCACGGAAATACTGCTCGGCCTGCGGTACGCATTCTAGGAAACATACCGCGCGCGGATGCCTCCGACGTCGCGTCGATGCGGGCCCTTGTTTGACAGAGGCGCCCGCATTTTTTTTCATAAAGCGTCGCTCGCGATCCGCTCGCGCAGGCCGCGTATCTTTTCATGCAGGGGATCATCGGGGGAAAGGGTTCGCAAGGTTTCGGCCAGAAGCGCGAGCGCCCTCTCCCTCTCACCGGTCCCGGCCAGGGCCTGGGCCAGGGTCGCCCGGAACAGCGGGTTGCCGGGCTCGGTCCGCACGGCCCTGGAGGACCATTCCAGGGCCTCGTCCAGCTCGTCCAGGTTCACGAGCGCATAGGCCAGATTGTTCATGGCCTCGGTATTTTCTGGATTGCGCTTCAGGGCCTGCCGATAGCCGCTGGCGGCCTGCGCCCAATCGCCTTTGGCCGCATGCGCGTTGCCCAGGTTGATGAGCGGCTGATCCCAGGAACGGTCCTTGTCCGCGGCTGTTTCATAGGCCTTGAGGGCCAGATCCAGCTCTCCGGACGTTTCATAGGACACCCCGAGATCGTTGTGCTCGCGAGCGTCCAGGGGGTCGGAAAGCACGACGACCCGGGGCACGGCGCAACCGGCCAGAACGACCAAGAACAAAAGAAATGCGGCAGCACGCACGGCTCACTCCACGACAAGGTAAAGACGGTTCATCGGCTCCCAGCGCTCAATCAGCTCCCGCTCCGGCAGATACACGTCCGCGCGTGTTCCGGCATGCATCAAGAACCCATCGGCATCATGGCCGTACACGACCACATAATGCCCCTGGCTGAACATCCTGCCTCCCATTTCAAGCATCAGGACGACAGGACTCCCCGCGTCGATGAACTCCCTGACCAGGCCCGGTTCGCCTCGCCCGGACCGGGTGGAGAAGCCCAGCGACCGGGCGTAGTTTTCCATGTCCGGCAGCAGGGTCCGTTCAAGCTTCGGGGTGAAAACCTGGCGCGTCACCTCGTCCACGTCCGGGTTCCGTCCGCGAAAAGCCAGCAACGAGGCCAGGGCGGCCGGGCCGCAGTCGTTGCGTTGAGTCTGAGAAAAAAACGGCACGTCGAGTCGAGCCGCGTGGGCGGAAACCGTCCGGGCCGGCTGAAAAGCGGGACGCTGGAGGCATCCGGCGCAGAATACCCCCAGCATCAGGACCGAAAGGAAAAAGGGCCTATTGAATGACAATGCGCCTGTCGCTTACATGCAGGATGACCACGACCAGCAGGATGACCAGGAGAACGGCGATGACCGCCCCGACTATACCGCCGCCCACGTCACCGGACAGACCGGCCAGCTGGTGCAGCTGCTCGTCGGAAAGCGAACCGAGCTTCGCGTCCACTTCTTCGGGGGTCAGACCGTAATCCGCCAGGCGCTGGGTCACGACCTTGTTTTCCAGGGCGGCCTGGATGGACGCGATGTCCGCGCTGCGCTCGGAAACGATCTCGCCCGTCGATAGGCGGCTTTGCGCCAGGAACGCTTCGGCGTTGGAGGGAATGATCGCGATGAAAAGATAGGCCACCAGAATCGGCCAGCACACGCGCACATCGAAAAACCACTTATTTTGTCGATTCATGCCAGAAGCCTCCGGGTAGGATTTGCTCATGCGCCCCTCGGCCAATGAAACACGCATCGGCCGGGAGAAGCCTCAAAAAATTATCGTTAACGCATACAGTGAGTCAGGCGCAACAGTCAAACCGAATGCCCGCGTCGGTCGCGTTCCGATTTGGCAAACCCGCCACCCCGTGACAGTCAAGCCCAGACTGGTTTCAAGTGCGAAATACAGACGCCACGACTCTCCGTGACCAAGAAGACCACTGACCCCGCCGTGCGACTGCAATGAAGCAGACACCGTCTGACAAAGCCGGCGCAAACCTGGCGGATCGCCATGTCACAATCGCGTTGTCATACATAAAGTCCCATTGACTTTTGCACATTTTGAGATTTTAGATTTCAAGCATTGATGCGCCGATCTCTATGCAGGGTTGGACAAGCGGTTTCTCGAAGCCGAGTTCATTGCATCCCATCTCAATGAATTTCACATGTTCGCACAGCCCCAAGGAGTGTTCAATGAGTCCCGACTTGGCAAAACCTTTCATCAATGCAACCAGGCATGTTCTGTCCTCCACTGCGGACCTCGATGTCGTGGCCGGGCCGCCCTACATAAAAAAGGACAAAGTCGCCTGCGGTTGTATTTCCGCGCTGATCGGGATTACCGGAGACAAAAAGGGGACATTCTGCATCTCCTTCGACAAGACCACCGCGGTGCACATCGTCCGGCACATGCTTGGAGACTCCATCGAGGACATCGTGCAGGACGTGCAGGACGCCATGGGCGAAATCACGAACATGATCTCCGGCCATGCCCGGGTCGGACTGGTGAACATGGGCCTCAAGCTGCAAGGCTCCACGCCGTCGGTGATCATGGGCGACAACCACTCCATCTCCTATCGGGCCTCGGCCCAGGCCATCGCCATCCCCTTTTCCTGCAAGGCCGGAAAATTCACCCTGGAGTTCTGCTTTGATTGAGGCCTGACCGGAGCGGCAGCCTCAAGGCGTCCCCGCGTCGTCTCCTCGATTCTCCGGGCGCGTCGCCTTTTTCGTTTCGCGCGGCCCGATGCGCCGTCTTGCGGGCTGATCCAGCGCCATTGCGATCCGCGTCTAAAAACAGTATTGATTCTCAAAAACGCCGCGCCAAATCCGCAACCCATCGGAGCATCATGCCTGCCAAGGACCACAACGCCCTCCCCGGCCCGGGCTGGAATTTCGACAACACCTACGTCCGCCTGCCTGATTCGCTCTATGTCCGCCAAAAACCCGTGCCGGTGAAAGCCCCGGCCATCGCGCTTCTCAACCACGAACTGGCCCGCTCCCTCGGCCTGGACGCGGAGCGTCTGGACAGTCCGCAGGGGGCCGCCGTCTTCGCCGGCAACAGTCTGCCTTCCGGCGCCGATCCCATTGCCCAGGCCTACGCCGGGCACCAGTTCGGGCATTTCACCATGCTCGGCGACGGACGGGCCATTCTCCTGGGCGAGCACGTCACGCCCGGGGGCGAACGCTTCGACATCCAGCTCAAGGGTTCCGGACAGACCCCGTTTTCCCGCCGTGGCGACGGACGCGCCGCCCTGGGTCCCATGCTGCGCGAATACATCGTCAGCGAAGCCATGCACGGCCTGGGCATCCCGACCACGCGCAGCCTTGCCGTGGCGACCACCGGCGAACCGGTCTTCCGCGAAACACCCCTGGCCGGAGCCGTCCTGACCCGCGTGGCGGGCAGCCACATCCGCGTGGGCACCTTCGAATACCTCGCCGCGCGCGGTCGGACCAACGACCTGCGCGCCCTGGCCGAATACACCATGCGCCGCCACTATCCGGAGCTGTCCGAAGCCGAAAACCCCTTTCTCGAACTGTTGCGCCAGGTCATGCGCCGCCAGGCGCGGCTTGTGGCCGCATGGCTGCACGTCGGCTTCATCCACGGGGTCATGAACACCGACAACATGTCGCTGTGCGGAGAGAGCATCGACTACGGCCCCTGCGCGTTCATTGACGCCTACGACCCGGCCACCGTGTTCAGCTCCATCGACCACGAAGGCCGCTACGCCTACGGCAACCAGCCCTCCATCGTCCAATGGAACCTGACCCGTCTGGCCGAGACGCTGCTCCCGCTGCTGCACGAGGACGAGGAAAAAGCGACGGACCTGGCGCGGGGAGCCCTTGACGGGTTCCCGGCCATGTTCAGGCAGGCGTGGGTCGACGGCATGCGCGCCAAGCTCGGGCTGTTCACGCGGGAGGACAACGACGCGGTCCTGGCCCAGGATCTTCTGAAGCTCATGCAGGGCGCAGGCGCGGACTATACGCTGACCTTGCGCGGCCTGGCCGGGGACATGGCCCAGGGCTCGTTCTTCCGCGATCCGGGTTTCATGCGCTGGCGCGCCGCGTGGCAGGAGCGGATGAAAAGGCAAACGGAGACGATCGAACAATCACGCCTCCTGATGCGCGCGCGCAACCCGGCCATCATCCCGCGCAACCACCGAGTGGAGGAGGTGATCGCGGCCGCGACCCGGGAAAACGATTTCACGCCCGTGAAGCGTCTTTTGACCGCCCTGGCCGCGCCCTTCGAGGACCGCCCCGAACACGCCGCGTACAGGGAACCAGCGCCTTTCGACCCGGGCTACCAAACCTTTTGCGGCACCTGAACCCAGGGCTAGCTGAGCACCTCCCGAATCCGCTCCAGAATGGCCATGCTGTCGCAAGGCTTCTGGAACACATCCGCTTCGCGCATGTTCAAGCTGGCGATGTCGATGTAGTGGCGAAAATCGGCGGACCCCGTGTGCAGCAGGTGATGGCGGCACAAGCCCTCATCCAGGGAGACCCTGATGAACTCGGCCCCGTTCATGCCCGGCAGGCGGATATCGACGATGCAGACATCCGCCCGCTCCCGCCGCAGGTCATGCAGCGCCGATTCCGCGGAATGGGCCGATCGGATCTGAAAACGATCGAAGTCCTCCAGAAAACAGGGCAGGGCACCACGAATGTGCTCCTCGTCATTGATGGTCATCAGTCGTTGGCGCACTCGTCCTCCTTTTTTCCAGGCTTTCCGACATTCGGAAGTTCGATGGTGAAGCATGTGCCCTCGCCGGGACGCGACTCCACCCGCATCTGCCCGTCGTGACCCCGGGTGACGATGAAGTAGGATACGGACAGGCCAAGCCCGGTCCCCACTCCGGGCGGCTTGGTCGTGAAGAACGGTTCAAAGGCCCGGCGCAGCACTTCGGGCGGCATGCCCGGCCCATTGTCCCGCACCTCCACCACCGCGCGGTCGTCCACGGCCCGCATGCGCACCACGATGCGCGGCCGCGCGATTTCCGGCTTGGCCGTGGCCATGGCCTGGGCCGCATTGCGAAACAGATTCAGAAAGACCTGTTCCATCTCCGTCTCCGAGCAACTGATTGCGGGAAAATTCTCGTCGCCTTCGAAGACGAGCTCGATGCGCTTGAAATCATAGTTTCTCTGCAGATCGTAATCGTTTCCGGCCAAGTGCGCCGCCCGTTCGATGATGACGCGAAGATCGCAGACCGCCCGCCGCGATTCGCTGCGGCGGCTGAAATCGAGCATGTGCCGGATGATGTCCGCGGCCCGCCTGGCTGCGTCCTGGATGTTGCGCACGAAGTCATACAGGCCGCGCACGCGCATGTAGCGGTCGAACAGATTCATATCCAGGCCGATGCTTTCGGCCGCCTCGATGTTTTTGGGGAAGTCCGGGTTGGTCCTCTGCACCAGATTTTGACTGCTGACCATGATGATGCCCAGAGGATTGTTGATCTCATGGGCCACGCCCGCCGCGATGCCTCCGACCGAGATCATCTTCTCGCTTTGAATCATGACTTCCTGCATGCGCTTGAACTCCGTGACGTCGCGCAGGACGGCCATGACGCATTCCTCGTCGCCCACGGTCAAGAGTTGGCTGGACAGCACGCAGGGAACGCTTCTTCCGTCCTTGCAGCCCAGAAGAAAATCAATGTTCTCGATCTGCCCCTTGGCCTGCATGCGCCGCCGGACAGCGTCGCGCGTGGAAGGCGCGCCGTACAGGCCGAGTTCGTGCGCGGTTCTGCCCACGGCTTCGTGGCAGGCGAAACCCGTGAGGCGGCTGAAGGCCTCGTTGACGTCGACGATCCGCCCTTCGGCCATGCTCATGACAATGATGACGTCGGGCGAAAGCCGGAACAGGCGTGAAAACTTCTCTTCCGACTGCCGCAGACGCTCCTCGGCCTGCTTGCGCGCGCCGACATCCTCGATCACGCCGTTCAGGATAGCCCCGCCGCCGTCAGCGCCCCGCTGGATCGAAGCCGTCAGCATGCCCTCGAAATGCGCGCCGTCACGACGCACGAACTCCATCTCCCTGCTCAAGGCCCCCGGCGCGGCCATGAGCTCGCGCAAAAACGCCTCCCGTTTCGAGGGGTCGGCATAGACCGGTTCGACCCGAAGTCCGGTCGAGGCCAGAAAGTCCTCGCGGGAGGAATACCCGAACATGCGCCCGAGCGCCTCGTTGCCCTCCAGCAATTCCCCTTCCAGGGTGGAGCAGAATATCCCAACGGGAGAATGGTTGAAAATCAGACGGAATTTCTCTTCGCTCCCGGCCAGGGCGCGGATCTGGCGCTCGATGGTCTGCCCCATGTCCAGAAACGCATCCACCAACGGCCTGAACTCCGCGTAATACACGCCGGGGTCCGTCTGCGTGTATTGCCCGCGGGCATAGGCCCCGACCAGGGAATCCAGGGCCGCGAAGGGTTTTCGCAGAAAATGGTGCAAAAGACGTTTGGCCAGGCAGTACTGGGCCACGATGACCAGCAGGGCCATGCCGCCGGCGGCGAGACCGATGCCGACCAGGGCGCTGCGCCGCGCGGAATCGGCCAGACCCAGACGGATGGAGCCGATGATCAGGCCGTCATGCCTGACCGCGGCCTCGCGGACGATGAACAGAGGCTTGCCGGCGTCGTGGGCGAACCACGCCTCCCCCGTGCCGTCCCGCACCTCCAGCAAGCCCACGTTGGCATCCATGCTCGTGGCCTGAGCCACCGACGCCGCCTCTTCCTTGTCCAACGCCCACAGGGGAGGCTCCAGGGCCTGGGACAAAAAGGCGGTGATGTCGTCCGCCCGCATTTTCATCCGGTTGTCCACCTGCCACGAAAGAACAAGGAAAACGAGGGCCGAGGCGACGAGGATGACTGTCGTGCTCAGAATGCCAAGCGCGAGAGAAAGCCGCTTGGAGAGGGATTTGCCGGAAGGGACGCTGGCCATATGTGAACCGATCCTTCAAGAACCGCAACGGTTTCCCGACACATTGGAGAGTGGACTGGTATCATTGTACCGCAAGGCCGTTCATGTTTCGAGAAAAAAATTTTCACCGTGACTTTCCGGCGACGCGAATCGTGCCGGCGGATCCGTGTGCGCGCACGCGGGCGCGGCCATGGGGATATCCGGCCTTGTCATTTACGGATCAAGCGGGTAAGGAGTCATGTCTTTACCCGAAAACTACTGAAAAACAGAGAAGGTATCCGTTTTATATGGCCAAGGAAGAGTCTATCGAAGTTGAAGGTGTCGTCGAGGAAGCCATGCCCAATGCCATGTTCCTGGTTCGTCTGGAAAATGGTCATCAGGTGCTTGGTCACATCTCCGGAAAGATGCGCAAGTTCTACATCCGCATCCTGCCCGGCGACAGGGTCAAGGTGGAGCTTTCCCCCTATGATCTGACCCGCGGCAGAATCACCTACCGCTTCAAATAACCCCCTCCGACGACACGTATCGGCACGCGAATCAAGGCGCGTGCCGTTTTTTTATCGCCGCGCCGCCGGGCGAACACCCTTGTCATCGCGCGCCCCCTGCCGTACCCATGAGCCCATGCCGAAAATAGATCTTCATACCCACTCCACCGCTTCCGACGGCACTCTGAAACCGGCGGAACTGGTGGCTGCCGCCGTCGAGGCCGGGCTCCAGGCGGTCGCCCTGACCGATCACGACACGGTCCGAGGACTGCCCGAGGCCTGCGCTGCCGGGCGGAAACTGGGCATTGAGGTCATCGGGGGCTGCGAATTGAGCGTCGGGTTCGAGCGCGGCAGCATGCACCTGCTGGGCCTCTGGCTGCCCCGGCATCCCACGCGTCTGCGCCTGGCCCTTGAACGCCTGGCCGATCTGCGCACGAAACGCAACGAGAGCATCATCGCCAACCTGAACAGTTACGGGGTGGACATCACCTACGCCGAACTGGAAAAAATCACCGACGGCGGCTCCATCGGACGACCGCATTTCGCGCAACTGCTTGTGGAGAAAGGGGTGGCCGTCAATTTCCAGGACGCCTTCATGAACTGGCTGCGCCCCGGCACCAAAGGATACGCGCCCAAGGAGAAGCTCTCGCCCCGAGAGGCCATCGAGCTCTTGAAAAGCGAGCAGGCCACGGTCATCCTCGCCCATCCCTGCACCCTGAAGGTCGAAAAGGACGAGCTGGAAAACGTGCTGATCGAGCTCAAGGATTTGGGCCTCGACGGCGTGGAAGTCTTCTACTCCATGCACACCCAGGCCCAGACCAATTTCTACGCCGGGCTGTGCCGCAAACTCGACCTGCTTCAGAGCGCGGGTTCGGATTTCCACGGCGCCAACAAGCCGGGCATCGCCCTGGGCCGGGGCAAGGGCGGCCTGCGTCCTTCCTACGACCTGGTGCTGCGCATGAAAGAGTCGCGCAGCAAGCTCGGTCTTCAACTTCCGGTCTGCTCCTGAATCATGCGCGCACTCCCCGAACTCCTCGTCCCTGTCGGAAGCCCGGACAAACTGGCCACGGCCCTGCGCTACGGAGCCGACGCCGTGTACCTGGGCGGCCAGGCCCTGAGCCTGCGCGCCAAGACCGACGGTTTCTCCTTCCCCCAGCTCCGCGAGGCCGTGAACCTGGCCCACGCAAGGGGAGCACACGTCTATTTCACCCTGAACCTGCTGGCCTGGGAAGAGCATCTGGCTGGCGTGGAAGCCTACCTGGAGGAGCTTGCCGGCATCGACGTGGACGGGCTCATCATCGCCGATCCCGGCATCATGAGCATGGCCATGAAGCGCGTCCCGCACATCCCGATCCATGTCTCGACCCAGGTAAGCACCTCCAATTCCGCCACGGCCGCGTTCTGGCGCGACATGGGCGCGCGCCGGGTCAACGTGGCCCGCGAACTCGGGGCCGCCCGCATCCGGGCCATGGTGCGAAACGTCCCGGACCTGGAGTTCGAAGTCTTCGTGCACGGTGCCATGTGCATGGCCGTGTCGGGGCGATGCCTGCTCTCCTCCCACCTGACCAGACGCTCGGGCAACCTGGGCCAGTGCACCCACCCCTGCCGCTTCGACTACAAGGTCACGGCCGTGCGCCTGGAAGAGCGCCTGCGCCCCGGCGAGGACACCTGGGAGATCCAGTGCGGCGACGAGTTCAGCCAGGTCATGGCCGCCGAGGACCTTTGCCTGATCAAGTACCTGAACTGGTTCCGCAACAACGGCGTGGCCAGCCTCAAGATCGAAGGCCGCATGAAGACCCCCTCCTACCTGGCCCAGGTCACGGACGTGTACCGCACGGCCCTGGACGACCTGGCCACCGGAGCCTTCCGCCCCGGACTCTATCTGGAGGAATTGCAGCAGCTGGCCACCCGCCCCCTGACCTCGGCCTTCTTCACGCCCCGGCCCGTGACCATGCTTCCGGCCTTGTCCAGATCCCTGACCAAGAACATTGTCGGCAGACTGGTCGAGCCCGCCGGGGATGACGGCTGGGTCATGGACGTCAAGCACCGCTTCGAGACCGGCTCGCCCCTTGAAATCCTGTTCCCCGGACTGCGCCGCCCGGTTCTGGGCGCGGCCGACTACGGCGTGGAGAACGCCGAGGGCGGGCGCCTGCCCACGGTCCATGGCGGGATGCGGGTGGTGCTGCGCTGCGCCTATCCGGGCCTTGAAGCGGGCATGTTCCTGCGCGCCCACCATTCCGGCGTCTACAACAGCCAGGCCGGCTGACCCATGGCCGAGGCACCGATGCGCATCTGGGTCGACGCCGACGCCTGCCCCAGAGTCATTAAAGACATCCTCTACCGCGCGGCCGAACGGCGCAGAATCCGCCTGATCCTGGTGGCCAACTCGCGCTTTCCCGTTCCCAAATCGGAATTCATAGACTTCATGCAGGTCGGGGCGGGATTCGACAAGGCGGACCTGGCTATCGTGGAGCAGGCGCGAAGCGGGGATCTGGTCATCACCACCGACATCCCCCTGGCCGCCGGGGTCATCGAGAAGGGGGGGACAGGACTGAGCCCCAGGGGAGAGGTTTTCGACACGGACAATATTCGCGGCCGCCTGACCATGCGCGACTTTCTGGACGAGATGCGCGGCAGCGGAGTCATGACCGGCGGGCCTTCGGCCCTAAGTGCCAAGGACCGGCAGGAGTTCGCCAACCAGCTGGACCGGTTGCTGACGCGGCGGGGATTCTGACGGCGACTGCGGCGATGGACGAAATGGACGTTATGGACCGGATGGGCGAAAGCTCCCGGACAACATTTCAGTCTTCGCCCAAGAGGTAGCGCAGCTGGGTCACGGAGCGGCCCGTGCGTTTGGCCAGGGCCTGCAGTGCCTCGAATTCGGGACGGGCGTAACGCAGCCCGTCGATTTCCGCCTCCTTGGCGCTCACCTCTCCCCAGGGCGTAGGCCGGGTGGACGCGGCGCGGGGCAGCACGGCGCGGGTCGTCTCGGTCATGCGCAGGCCCAGGGTCATGGTCTGGGCAAAGGTCAGGTCGCGAATGCGGCCCAGGTCCTCGGGCCTGCACAGCACCTGCAACAGCCCGCCAGGCCGGTTTTTCTTCATCACTCCGGGCAGGAACAGCACATCCAGCGCCCCGGCATCAAGCAATACTCCAAAAACCCCGCCGATCTCCTCGCCGGTGAGATGGTCCACATTGGTCTCCAGCACCATGATCCGCTCCAGTCCAAGCCCCTCGCCCGCCATAAGCAAAAGCCGCAGACCGTTGACCGTGGGCAGTTCCATGGTTCCGAGCCCCAGCCCGGTCCGCTCAAGGCGGCCGTTCGGACCCGACGTGAAGTCATCGACCATCCTGTCCAGCAGCAAGGCTCCGGTGGGCGTGATCAGCTCCCCTTCAAACCGCGTCGGGTACACGGGCTTGCCCTGCAACAGGACCGCCGTCGCCGGGGCGGGCAGGGGCATGAGCCCGTGGGCGCAGCGCACCGTGCCGGAAAACCAGGGCAGGCGGGAGCAGGTCACGCGACGTATGCCCAGCGTCTCCAGAGCCCAGAACGCCCCAACCACATCGACCAGGGTGTCCACGGCCCCGACCTCGTGAAAATGGACATCCGCCACCGCGCAGCCGTGCACCCCGGCCTCCACTTCGGCCAGGCGCGTCAGGGCGTCTTCGGAGCGTTCCCGGACCCGCTCCGAAAACGGCAGCGCGCGCACAATCGCGGTCAGCTCGCCCAGATGGCGCATGGGCTGGCTCTGAGACGCGAGGATCTCCAGGCGCTTGCCGCGTATGCCCTTGTCCCTGGCGTCCAGGGCCGTGATTTCGACATGAACTCCGGCCTTGGCGAAGGCTGCGCGCAACGGGGCCAGATCCACTCCCAGATCGGCCATGGCCGCCAGGAACATGTCGCCGGCGATCCCGGCTGGACAATCAAGATGCAACTCGGGCATGTGTTTCCTCACAAATGGTGACGTGTCGGGAAAAGGGGTATCACATGAAAATCGCCGCAGTTCAACTGTCCGGATTTCCAGGAGATGTCAGCGGCAATCTGGACAAGATCCGCAACCAGGCCCGCGCGGGGGCCGAAGCCTCCTGCCGCCTGCTGCTTTTCCCCGAAATTTCGGACCTCGGCTACGACATGCCGTCCATCGCCCTGGCTGGCCGCGACTGGTGGCCCAGGGTCCGGGACAGACTCATGGCGCTGGCGCGGGAACATGACATCTGCCTGGTCTGCGGCGTGTGCCTGCCCGGGCCGGACGGACTGGCCAACGCGCTGGTCGCCTTCGGGCCCGGGGGCGACATTCTGGCTCAGTACCGCAAAATCCATCTCTTCACGGCCACGGATGCCGACGAAACCGAAGTCTTCAGCCCCGGCAGCGAAATCGTCTGCTTCGATTTCGAAGGAGTCCGCTTCGGCCTCTCCGTGTGCTACGACCTGCGCTTTCCCGAACTGTACCGGGTGCAGGCCCTTCACGGCTGCCAGGCCATGCTTCTGGCTTCAGCCTGGCCCAGGAGGCGCATCGACATCTGGCAGACGCTCTGCGCGGCCCGGGCGCTGGAAAACCAATGCTACCTGCTGGGAGCGAACCGGGTCGGCGACCAGGGGGCCTTCCCCTTCGGCGGCCGTTCCCTTTTCGTCACGCCCGACGGCGAAATCACTTCGGCGAACGAGGATCACGAAGGCCTGACCATTGGCGCCGTGGATCTGGCCGAACTTGCCGTCATCCGCCGGAGCATCCCGGCCCTGGCGCATCGCCGCCCCGAACTCTATGCCGGAGTTGCAGGCAATTCAGCACAGATCCTTTGACGGAATGCCGAAAAGATATTATTGCATGAACAACTTACATGCAAATCTCGCTGCACTGAAAGCAACACAGCTTCATGGCGGTCACCCCGCCTCCAAGGAGAAATATCATGATCATAAAAGAATGGATGACCAAGGACGTCATCACCGTGGACCCAGAAACCTCCATGATGAGAGCGGCCAAGCTGATGAAGGAGAAAGGCATCCGCCGCCTGCCGGTGGTCGACGACAAGGGCAAGGTCGTGGGCATGCTCAGCGACCGCGACGTGAAGGAAGCCTCGCCCTCCAAGGCCACGACCCTTGACGTGCACGAACTCTACTACCTGCTTTCCGAGATCAAGGTCAAAAACATCATGACCCCGAGCCCCATCACCATCCGCGAATCGGACACGGTGGTGAAGTGCGCGGCCATCATGCACGACAAGAAAATCTCCGGCCTGCCCGTGTTGAACGACAAGGACGAACTGGTCGGAATCATGACCCAGAACGAGGTCTACAGCGTGCTTTTGAGCATCACCGGCATCTACCACGGCGGCGTGCAGATCGGCCTCAATCTGACCGACGAACGCGGCAGCCTGAAAGAGGTGCTCGACTGCATCCGCGGACACAAGGCCCGCATCAGCTCCATCCTCACCTCCTACGACAAGGTCGAGAAGGGCCATCGCCAGGTCTTCATCCGCATCATGGACATGGACAAATCCGCGCTCAACGCGCTGCAGAAAGAGCTGTCCGAAAAATACAACCTGACCTTCTGGGTCCGGGACAACATCAACTAAACCGGTCCGCCATTACCCGGGACCCGTGGACTGATGCGCGGGTCCCGTTCATGCAGGCGGGAGCGCCCAGGCAGGAGCACCCATGGAAGAGCATTATCCCATCAAGGACACTTTCGTCGAAATCACCAACACCCTGCAGGCGGCTCTCGACACGGACTATGTCATCGGCCTGCTTTTCGCGACGGCCATCATTTCCTTCATCATCGGTCGCATGAGCAAATAAGCCCTACGCATCGTCAGACTCCAGGCCTTCCGAATTCCCGCCATCCGCGCGGGAATTCCTGTTTCTGAATCCCGCGTTGCACGCCAGACGCGGGCAAAAGGACAGTGCCGCCGAGCTCAGGCGCGTTTCATTGCCCCGGCCCTCATGCAGGATCAGGGGCGGACGCACCGTCATGCCCGGCCCGCCGTTCTTGAGGCCGCGCACGAGCACCAGCCGCGCCGTCGTGTCATGACGCTGATGCACGAACAGCATCTCCTTGGGTTGCAGCCGGGAGGCGCGCAGCAGGTCCAGCAACTCATCGACACGCTCGGCCAGATGAATGAAGACGCAGCTCTTCCGGTTGCGCAGCAGATACGCGGCGGCGCGAACAAAATCCTCAAGCCCGGCCCGGCGTTCGAAACGCGCCAGGGTCCTGGCCTCGTCCGGACAGATCCTCCCCCGGCCCGGATCACGGTACGGCGGATTACACAGCACCAGATCCATGCTTTCGGGCGCAAGTCCCCAGGGAGCGCAGGCGTCGGCCCGGAGCAGGGCGAAGCGCTCCGCGCACCCCAGACGGCGGGCGTTTTCGCGGGCGTGACGCAGCATGTCCGGATTCAGGTCCAGGCCGATGCCAAAAAAATCGGGGTGGTCAAGGGCCAATCCGAGCCCCACCACCCCGCATCCGGTTCCCAGATCAAGGACCCGGCCGCGCACCTGCTCCCGTCCGGCAAAAGCGGCCAGCAGCAGCGCGTCCATGGAAAAACGAAAACCCGACTCCGGCTGGGAGAGCCCGCGCGGAAAATGCCGCCGGGCCTGATCCTCGGCCGCAGCCGTCATCCTACTTCAGAACGGAGCGCAGCCGCTCCATGGCTTCCTGGACATTGGCCAGGCTGTTGAACGCGGAGATGCGGATGTAGCCTTCCCCGCAGGTTCCGAAGCCCGCCCCGGGAGTGCAGACCACGGCGGCCTTGCCCAGGAGCATGTCGAAAAAGTCCCACGAGCCCATCTTGCCGTCGATCCAGACATAGGGCGAATTCTCGCCGCCCACGCAGTCATAGCCAAGCAGGGTCATTTCCTTGCGGATGATGGCCGCGTTGTTCAGGTAATGGTCCACCAGCGCCCTGGTCTGCGCCTTGCCCTCGGGCGAATAGACGGCCGCAGCGGCTTTCTGCACCGGATAGGACACGCCGTTGAACTTGGTGGTGTGGCGGCGGTTCCACATGGCGTGCAGGCTGTGGGCGTTGCCCTGGTTGTCGTAGGCCATGCAGGCCTTGGGCACCACGGTGAAGGCCAGGCGCGTGCCCGTGAACCCGGCGGTCTTGGACAGGGAGCGGAACTCGATGGCCACCTCGCGCGCGCCTTCGATCTCGTAGATGGATTTGGGCAGCTCGGGATCGCGGATGAAGGCCTCGTAGGCGGCGTCGAAAAGAATGAGCGCCTTGTTCTGGCGGGCGTAATCCACCCAGACCTTGAGCTGCGCCTTGGTGATGGTCGCGCCGGTGGGGTTGTTGGGATAGCACAGGTAGATCAGGTCCACGGGCTCGCCCGGCAGTTCGGGAATGAAGCCGTTGTCCCGGGTGCCGTCGAGGTAGACCAGGCCTTCGTAACGGCCGTCCACGTTGACGCCGGTGCGCCCGGCCATGACGTTGGTGTCCACGTAGACCGGGTAGACCGGATCGGGGATGGCGATGCGGATGTCGCCGGCGAAAAGCTCCTGGATGTTGCCCGTGTCGCACTTGGCCCCGTCGCTGACAAAGATCTCGTCCGCGGCAATGTCCGCGCCGCGCGACTGGAAGTCCTCTTTGGCGATGAGTTCGCGCAGAAAGTCGTAGCCCTGCTCCGGGCCGTAGCCGCGAAAGGTGCCGGCGCCGGCCATCTCGTCCACGCCCTGATGAAAGGCCGCGACCACGGCTTCGGGCAAGGGTTCGGTCACGTCGCCGATGCCGAGGCGGATGACCTTCTTGTCCGGGTTTGCCTGCTGGAAGGCATTCACGCGGCGGGCGATGTCGGCGAAAAGATAGGAGGCCTTGAGCTTCGTATAGTTTTCATTGATGCGGATCATATGTGGTCCTCACTGCTTTTTTGTGTTGGATGGAAGCGGCAAGCCTAACGTCAAAGAGCGCGCAGTTCAAGTCAGGCCCTTTTGCGCCATAAACGTCGCCCCAGCACGTCGGCGAAAAGCCTGGCCTGGCTTATGTTCAGCGCGAGTCCCGCGCCCATGTACAGGAGCACCCAGAGGGGAATGAAGAGCAGACAGAGCGGACCGAGCCGTGTGCTGGCCCAGCATCCGAAAAGCATGGCCAGGCTCAGGGCAAAGGAGAGGACGATGTCGCGGTTGACCCTGAACCACGCTCCGCAATGCCGCCGCAGAAAAAATCCCAGCAGCACGACGTTGAACCAGGCCGATACGGACGAGGCCAGCGCCAGCCCCACATGCCCGAGCACCTGCATGCCCGCGTAGCCTGCGACCACGAAGACGCACAGGCTGCCCACGGCCACGCGCACGGGCGTCTTGGTGTCGCCCAGCGCGTAGTAGGCCGAAGCCAGGGAGCGCACGCTGGAAAAGGCGGGCAGGCCGACCACGTAGCCGAGCAGGGCCATGGCCGTGCCGTGCACTGCGGCACCTGAGAACGCCCCGCGCCCGAAGAGCAGATCGACCAGCGGCAGCGACAGTCCGGCCAGACCGGCGGCGGCGGGCAGGTTCACGAACAGGGTCAGTCCGAGGGAGGTGGCCAGGGTGTCCTTGAACTCGGCGCGTCTCTCCGGCGCGGCCAACAGGGAGAGCGACGGCAGGGTGGCCACGCCCACGGCCACGCCGAAGACGCCCAAGGGGAACTGGAAAAGCCGGTCCGCGTAATAGAGGTACGACACGGAGCCCTCGGGCAGAAAGGAGGCCATGCCCGTGCTGATGAGGATATTGATCTGGTACACGGCCGAGCCCAGGATGGTGGGCAGCATGAGGGTGCCGATGCGGCGCACGCCGGGACCGGTCGGCTCCACCGGCCCGACCCAGGAAAAACCCTTGGAACGCAGGATGGGTTGTTGCAGGAGCCACTGCCCGATTCCGGCCACGAGCACGCCCCAGGCCAGGTACACGGCCACGTTCCCGCCGATTTTGATGGCCAGAAGGCTCGCGGCGATGAGCACGATATTGAGGATGCAGGGAGCCAGGGCGGGAACGAGAAAGTGCCCCATGCTGTTCAAGATGCCCATGCACAGGGCCACGCCGGAGATGAACAGGATGTAGGGAAAACAGATCTGGACCAGGCTCGCGGTCAGATCGAAAAGCTCGGGCCGCTTGGCCGCGAAGCCGGAGGCGATGAGCAGGGTCACGGCCTTGGGAAAAAGCAGCACAAGGAGAGTGAGCAGGCCCAGGATGATCAGCAGCCAGAACTGGATGGAACGGGCCAGGGTGAAGGCGGCCCTGTCCCCCTCGCTCTGCCGGATTTTGACGAAGGTGGGCACGAAGGCCATGGTCAGGGACCCTTCGGCGAAAAGGCTCCGCAGCAGATTGGGCACGCGGAAGGCGACGAAGAAAGCGTCGGCCAGCACGGACGCGCCCAGGGCGTAGGCCATGATCAAATCGCGCACGAGCCCCAGCACCCGGCTGAGCATGGTGGCCCCGGACACGATGGAGGCGTTCTTGGCGATGGTTCGGTTGGTGGACACGAAAGATTCCCGGAATGCTGAAGAAATTGGGATGGATCCTCTATGAACCGCCTTTGTGTATCCGCCTCGCCCTGGTGCGTCCAGTTGGATTTGCATGACCCGAAACGTGAAGCCTCCGACCGAGTCCCGCCTCTACCCCGCCACGTCCACCATGCCCTGGTAATCGAGCAGGACGATCTCGCGTCCCCGGGCCTCGATCAGCCCGTCCTGGCACAGCCGCGCCAGGACGCGGGAGATGGTCTCCGGCGTGGTGCCCAGAA
>Ga0265295_1000795_pt1 | contig 60017 bp, 48 predicted proteins | sample Munlansysbiofilm_FD_192503 | JGI IMG/M metagenome (GOLD analysis project Ga0265295, IMG submission 192503) | Leachate microbial communities from a municipal landfill in Southern Ontario, Canada - Methane capture system biofilm | ecosystem: Engineered > Solid waste > Landfill > Unclassified ... | reverse complement strand
ACGGATGGAAGATGAGATACACGCACCGACCCTGGCCTAACACTATCAGGGGTGAGTTTTACATTTAGCGAAGGATTGCGCCCTTACAGGGCTAGAGGTGAAGTCGCATTCTATAACCCAGGGCTACACCCTGGGTTGTGGCCTTTCGCCCTTTCAGGGCTTAAAAAAAAACACCGCAACCCCGGTCAGGGTTTGATTGCTTTTTTGGTCAGGGATGAAAGATGAGATACACGCACCGACCCTGGCCTAACACTATCAAGGGTGAATTTTACATTTAGCGAAAGATTTCGCCCTTACAGGGGTAGAGGTGAAGTCTCATTCTATAACCCAGGGCTACACCCTGGGTTGTGGCCTTTCGCCCTTTCAGGGCCTGGCAAAAAAAACATCCGAAATTGATGGGCTCAATTTGTTGCATGAGGGTGAATTCCCAGCTATTCCTTGTTTTGCACTTCCTTATTCTTTTCCGGATAAAACACCTTTGACGAGCTGTCGATGGCACGCAGGGCAATATCCTTCACACTGGCTTCGGCCGACATGGCTTTCTGGGCGTAGTCCTTCAAGGCTGCTTCCATGTCTTTGATTTTTGACTGGAGTGTTTCGATAATTTGCGTTTTAAGTTTTAGTTCGCCGGAAACTTCTCTTTCACGCAGTTCCTTTTCAAACCTGTAATTGGTTTCGAGCTTTTCGGTAGCACTCGCCACAGCGGCTTTCACTGCCTTTTCCATTTCAGCAGGGAAGGTGGCGTTTATCTTGCGTAATTCATTCAGTTCACTCTCGGCCTGTTTGATGTTCATCTCACGCTCTGCGAAATCCTTTTCGAAGGCGGCCTTTTTGTCGGCCAGTTCCTTTTCGAGTTTTTCCTTTTTTTCTTCGTATAAATCAGTTTCTTTTTTGCGATTTATTTTCAAAGTATATACATATTCTTCTTCCTCGCGTTTTCGATTTTTCTGAAGCTGCTCAGCTTCTTCTTTTTGCTTTGACTGAGTATCTTCCTGCAACTTTTTCAAGTTCAATTTACGCTCAGCCATCTCCGTTTCAAACTGCGCTTTTTCGGATTTTATCTGCTCTTCAAGCTCTCTGCTTCGGTTGGCCATTTCCAGCTCAAACTGCTCTTTCTTTTCCTTCTGTGCCAATAACATCACCGAGAGGGAATCGGTACTGGCCGATAGCTGATACAAATCCTCCAATTGCTGCTTCTCAATCTGTATGGCCTTTTGGAGCTCTTCAAATTTTCGGAATTCGGCAATAAATCCCTCACTCAGTTTGTCGAGGGCGGCTGAAAGGTTCACCTTTAAGCCCGACACATCCTTAACAATGCCCTCCGTGCTGAGACCGGAAGCATTTTTAACAACAGTCTCCTGTTTTTGTAGTTCCTGAATTTTCTTGGGTTCATCGGTTTTCTTTTCCTGCTGTTTCAGCAGTAGTTCCTCGTAAGCTTCAAGGATTTGATTCTTGGTGTTTTTTGTGCTGATGGGTTGTTGTGCCATGTTGTTATGTTTTTTTTAAAGGCGTTTAAGGAAATAAAAGTACTCATTTTTTGATAAAATTCCCGAATTAAGGCAAATCATCCGTGTAAATACCAGGTTGTGCTATCTTATTTAAAGCCATCGGAAATACCTGCCAATGCTGATCTAAAGATGAAGACCCTGTCAGAGTTAGTTTTTTTTGGGGAACAGTAATTTAATTGAAGCCTTTGCAAAATTAGTTCTATTTTTGCGCATCTTAAATTAATGCCATAGTTATATGTCATCATTCTATTAATTAGGATCCCAGATAAATTTCTTTTTAAAGAAGAAAACTGATTGCATACAAAACAATAAACATCCTCTTTTTCATCAATTAAAGATGCGTACATCGCACACCAGCTAACCGCATGCCCAAATTAAAGTATCTCCAACACATTGATTCGTTAAGGGCACTCGCTGTATTGCTAGTTTTGGCTTTTCATCTCGACATCAGTTTATTTAAAGGTGGTTTTATCGGTGTAGATGTGTTTTTTGTCATAAGCGGTTTTTTAATTACCCGCAACATTACCCATGAATACAGAACGACCCAGGGCTTTAACTTCACCCGTTTCTACTACCGAAGGGTTAAACGATTGTTGCCTTCTTATTTTTTAACGTCTATTTTTGTTTTCATTCTTGGATTTCTGATTTTATCCCCATCAGATTTTATAGGGCTTATCGATTCGATTTTTGCAAGCTCAATTGCCCTATCCAATTTTTATTTCCTTGGCGAATCGGGCTATTTTGACACGGCGGCCAAATTAAAACCCATGTTACATGCCTGGTCGCTTTCGGTTGAAGAACAATACTATTTTATCTGGCCGCTTGCGCTTTTCCTGATTTTAAAAGGTTTTCGGAAGTTTAAAATTCATATTATTATATTAGCCCTGTCAATAGTTGCATTTGCTGCAACTTTTTATGTAAATGCTTATGGCGTTTCCGAAAATATACTGCTATTTCTTTCGAGCCATAAGGAGTCAACTACTGATGTGCAGTCGCTGCTGTTCTTTATGCTTCCTTTCAGAATTTACGAATTTCTGATTGGAGCCCTGGTGGTTTTTATCCCTGAGATTCGTCTTAAAAGCGAAAAGACTAAAGGCCTGATCACGATTATTGGTTTCTTACTTATTGTGTTGCCCGGTATTATGTTTGACGATAAACTTAAGTTTCTAAGTATTTTAAACATTATCCCATGCCTTGGAATTTCGCTGCTTATTATTGCGCCCCAATCCAAATACTTTAAGTGGTTTTTTTACAATAATATGCTGCGCCATATCGGCAATGCCAGTTATACCATTTATCTGTTTCACTGGCCGATAATTGTTTACTATAAGCATCTTTTCGACAAGCCTTTAAACTTTCTCAGTGGCCTGATTTTGTTCCTCCTCTCCATTGGAATTTCTTTGTTGGTGTACAAATATTACGAAACCCCATTCAGGCTGAGGAAATTTAAAAATATCACACTTGAATATGCTAAGATGGGTTTTATCTTTTTCTTGTTTATTGGGGGCTCCTACCTTATTAAAAAAGATGTTGCAGCCAATGAAGGCTGGTTATGGAGGCTTGATGATAAGAACTTAGAATTGATTGAGGAAATTGGTGTTCCCCTTAAATACCATTATACCAACTGGGGTGGTGCATATTATCAATTTAATACGGAGATTGAAAACAAACAAAATTCAAAAAAAAATGTCGATATGGTATGGCTTGGTGATAGCCATTCAGGGCATTTTGCCTTCGGACTAGATTCAATAATGGTAAGAAAGCATGGCATGAAAGTACATATTTCTTACGTAAGTTGTTTTGTGTTGCCTGATGTGGTTTCAACCAATGATAAATGCACCATTGATGCTGATTCGGTATTAAGCGCCACAATACAACAATTGAATGAAAATCCGGATGCTCCTCTTGTGCTAAGCTATTACTGGAGATTTCGCCTTTTATCAACTTGTAAGATTTTAGACGAAAAAACGGGGAAAATGATTGAACCTTCTAAGCTAAGCATAAAGGAAGCCCACCAATTGCTATGCGAAAAAATAGAAAAGTTCAGGGATATTTTAGGAAAAGACCGGAAAATTATTATCATAGGCGAATCCCCTGTAAGGGACGAAAGTCTAAACTACATCGAAAAATTACTAAAACCTTCTTACCTGTCCTTTATTTCACCGGTGTCAAACTTATTTGAAGAGGAGCAAACCGCCATTGCCATAAATAATTTCATGAAAAACTATTTTAAGGATTTGGATAATTTCTATTTTTTTAATCCGTCAGAACCGTTTTGTGAAGATGGCAAATGCATCAGTCAGGTAGGAAATAAAATATACTTCAGCGACGCCAATCACTTCTCAAAAGTAGGCTCATTGCGTGTAATGGAGTATTTAGAAGATGACTTCCTGCAAATTATAGCAGCCGATTCAAGGGAATGAGCCCAAACTTAATCCTCATCTTCTTCGGGTAAACACTTACGCATTTTGCCGTTCATTCAAAAGTCAGAATTCCTATCAGGAGCCCGTCCATTTCTACCCTACCGCAATAAACACGTAACCATCCGGCCCCACACTTTTGTCCAGTGTCCTTATTATCCGGTTAGCATCATCATAGGGGCCCTGGATAAAAAAAGGCCTGCCATCACGTCCCATTTCAATATCATCAATGCCATCATCAATTAGATCTGGATCAAGCACATATTCGGCGAGGTAAAAATCCTCAGGCGTTTTAAAGCCCAGCTCATCGGCATAATCAACGGCTGCATAAATAAGGTTGTGAAAATAAACCGGGGATACCTCTTGTATAACCTCTCTTGCATCAATGCGTTCAATCATTTCTTCAATTTGTGTAGCCGTGAAATTGCAATTTACTATGGAACTTTTTACGCCCAGACAAAGTCGGTCTACCAATATATTGGCAAAAGTAAATTTACCACCAGGCTGAGCCCTGACAATCAGACACATGGTTAAACTATTTGTTTCATAACCATCTGCAATCAGACATTTATGGATAGGCAGCAGGCGGCCTTTTTCCTTAAGATACTTTTTGGGTGAGAAGGGCTGATTTTTCATATTAATTATTCGTTTATGCTTGTAATTATTTTGCGAAGGTAAAAATAAGTACTCTTCATCATATTATTGCACTGTTGTCCGATAAAAACCAAAAGATTCTTCTCTTTCCCGTTGAAAAAACGGGACAGGCTGCTCAAAATGACAGTTTGTTACATCCAAAGAAGGGTAACCAGAAACATGCAATTATTATAAATATTATTGAGGGGTCGTTTCTGTTTCCATTCAGTGAGCTGGTTTAGAAATCTTACTGTCCAATTCCAAATACTTTTCTTTCATAAGGCTCAAAGCAAAAGCCGCGGCTGAAGCTGAAAAAACAGAAAAATCAAACACGCCTTTTATTCCGGTCGAAAACGTCATGGACAACGCAAAGATGAGCAACAGAAACCCACTTAATCGTGCGAACATTTCCGTTTTAAATCCGATGATCAAGAAAAGTGCGAAAATTATTTCAGCAGCGGTGGCTATAATTCCTGCTACTGGGATTAACGATCCGGGTATCCACGGATTTATAAGTTGAGTGTAGTTCAGAAAATTATCCCAGTTTCCCCACACAGAAACCTCTTTGCTCCAAAGCCCAAATCTGTCGGCTACTGCAGATAAAAACGCGAATGATATTGCCAGTCGCAAAAAGAGTTTGATTATTTTGTGGTTCATGTTTTTCTAAGTTCTTGCCTAGGTTCAAGAGAATATAACAAGTAACTCAACAAATCCGCTTGAGAGGTCTCCTGTTTTTACGCAACCCTTTTTTATTTCTTCACCCATTTGTCACGCAATGCCGGTCAGGGTTTATTTCAGACAATTCGGCAACATTTCTAAAAACCCTATGCATCTGTCATAATTCAATTCATAAAAGTTGACGCCAAGATTAATTGTCTCATAATATTTGGCTTGATTCTTTTTATAGAATTCCTCCGATGGTATTTTCCAAAAATCACGACCCAATTTCTCTGCAACAAATCATTTTTCAATTAATCTGGCTGCTCTTGCGTTTCCATCTCTAAATGGGTGAATGTGCGCAAATCGTAAATGAATCAATGATGCGAAATAAAAGACTTCAATTTCATTAAGGTCAGATGAAATTAACTGATTTATATCCTGGAAAAACACTTTCATCTCTTTCTCTACAAACTCCGGCTCAATTGCCATATATGTTAACCCTGATTTTCCAAAAACTCCAACCTGTTCAATTCGGTATTTACCCCTTTTGCTTCTAATTAATAAGGAATCTGAAAATATTTTATGACAATTAAATACGTTTTTCTCATTCAGCTTGTTGTTTTGTGCAAATCCATAAGCTGCAATCAAATCCTCAATTTCTTCGATTTCTTTTCCTGCCTTGAATTTATCCTTATTCATTTCATAATTCATGTAAGAATTCAAATCAATACTATTTCCTTCAATATTTGATGAATAAACGGCAGAAGCCTTTGTCAAATATCCAAACCCTCCACGATTCTCAGAAAAATCAAAGTTCTTAATCAACTTAGAAATTTCATTTCCAATAGATTTCTTATATGTGTCTAAATATTTTCTTTCCGTTATTTTCATTTAATCCTCTTATTTAAAAACGAATATACTCATTTTTAGCGTTTAATCCTTTGTGTATTACGTTTCTGAACATGAAGTACAACGAGCAATTATCCAAAACCCTTCGCATAGTTCCCCCCTTGCTTTCAATCCTTTTCTTCCCGTACGTAAAGGATTCGCCGAGCCGAAAAGGCAGTGCTAATTTACTACCTTTTTGAATATGTCGCTTCGGTTTCCGCCTGCTGAATGTTAAGCCCTTTTACATCCAGCAACAGCGGGAGTTGGAGAGGCGCAGCCCGTTCCCGAACATTCGGGAGCGGGGCCGTTTACCCTACTATGGGCCGTAGTTATTGTCCAAGACTGATTTTGAAATGGGGCAATTCAACACTTAATATCACTTTCGCCTGCAAGGCATTAAAGACCCTCATAAGAGTTTCAATTGTAACATTACTGGCATTATTCTCAATTCTTGAAATTTGTGCTTTTTGCACACCAATTAGTTTCCCAAGTTCCTCCTGGGTTAGTTTTCGCTCCTGCCTTGTTTGTTTTATTGCTTGTCCAATCAAGTCCATTTGTAATTCATATTCAAATCTGTCTCGGTTTGGAGTGCCAATTTTACCGATAAGTTTGTCTTGAACTTCATCTAATGTATGTGTTTTCATCTCTTTGTCTTTTTAGTGATTTTTTTATCTTCAAAATATCGTGAACGAACTTGCTTTGCCTTTTGGATTTCGCTATCAGGAGTTTTACTGGTTTTCTTAACGATTCCATGCGTTGAAATTACAAGCGTCTTCCCGGAATCTGCCTTGTCCCAAAAAGCGAACAATCTGTAATGCAATCCTTGATAAAGAGTTCTAAACTCCCAGATTTCGTCTTTAAGTTTTTTGAAAAGCTGAGAAATAACATGAGTTAACATTAACTATATTTACTTTATTTTCAATAATATACGCTACTTGCCCTAATGTAAACATAAGTGTAATATCTCTTACATATCTATATTCACTTGTTTCGGGGTAGGTGTCAAGAAATTCTTTTGCACATTTAACATCGAATCTAAAGTCTGGGTTTTTAAATACAATCCAATCTAATATATTTCCGAATTTTTCGATGAATACCGAGTCCCAGGGCGCCAAAGGATTGTCTCTGAGCCAATATATATTTTCTAAAACCTGAGTTTCAGTAAGTATTATTTTGTCATTACTATTTTGTCCATTTAAGTCACTACTAATCAATGTTAAGAAGGCAAAAACAATAAGGGGATACTTTAAGAAGTCTATCGTGCTATTCATTGGCTGTAGTATTTATGCGAAATTCTTGTGTTTTAAAATTAAACATACCGTGTCCGGCCATGTGCTGTCAGGCATTTTTGTCTATCAGTACGTCCAACAGAATCCACGTTAAAAGTACAAAGTTTTATTATACAACATGCACCAGGTGACGAATAGTTTTTGTTGGTTGGCCAACTTCATATTTCAGGACAGTTTCATGCCAACGAAACATGTTTTCTACCGGGTAATCTTTCCCTTTTTTCCCTATCTATCCCCTTTCTCTTCCACTTGAATCCCATCTTTTTATTTACAAAAATATTTCTACCTTTGCAGCCGCGGGAGAAAAGCGGTTTTCAATAGCCAGCATCCTGATAATGAATGCATCATAAAAAGTAATAAATGTTAACCATATGAATATTGAACTTCACCAAAAAGAAGAACAGTTGGCAAGCCTGAAACTGGATATTGCTCCCGAAGATTATCAGGACAAAGTAACCCAAAAGCTTAAGGAATATCAGCGCAAAGCTTCCATGCCTGGTTTCAGGCCCGGGAAAGTGCCCTTTTCGCTTACCCGTAAAATGTATGGTCCAGCGGTAAAAGCTGAAATCATCAATCAGTTGATTGATGAATCCGTGAACAATTACATCCGCGAAAATAATCTCAATATTATGGGTCAGCCTATACCTGGAGCTGATAAAACGGAAGCACAGGACTGGCAGCAGGATGAACCCATGACCTTTACCTTCGATCTTGGTCTGGCACCGGAGTTTGAAGTAAATCCGGAAAATCTTAAAGACATCAATTATTACAAGCTCGAAATTACCGATGAGGTAGCAGAAAAGTATCTGGAAGATGCCCGCACCCGCGAAGCCAACTGGAAAGAAACCGAGCGCTCCGTTGAAGGCGACATGATTAAAGGCACCGTGATCGATCCTGAACCACAAATGGAAGTTGAAATTGAAACTGCCAAGTTTGCTGAAGATCAGGACTTAATAAAACCCTTTATCGGGGTGACCAAGGGTGATGAGATAAGCATTGAGGCATCAGAAAAACTGACCCCTGAAAAAATAGCAGAGATGCTTTTGATAAAGGACGAAGAAGCTCAGGCATACACCAATGGATTTAGGATGGTAGTTGACAGTGTACTGCATAAAGATCCGGCCAATCTGGATGAAGATTTTTTTGACAAACTTTATCCCGGAGAAAAGATTACAACCCAAGAGGAGATACTTAAACGCATCAAACAGGATGCCAGTCAAAGTCTGCAGCATGAAAGCGATCAGCAGTTTTTTAACGACACCATTGGCGGACTGATTGAGCAAACCAATATTACCCTGCCCGATTCATTCTTAAAACGTTGGCTGGTCGAGGTAAACCAGGAAAAAATGAGTCCTGAATTCGTGGAAGAAAACTATGCAGACTACGCCCGTTCCATGCGCTGGCAACTGATTGAAAGCCGCCTCATCCGCGACAACAACATTGACGTTGATCCCGAAGAGGTGAAGGATGTTTTCCGCAATTATTTCAGAAGGCCAGGCAGTACCGATCCCGATGAAGAAACCCTTCAGCGCATTGACAGCGTGGTGGAATCATTTATGAAAAATGAAGACGAGGTACGCCGCATAAGTGACCAGATATACAATAAGAAATTGGTAAGCCTGTTTAAAGAAAAGGTGAAAACAACTGAAAAACCGATAACTCAGGAAGCGTTTGTCCAATTGAGGGAAGAGAAAAAGTAAACCACTTTCAGCATACCCCATAGCCCTGCAGATTGGATTGCAGGGCTATCACTTTTTATAGACCTTTTGTCAGGATTTAAAATTTGGCACAATTCTTTCCTAAGGTTACTATGCGTTTAATCGCAACAAAATAGTCAGATATTCAATCAAAACCTGTAACTTTGGCAGGCAAAACTTTTCCAGATCATGCAAAACGAATTTAAAAAATATGCCACCCGTCATCACGGGATCAACAGCCTGACATACGATAAGTATGTAAGCAGTATAAACGGTTACATTTCACCCACCATTATCGAAGAGCGGCAGTTGAACATTGCCACAATGGATGTATTCTCGCGATTGATGATGGACAGAATTATATTTCTGGGTGTCCCCATCGATGATTATGTAGCCAACATCATACAGGCTCAACTGTTGTTTCTTGAGTCGGTGGATGCCAAGAAAGACATTCAGATTTACCTGAATACCCCTGGAGGTTCGGTATATGCAGGCCTCGGTATTTATGATACCATGCAATATATTGCCCCCGACGTAGCTACCATCTGTACAGGCATGGCTGCCTCAATGGGTGCCGTATTGTTGTGTGCCGGGTCATCAGGTAAACGCACGGCCCTTAAGCATTCACGCGTCCTTATCCATCAGCCAATGGGTGGAGCACAGGGTCAGGCCTCCGATATTGAAATTACTGCCAGGGAAATCCTCAAACTCAAGAAGGAGCTTTACGAAATTATTGCCCTGCACAGCAATCAGACCTACAAAAAAATTGAAAAAGACTCTGACCGCGATTACTGGATGACCGCCGAAGAAGCCAAAGCCTATGGCATGATTGATGAAGTGCTCATCCGTGAAAAGAAATAGTAAGCATGGCTAAAAAAGAAGAAAGATGTTCGTTTTGTGGCAGGCCACGCAGTGACACCAGCATGCTGATTGCAGGACTGGATGCGCATATCTGTGATTATTGTATTCAACAGGCACAGGAAATCCTGCGTGAGGAACTGAAGAGCACCTCGAAAAAAGATTTCTCCAAAATAAAGCTACAGAAACCTGTTGAAATAAAGCAATATCTGGATCAGTATGTTATTGGTCAGGACGATGCCAAAAAGGTACTTGCCGTTGCTGTATATAACCATTACAAACGCATAGGCCAGACCATTGGTAAGGACGATATTGAAATAGAGAAGTCGAACATTATACTGGTTGGTGAAACCGGCACAGGGAAAACCCTGCTGGCCCGCACTATAGCCAAAATGCTTCACATACCTTTTTGTATTGCCGATGCCACGGTACTGACCGAAGCCGGATACGTGGGTGAAGATGTTGAAAGCATCTTATCCCGATTGTTACAGGCCGCTGATTACGATGTGGCTGCTGCCGAAAGGGGAATTGTTTTTATTGATGAGATTGATAAAATAGCCCGGAAAAGCGACAATCCCAGCATTACCCGCGATGTTTCAGGCGAAGGAGTGCAACAGGCCATGCTGAAATTACTTGAAGGTACAGTGGTTAATGTTCCCCCTCAGGGTGGACGCAAACATCCTGAACAGCGCATGGTGCAAATCAACACCCACAACATATTGTTTGTTGCAGGTGGTGCATTTGATGGTATCGAAAAAAAGATAGCCAGCCGCATGCGAACCAATATGATAGGCTATTCTTCGGCACAGCAACAGAGTATTGACCGTGAAAATCTGCTTCAATACATTGCCCCTCAGGATCTCAAGAGCTTTGGACTGATTCCCGAGCTGGTGGGCAGACTTCCGGTAGTAACCTACCTTAGTCCCCTCAGCCGCGAGGTACTGCGCCTGATTCTTACCGAGCCTAAGAATTCCCTGGTTAAACAGTTTGTTAAACTGTTCGAACTGGACAACATTAAGCTTACTTTCCATGAGCAGGTGCTTGATTTTATTGTGGACAAAGCCATTGAATTTAAGTTGGGCGCCCGTGGACTCAGGTCAATCATGGAAGCTATACTTATAGATGCTATGTTTGAATTGCCTTCGGATCAAAAAAGCCGGGAATTAAAAGTAACACGTTCGTACGCCGAAGAAAAGCTGGGTAAAGCCAATCTTTCGAGGTTAAAAGTAGCCTGAACATTCTAATCATACGTATGAAGTAATATTTTTAGGCTGATTTCAAGCTTAGGCATTGAATTTGATTGATAGGGTTTAATCCAATTCAACAATTTTAGGGTTAATGAAACGCCTTTTCATCCTTTTAATTCCTTTTATCTTTCTGCCTGCTGTCATATTTGCACAGGAGCGCGAGGTTATTGTGCTTAAAGCCACCGTAATTAATGGTGACACTCTGCCTCAGGTCTATCTTCCAGAGGTTCACATCCTGAGTTTTTCCATATTCCGCACTCAGGCTGAACAAAGGCGTTTTGACAGACTGGTACGGAATGTTAAGAAAGTGTATCCTTACGCCCGCCTGGCAGGCCTGAAATTAAGGGAATACGATGCCCTGATGGCCGGCCTTCCTGAAAAAGAACAGAAAAAGCTATATAAAAAGGCGGAGCAGGAATTAAAGGATGAGTTTGGTAATGAGCTGAAGGCCCTTACTTTTACCCAGGGCAAAATCCTTCTGAAGCTGGTTGACCGTGAAACCGGTAACCCTACCTTCCAGATTGTCCGCGACCTGAGGGGCAGTTTCGTGGCTTTTTTCTGGCAAAATCTTAGCCGTCTTTTTGGTTATAACCTCAAAGAAAAATACGAGCCCCTTGGGAAGGATCGCGACATAGAAACCATAGTGCAAATGATTGAGCGCGGCATACTTTAATTGGGTTTAGCTCATTATACTTCCTGTACTTACCATTCTACCTCCTTGTATTCACTGCGGCGGGAACCATCATTTTTGTACATTTGCATCATTAAACCAAAACTATCTGCATGAAAGCATATGTATTTCCCGGTCAGGGAGCACAGTTTACCGGTATGGGCAAGGAGCTGTATGACTCCAACGAGGAAGCCAAAAGATTATTTGAACAAGCCAACGAAATTCTTGGATTCCGAATTACAGACCTGATGTTCGCAGGCACCGATGAGGACCTGAGGCAAACGCGGGTAACACAGCCGGCTATTTTCCTGCATTCGGTCATTCTGGCCCGTACATTGGGCGATGACTTTAAACCCGATATGGTAGCCGGGCATTCACTGGGTGAATTTTCAGCGCTGGTAGCTGCTGGCGCCCTTTCTTTTGAGGATGGACTAAAATTGGTTTATGCCCGCGCCATGGCCATGCAAAAAGCCTGTGAAGCTGAACCTTCAACCATGGCTGCCATTATAGGCATGGATGATGCCAAAGCCGAAGAAGTACTCGCCGGCATTGACGAAGTGGTGGTGCCGGCCAACTACAACAGTCCCGGACAGTTAGTGATTAGTGGATCGATAAAAGGCATTGAGATGGCCTGTGAACAGCTAAAGGCTGCCGGGGCCAAACGTGCTTTACCGCTTAAGGTAGGCGGCGCTTTCCATTCTCCGCTTATGGAGCCGGCCCGGGTTGAACTGGCGGCTGCCATAAACTCCACTGAAGTAAGTTCACCCGTTTGTCCGGTTTATCAGAATGTATCAGCACAGCCGGTAACTGACCCCCTCAAAATAAAGCAAAACCTTGAAGCTCAGCTCACTTCTCCGGTTCGCTGGACACAAAGTGTTCAACAAATGGTGAAAGATGGTGCCACCTTGTTTATTGAGGTTGGACCAGGAACCGTACTTCAGGGATTGGTGAAGAAGATTGCGCCTGAAGTAGAAGGCAAAAGTGCCTGAATGATGAGGGAAATTTCCTGAAATGCTTACAACAACCAGTGAAACCAGCTGTTTTGGTTGCAATAAGGCACCTTAAGGCCCTGGCAGGTGCGGATGGTATGGCCGGTACCACCCTGTAACGGGGTTTGCAAATCGTCATAAAAGAGCGCAACAGAGGCAGGTTTTATGCCCGAGCGGGTGCCACTTACTTTTACCGTGTCGCGAATAATATAGGCTGCCTTGATGGTAAGCGCATTGCGCCCTTCCTGCAGGTATTTGTCCACCAGGCCCGACATACTTTTATTTTGCCGGGTATGGTAAATTACTTCAGCTTCCTGCGCCAGATCTATTTCATCCATGGAATAATTTTCTCCAGCCACCATAGCCGAATTTCGGTGAGAAGCATAAGGTTTGATTACCTCAAGGCGGGAGGCATTCAGGCTTGCCACGCCCGCTGAGAAGAATTCATCAGCGCCGGTGGCATTGCCACTTCTGAATTTAATGTGAACGGAATTTTCGACCAGCAAACGCCCCAACTGCGTGAGTTTAGCGGCATCTTCCTTCAATACCTTTCGCTTTCCTTCGAGCAAAACTATACTCCCTGGCTGGTCAAAAGTCTCCAGAAAAGCATTCAGGGAAGCAAAGCGAACATCCGGTTCCATTATCTTTGTTGATATTGTTCTTCGTAATATTTCTGATAATCTCCCGAAGTTACATTATTCAACCATTTCTCATTGTCAAGATACCATTCTACGGTGGTTTCAAAGCCTTCGGTAAATTTTATTCCGGGTTCCCACCCCAACTCATCCTTAATTTTAGAAGCGTCAATGGCATACCGCAAATCATGTCCGGCGCGGTCTTTAACGTAGGTAATCAATTTGGCGGACTCCCCCTCTACCCTGGCCAGTTTGCGGTCCATAATCTCGCACAACTTATGGATTAACTGAATGTTTTGCCACTCGTTATTTCCACCAATGTTATAGGTTTCTCCCGATTTACCCTTATGAAAAATCAGGTCTATGGCTTTGGCATGATCTTCCACATAGAGCCAATCGCGCACATTCTCGCCTTTGCCATAAACGGGCAGCGGCTTTTTGTGCCGTATATTGTGGATAAACAGGGGGATCAACTTCTCAGGAAACTGAAAGGGCCCGTAATTATTGGAGCAATTCGAAATTACTATGGGCAATCCGAAGGTATGATGGTAAGCCCTCACCAGGTGGTCACTGCTTGCCTTGCTTGCCGAGTATGGGCTGCGGGGATCATAAGGGGTGGTTTCAACAAATTTACCTTCCAATCCCAGTGAGCCATATACCTCATCGGTAGAGATGTGATAAAAAAGCTTCCCTTCCATATCCTCTTTCCAGCTTTCCCGGGCAGCATTCAGCAGATTGACCGTTCCTACTATGTTTGTCATGATAAATTCCATAGGATTGGAAATAGATCTATCTACATGCGATTCGGCAGCGAGATGAATGACGCCGTCAAAGTGATATTTTTCAAACAACGAAAGCATCAATGAAGCATCGGTGATATCGGCTTTCTCAAAAATATAATTTGATTGGGATTCTATGTCGGTAAGATTGGTCAGGTTTCCGGCATAGGTCAGCATATCCACGTTTACTAGCCGGTAATCGGGATACTTTTTAACCATAAGCCTCACTACATGTGAACCTATAAACCCGGCACCACCGGTGATTAGCAAAGTTTTCATTTTTTATAATTTTAATTTTAGTACTTTATTATTAAGGTCTGTCGGGCAGTTTTTGTTGCATAAGGGCTTGATCCCATTTCCAGGCAGAACGCATCATTTCGTCCAGCCCAAGGGTAGCCTTCCAGCCGAGTTCTTCGTTGGCAAACGTGGTATCGGCCCACACCTTTTCGATATCACCGGGTCTGCGGTGGGTTATTTTATAATTTAGCGAGAGGCCACTTACGCGCTCAAACGCACGGATGACATCAAGCACGCTGTAACCGGTACCTGTACCCAGGTTAAACACTTCGAAAAGCGCTTTCTGTGCATGTTCCTGTAAGCGTTTAACGGCCACCACATGCGCTTTTGCAAGATCAACCACATGAATATAATCCCTTATCGGTGTACCATCCGGAGTGGGGTAATCGTTTCCAAAAACCATAAGTTGTGGCCGGATACCAATGGCGGTCTGGGTAATGTAAGGCACCAGATTGTTTGGTACGCCCAGGGGCAATTCGCCAATGAGGGCAGATTCATGGGCCCCCACCGGATTAAAGTAGCGCAGAGCGATGACTTCCAGGCCATAGGCAGCGCAGGCAAACTGCAACATTTGCTCCGACATCTGCTTGGTGTTGCCATAAGGCGACCAGGCTTCCTTTATCGGGCTGCTCTCCTTTACCGGAAGCTCGTCAGGCTGACCGTAAACGGTGCAGGAAGATGAAAATACGAATCTGGAAATACCATTGTCTTTCATGCCCTGCAACAGATTAATGAGCGAAACCAGGTTGTTGCGGTAATACATCAGCGGCTCAGCCATGGATTCACCTACAGCCTTGAATGCTGCAAAATGTATAATGGCTTCAATGTCAGGCTGTTTTTCAAAAAAAGCCTTGGTTTTCTCCGCATCCGTCAGGCTAAACTGATGAAATTCAGGTTTTATCCCGGTAATTTTCGCTATGGCTTCAATTACTTCTGCCCGGGAATTTGAAAGGTCATCCACAATAACTACCTCATAGCCCTGCAGCTGAAGTTCAACCACAGTATGAGACCCAATATAACCGGTACCTCCGGTAACTAAAATTTTCATACGCTAATCTTAACCGTCAATCCGGCTGACTGCACCTTTTGACAATTTATACTTTTGCTTGCTTTCAGGACATTCGGCAATGCCTTGTTCATTAAAATTAAGCCGATGTCCGAAAGTGCTCATCCAACCAATTTGCCGGGCAGGGTTGCCGACTACCAGGGCATAAGCCGGAACTTCACGGGTAACCACAGCACCGGCACCAATAAATGCGTATTCGCCTATGTCGTGCCCGCAAACGATGGTAGCATTGGCACCAATGGAAGCCCCTTTTCGAACGGTCGTTTTTATATACTGCCCACGGCGGTTCACTGCACTCCGGGGGTTAATTACATTGGTAAAAACCATAGAGGGGCCCAAAAACACATCATCCTCACAGATAACACCGGTATATATAGATACGTTATTTTGTACCTTTACATTGTTCCCGAGAATTACCCCTTCCGAGATAACCACATTCTGACCAATATTACAGTTTTCACCCAGACTGGCGTTTTCCATCAGGTGGGAGAAATGCCAGATTTTCGTGCCTTCACCTATCTTACAGCCTTCATCAATCACCGCGGTTTCATGAGCAAAGTATCCTTTATCCATCATAATTTTCCAGTTTAATGTGAATAATCAAATATACACTTTTTTTTGAGCATCTGTATCATACGTAAACACCCAACTATGAGGTTTGATTTTTCAGTATGCCTGATTTTAACGTCAAAGAATCAGGCATTCACAAACTCAAGTACTGATTTGGTGATGTAAGCCAGCTGTTCCTCTTCCAGTTCGGTATGCATGGGTAATGAAATCACCGTATTACACAGGTGTTCCGTTACCGGGAAATCGCCTTCATTGTAACGTGGATCGCGGTAAGCCTTCTGCAGATGAAGGGGAACCGGGTAATATATCATGGCCGGAATTTCTTTTTCGGAAAGAAAAGTCTGCAGGGCATTTCGATCAATATCTTTGGTTACCAGGGTATATTGATGGAATACATGCGTTGAATGTGGGGAGCGCACCGGGGTTTTAAGTTTCGGATGATTTCCAAAAGCCTTATCATAATAATCGGCAGCCTTTTGACGCGCGGTTGAATACTGATTGAGCCGTTTAAGTTTCACCCCCAGAATGGCGGCCTGAATGCTGTCGAGGCGGCTGTTTACCCCAACCACATCATGATAATAACGCACCGACATGCCATGATTTACCACCGAACGCATTTGCCTGGCCAATTCATCATCGTTGGTAAAAATAGCACCGCCATCGCCGTAGCAACCCAGGTTTTTACTCGGAAAAAAAGAGGTACAACCTACATTCCCAATCGTTCCCGCTTTACTGCGGTGTCCATCCTTAAAAATGTAGTCGGCGCCAATGGCCTGACAGGCATCCTCCACAACATAGAGCTTGTGCTGTTGTGCAATCTCCATAAGTGACTCCATATCAGCACACTGTCCAAAGAGGTGCACGGGGACGATGGCTTTGGTTTTGGGCGTAATGGCCTTGCGAACCGCTTCCGGATCCAGGTTAAATGTGTCGGGATCAACATCCACCACCACGGGGGTAAATCCCAGCAAAGCAATCACTTCAGCGGTAGCAATAAAAGTGAAGTTGGAGGTGATTACCTCATCACCCCGTTTTATGCCCAGCGCCATCATAGCCACCTGAAGCGCATCGGTACCATTGGCACAGGGTATTACATGCTTTACTTCAAGATAATGTTCCAGGTTTTCCTGAAACTGCTTCACCGCAGGACCATTGATAAATGCCGTAGAATCAATCACTTGCTGAATGGCCTGATCAATCTCAGATTTTATTTGCTCATACTGACTTTTTAAGTCAACCATCGCTATTTTATTCATGTGCTGATCATTTTAATGAAAGGATAGTGTTGTGGACTAAACCCAGGGGTTACTGCCCGGCGCAAAGATAAGCTATTGCAGACATTCATAAACGTCTTCGATCGGTTTCAGCCCGGATTTCTTTGGACAGCAAACTCCCTTAAAATGCATATACCGCTGCGTTCAACAAATGTTTATATTTGCATGCTGAACCTTTGCGATAAGGACTTCCCCATGCTTAAACAACTTTCTGCCCTGCTTTTTTCACTGCTGTTTCTCTACGGACCATTGTCTGCCCAATTCAGTGTGCGTGATTCTGTCATTACCACTCACCTTATCTCTGCCCATATTTCCTTTAATATCCCTGCTGCGGATCTGAGCGAACGTTTTGGAGGTTTCGCACAGGTGGGACCGGGTTATATGGTAAAAACAAAAACCAACCTCTTGCTTGGATTTGATGGTTTATTCGGATTTGGCAATCAGGTAAAAAACAGCGATAACATTCTTTCGAACATTACCACCAGTGATGGTAACATCATTGACCTGGAAGGAGTGTATGCCACTTTTAGTTACAACTACCGCTCGTTTGGGGCTATTGCCAAAGCAGGTAAGGTGATTCCGGTCTGGGGCCCGAATCCAAATTCAGGCATTATGTTGTGGCTGGGCGCAGGTTATCTGCAACACAAAATTTATTTTGATTACAAAGATAAACTGGCGCCTCAACTTACCGGTGATTACCTGAAGGGCTATGATGAACTGAGGGAAGGTCTGCTTGTGAATCTCTTTGCGGGATACCTGTTTATGGGAAATCAGAGTAAGCTGAACTTTTATGCAGGTCTGGAAGTGAATGTTGCATTTACTGCTGATGCCCGCCCATATAGTTTTGTAAATGCGGCACCTTTGAATGGAAAATTTACCGATATTTATACCGGTATTAAGGTAGCCTGGTTTTTCCCGGTTTACCGAAGAGCGCCAAATCAATTCTATTACTATTAAAATGAGAAACTACCCGGTATCGGTTTAAAACGAGGGCTAATGAGATTTTTATACAGTACCGCCATAGCATTTTATTACCTGTCAATAAGGCTTGCCGCCCTTTTTAATGCCAAAGCCCGACACTGGCATTACGGCCGGAAAGACTTATTTGACAAGCTCAATGAAGTGTTTGCGGAACATCATTCGCAAGAAAACCCGGCACCCGTGGCCTGGTTTCACTGTGCTTCACTGGGCGAATACGAGCAGGGCAAACCCGTGATAGAAGCTTTTAAACAGGAATTTCCGGATTATCTGATACTGCTTACCTTCTTTTCACCTTCGGGCTACAGTCAACGTCATCGGATTACAGATGCTGACCATATTTTTTATCTGCCTATTGACTCCCGCGTTAAGGCGCGCAAATTTGTCAGGATTGTACAACCTGTAGTGGCTGTTTTTATTAAATACGAATTTTGGTATAACTATCTTCACGAACTGTTTATCCGCAATATTCCGGTTTATACCATTTCAGCTATTTTCCGGCCCAGTCAACATTTTTTCAGATGGTATGGCGGCTGGTTCCGCACGCATTTGAGGAAAATCAATATGATTTTTGTGCAGGACGAAGAATCGGCAGAGCTTATGCGTATGATTGATGTGGGTAATCTTTCGGTAAGTGGCGACACCCGTTTCGACCGTGTTACCGCGATAAAAGCAGTGCAGAAACCTTTTCCGCTTATCGATAAATTCGCAGGAGGACGGCAGATAGTTGTTGCCGGCAGCACCTGGCCTGCAGATGAAAATCTACTTTTAACCTTAGCTGAAAATACCGGCGAAAAACTCAAATTTATCATCGCCCCTCATGAGGTAAACAAAACAAGGATCAGAGAGCTACTCGAGAAAATTGGTGACCAGGCAGTATTATACAGTGAAGCAGGCGAAGGTAAGCCCGAACACAAAAGATTCCTGATTATTGATTCTATCGGCATGCTCTCACAACTTTATCGCTTTGCAACTTTAGCTTATATAGGCGGAGGTTTCGGCGTTGGCATACACAATATATTGGAAGCAGCGGCTTACGGGGTTCCGGTTTTCTTTGGACCCAATTATCACCGGTTCAGGGAGGCACGGGAAATGACCGCAAGCGGAATGGCCTTCTCCGTTTCGAATGGCAGCGAGCTTTCGCAACAGGTAAACGACCTGCTTTCAGACAGGGAGAAACTGGAAGTCGTTTCGGCAAAAGCCGGAAAATACGTTCAGCAGCGCTCGGGAGCTACCAAAAAAATTATGGATGTGCTGGCCCCCACCATACGCAACAACAAAATCTAAATATTATTTTTTCGCACACCTGCTGTCCTTTCCTCAAAAGGGGTGAATTCCCTATTTAAAATACCCCGATCGTGACAATAAATGATCAAGCCCGGCCAAACCATAAACGACGACAGCCGTAACCACGGCAGCATGTTCCTGATACTCGGGGATACTCATATTGTAGGTGTCGCGTTCCGTGTGCCAGATTTCGCGATAGCTAAAGTTATAACCCTTCACGTCTTCCAGGCCAAAGCTTAAGGTTGGCACCCCGGCAACGGCAAAGGGTCCGCTGTCGGTACCCCAGGCTTTTACAGGCCGCTCCATTCCTTCACGCTTTTTCAGTTCGAAGGGGAATTCCGGATTTATACCATTGAGAGGTTGGCAGATTTGCTCCATATCGTTCCACATGGCTTCTGTTACGCTCAAACTTACCGGAGCCAGTGGTCCAGAGTCGCGGTTGAACATGTTTGAAATGCGCGGTAGCTTCTCAGCATTGCTATCCACCCAATGTTGTGATCCCCAAAGGCCAAACTCTTCTGCCGCAAACAGCATGACCAGTATGGTACGTTTTGGTTTGCCACCTGCAGCCATAATCAGCCGGGCTGCTTCCATGGTTGGCGTAGCGCCGGAACCATCATCCACCCCACCTGTAGCCACATCATAGGCATCCAGGTGACCGCCCATAATTACATATTCATCCGTAAATTCCGTACCGGGAATTATACCAATCACATTGTGATATTTAACCGGGCCCGGTTTGAAGAAATTCCTGATATCAAATTCAAGCATTACCTGCCTGCGCTCCTTCACCATGCGCTCAATTAGCTCAAACTGATGTTCGTCCAGTTTGATGTCAGGGGTAACCGGCAGGTTTTCAAAAGTCATAACCATTATATTTTTCCGATCATAAAGGGCAACCAGCGGTACCGGAGCTGACTGAATGATGCCCAGAATACCGGCTTCACGCATTTCGCGGTAAAACAGCGCCGGTTCGTCGTACGGATCCACGGCTTTATAGTTTTTCGGATCTTTGCTTTTATTGGTTCGGTTCAAATTCACAGTTTTAACATTGGCTGCGATGATACTGTCGCGGCGAAGATCGGCCTCAGTGGAAAAATCAATGGGAAAACCGTTGCTTTTCCCTGTAATCAACACCCAGGCACCTTTGAGCTGACGTTTCATGCGGTTAAATTCCTCCCGGGTTTTCGGCTCTGCCACCACATGCCCACGCTGAACCCCTTTGGTTCCTGATGTATAGGAAGGAGTAACAAAATGAAGGCCCATGGATTCCTCGCCCATCATGCGGCCAAACCAGGGGCCACGATTAAAGCCAACCGGCACGCTGCCCACTTCGTCCATCTCTACCTGCATGCCCCAACTTTTGAACCTGGAAGCAGCCCAATTCGCAGCATTCTCATAGGCATCAGAGCCAACCAAACGACCCCCGAAACGATTACACAACACATCGAGGTGTTGCATGGTCTGATTGTCGGTTTTGGCGATTTCAATAATGCGGGCAACCGTTGTATCGCTTTGTGCAAAAGTCGGCAAACACCAAATTAAAACATAAAACAGCGCGATTATTTTTTTCATAGGAGTCATTGTTTAGTCATCAAGTATTATTCTTTGAGCAAGGTCAGGATTATCGATTTGGAATTGAATGATGGAGAGACCGAATCCATCGTGGGCAGCATTAAAAGCCTGGGTGCGTCCAAACTTTTGTTGCCAATGGCCAGAAAGACGGGCGGATTCGTGAATATGTCCATGCATGGTGAGGTAAGGCTGTCGCTCCCGGATAAAGTTAAGTATGGCCTTGCTTCCCACATGAAGTGGAGATGAAACAGGCTTTCCAACTTCAGCCTGGTCGAGCAGACTTTGGTAAGGAGGCGAATGAAACAAGAAAACAGCCTTACTCATATCCGCGTCGGCAGTCAGCTTCTCCAGGTCTTCTGCTATGGTAGCTGCCGAAGTATCATCACTATCCACCGTGCGGAAACCTGCATCAGGAGGCAGGCTCCCTGTGCTGACAGCGTTCGAAATATCATACTTTTCCCAGTCCTTTAACAGAAAGGGCGTGGGCGGCACAAAAGGATACCCATAAATGGTATAGGGGCCAAACTTAAAAGAGGAGGTATTCAAATAGGTCCAGAGTTCCTTTTCGGCAGCTTCAACAAATTTTGGTTCTTCTACCCTATGGTCATCATTTCCCATAATTACAAACACTTCCGGATAGTTGCATCCCAACTGACTACGAACCTTTTTAAAGCCCGGAATTAAAAAATCAGATGCAAAATCAGGAATATTCTCCCCCTTCAGGCGCGCTGAACGATGAATATGTGGCAACAAGTCACCTCCCAAAAAGACAAAGGAAGGCTTATTGCGAATCATTTCCCTGAAAAGGAGTTCGTACCGGGAAATGCTGCCATGCAAATCAGATACAAAATAGCAGGTAGTCATATCATTAATTTTGGTATGTTGTCGCCTTAGGCAGCCTTGCATCACTAACCCAGTTAAAAGGGTAAAGTGATTTGAATTCCTTTTGCTGCTCCCTCAATCTTTCGATTACAATGGTATTTATCATATATTTACCGTTCAAAACAGTGCTCAAATAAATGGGCTGCAATGACTCAGCTAAAATAGCAAAATCTTATCTTTGCGGATAAATTATTGAAATAAAAACTCCTTATGTCAGAAAATGCACGCAAACCCATCATAGGAATTACTCATGGTGACATCAACGGAATCGGTTATGAAATCATTATTAAGGCACTGGCCGATGCCCGAATTTTTGAATCATTTACTCCGGTGGTTTACGGATCTTCGAAAGCGGCCTCCTATCATCGCAAGTTGATTAATGTAGGTGAACAGAACTTCAACCTTATCAAGCGGGCTGATGCTGCCAATGCCAAGCGGGCAAACATTATAAACATAGTAGAACAAGAGGTAAAAATTGACCTGGGTTCCTCCACCCCTCAGGCGGGTGAACTTGCACTGCTGGCCCTTGAACAGAGTACCGAAGACCTGAAAAAAGGATGGATTGATGCCCTGGTGACCGCGCCCATCAATAAAAAAAATATTCAAAGTGATGCCTTTAATTTTCCCGGTCACACCGAATATCTGGCCAATAAGTTTGATGTAAAGGATTACCTTATGCTAATGGTTAGTCAGAACCTCCGAATTGGTGTAGCTACCGGACATATCCCATTGAAACAGGTGTTCAATGCCATTACTGCTGATTTAATCGCCCATAAAATCAGGATCATGCACCAGTCACTGGTACAGGACTTCGGTCTTACCAATCCACGCATTGCCGTGTTGGGGCTAAACCCACATGCAAGCGATGACGGATTAATTGGTTCAGAGGAAAAAACAGTGATTCAACCTGCCATTGATAAGGTTTTTTCGGAAGGTATTATGGCCTTTGGCCCCTACCCTGCTGATGGTCTGTTTGGTTCATCCACCTTTACCAAGTTTGACGGTATCCTGGCCATGTATCACGACCAGGGTATGCTGCCGTTTAAGACACTTGCCTTTGACTCGGGCGTGAATTTCACCGCCGGACTGCCTTATGTACGCACTTCCCCTGCCCATGGCACGGCCTATGAAATTGCAGGTAAAGACATGGCCTCAGCCGAATCGTTCAGGGCAGCGCTTTATCTGGCCTGTGACATCATCAATCATCGGAAAGAATATGAGGAGATGAGCAGCAACCCCTTGAAAATAAGCAAACAAGATGTCGAAAGATAAGCCCATATCATGGAGCTGACTTACACCTTAAACACCATTCAGCAACTCATAGGAGGCAAGCTGTTCGGTTTAGATACCGATGCACCGGTTGACTTGTTGCTTACCGACAGCAGGCGTACCTCTTTTCCGCGGCGTACCTTGTTTTTTGCCCTCATTACCCAACGAAACGACGGACATAAATATATTGACCATCTCATTGCCAACGGGGTCAGGTATTTCTGTGTTTCACGCTTACCTCAGCCGCTGCCGGCCGGCTGTGGGTTTCTGCTGGTAGATGACACCCTGCTTGCTTTTCAACAATTGGTTGCCGCACATCGGGCACACTTCAATATTCCGGTAATTGGCATCACCGGCAGCAACGGCAAAACCATTGTAAAAGAATGGCTTTGGCAATTGCTCTCGCCGGAAAAAGCCATTATGAGAAGTCCCAAAAGCTACAATTCGCAAACGGGAGTACCACTATCGGTCTGGCAACTCAATGCGATGCATCAGCTCGGTATATTTGAAGCCGGAATCTCAGAACCCGGTGAAATGGAAAGGCTGGAACCCATCATCCAGCCTACACTGGGCATATTCACCAATATCGGACATGCCCATGACCAGTTCTTCACTACACAAACACAGAAAATCAACGAAAAACTGGAACTTTTCAAACGGGCAACGCTTCTTATTTACTGTCGCGATCACGAAGAAATTCATCAACAAATAAACATCCTGCTGCCAAACCTCCCTGTTTTTACCTGGGGGGAAACGCCGGATACAACATTGCACATCACCAAAATCCTCCCCATTCAACATACCACCCGCATTGAAGGGAACCATCTGGGTCAGTCACTTTCCATCATCATTCCTTTTACCGATGAAGCTTCTGTCGAAAATGCCATTCATTGCTGGGCAGTGATGTTGTTGATGGGTTATGGTGCTGAAATTATTTCGCATCGTATGCTCCTTTTACAACCCGTTGCCATGCGCCTGGAATTGAAGGAAGGCATCAACAATTGTTCGGTAATTAACGACACTTACAGTTCTGACCCGGAGTCTCTCGCTATTGCCCTCGATTTTATGGCCAACCAACATCAGCACGAACACAAAACAGTGATTATAAGTGAGCTGAAACAAAGCATGGCCGATGAAGATGCGCTTTATGCTTCCATTGCGGATATGCTTGAAAACAAAGGTATCAGCAGGCTCATTGGCATTGGGCTGGCACTAAAAGCCCACAAGAAACTGTTCAGCATGCCATCTGAATTTTACGATGATACGGCTGGTTTTATTGCTGACTTTAAGGCTGCAAACTTTAATAACGAAACCATACTCATAAAAGGTGCGCGGGTTTTTGGATTTGAAAAAATTAGTGATCTGCTTCAGCAGCGTTCGCATGAAACCGTGTTGGAGGTCAATCTGGATGCACTGGTGCACAACCTGAATTACTACCGTTCATTGCTCCCTGCTGAAACGGCCGTAATGGCTATGGTTAAGGCATTCTCCTATGGCAGTGGAAGTTATGAGATAGCCAATGTACTGCAATTTCACCGGGTTGATTATCTGGCCGTGGCTTACGCGGATGAAGGGGTGGAATTGCGTAAAGCAGGCATCCACATGCCCATTATGGTAATGAACCCTGAAGAGAGTGGCATGGAAAGTATTCTCCGGTTTAAGCTTGAGCCCGAAATTTATAACTTCCGCTCGTTAAACCTCTTATTGCGTGCCCTCAAATATTATGGTTTCTCACCGGAGCAGTCGGTCAACATCCACATTAAACTTGATACAGGCATGCACCGGCTGGGATTTGAAGAAGCCGATATTAATGAGCTGACCCTCAGACTAAAAGAAAATCCGGAACTGAGGGTTCAATCTGCTTTTTCGCATCTGGTGGGAAGTGAAGATCCGGCCATGGATGATTTTACCCGACAGCAATTCTCGCGTTTTGATGCAATGACCAGTCAGTTAAAGCAGGGTCTGGGCTATAAATTCCTTCGGCACATCCTCAATTCAGCGGGCATCCGACGCTTTCCGGAAGCTCAGTTCGATATGGTTCGTCTCGGCATTTCACTTTATGGCATTTCAGGCGACACTTTGGAACAGCAAAGTCTGGAAACGGTGAGCAGCCTAAAAACCAGCATTTCACAGATAAAAATCATTGCCGCCGGGGATTCCGTGGGCTACAACCGCGCCTGGAAATCAACCCGGAACACCGTAATTGCCACCGTACCCATTGGCTATGCCGATGGCCTGAGCCGGCAATTGAGCAATGGTGCAGGCAGTATGATAGTAAACGGACAACGGGCACCGGTAATCGGGAACATTTGTATGGATATGACCATGCTGGACATTACCGGGATTCCTGCTGCTGAAGGAGACGAAGTGGTGGTTTTTGGCAATGAGCCAACTATTGCTGAACTGGCCCATTCCATCCATACCATTCCTTACGAAATCCTTACCGGAATATCACGCAGGGTTAAACGCATTTATTTTCAGGAATAATATTTTCGAATCCCGCGCCGCCTCTAGAGGACGGACACGCCTCAAATCCTCAAATCAAAAACCCCGATCGCCTTACCCAAGAAAACCTAACAGGTTGGAAGAAAGCCTGTTAGGTTGCTTACGCTAAACGACTCAACGATTCAACACCTCAACAAATCATCAAATCATCAAATCATCAAATCCCGCCTAAGGCGGACGAACAGGCTTGAGCGAAGCGAAATCCCGAGAGGAGGAACGACGATTCGGGACTCAAATCCCTACATCAATCCTATTTCGGAATACCTTATTCCACTGCCTGTTCACTTTGCCCCAATCCACCAGGCTGTAGAATGCCAGCAACACTCCACTAATTGTGATGGCCTGTATGCGGTAAGTAAACCAATAATGCACATAAGAATGGTTGGCTGCACCAAAAAACCAAATATAAGGCAATGCAGCCACCACTATAAATAAAATCACGCTGGATAATCCCCGCTTATTGAAATAGAAAGGACTGAGCAGCAAGGGAATTATCAGTAAAATATTGATAAACACCAAAGGTATTAAGTTGAAATTTCTCACAATGGCATCCACCCTGCTGATGTCCTGACTTCCGGCCCTTCTCAGGAATTGATTCGTAATATCTGCCACTATATCTAATTCGGCAAACGGAATGGTGACGATCATTTTCATAGCCCAGGCTCCGGTGTAGGCAACAATCCAGAGCAGCCCGAAAAGCACCAGTTGTCTGAAGCCAGACCAAAGATCTTTTTTCAGGTTGTTTTCTTCATCGCGCAGGCTGACCCAAATCAGCATGGGAATACCCAACGTAAGCAAGGGAGCAGTCAGCAGATCAAAATAGGTGGTGACCGCCCCTGAAATAAAGAATAAAACTGCCGGGTTCTTCTTTCGGTGCATCCATCTAATTAAAATAAAACTCATAAGGATAGCGATAATCAGTACCGGGGACATTTGCATGGAAAACTGCATTACATAAACATTCATAAAGAATAAGCCTGAAATCAGCAATAAAGCTTTTAAAGCGCCCATTTCCCTGTAAAGCAACATACCAAACAATGCCATAAGCAGTGAGGTGATCATAAAAATGATCCATTTGATTTCATTATAATCGGTAAAGGCATAAAATATCCTAAAAAAGTATGAATTGCCGTGCCAATAACGGGCATAGAAAAAATTGGGGCTTTTGGTGTTATTTTGAACATTATACTTTACCCATTTCCATTGCGAAGCATACGGAGAGCCATAGTCTATCCGGCCCCTACCCAACAAAGAGGATTTCAAAATATCATGATTATCAACGGTATATATAATGTTGGTGATCAATCCATCCATGGCATAATCGGGTCGGTGATTCATGCCTTCGATAATCATATGTGGATAGCTCGGCTGATTTTCCATATATTTCAGGCTGTTTTCAATATTACTTCTCACCGCTTTGTCCGGGATGAGACTCGAAAGCATAGAAAACCCAATAAAAAGTAGAATAAGAACAATAAACACTTTTAGATAATACAGTGTGAGTTTTAGTGCCTTGGATTTTGATGGTGCCATTGGTTTCTTGTTAGGGTTTAATTAGGCTGTGGGTCTGTGGTTTTTAAAAGGCAGGTGTAAAAATATTGAATACTTGCATTTGTAAATTGAATTTCATAATCAGAGCTATGGTTAAGTTATTCTTTTGGCTTAATGACGGGTTTTGGATATCGCCCTTCTTTTGCAGCTTCATAATCAGGGAATACCAATAAATCATTGAATCTTTCGGTTCGCTTTAAACGTCCAAATGAATCCCAGTAAGCTTCTTTGGTCATGGAAACATAATGAATGGTACCATTGAAATATTGTTGAATCTGAAAAATATTATGCCCTATAAAAATTGCTGCAATCAGGAATGAGGCAATTTTAATTCCCCAATTTTTATGGATCAGCAAATAATGAAACACAGCCGCCAGGGGGAAAGCCAGCAATCCATACATGTCGATAAAAGCCCGGTTGCCGTAGCTGCCACCATACCACCACAACCACCAGGAGGCCAGTACATAAGTATTGATCAGGAAATAGAAAAAAACCGGTATAAAAAGCTGGCGATGCCGGCGATAAAGGGGTATGAAACCAAGCAGCGCTATCAGCATTACAGGTGTATATACCAGCCAGCCTTTACGGTAGCTCAGCAAAATGTTGGCAAACTGAGGGTTGCCGAAGAAAAACCTGCCTCCATCACCATAGCCGTTGAATAAAAATTGCCCACTCGTCATTTTCCAATAGATGATTTGTGGGGTACACATCAGCAAAAATGCGAAAATGAAAACTAAAACATGTTTCCACTGATGAAGAAACATTGTTGTCCGTTTTCTAAGATCGTCTAACGAGCCAATGTTCCACAGGGGAATAAGGATCAAAGCGACCATATTGGTAGGCCGCACTAATGCAATCAACCCAGCCGAAATACCCATTAAAACAGCCCAGCCAATTCCCGGATTTTTATAATAAGAAGAAGTGTTGTAAACAAGCCAGATGATAAGAAAAAAACTGTATGCATGGCTAAATGCAGCTTCGCGTGTAGCATAATAAAGAAAATTGGTCGCAAAGATGGTGCACAATAAGGTTAATGCAATAGCAAGGTCAGTAAAGTGCGGTTTAAGCAATTTTCTGATTAGAACAAATCCTAAAATGGTGTAAAAAAGCGAGCTGAGCAACAAGGCGAGCTTATAAGGCGAGGAAAAACCCATGGCTTCCTGACCGGTAATTTTAAGGAAATAATGAAACGGAATTACAAAGGGTGCGTACATCATAGACGTACCCATGGTGGTCATAATTACAAGATTACCATTGGGAGCAGTTACAGGCCAAAATTGATGTTTAAATTTACCAGGATCTTCTTTTACAAAGTCAAGTCGCAAATCGTGATATACCAACAGGGCAGGGAGGTATGCATAATAGTGCATTACATCACCACCCCAGATATATTTATGACTTCTATATTCACCAATATAAAAAACTCTAAACAGGAGCACCAGTGCAATTAAAAATATTGCCCAACCCGAAAAATTCCATTTTAAAAAAAATGCATATCGGTTTTTAAACATCTAAATCAGTTTTACTTTTAAGAAGCAAAAGTATAAAAATTAAGCCTAATGCTTTGTTCTTATTAAACGCATTCTTGTAGATGTATAATATATGGTGAATATCTTAACAATTTAGAAAGGGTAAATTGTATGCCGGAAGAAGTTAAAGCTCGGATAATAATATTTCTGCAAGAAAAAGAAAGTCATGGGATAAAGGAAATGCTTCAAGCGTGGATCCGGGCCTTTGGCGATTTATTGAAAATTTAGAAATAACTAAAGCAAATCTTAATTTACTTCCCTACTTTTGTGCGTTCAAATCTCATAAAAGGCACCCCTCAACGATGTAAGAATGGTTTTTAGCAGTAGCCTTTTTCTTCTGTACTTTTTGCCGGTCTTTTTATTGCTCTATTATACTGCCGGAGCAAAGGTTAAGAACTATGTTGCGCTGGCCGCCAGTCTGTTTTTTTATGCCTGGGGGGCACCTGACTTTATCTTTATTGTTGCAGGTTCCATAGTTATTGATTTTTATGCGGTAAGGGAGATGCACCAATCCACCGGCCGCAAAAAAAAGTTGTTGGTAGCATTCTCTATTGCACTCAATATAGGCTTGTTGCTCTATTTTAAGTATGCCAACTTTTTTGTCGAAAATTTCAATGATTTGCTCGGGGCTTTTGGGGGCAAGCCTTCCGATTGGACCAAAGTAGCCTTGCCCATAGGAATCTCCTTTTTCAGTTTTCAAAAGATGACCTACGCGGTGGATGTTTATCGTAAGGTGCATGCGCCATTGAAACGCATTAGTGATTTCGCACTCTATATTTTGATGTTTCCGCAGTTGATTGCCGGCCCTATAGTTCGTTTTAACGAAATAGCCGATCAGCTTGAAGACCGCCGCTACAATGAAAATATAGACAACCGCCTCACCGGATTTTTCAGGTTCGCGCTTGGGTTGGGCAAAAAGGTGTTGATTGCCAATGTGATGGGTGAATATGCCAATTCCGTGTTTGCCCTGAATCCATCGGACATGAGCACCGCCACTGCCTGGATGGGTGTGATTGCCTACGCTTTCCAGATTTATTATGACTTTGCCGGTTATTCCGACATGGCCATCGGCCTGGGGCGGATGATTGGTTTCGACTTTCTCGAAAACTTCAACAATCCGTACATTTCGCAAAATATCTCTGAATTCTGGAGGCGCTGGCACATCTCATTAGGCCGTTGGATGCGCGACTACTTGTATATTCCCCTGGGAGGCAACCGGGTAAGCACCCGCCGCATGTATTTCAACCTGTGGTTTGTTTTCCTTATTTCTGGTTTCTGGCACGGCGCCGCCTGGACTTTTGTTATCTGGGGCGCCTTTCACGGGTTCTTCCTCATTGCCGACCGCCTGTTCCTGTTGAAGTTCTATTCCCGAATTGGCAAATACCCATCTATTGCCATCACTTTTGTGATTACCTTAGTCGGATGGGTATTTTTCAGGGCCGAAACCCTGCCCTATGCCATTGATTTTACCGGACGTATGTTTAGTTTTACCAACGGTCCGGCTGTTTATATCAGTCAGAAAGTCTGGATTATGCTTATCATTGCGGTGTTCTTTGGCTTCTGGGGCGCCTTTGGGAATATTGAAAAATGGCAAATGAAACTGTTTGCTAAAAAACAACGATTGTCAACCCTGGTAATAATGACATTTGCCTCTATATTACTGTTTGTTATCAGCCTGGCGTCAATTACATCATCGGGTTTCAACCCATTCATTTATTTTCGATTTTGATATGAAGTGGTTTAAAAATATCATGTATGGTCTGTTGATGCTGATGTTGGCTCTCCCGCTAATACAGCGGACGATGCCCATAGTTAGGGAAACTCCCCTGCAAGGATATTTTTCCATCCCCAAAAAGCCATCAATCACTAAAGACTCCATTCTCGATGGTACTTTTCAGGAGGCTTACAACAATTATTTTGAACATACCATTGGATTTCGTCCTACTCTGGTGCGCATCAATAACCAGATGGCCTTTTCTGTTTTTGATACCGCCCTGGCCAATGGGGTGATTATAGGTAAAAAAAACTATCTGTACGAAATTAACTACATCAAAGCCTACAAAGGCTGGGATTACCAGGGCGATTCAATGGTTGAGGCTCATGCCCAAAAAGCAGCATTTGTTCATAAAGAGTTAACTGAAGCAGGCAAAACCCTGCTTTTTGTATTTGCACCAGGCAAAGCCACCTTTTTCCCTGAATATATCCCGGAAAAATACATGCAACGGCCATCAGGTGAAAAGACAAACCATCAGGCATTTATCGAAAAGTTTGAAAAACATAGGCTTCCCTACATTGATTTCAATAGTTGGTTTGTGCAGATGAAAGATACCGCTTCTTATCCGCTTTATCCACAATGTGGCATCCATTGGAGTGCTTATGGCGTTGCCCTGGCTACGGATTCATTGATCCATTATCTTGAAAAAGAGCGAGGCATTGACATGGTAGATTTCACCTGGAATGGTTTTGATTTACCTGATACCCTAAGAGGCGCTGACTATGATATTGGCGATGGCATGAACCTGCTTTTTAATATACCCCATTATCCTATGGCCTATCCCAGGACGAAATTTAGCAAGTATGATGATAAAGTACGGCCCAATGCGATTGTAGTAGCGGATAGTTATTACTGGAATATTTTTGGGAAAGGGTATTCAAGTCGATTGTTTAACGATAATAATTTCTGGTACTACAACAAGGAGGTGCATAACCCTGAATGGCCTGCCCCGCGCAAGACTGAAGAATTAGACATGCTCGAAGAACTGAGCAAAGCCGATGTAATTGTTGTTATGGCTACCGAAGCTAACTTGTCCCGTTTCCCTTATGGATTTATTGACCGGGCCTATGAAACCCTCACACAAAATAAGATGGAATCAGGTTCGCTTATATCCTGGGGTCAAAAAGAAAAGGAAATTCAGCGTATTATGAAAAGTGTTGATGTAAATCCCGAATGGAAAGCCAAAGTTGTACAAAAAGCCCTGGACAGGAAAATCAGCTACGAAGAAATGCTTAAACTGGATGCCATCTGGATTTGGGAAAACAAGCGGAAGTAAGCAGTTTAGTCTTTCATGCTAAATAGTACCCTTCAAACGATTAAATTTCAACATATTCAGCCATAATTTTCATGGTTTCTCAACTCTATTAATTTGTCACGTACCTTTATTGCACTCTAATCCTCTTTTTTTATGAAAATTGCCAGATATTCCGTGTTTGCCGTATTTGTTATAGCAACTGTCATTTTCGGGGCTAAAATATTCTTTCCTCAGACCAACATATTGGCGTCCGATAATTTTGGATATTATTTGCATCTTCCGGCACGTTTTATTTACGATGACGTTGCATTAAAGGGCGATTGGATTACTACCATTAATGACAAATACAACAATACTGCAACTTTTTATCAATTGATGCAATCGCCCAAAGGCGGTACCATTGATCGTTTTTTTTGTGGTATGGCTATACTTTGGACACCGGCATTTTTTGCCGGACATTGGGCAGCCGGAATTCTTGATTATCCTGCGGATGGATTTTCTGCCCCTTATCAATGGGCATTGATGCTTTATGGTGCCATTTTCGCAATCATCGGTCTTATATATTTGCGGAAAGTATTACTTGAATTCTTTTCCGATGGGGTAACCGCCATTACCTTGATAATTATGTTCCTGGGAACCAACCTTTTCTTTTTTACCGGCATTGGCAATGATGTGCCCCATGTTTACATTTTCACCTTGTTCGCTGCGCTTATATACTATACCATCAAATGGCATAAAGCGCATCAATGGTTCTATATGCTGGCCATTGGATTGGTAGGTGGACTTATAGTTGCAGTAAGACCTTCCGAAATGATAGTTATGGCAATTCCGGCGTTTTGGGGGGTAACCAGTTGGGAGACATTTAAAAATAAACTGAACCTGGCATGGGAACACAAGTTTCAAATATTGGGCGCATTTATACTGGTAGGATTACTGTTTCTGCCACAATTGCTTTACTATCGTATATATGCCGGTGAGTATTTTGTTAATATCTATGATGACGCCGGCTCTACCCTTAATCTGCTTAATCCACGCTTAGGTTATGTATTGTTTGGTTTCAGAAAGGGATGGTTTATCTATTCGCCCCTAAGCATTTTGGCAGTTATGGGGCTGATTTTCACCTGGAAAAACCAAAGAGTATATTTTTGGCCTGTACTTATTTACCTGGTGGTGAATATTTACATCATTGCATCGTTTACCAGCCTGGTAAGTTATGGATGGAGGGCTTTTGTTCAATCCTATGCCATACTCACCCTGCCCCTAGGGAGCCTTGTTTTTGTTTTGACTAAGATGAAAAGAGCCGGCAAAATAGTGGTTGCTGTGGTACTTCTTCCTTTTTTTGCACTTAATATACATCAGGCGTGGCAAGTGAGAATGGGTATAATTAGTGGCTCCAGAATGACCAAATCATACTACTTTAGTATAATTGGTAAAAACAGGGTTACCGATACTGATAGAAACAAGTTGTTGATTGAGCGTCCTCTTACTTCTGTTGATGAAATTGACGAGAAAGTCGTCATGTTTAACTCTAATGTATTTTTCTTATCATTTGATGATAATCTGCCCGACTCCCTGGTGCAGCACCAGCCTAAAAGTGCACCGGGGATGCTGAGGATGAGTAAAGACAACCCATTTTCACCGGGATTAAAAGAGCCTTACAATCGTTTTTCATCAAATTATTTTTTCTACTTAAAAGGAAGTGTTTGGGTTTATGGTAACAGTGAGGATATTCAGGAAAATTTACACCTGGTATTTAGTACTAAAAACAAGAGTGACGGAGAGCTAAAATATCGGGCTTACTCGTTTGCAAATCAACAAAAGGAATTTATACCAGGGCAGTGGAACCTGATCACAGCCGATTATCTCACCCCCGAAGTTCAATCAAAAGATGAGATTGTTCAGTCATATATCTGGTACAATGGAAACGATGAAGTATGGATTGATGATTTTAAAATTGACCTCTATACTGAAAAATAAACAGGTTGATTTTGCTACAGAAATAAAATGGGTGGCCAAAGAAAAGCCGCCCATTTTAAGTAGTGTCAGGTATATAATCCGGCATTTTTAATACTCGAAAATAAATTTAAAATCATCAAAATAAGTTAGCTTTTTGGCTCCGGTAGCAAATAGATTGATTTCCTGCTCTGGCTTAATGGGCTTGTCTATGGTAAAATAGGCGGTAAATTCATTCCATTGGTTGGTGGCAGGATTTACAGCATCAAAATTATATGCCTTCCATATATAGGAGGAGCCGTTATCATTTATTTCCATAATAAATCCTGCTTTCTCATTGGGTTCCGTAAAGTAATACCACCCATTGACTACTACCCGCCTGGGTAATTTAGCGTTGAGGTTTTCAAAAGTCTCACGAAAAGTTAGGGAATACCCGTGTTCATCATTAACTCTGGATACATAATTACCTGAATGAGCTGGTATTTCGTCCATTTTATAAATGGAAAAGCCATTTCTCCAATAAGAAGGCAGCGATGCAGCATTTTCCATGTCAGTTGCTATAACCATCCGGTTTTCATCTATCTCCGGACTGGAGTCCGTTGTTCCTTTTTGGTCGGTAGAAGACCCTGGGTTGTGGGTACATGCAGAAAACATGCCGGCAGCAAACATTAGAATTAGAAATTTTTTCATTTTTGTTTCGGTTTTATCAATTTTAGATGCAAAATTACACTATTGTATCCAGTTAATGTATATGGGTGGAAGAATTATTTGATTCAGGCACTTCAAAAGTCACTCCTCCATACACCACGAAACGTTAACAAGCGCAGTTGGACTGCGAAGTCAGCAATTCGTTTCTTATGATTATCGGGATCTGAACAAACAAATAAAAGCAAATTACTCAGGTGCTGCAACATCAAAGTCTTATCTTTGCGCTAAATTAATGATAAGCAAGCCTTCAGCCAACTGGCATAAGCCAGGGTTATCATTCCTTATGAAAAACTCATGGGAAGTTCTAAGGTCTAAAATGCTGTATTTCAGAATGTAGCAAATTAAAAAAACAAAGATAAGGATGAAAAAATTATCCATCATCATTCCGGCTTATAACGAGGCCCCCACCATTCATCTGATACTGGACAAGGTGATTGACACGAAATTATTTTATGAAGTAGAGAAGGAAATCATTATTGTGGATGACTTTTCTACCGATGGAACTTCTGATGCAGTAGAGCAGTTTTCCAAAGCCCGCCCCACGGTTAACATCCGCACATTCAGGCAACCCAATAACCAGGGGAAAGGTGCGGCCATACACAAAGGCATTGACCTGGCCACCGGCGATTTCGTCATTATTCAGGATGCAGATTTGGAGTATGACCCTGCTGATTACAATCTCTTGCTCAAACCCATGATGAACGATGTTGCCGATGTGGTGTATGGCTCCCGATTTATGGGAATGGGCCCGCATCGTATACTGTTTTTCTGGCACTCCATTGGAAATCAATTTCTTACTTTCCTGTCGAACATGTTCACCAACCTGAACCTTACCGATATGGAGACCTGTTATAAAATGTTCAGGGCCGATATCATTAAAAGCGTTAAACTCACGGAGCCCCGCTTTGGTTTTGAGCCGGAAGTTACCGCGCGCATTTCACGGGTAAAGAATATCAGAATTTACGAAGTCGGCATCTCTTACTATGGGCGTACTTACGATGAAGGCAAAAAAATCGGGGCAAAGGACGGGTTCAGAGCCATATACTGCATACTAAAGTATAATATCTTTGACCGGAAGGTGTACCGGTAATAATGGATTTGGGATGGCAGATTGCGGATTGAAAATTCCCTGCAAAGATGCAAAGACACTCGAAGTTTTTTTTGATTTCGGCTCAACCAATCACCATTCACCAATCACCAATCACCAATCACAGATTCGGATTGCAGATTTTAGACAGGATTTACAGGGTTTACAAGATTTCAGTCAAAGCTAAATTTTTAAACCGCTAATTTCACGAATTAACTCTAATTGTTTTTACCACACCTCTATTCCTCCCGCCTGAGACGGGCAGGCACAGATCACAGATCACAGATTACAGATTACAGATCACAGATCACTGATCACTGATCACCCAAAAATCATCAATATTAAAATCGGCGCTTTGACCGCCCCAGAAAAATACCTGTACTTCATCGCCTGCTTTGGCACCTTTCGGGAAAGCACTAAGCTTTGCAACGTTAGTCCACTTTCTGTCTGTTACTTGATAAGTGCGGGAGCCGGCTGAAAATGACCGGATAACTTTTTCACCACGCCGCTGCAATATTATCAGTGCGGAATTTTCAAAATTGCCCTTCACCCTGGCCCGCACGAAAATTTCAAACGGGATATTTCCCTCCTTTTCAGTAACTTTCCACCGGTAAGCAAAACTACCGGGATGCAGGCTGTCAATCTTATTTGAAAACTTACCGCTAACCGAAACGGAATCAGCCAGTCGCTTATTATCCCCACTCCAGCCGGGATATTCGGCTTCAAAATCATTCAGTGACGAAAAACCCTCAGGCTGTTTGCCTGAATCGTAAACCTTCATGTTCCCAAATTTAAATTGAGCCTCCTTTACCAAAACCGGCCATTTTTGGCGGATGGCCGCGACTGTTTCCGGCCTTTCGGCAGCACAGAGGTTGAGTACCCCTACCCTGCTCCCACTCATGCTGTCAGCTAAATCAAGCCAATGACTGAGGCCATAGTCATAAGTGAGGTTGGCATAGAAAACACGACCGGCAAATCCTGCGTCTTCAAGTGATTTGTCCATGAAGGCCGAATCATCCACATTCAACAAAATGCTGTTTACGCCCGAATCAGTGAGCGCATTGGCTGCCCTTTGATACGCCCGCTGCTTTGTGTATTCATAAGAGGAATAAAATCTATTCAGGAACAGGCCACTCACAAGCAGCCACATCGCCAACAATATTCCAAAGCGGGTATTCCGACGGTGCAGTGGCAGGCTAAACCAAACGATTAATGAAATCAGCACCAGCAGGGTAATGTACGATACCAGGAATCCGGCTATCACCAGTTTATTGCGATACAAAAACTCAACATTGTGGCTGCCCGGAGGCAGGATGACGCTGATAAACAGACGGTTGGAAACCAGTATTTCAGCAGGTTTACCATTCACCTTAACTTTCCAGCCCGGATACATGGACTGCAGCAGGGTAAGGGCAACCGGCGCCTGATTATTCACCTCAGTTCTGGCATAGCCGGGATAAAAGGAAACCACCCTCAATGAATCACCGGGAGAGCTACGCAATTGTGAAAATGCTTCACGGAAATCTGCATCATTTACAAATAACATCTTCGGATTATTCATGTAATCAACGGTTTCCTTTGCAGAGAAAGGCATGATTTTGTCTGAAAGATAAATAACTCCATTTCCCTGAATGGTCTGTGCAAGTTTAGGCAGGGAATCCATTAAGTAATCATAGTTATTCAGCCGGAAGGAGTTATAGCCTTCGGCCGAAACCGTTTTGGTATAAATAGAGGCATTTCTCCACAGCACCGAAAAACCAGTGTTGCGTTCGCTGTTCATCGCCACGGTTGAGTGAATTTGCGGCAGCGGAAATCCATCGGGACGCTGTTGAAGATTTTCCGAAAGTTCCACCGGATTTACATCTACTGAAGCAACCGTATAATACATATTCAGTTGCACCGCAATAAACATTTCCATAAAGATAAGCAACGGCAACATCAAACTGATTTTGGGTCGCCGCTTCTTTATCATGAAAAAGAAAATTACCAGTACGATTAATTGGATCAATGCATGCACCAACATGTGTTCCTGCCGGGAGGCCAGGGTCAGCCAGGTAGAAAAGTCAGCCACCGGTTGAAAAAAGGAGAATGACTTCAGATTAACATCCTTTATGGCATAAATAAACAATCCGGTAATGATTAACGTCATAAAAAGAGTGATGCCGATGAGCGGTTTCCGGTAACGGTCGGAATCGGATAGATAATTCCCAAGTCCCACTGCGCCACCTAAAACAAAAGCCAGTACAGTAAAATAGCTAAAGAAGCTTGAATGCCTGAACAAATCAAGCAGCGGGAATCCATGGTACAACGCTGCACGAACGGGTGTATATTCACCAAAAGCAGCCAGCAGTGCCACCAATCCAAAAGTCAGCATCACATAAAAGAGCAGCTTTTGTTTCTTAAAGAATGTCAGGACAAAGAATATCAGCACCAGCATTCCTGCATAGGCATTGTTCATGGAGATGTCTGTGGCATACCAGTCCAGGTCCTTTACCGTAGCAAAGGGGAGCAGGAAGGAAATGGCCGAGCGGGGCGAAAAGGGCATAAACCACGCATCTTCAAGCGATAAGCCACCCAACCGGCCTATGTGTGGGGCAACCTGCAGGAAAGTGACTGCAATCACCGAAAGAGAAAGGGCCGTTACCAATGTCAGCAAGGTATTCAGCCACAGCAATCTCCAGGCTTTTCTGGATTGTTGCTGTCTGAAATACCGGATAAAAATGGCAATGAAAATGGCAGCCAGCAGATAAATCAAAATGGCCCACATGGCCTGATAGCCGCCGGTAACCAACAGGAAAGCAAAAACTGCTGTACGTAGAATATCCCTTAAATCAAGGTTTTGTTGCAGACGAATGAAATAGAAGAGCACAAAAGGTATCCAGGTGGCGGCAATAATGCCAAACATTTCCTGTCCATGTCCCACAAAAAAGCCGCACATCAGGTAAGCGGCTCCGGCCACAAAAGAGGCCCGCCAATCACTGGTAAAATGAGTGCTCAGCAGGTACATGCCCAGCCCCGCCAGCGAAAGGTGCAACACAAATAGCAGGTGGAGGGTGAGGTAGGAATAGCCGGTAGTTAAACCTATCAAAAAAGTTTCGGGATACCAAACCGATCGCAGGTCGGCATGAATGGGATAACCGAAATGGGTGTAAGGATTCCAGAACGGGAAAACCCCGTTTTGCAGGCACTCGCCCACGTGATAACGCCAGGGAAGATAGCAGCCCAGCATGTCCCACTTCAGGCTGTTTTGCAACAACGCAACTTGCCAGTAAGCAATTACCGTAAGCAATAAAAAAGCAAGGAACATGTATATGATCCTGGGCTTGTTTTGAGGCATAATTTCAGTGACTGATTTACTGAGGCGAATTTAAGATAAAAATCGAGAGCTGCAACATCGTAAAATCCTTATCTTAGCCACGCCAAAGAAAAAACAGCCCTATGGATTTCTCAGTTTCGGTTGTAATACCCTGTTTCAACGAACGCGACAACCTGTCCGTTCTTTATCAGCAGCTTATAGAAATCCTGCAAAATTATTCTGCCCATGAAATGCTTTTTGTGGACGATGGCAGCAGCGACGATAGTCTCGAAATCATAAAAAACATAGCAAAAGACGATGAAAAGGTCCGTTACATTTCGCTTTCGCGGAATTTCGGGCATCAGCATGCGCTCAAAGCCGGCCTCGACCATGCCACAGGCGATTGCGTAATCAGTCTGGATGCCGACCTGCAGCACCCGCCCCAACTTATCCCGGTACTCATCGAAAAATGGCAGCAGGGTTTTGATGTAGTGAATACCATTCGTGGGAGACAACAATCGCTGCCATTAGGCAAACGCCTTTCATCCGGCATGTATTACCGACTGGTCAACACATTGAGCAATGTTGAAATAAAGCCGGGAGCTGCCGATTTCAGATTGCTCGACCGCAAGGTGTTGGATGCACTGAAACAGTTTAATGAAAATTACCTCTTTCTTCGCGGACTGATTCCGTGGCTGGGTTTCAGGCAAACAGAAATTAATTTTGAACCGGCAGAGCGCCATGCCGGCAAAACCAAATATTCCTTTATGCGCATGTTGCGTCTTGCCCTGGATGGCATCACCTCCTTCAGCAGCCGGCCACTGTATCTCTCCATTGCTTTGGGCGGGATCATTGCCGGACTGGCTTTCCTTTACGGGATGTATGCCCTTTACATGTACCTTTTTACCGAGGCCACCCTTCCCGGCTGGACTTCAACCACCGCCAGTGTATTGTTTATTGGCGGCATACAACTGATAATGATTGGCATCATCGGCATTTACCTGGGAAAAATGTTTATGGAGAATAAAAGGCGGCCAAATTACGTGATTGGTTCAAAAAACTTTTAAGGACGCATTTCTAAAATGCAAATACTGCCCCAGGTAGATACGCTGAAAACCAAGGCCTTACCCTATTTCATCACCTCTGTCAGTGCAACGTAATTGAACAGGTAGCAATTCGAAAAATCTCTAATCTTAGTACTTTTGCAAAGCAATTGACCTTATTAATGCTGCAAATAATGAATCTAAAAAGCTCGCTGAAAGAAACCCTGGCCTCTAATTGGGCAATTCCGCTGCTTCTGTTTAGTATTGGTTTCTTATGGAAGTTGTTTTTTATTTCCCATCGTGATATCTGCCTCGATGAACCCTTTACCATTTTTCATGCTCAGCAAAGCATCAGCCATATTTTAGCACTTCCGGCACAAGGTGAACCCAACCCGCCGCTTTTTATGCTGTTGCTTCATTTCTGGATAAAACTATTTGGGATAGGTGTTACCGCTGTCCGGATGCTTCCGCTTATTTTTAACAGCCTTACCGTTGTTTTTATTTATCTCACGGGCAAAAGATTTTTTAATTTTTGGGCCGGGCTGATTGCCTCCGGTATGTTTTTGCTGTCGAATTTCCACTTTTTTCATGGCCTGGAAGTTCGTACCTACTCTTTGCTTTCATTAGTAACGGCCTCGTCGCTCTATTTTTATTTGCGCTTAATCAAAGAACCGGGAAATGTTAAAATGCTGATTTCACTGGTTCTGTCAAACCTGGCAATGGTGTATTCACATTATTTTGGATGGTTTGTCATTTTTATGCAATTTATTGCCGGGCTCCTCTATTTGAAGGAAAAGCAGGTATTAAAAAGCCTTTTGATAGCCCTGGGTATTACATTTTTGGCCTATTTGCCTTTCTTTTTAATCCTTATCCGGCAATTCCTCAAATCGGGACAGGGCACCTGGATTGAACCTCCGGGCTCAACTACCGAATATTTTTACCAACTCGACCTCTTGCTAAACCATAAGGAGGTGCTAAACGCCTTGGTATGGATATTCGCCACAGGCGTGGGTTTTATGATTTACAAAAAATCGTGGAGGGCAGTACCAAAAGAGTTGCTGGTCTTGTTTGTATGGTGGTTTATTCCTTATACCATAATGTTCCTTGTTTCGTTCAAAATGCCTGTCTTTATAACCCGTTATCTGCTCTTTAATTCAGTAGGGATATATTTATTTGTTGCCGCCGCTATGGCAGGTCTGTTCAATCGCCATAAAATTTTAGTGCCCCTTGCCGGCATTGTGGTTATTGCCCTTATGGCAAACCGCATGCGCATTTTGCCCGATCATTTCTCCTTTAGGGAAGTAAAAAATGCTACCGGGTTTGCAAAAACCAATTATCAGGCCGGGAGTGCAATTATTATTTATCCCTATTGGGATAATTTGGGATTTGCTTATTATTTTGATAATTCCGTTTTTCAGGATGTGGCGCATTTTGACAGCAGACTCGCTGAGCAGCAGATTTACCCGGTTTGGGGGTTGGGAAAGGTAAAATCGATAGTTGAGGAAACATCCCCTCAAAAAATAATCTACTATCTGAACGGGCCCCCACCAGGCGATGACGCCGGTATTTTTCAATATCTTTCGGATCAATATAAAATGGCGGATAGTTCATTTTATCCGCAATCGTTTACCATCGCTATTTTTGAGAGAAAGTAAAATCCGCAATTATTCTTTGAATTTAATTTTATTGCTTGCATAGGCTGCCATTTTCAGCAAAAGCCAGCCGTGCCTGAAGCGTGAAATGTTGGTATCGCCATACTTTCTGGCCCGGTAACGGATGGGTACTTCCACCAATTTCAGGTTAAGCTTGGATGAACCAAAGATCAGGTCAAAATCGCCGAAAGGATCAAAGTTGCCAAAGTAAGCCCTGTTGGCGGCCAGTTTACGATAGTTTCCCGCAGCCAGCACCTTAGTCCCGCATAGGGTATCTTTAATCCTTTGGCCGAGGAGCCATGAAAACATCACCGAGAAAAACTTATTCCCCAAAATATTGAGGGCGCGCATAGCTTCATCTTCCATGGGATAAACTAGGCGGGTACCGTTGATATATTCCCCTTTACCGGTCGCGATGGCATCGTAAAACTTGGGCAGATCCTCGGGTGGAACGGTGAGGTCAGCATCCAGAATCATCAGAATATCACCCGATGCATGATCATATCCCTTACGCACGGCATCACCTTTACCTTTTCCTTCCTGAACCAGCCACTTAACATCACGTTTACCTTTGTAAACCGCACAAACCCGCTTAATTTCATCCAGGGTACCATCGGTTGAATTGCCTTCCACAAAAATAATTTCAGTGTGTTTGCCCATTTCGGGCGTACGGAGCACGGCATCCTCAATATTGCCCTTTTCATTCCTTGCCGGGATAATCACGCTTACGCTGAAATCTTTATTTGCGGCTGGACGCACTTCCGGCAGCCGGGCAATGGTATAACCGGTAAGGCAAAGGCTGTTAAACAGTGGAAGGTTGGCAACGTATTTATTGAGAAACCATGAAATCAGTGGGATGTAAACCGGAAAAAGGAACCGCCGTCCACACTTAATTACGTCATAACCTTCTAATTGAAGCAGTCCGATAACATCGCCACGGTTCAACCAGTTCAAACGGGGATGTGACATTTTAAGTCTGAGTTTCTGCGCCAGCCACAATGCCGGTTCCCATAAAAAATTATGATACGAAATTAATATCCGGGTTTGAGGAGTGATTACTTTTTTTAATTCTGAGATTGCTTGCTGAATATCTTCAAGATAGCCCAGGGTGTCTGAAATAATCACATAATCGAATGTTTCCGATAAAGACAAATTTTCCGCATCCATCACCTCAAAATTCAAATGCGGATACTTCTCAGATGCAATCTTTATCATGGAAGGTGAAAGTTCAATTCCTTTTCCATAAGCCGGCTTTACTGCATTCAGCAGATAGCCGGTACCGCAGCCAAGCTCAAGTACGCGGGAACCTTCAGGTATGTTGAATCGAAAAAACCGTACGAGATTTCTATAATAATAGCTGTTTCGGCGAATATACTTGTCGCGTTTACCGGCAATAGCCTCCATTGCGGTATACACCCTGGCTTTATTTGTTGACAGCATTTTCATTCTTCATTATTCTTTAAAGCTGAATAATATTCCATCCTGAAGTTATCAAACCAGGCCGGATCTTTCCCCTTATTCCAGACATATATTTTAAGTGGCATACCTGCTTCATCCTGGTTTATCTTATGGTTTAATTGAAGCAATTGCCATCCCGTATTTTTGGTTATTGTGTCATCCACCGATGTATAATAAAAACCTTCAGGCTCAACCGATGACATTACGATTTTTGCAGCACCCGACCTGGCTGATGACCAGACACTTACAGAAACCGAATCCCCTACCTGAGCAACAAAGGATTCAACAGTATAGGCATAAGGATTTCCGGGTTCAGCTTTAATACTTGCTTTGCCTGAAAAGGCGTTTTTCGTATCCGGAATACCTATGTAACTGAATCCATTGCAAAAGGCCGCTTGATTTCCATTACTATCTGCGATCTCTCCCCCACAAAATATTATTTTCTGTAAATATAGTTGCTGCTGCTCATCCTTTTTCCAGGGACTAATAATTTCCAGCCTGTCATTTTTATACACCTTTTGAAACTGAAACTCCGGAGCGGAATTTTTCATTGAGTCAATAAAAACCTTTGATTGCGATTTCATCCCGAGGTGATAAATCTGTCCATTATACTTCTTATACAACTCCGGAAAATTCACAACATTTCCTGACCAATCAACCACATGGCCCTTATAGTAATCGTTAATATAGAAATTGGGGTAAATTTGTTTCAATTCATTTGCATAACGACTCCGGCTGTAAGCATTGCCAAAATACAAGGCAGGTACAGGTGAAATTCCAGGATTGGTAGTAATTACAGCCGTCCGTCCCAGAGAGCTGCTTGCTGCCTGCCAGGTTTGCTCCCAAAGCGGATTATGATTCGTATTGTACAAACTTCTCTTTTTGGCCAGTGAGTTTGGAATCAGTATAATCATAAACATCAGTACTAACAAGGCAGAAATCATGCTTCTTAGCCATTTCCAGCGAAACATTGAAACCAACCCATGTAACATAATCACTAAATTGATGGCTACCACACTCTCGTAAGGCAATAAATAGGCAGCTTTCGGCTGCTTGGCAATCAATAAATAGCCGGCAGCCTGAGCCAGTACCACAGCAAGCAGTAATTTGGCCATTGGTGGAAATGATCTGTCTTTATGAAAACGGCATTTTAGCAGGAATACAATCAGAACGAGCACACTCAAGCCAACAATAATGGCTAAAACCGGATTTATTTTTATAAGATTTAGCAATTCTCCAAAATACTTTGAAGTATCAATCACCGCTTTTTCGCCGGCACCATATTGTCCGGAATGAATAAACAGCCGGTAAAACCAATATAACATATTGGGATATAGGCGAATAATAGGAAGTGTAAAGAGTATAAAACTCCCCAGGCTTACCAAAACAAACTTTATTTTGCTTTTAAAAGGTTCAATCAGAATAAAAGGAATAATCATCAAGGGGACAAACAGCACTTTAGAGGCCATACCGAAGCCTGAAATAATCCCAAAAAGCAATATATATCTTCTGGATTCTTTTTGATGCGGGTCGAAAAGCCAGATCAAAGCTGCTGTTGCCATTGCAAAAGCAGCCACCATCAGCATCACCTCCTGCGTAACCCGGGTAAAACCATTAAACAACAGAAAACCGGAAACAAAGGGTGTAAGTTGCAACAGCAGGCTGTACCAGACATTTTGGGTACGGTAATAAAAAAGAAAGGCAAGTACAAACAAGGATAATGATCCAATAATAGCCGAGGTAACATTCAATATGCGGATGTAATGCTCCGGTTCAGACAAAACCGCTTGTGTAAGATTTTCGCCACGTTTGTCAGCCAGCCAGGCGCCTTCCAACACTATACCACCGGCCATCTGCATGGTAGTTCCCGGGTGGTCAATATGCCCTACCAGGCGAAAACGCGCCATATTCAATGCGTTGAACAAGTAGGCATACTCTGGGTCGTAGCCGCCACCATACCAAACTTTATCCCGGGACTGAATGGTTTGCAAAGAAGTAATGAAAAGCAGCAATGGAATCAATAAAAGAATAGCCGAAGTCAACAGATGTTGTCCGGTTTTCTTTACTGGCGGCAATGATGTTTGCATTTCCATTTTGACTTTGGCGGTCAAAGATACGAAATCACAATGGGTTCATTGCCATTGTGTAAAGCTTAACGCAGTATTATTCGGCCAGTATTTTCTCAATTACCTGAATTTCCTCATCAGTGAAACTCAGATTTTGAAGTGCAGCAAGATTGGTGTTCACCTGCTTCTCACTGCTGGCCCCCACCAATACGGAAGTTACCCGCTTGTCTCTTAATATCCATGCCAGGGCCATTTGCGACAACTCCTGTCCCCGGTTTATGGCCACATCATTCAGGTGGCGGGCTTTTTCAACGATTTCGGGGGTAACCTGTTTCTTTCTGAGAAAGCCATACTGCTTTGCTGCCCGGGAAGAAGGTGGGAAACCTTCGAAATACTTGTCGGTAAGCAAACCCTGCGACAAAGGTGAATACGCGATAAAGCCCATATGCAGTTTCTCAAGGGTATCAAGCAGCTCATCCTCCACTGAACGGTAAAACATTGAATAACGTGACTGATGTATAAGACAAGGTATGCCCATTTGCTTCAACATTTCTACCGCTTCGGTAGTTTGCGCTGCGTTATAGTTTGAAAGTCCTATATACAGCGCTTTCCCTTGCTGAACAATTTGTTGAATTGCACCCAAGGTTTCTTCCAGGGGCGTTTCAGGATCTGGCCGGTGTGAATAGAAAATATCCACATAATCAATCCCCATGCGCTTAAGACTTTGATCCAGACTGGAGATGAGGTGTTTTTTTGAACCAAACTCACCATAGGGTCCCGGCCACATATTATAGCCGGCTTTGGTGGAAATAATCATCTCATCGCGGTAACGAGACAAATCATTGCGCAGCACCTGTCCAAGGGTTTCTTCAGCCGATCCCGGAGGTGGCCCATAGTTGTTGGCCAGGTCGAAATGGGTAATGCCCTGATCGAAAGCATGGATAATAATATCCCGGCTCACCTGTAATATATCCACCCCGCCAAAGTTGTGCCACATACCCAGCGAAATTGACGGTAGCTTGATTCCGCTTTTTCCGCATCGGTTATAGATCATCGTGTCGTATCGTGAATCGGGTGCTGAATGTGACATGTGCTTCGGTATTTATGGGTATATAAATATAACAAGTCCGGTAAGCTATTGTTTTGATCCCCGGAGGTAAAGCATAAAAGAGCGGTAATCCTCTTTCATAAGACTCATCTTTACAGGATTATACAACCAGAACAGCCACCCCATCAGCCCACCCCACAGGAAAAAGGCAGTGAACTGCAGCAGAGAAAATACAATGGCTACCTCAGGACTTATGCCATAAAACGATAACAGAAAAACCAGGCTAACTTCGCGGGTGCCGAAGCCGGCAAGTGAAATCGGAATCAAAGTTGCCAGACTCATCAGACTGAGGATAAAACCAATATCTATGAGCGAAAGCTGGATGCCAATGGATTTGAATATCCAGAAATTGGCAACATAAAAAACAAAATAAGCCCCCAGTGTAAGCAGCCAGGGCCAGAGCATGGCAGACTGAAACATTTCATTCCAGGATTCACGGATAAACCTAAGCCCAATTTTTAAGGTATCTTTTTTAACGAAACTTTTTAGGAGGAAATAAATCAATATCCAGGCTGTAAGCATGACAACGGCAGTGACTAAAAGATAGCCCCCACCGTTAATATCACCGAGAACCTTATAAAAAAACAACATTCCCGTAGTTCCAAACCAGACCAGCATGGCAAAATCAAAAATCCTATCCACAATCAATGTTTTAAATCCATTATAGAAGGAGATTTTTGCCTCTTCACGCACGTAGTAAAGACGCGAAATCTCGCCCAGCCTTCCAGGGGTAATTAAGCCAATGGTAAAGGAGGCCATATAGGCTACAAAGCTATTCCATTTAGAATAAGCACATTGCTCATGAACCAGAAGCAGGTTCCAGCGCAGACTCTTGATGCCCAATACCAGCAGCACACCCGTTAATGAAAGGAGATACCAACTCAGGTGCAAATGGTGGAACACCCGGTTAAATTCAGTCCTATCCCACGGTATATTTCTGATCATCAGCCAGATTATGGCTACCGAGCCGCCAATTTTAAGCAAGGTCTTTACCCAGGGCTTTTTCATCCGTTCAGGTTTTCACGTTTGATACCGAAAGTAGCCTTTTTCCATAGGTTACGCGATTTTTCGAATACCCGGCCAATGGTTGAAGGCGGTATTTGTTCTGCTATCCAACGGGCAAAACGTGTTCCCAGTATTAAAAAAAGTGCATCAATCATCAACTCCATCAGGTAGCGGCTCAACGGGAAACCAGAGATTTGGTAACCATAATCAGGATTGGCTTGTCCCAATAATTTCCTGAATTTAATCCTGATGAAAGTTCCCCGTTTTTTCAAATCGTATCCATGGGAATGCATGGTAATGGCTTCATCCTGAGTGATGGGCTGAAGGGTAATCAGCCCTTCTTGTTCCATTTCTGTAAGGATGCGCATACCTTCTGCAGTGCGGCCAAGCACCATGGAGAAGCCTTTACCCCGCTCTTCATACACCGGTGCCCAGGCATCGCCACCCGAAATATCGGTAAACTCATTGGCCAGGTCGGTGCATAGCAGGCTGTTTTTAACGATGTGGAATGGAATAAGGTAGTTGGCGTGGAATTTTGGCAACTCCACGGTCCGTCCGTCACTCATTTCAACCCGCATATTTCCCGGCCATTCACCATAGCGGAAATAGAGTTTGCTGATGTTACGGTAATCCTTGATTTTGTAAGAGCGCAGGAAACTTCTTACCGATGAAAAATGAAGCGTATTCCCATAAAATGGTCCGAAAATATATTTGATATTCCTGACGGATGGATCATTAATTTCCTGCAGTTTCCGTATGCTCTGCACCTGCCCCGGCAAACCCACATAGGCCAGGCGGCCTTCAAATGCTTCTATTTCGGGAAATATCTCATTTACAGAGGTGATGATGTATTTGCTTTGTGCAGCTTCCAGAATCTCATTTTCGGTAGTCGCGATATAAGGCTGGGTAAGCCATGGTTTTTCCTTTGACATGCCGGTGACTACTGCACCCTCAATTTGTCCGCTTTGCAACAGATAAATGAGTATGGCCGAGATCATTCCGCCGCTGGCACCCGTTTGCCTGATTTTTTCATCATTAGCATGAGCGATGGAAATTTTATAAAACGGACCGGTGTAGGTATGAAATTCCGGGCTGTCATTATAAAACAGATCACGGTATTTGGGGAAACTGAAATCCTTACCGGTACAAGCATGAAGCAGACGGGCGGAATGTGCTTCATCAGGCTCTTGCAGAACTTTTGGACGATATTCACCTTCCCGGTCGGTAAATACAATTTTCCCTTCCGACAGTCCCACGCAACTGCCGCAGCGGTTACACAGGTTGGAATTCATAATTTTCCGCAGTTGATCAATACTTTTCGCAGACATAAAACTGTCGTATTCCAAGTTCAGAAATAAAAGTTCCCTGAAAGCGCTCTATTAAGCGCTCAGCCATATTACGCAGGAAACGCGGACCTACCGGAAGGAGAATAGTTCCCTTATGAAGTAAGAGTTTCCAGCCTGTATTTTCAAACATGGCTTTTACTTCCCGTGAAGGTAAAAACCGGTGCGGACCTTCACCATGGCCACCAAAAAGCGCGGTAAAAATACGATAAGGCCATTCGCTGGTGGCCGGCGGGCAGCTCAATACCATGCGTGCATCGCGGGTGGACACCCGATGAAGTTCACGCAGGAATGCAATGGGATCAGCCACATGCTCTAAAGTTTCAAGGCTGATAATGCGGTTAAAGCGCTTACTGTAGAAAGGCAGAATGCTATAGTTACTTATTTTTACCTGTTGCATGTCTGGCCGCAGTCTTTGGGCCACCTCCATCAGGCCGGCAGAGATTTCGGCATTAATCACATCGGCGGCCGGTTGAACTTGTTTTACATAATCATCGGCTTCGCCATCGCGGGAGGTAATATTCAGCACATGGGCTTCTTCAGGTAAGTTAAGATATTGAATGGTTTCGCGAAAGCGCTGATCATGTGTTTCCTTCACCTTGTTGTTTTCCTGAACATAAATGTGAGCCACCCGATCCCAGTGCGCTTCCACCTCGCGATCGGTCCAGGTATTGGTATGTTCATTGGGCATGGTCAGCCTTTTTTACGGTTAAGAATGGCAATCTGATCGGCCAGCAGGCCAAAAAAGAAGAGAAACATCCCCAGCGAGATTAGGATTGTACCTGAATTAGGGAATCGTCCGAAGGCAATAAAACCATGTACTCCCCATCCAATGCCCAAGAGGGTAAATAAGAGACTGGCCGGGAAAAACACCTTTAACGGATTAAATAGCATGATAATTCTGAACAACAACAAGATGGTTTTTGACCCATCTTTCATGAATTTAACATTACTGCTGCGGCCCACCCTTTCGGCAACATGAATGGGAAACGTGGCAAGACTATACCCTTCTTTGAGGAAAGCGAGGGTGGAAGTGGTTGAAAATGAAAATCCATTGGGCATCAGGTGCACCAGGTTCAGGATCAACTCGCGCTGAAAGCCACGCAAACCCGAATTATAATCGGGCAAGGTTTGATCCACCAGCAACTCACCCGTTTTCCGGATAATCCACTTGCCGCCTTTGCGATTGCCCACCTGATGTGAGAACTGGTCACGCTCACCGATAACCATATCATATTCATCCAGCAAAGCACATACCTGCTCCAGATAAGCCGGATCATGCTGACCATCAGAATCGAGCATCATCACCTTATCACAACTGGCTTTGCGGATACCGGTTTTTAGCGAAGCTCCATAACCTTTATTGTTTCCATGCTTTACCAGGGTAACCGGATATTTACTTATAATGGCTGCAGTGTCGTCGGTAGATCCGTCATCAACCACAATAATTTGGTAGCGTTTATTTAAACCTTCGGCGATCATTTTTTCCAGCAGGGGGCCTATGCCTGTTTGCTCATTGTATGCCGGAATGACTACCGAAGCCTGATAAGTTGAATCGCTCAAAGCCTGATGGAATTAGGGTTACAAAACAGCAAAGCTACAAAAAGCAGATGAAACAGCGCACATTAAAATGAGTGGAAGTATAGCTACCTGAGGCTTAGAACTCTTCTTTTACCAATAGATGAAGTGGAACACCTAATCCTGACAGTTCATGCACTACCATTTTAATCATGGGTTGCGGGCCGCAAACATAAACAGGCCGGGATCTGCTGTGCATATGTTCTCCAATAAAATGTTGTGATATCATGCCATGGGCGTAATCGGGGTGCGCTTCTTCGGAAAGGATATTGATAAAATTATTACCCAGCATACTTTCAAACTCTTCTTTAAGAATAATGTCTCTTCGGGTCTTGTTGGCAAATAGCAGGGAATTATTTTTAAGTTTGCCCTCATATTTCAAGGTGCGCAATATTGAAATAAACGGGGTAACCCCTGCCCCACCGGCAATAAACGTGCCCTCACCTTTATAATGTATGGCGCCAAAAACACCGTGTAGCAACAGAATATCCCCTGGATTAAGTTCACTGATCTTTTTGGTTACTCCATTATGATCCGAATAAATTTTAATGGCAAACTCCAGGAAATCAGTGTTGGGAATATTGGTAAAGGTAAAGGGTCGTTTTTCAGACTGAAAGCCCGGTTTGTCAACTGAAAGTTCTGTAGCCTGGCCGGGAATGAAATTAAATCCGCGGGGACGCTCCGTACGGATTTGAAGTACATCGTGGGTTATCCATTCCCGATGTTGAATTAAAACTTTTTGATGGCTCATATTAAGCAGCATTTAAAATTCCCATTACGAGGAAAATTAACCTCGTTATCGATAAGCTGTGGATTCATCTACTCAAAAGACAACACATTATTTATTTATGCGCTCCACTTGTTTAATAAACGCATCCACCAGGTGGTCGCTCGAAATGCCGTAACCATCAACCAGTGTTCCCATTTCACCGGTGGTGGTTTCAATGGCATATAGAATAGAGTTATCGGCCGGGTTCGATTCTCCCTCAAAACGATAGAAGTGCGTAACTTTAACCTCATTTGGTCTGAATAATTTTTCAGAACTGAGTGACAATAATCCTTCAGGCGTAACCTTAAATTGGGTTTCGTATCCTTTACGCGTAAGTTTGGTAATTACAGTGGCCAGGGTAACCATATTTTTAAAAGCTAAGTGATACAAATTATACTTGTATGCAACAAGCGCAGACAACAATGACTCACATTCAAGAACCGTTCCATTTCCATATTTCCTTTGCCTATGTAACAGCAGAACCAGCATCAGGTCATTAACTCTGATGATGTAAACGGAAAGTCTGTCAAAATGTTCGTTACAAGGTAATGGCTTTGCCGATGGCCTCTGCAATGCCGTGGAATTCCTCAGGAGTGAACTTCAGCTTAGGTTTCTTAAAGTCTATATCATAAATGGTATTGATGGGTACCAGGTGTATGTGTGCATGGGGCACCTCGAGACCAATAACAGCCACACCCACTTTTTCACAAGGAACCACTGCTTTAATGCCTAAGGCCACCTTTTTGGCAAACTTCCAGAGTTCCATGTATTTCTGGTCTTCGATGTCAAAAATATAATCGGTTTCCCTTTTGGGTATCACCAGGGCATGCCCTTTAGCCAGGGGATTAATATCAAGAAAAGCCAGAAAGCACTCATCTTCTGCTACTTTATAAGCGGGAATTTCACCCTTTACGATTTTCGAGAACAGACTTGACATAATTCCGGGATTTTAAAATTTAAAAAACTGCTGATTAACCTATCAGGAAGTTATCTTCTTTAAACAAAGAAGTCGACCAGATTTCTCTCAAAAGTATTTCTTTTTCACTCTTTATCGGGAAATCTCCATAATTTCGAAGTTCACCTTCCCGGCCGGAACCTGAATTTCCGCTGTTTCACCAACCTTTTTACCCAGTAAACCGCGCGCTATTGGAGAGTTAACTGAAATTCTGCCTGCTTTAAGGTTGGCTTCATTTTCAGGCACCAGGGTATAGGTCATGGTAGCCTTATTCTGGGTATTTTTTATTTTTACCGTACAAAGAATAAACACTTTGGTATTGTCAAGCTTACTTTCGTCGATAATTTTGGCATTTCGGACTACTTCCTGCAACTTTGAGATTTTCAGTTCCAGCATACCCTGTGCGTTTTTGGCTGCATCGTATTCAGCATTTTCCGAAAGATCACCTTTATCGCGGGCTTCAGCAATTTGCTGTGAAATAGCAGGCCGCTCAACTTTGATGAGTTGTTCAAGTTCAGCCTGCAATTTATCCAGTCCTTCCTGTGTGTAATACATAATGGTAAAAAAATAGGGATTTGTGTTGAAAGGATAATAAGTAGAAAAGACCCTTAAAAAAGGGTCCTTTCCAACTGTATGATTTGTGCAAGATTAAAACCAGTGCCTCTAAGTTAGAGATTTATGCGGGCACCAATGCTGTGTATTCCACTAAATGGATCGGTAGCTCTGTATGAATAATCAATGGCGAGAGAGGATCCTTTTTCCTTATTCAGGGGCACCGCCACAGTAAATCCGGCACTGGGTCCTGTTAAGGCTGTGGTGCGGTCAGTATTATTGGTTATACCTTCTTCATAGGTATAGCCACCCCTCAACATGAGGTAGGACTGTAACTCATATTCCAGTCCAACTACAAACTGATCTTTGCTGAAGGAGTTGGAAATAAAGCTTCCGGCCACGGTTAACCGGTGCATTTCGCCAAATTGGAAATCATAGGCAGCACCCATGGCCAGTTGTGTAGGCAATTCAAAATCGGCAGAGCGTTGCTCCAGGGTAAATTCACTTCCCTGACCGGGCAACAGACTGCGAATTGACAAACCATCACCACTATAACGCATAGTGGGCCCCACGTTGCGGAGCGTGATGCCAAAACGGACATTGTCGCGGGGGCCGGTGATGTATTGAATGCCGGCATCCAGCGCGATTCCCTGTGCACTCACGTCAGAAATTACTTCGGAAACAATCTTAATATTAATTCCTCCGTAAATGCTGCTTGAGAAGGCCTTTGAATACGAAATATTGATGTTCATGTAGTTTGGCGAGAAATTACCAATTCCACCTTCAGGAAGTTCCTCGGTGGTGATGGGAATATCACCAAAACGCATGGACATAATACCCAGTCCAATCACTCCGGTTTCGCCGATGCGTTGCGTTAAGCCAAAGGTATTGATATCTATATCACTTCCCTTAAGCCACTGTGTGTGTGAAAAGATGATTTCGGTGTGTTGGGTATGGGCAGTACCTGCAACATTGCTGTAAAGGCCTTCGAGCCCTTTAACATTGGCTACATTCGCACCGCCCCATCCCGAACTGCGGGCCCAGGGATTGATGAGCAATTCAGATGCACCCGCCTGACCTGACCTGTCCTTATTGCCGGCCATTGCCTGATTCAGAGGCAAAACCATAGCCCCGGATAATAACGCGGCAACGAAGTAATTAAAGATCCTGTTCATAAGCAATATTTTGAAGATTTTAGTATTTCAGTTTGTAATTTATCCCGATTAGAATGCATTCAGGTCAATGGGGCGCAATGAGCCAAACCATTTGATTACCTTTTCACCAATATCCTGCGACTTCACGTGGATAATATAAACGCCACCTGCAATAGGAATACCGGCATGATTTTTCAAATCCCACTGAACCGATGTGGAAGGATCATCTTTGGTAAATCTGCGGATGAGCGCTCCACCACTGTTGAATATAGATACAGTGCAACGTTGGGGCAGGTTGGTAATTTTTACCCGGTTATCAAGCTGATTGGTTTCGTATGTGGAATAAGCATAGTAAGGATTGGGCACTACCCTGATGAGATCCAGATCTGAAGTTGCTTTCACAACATCATTGGTACTGGTAGCTACCGTTTCAGTGCTGAACGCATATTTTGGGAAACCACGATTCTCATAATGTTCGTTCATATAGGTACTATCCATTTCTGAAGTGCTGTAATAGCGCTGGTAAGGTTTGGATATCCGGAGTCGTACTTTTGCCTCGTTCGAGAGCCAGTTCTCTTCCAGACCAACCGCAAGGGGAATATTCACCCAAATGGCACTGGAATATAAGTAAGCCAGGAATTGATTGTTCAGCGATTCAATGTTCTTTCTCAATACACGACCGGCATCGTAAGCAGGAACATTGGCTCCTGCAATAATTTTGCCTGCCACATGCTGGAATACATAAATGTAATGCATCCCACCCATGTTCATGATGTTGGGGCTTGGATTAAATAACATATCCCTTCCATTATCACCCACCATCCAGGAGTTCTCACCAAAAACGATGTTCAGGCGTTCACCTGTTTCAATATTTATGGCATAGCCGGGGAACCATCCCATACCGGTTTCGGCGATATAGTTGGGATCATCCGGATTGTTGCTCGGGCCGCTGCCTTTAGGAGCCGACTTGCCTTCTTTATCCACCGATTGTGCTGCCCTGAGCTTAAATTCTCGGGCTCCACCTTCAGAAGTAGTTGGGTCAGAACTCATTTCAATCACCGGTGAACGGCTCCATTTGGATTTATCGGGAGTATATACAAAGTCAATGCTACTTAAATCAACAAAGCTTGCACCACTTTTTGAAATGGAGTTGAATGCCGGAGCATACATTGGACTTTGTGCCCGGTAAGCGGTCATGATGTATGGAGCCCAGGTCCCATTCACTACTTTCTCATAGTTAGAGTTGGGATCAAAGTATTGACCAGGTTTCCAGTCGTTACTGGCTTCATTTTTGGCATCGAATACCACTCCCGACCGTATCCAATTGAACTGTGGAATACCATCAATATCTGGTACACCGCCAATGTAGATCTTGGCACTATCCTCAAAGGTCATGGAGGAAGAAAGCACTCCGTTATTTTCAGATATGATGTCCCAGATGGGATCCAGATCGGCATTGGTACCAATCCGGAATGGTCCGGGTTCTATCACCTGCCCAATACTAATGGAGATACCCAGATCCGGGAAAAGCTGTTCATTTTTATAGCTGATGGAAGTATCGGAATGGTAAATCTGACCTGAAGCCATATCCTTAAGGGTCCATTTAGCCCGCAAACTCCTGGTACTGTCTGCACCAATTGCCAGGTAATAAGGACGCAGTGAGTCAAAGGCGAGTTCATAATTGGTATTCTTAACACTCAGCGGATCAATAACCTTTACGTCAATCGGGCCCTTACCAGCTTTGTAAGTAGCTCTATAGTCGATTGGGTAATCGGGATTACCGAGTTGGTTGGCAGAGTCTGCAGGAGGTTTCGACAGAATCATTTCGACAGACGCTTTGGTGAGTTCCAGAAGATTTCCTCCGTTACCCTGACCCTCAAGGCGGGTAATTTCTAAGCCATCACCATATTGGGCATTGGGCGAAATTTTCCCTACGGGGATATGAGGAATACCGGTATATACTTTAATATTCTTACGTCCGGCCAGGTAAACCCTCTTTTGACCGGTAAGACCAACTATGCCAGGTTCCTGAGAACCGGGATCAGCACTATACTTCATATATTCATTGTATCCATAGGACAAAGCAAGAAAATAATATTGCTTGTGATTTACCAGTGCCTGGCCGCTGAAGGCATCTTCTGACAATTTAAAAGTATGCACTATACCGAGATCCGCACCATAAACCTCTTCAACCGGTACGTTGGCATTCAGCGATTGGTCGAAGTTATGATTTACCAATTGTCTTACTCCATTTTTAACGTCCGTTTGATACACCAGCCTGGCCAGTTTCTGATCACGAATATCCGCCACAGAAACAGTAGCATCTTTTAACTGGAATACCTGGTAACCTTCAAAACGGTAATAAGGATCAAAATCATAACCGGTACTATTGGCCACAGCAAGAATAGCCGGGTCAAGTTCGGTGTATGATTCGTTAAAGTTATTACCCGCATCATTTGTTTTACGGTTGGTAATGAAGAAAAGCAGCGATTCATCCAGTTCCCTGATGGTGAGATCTGGAGCATTTGGTCCACTTACAACGGCAAAGCAGTTATCAAAAAGGAGCTGACATTTATCATCAACCACCTGCAGTAATTGCACGGAAGCCCATGGTCCGCCAGAAGCAGCACGTGCCCAGGGAATACCTACGGTAATATAGTTAACGGCACCCGGCTCGAGGGTAAAAGGTCCGGCACTCTGCATAAAACGTCGGTCACTTTCTCGGTTTTGAGCTACTTCCTCTGTCCAATATTTTTCACCGTTAGGTGGCAGGCCACCTGTTCCCCAGTCGCATACATCGCTATTGCCCGGGAACATAAAGTCGCAGGTGGGGCCATAAGCGCCCGAAGTAGCATGTGCATTACCACCATAGAGCATCTTGGTGTTGTCTTTCCATATCCCGCGAAGGAAATTATAATATTCGGGAGCACGCTGTGGGTCTGTCATATAATCAGGCACCCCGGAAAGTGAGTTATTGTGATACACAAAACGACGCATACCATAACGTTCATCGTCCACAATGCCATTACCAAAGTTCACCCCGTTAATGGCTTCAGCGCGTACCATAAAAGATTCTGTTTTTTGATCCCCTGCAGGACCGTAAGTCCGGGGGGTAAGTGAGCCGTTCAAACTAACGATACTACAATCTCCAAAAAACGAAGGACCATCAATACCATCACCATTAAAAGAAGGATTATCATAACCGTCAGGATCCATATACGGACCCTGGAAAAAGTCGACACCCACTGCAGGCGGCTGATCTCCATATGCCCAGAACTGTCCGTCACCGTCTTTGGGACGACCATTGTAGGAATAACCCAATCCACGGCCAACATCGCAACCTACATAATCGTCTTCGGCAAAACCGAGGTCCGTATCCACCCACTGACTAAAATAAGTACCGGTAAGGCGGAAGGTTGAACGGTTGATAATTTCATAACTATAAAAAGTCATGTTATTGATTTCATCGTTGGTGGAAAAACCAAAAGCCTGAGCCCTAATTTCCAATCCAATAGGAGTACCTAGTGTTTCAGTGTGAATGTTACCCTTATCATTAAACACCCACCACAGGGTAGCATCGCCTTTAATCACCTGGTCGGCCAACAAACCACCATCTACAATATCTTCAATAGTTTCTTGTGTGGGTGTGGTTGAATGGCACAATTCATTCGACAAATCATAATAGGGATAGTCACCTTCTTCAGGATTGTAATCACCATCACCGCCCAAATCGTAAAAAGGTGCAAGGTAATAACTTTGTTTCTTGGTGATGTCACCATGCGCAGGCCATTCGAGAATACTTTTGGGTATCTGGTAGGAAGGATTCGCTGCCTTATTATCCTGCCAGGCTAGAAATTCGTCCACTTCAGTACGGGTAATGGGAAAAAGTTTATCGTATTCCGAACAGGTTTCTTCAGTTACTGCAGCAGTACCATCTATGGTAAGTGGGCCAGGCCAGAAATCGTTTCCGGTACCTGGCGAACCGGCGTTGGGGCCTTGCCTGAACTTGAGTGCAGCCAGCTTCAACTGATCGTTTACGTCGATTCCTCCAATCCACAAGGCGGCAGAGAATAGTGAAGTCTTACGCGATCCTTTGGGAATCTCATATTGAGCCACCTCAAAATCCCACCACATGTCACCTCCGGTGTTGATACGGGTACGCACATTGTTGATTTCAAGGTACTTAAATCCGGCGCCGGGCAAACATCCCGCCGCAGTCGCCTTTACCTCCGACGACGATTTGTTCACAGCACGTTTGTCATAGTCAGCATATCCCGGCAGGGCTATGGCTATCAATAACAACATACTTAATGATATTCGGGCAATATTTTTCATGTCAGCAAATTTATCGTTTCGTTTTGTTGTTTTGTTCATCAGCGCTTAGAAGTTAAAGATCAAACCCAACCTAATCTGCCTGGGAGAACTATAGTTATAAGGACTGTTCACCCTGATGGAATAGAGATCACGGAAAGCCTGTTCATCCAGTTGAGCCTGGATGTTGGTCTGATATTCGGCGGCGGCCAGGTACCCGTCATCATCTGGGTTACCCGTGGCACCGTAAACACTCATGATGTTCTTTGAATCAAGGATGTTAAGCACCTGCAAATATATATTGAGGTATGATTGACGTTTGCCTTCACCCCAGCTCAGGTTGATGTCCTTATCCACACGGCCGTCAATTCTGAACTGCCAGGGCAACCTTGATCCTGAGATGGATCCTTTAATGATACCACTTCCACCAATGGGAACAATTTTACTTGATTTGGTGTATGGCGTGCCTGAACCACCAAATATGGTAAAGTTAACTCCGGTGTTCTTGAGCACCTGAATGGTTTTAACCACATCATTACCCTCACCATCTTTGCGTGAACGGCGGATAACCGGCCCGCTGTAATCTTTACCTTCATCAAAACGATAGTCAAGCATCAGATTGATGGCGTGGCGGCGGTCGAAGCTTAAGGGGAACAAGGTTCTCAGGTTAGGTTGACCGGTCTGGATAAGGCCTTTGGCAAAGTTCGCATCGGAACCGGTACCATTGGCAAACTGCAGCGTATAACTGGCCCTTACCCGGGCATTGTTGGTACGACGAAGGTCATAGGTAACCGTCAATCCTTTTACGGTTGAAAAGTCGATGTTGTTGTAAGAGTAATAAGTTTTGGGATAAGCCGCGGTATAACGGAACGACTGTATCTGATCCCTGATTTCGCGATAGTAAGCCGAAAGTGTTAACGATGAACTGGCGGTCAGACGCTGCTGAAAACCAAGCTCATAGTCAATGGTTTTTTCAGGCTTCAGATTTGGATTACTAAGGGTTGGACTGCCGAGTTTTGGCAGGAAGTAATAATCCATAGGATCCATCCTGAGTGCGGTAGTAGGGCGTTGGGTCAACACGTCGTAGTGTGCAAAGAAAAGGGCTTCGTCTGAAATCGGGAATGAGAAAGAGATTCGGGGCATTACTGAAATTTGCGGCTCATAGTCGCTGAATGCTTTTGAAGTCACCACCTCGCTGCTGGGATCAACCAGATAAGGCAACACACCTTCGCCTGCATTCAGGATAAGCTCCGGATCTGTAGTTACCTGTCCATCCGAATCATACCAGTCATTTCCATCACGGTAACCCATAATTGAGGTGGGAGTCTTAAGATTATCCACATACACTACATAATCGCTGCCCATATTTTCAGGATGAGAACCAAGGGTTCTTACTTCACCTACCGTAAGGGCAGGATAAAGGGTATAAGGATCGGTAAGTACCTTTTGATTGGCATCAAAACGGTCAATACGGATACCAATATTAAAGATTAAATCATCAAAGGCGAATTTATCCTGAATATAACCGGCCATATATATAGGTGTAAAAGGTGCAATTTCACGGGTGAAGTTGTCATTTGCATCTTTTTTGGTGAAAAAGTCATCGAAACTCGGACTGTCTTTCAAACTGATGCGTTTCCCGGTATGGGTGTATCCGCCATAGGCAGCCAGAAAATCACCATTGTTGAACAACTCATCGGCCGAGAACATATCTACACTCAGGGGTTCAGTCAAACTTGCGGTATGAAGCTTCCCGTTGGCATCATAGTAATTGATGGTATATGAATTGATATCGTATGAATCAATGTCAATCCAATCAGTTCCATTCACCGGCAAACCCATGCGCTCGCGCAATTGTTTGTCGAAATAAAACTGTGTATTTTCATCGTACCTGC
>Ga0265295_1000794_pt1 | contig 60102 bp, 42 predicted proteins | sample Munlansysbiofilm_FD_192503 | JGI IMG/M metagenome (GOLD analysis project Ga0265295, IMG submission 192503) | Leachate microbial communities from a municipal landfill in Southern Ontario, Canada - Methane capture system biofilm | ecosystem: Engineered > Solid waste > Landfill > Unclassified ... | reverse complement strand
CAAAACGAATCTCTTTATCTTTGCTCATGTTGTTTTTTTATTTGTGGAAAAACAAAATTACAACAAGGGGTGAAACTTTTTAGGAGTAACCCCGTTTTTTTAAAATTTACTCGGTCACTACTGATAACAATACTTTTTTTATCCGCTGTAGCCCTATCGTTACAAGCGCAAATAACGGGTGGACAAGTAAATACGGAAAAACCCAAACCCTCAAACAATGTGTTTAAGAAATACACCAACGTGCATCTTCATTTTTCTAAGCCGCTGGGTCAGTTTGGCGATATAATTAAAAATGCTACTCCGGGCTACGATCCCATGAATGTTGGGCTAGGTATAGGTGTCACGATTGGTCAGGGTTTCTATTTTAACAACCTTAACATCTCCCAAAAATCGAGGCTAGGTATGGAGGTAACCTACCTGGATATTGTGTATCAGCTGCCTAAAACATACTCTACTGCTTCAGTTGATATATCCTCCTTAGCAGGAACAATCTCGGCTGGGCTGGGCTTAACCTACAGCTACAACCCCAAGGATAATTTGATTATGGGTGTAAAATTTAATCTACTTCCCACTGTATTTGATTTCGAACGTACCTATACCTATGCTTATAGTAATAACGATGAGGATGAGTATATAGGCTGGGCAGCTATGCTTCGCAGCTCGGCTGGCGTTTTTGTGCGCAATAACCCCTTTTATGTTGGGTTTGATATCAGCTTTGGAACAAAGAAGGATATGACAATTAAAAACTCTTATGCCACACCATCAGAGTACAGTTTCCTAGCTAAAACAACAAGGCTAGATATTGTTGTGGGCTTCTCATTCTAGCCGCTATATATTTTTTGTTGAGACGCACGGCTGTGCGTCTCAACAAGTAAAAATAAATTCGATTTTATTATATATACAGCGCAGCTGAACCGCATTAGGGGATTTGAATCTAAACTCGACACAGTAGAAGTTGCTAAGAAGCCATATAAAACTTTTTCTTTACAAAATGTACGCCTTTTCATCGACATGAAGTTATAGGTTTTTATTTATAGCTTGGCCCGATGATTTATGGAGTTAATACAATTTTTTGTTCACTTGTTGATGTACAAGAAAAGTTTTTGTATCCAACCCCACAGAAAGGCTCTGATTTAACCCCAATTATTCGTTCGAATAATTGCTGTATCCAAAAGCAAATAGGCCTCATAACCAATTTTGTTTCCCGAAATCGGGTTCAACTAGGTCGGGATAGCCCGCATTCGCATTCATCTTTATATCAAATTGATGAATAATGCGGGTTAAATTCTTAACGGCATTGGGTTGTGATGATTAATTTGTTGCCAACATTGCTTGCATTCGCCCTATTAAATTTTTTCACGAAGAATATTTACAGTGAACTACCAAGTAAGAAGCACAAAAAATGTGGTCGCAAATCTGTTAGCTACCCCAACTTAAAGGCATATTTTGCCATGTTAATTTGCATAACGATAGTTAAATACCTAAATTTAAAACACCATTATGGGAGTTTTTAATCCAAACTAAAACTTTTCGGACATGAATCTATTAAACCTTAAAATCAAAACCAAACTAGCGCTGTTATTCACCTCTTTGTCGATTATTACTCTACTGGCAGCCGGTGCTACACTTCTGAGCTTTAATCAGATTAACAACCTAAGAGCCAATGTCCTAGATCTTCATTTGGCTGATAAGGCAAAAATTTCTGTTGATAATAATTTATTGCTCTACACTCTAAACCCCGATGCCAATACCCTTGTTCAGCTCGATAAGAGCGTAAAAACGATTGAAACGATTCTGGCCAATTGTAAGGAAAATTCCATCGAAAAAAAGAATGTGGAGATAATTGACCAGATGCTTTTAGAAACAGAAGAGTATAAGAAAAGTTTAGAGTTGCTGAGTGCAATTTTTTTGCGTAAAGACCAAATTTTATCCCAAACCAAACACATCACAAGCCGCATTAATTCAGAATACCCCGAATTTACGCACCAGGCATACGAAATGCAGCTTTTGGGTCAACGGTTTCTTATGTCAACAAAAACTGTAGATTTTAATGCATGGCATGATAGGTCGAATATCATTGCAAGCAGTATTGACGATGAAAATTTAAGCGGTATGGTTGGTAATTATATTTCGCTTGGTAACGATTATTGGAATGCAATGCAAGAGGGCAGTAAGATTTATGGTAGTATCCAAAAGGTGGCAGAGGATTTAAAGCAGAATCTCGATACCATAATTTCAGATACCACCCTAATGTTTAATGAGCAACGTAGCAAAAATATCCTGTATATTGTTGTAGCCCTAGTTGTTTTGATAGGCGCTTCGGTCACGGCATCTTTTATTTTCAGCAGAAAATTAATTGGCAACCTACAAAGAGGTTTGCAATTTAGCGAAACGATTTCATCGGGTGATCTTACCGTTGGCTTTGATAACGATATACTCGTTAAACCTGATGAAATTGGAGATTTGGCCCGCAGTCTAAATAATATGGGCGATGTACTAAAAGGTGTTAATCAAAATATTAGGGAGGTTTCGCAGGGTATTGCCGAAGCGAGTATTCTATTTACCACAAGCAGTCAGCAAATGTCCGAAAGCGCTAGCAACCAGGCCTCATCAACCGAAGAAATTTCGTCGAGTATGGAGGAGATGGCGGCCAATATCGATCAAACATCTGAGAATGCTAAGCTTGCCGAAAAGGTTGCAGTCGAAACCGAAACGGGTGTTGTGCAGGGGGTCGAAGCTGCCAATAGCGCGCTAGAGCAGGTGAATAACATCACCGAAAAAATTGTTATTATTCGCGACATTGCATTCCAAACCAATATACTGGCTCTAAATGCAGCTGTTGAGGCAGCACGTGCTGGCGAGCATGGTAAAGGGTTTGCTGTAGTGGCTGCCGAGGTTCGAAAACTTGCCGAACGCTCAGCCTCATCGGCGCAGGATATTGAGACCATGGCCAATACACTCCGTGAAGCTTCAAACGATGCCCATGGGAAGTTGACAGCGGTTATCCCTAAGGTTAAGGATAACCTAAAACTTATACAGGAAATCTCTTTGGCTAGCATTGAGCAAACCTCAGGAGCCGATCAGGTAAATAGCGCTACTCAGAGCTTAAATAAAATCGTTCAGGATAATGCATCCATGAGTCAGGAACTGGCAGCTAGTGCTCAGGAGGTTAAGACCAATTCCGACAGGTTGGTTGAAACCATATCGTTTTTTAAAGTTTCAGAAAATGATAGCAATGTTAGTAAGCCCTCCTTAAGTAGCGTTCAGCCTGAGGCGAAGGTAAGTAAGCCAGCTGTTAAGGCGCAAAAACATCAGCCCATGCATAAAGATAGCAAAGGTTTTAAGTATGTACTTCACGATGAAGGTAAAACAAAGGGAGGGGTTGATTCTGACTACACGACCTTTTAGCCCGCATTATTCATCAATCTTGTTAACGGTGAATGTAAATGCGGGTTACCCCGACTTTGGGTAACAAAATTGGTTGTGAAACTTAGTCGTTGTCGGAGACAGCAATTATTCGAATGAATAATTGGGGTTAGGTCGTGGCAGGGTGCGATACTTTACTTGTTGTTATCTTGTTGATAATGGCTGAATAATTCTTAAATTTTTTATTATGCTAATAGATTACCACACACATACATTCCTTTCCGATGGGCGCGATACCCATGAGCAAATTTTGCAGTCGGCCATATTCAGAGGATTTAGTGAGATTGGTTTTTCGGATCATGTTAGCGTTAAACCCATTGATTGGGCTTTACCCGTTGATCGTATTGATGATATGGTGAGTAGGGTTAGGGCGCTAAAGGATGCCGACACCAAGGGCGTATCGGTAAAGCTGGGTGTTGAAATGGACTATTTTCCTGATATGGAAAAATCCATTCAGCAGGTTTTGCAGAGCATGCCCCTAGATTATGCCATTGGTTCGGTGCATTTTATTGATGATTGGAACTTCGACTCCGATATAGCACCCTACGATGCTATGGATATTGATAGGTTCTACCAGCAGTACTTTAGACTTGTTCAGCAGTCGGCAAAATCAAAACTCTTCGATATTATTGGGCATTGCGACCTGGCCAAAAAGTTTGCGTACTATCCATCCTTTAATCTTGATGAACTATACGACCAAACAGCAAAAGTATTTAAGGAGTCCGATGTTGTTATTGAGGTTAATACCAGCGGGAAAATAAAACCCTGTGAGGAGTTTTACCCTTCGGCGCAGTTTCTCGAAAGGCTGGCACATTACAAGGTTCCCGTTACGCTGGGTTCCGATGCGCATGTTGAGCAAAATGTGGGGCAATTTTTCGATGTCGCCATCTCGGCACTAAAAGCACTTGGCTATAAAGAGATAGCTAGCTTTTCGCAACGTAAAAGGAAAATGGTTAGTATATAAATACCGTCCATCTTCTAATTTACTGACCTTTAGCCATTGGTATTAGCCTACGCAACCCCTGATTTCTAACCCGCATTAGTTATCTGAATAATTGGGGTTAATATCAATAAATATAGACGCTTAGCTTTTCAACTTCTCTTCAAATGCCTTTACTGATTCATGTAAACCAGATTTTAACTCGCTAAAAACTTCCTTAACAGTCGATATTTTTTCCGATAGGTACGCATTTGCACCCGCAAAGGCATAGCCACCCTTCATATTGCCCTTGTAGGCGTTAAAAAGAGCGGTAATAATGCAGTACGGACTTTTGGTTACATCGCAGGTTTTAATACAGTGGAAGGGGCACTTAAGAGGCTTTTTGAGTCCATTGCGAACCTTGTCAAGGAAGTCATTACGAACAGCTCGACCTGGCATGCCTACCGGGCTCTGAATAATTTCAATATCGCCCTGCTTAGCGTTAATATACGATTCTTTAAATTTAAGCGATGCATCGCATTCTTGCGTGGTAACAAAGCGCGTACCCATTTGCACGCCGCTTGCACCGTATTGCATAATCTTAAAGATATCATCGCCTGTATAAATTCCACCAGCGGCAATTACCGAGATATGCTGATTATACTTCTCCTCATATACTGCCACTTCACGAACTACATCGGTTACCAGCTCCTCTAGTGCAAAGTGTGTATCTTCTAGCTGGTTATTCTTAAAGCCTAAATGTCCGCCCGCTTTTGGCCCTTCAACAACTATGGCGTCGGGTAGATAGTTATAAAGCGATTTCCATTTTTCGCATATTATCTTGGCTGCTCTACCCGACGAAACTATGGGAACCAGCTTGGTAACGCTATCGGCTTTAAGAAACTTAGGTAGGTCGAGGGGTAGGCCTGCTCCCGAAAATATTACATCGGCTTTTTCTGATATGGCAGTTTTAACCAGCTCGGCAAAGTTCGACATGGCCACCATTATGTTAACGCCTATCATTCCCTTTGTTCGTTCCTTGGCCGAACGAATTTCCATTTTAAGCCCCTCAATATTGGCCTGTATAAAGTCGAGTGCGGGATTTCGGTGAACTAAGCCAAGCCCTGCTGCCGAGATTACGCCAACGCCACCTTCGTTTGCTACGGCAACGGCTAATCCTGATAATGATATGCCAACACCCATCCCGCCTTGTACTATTGGCACTGGAATAGCAATGCCGCCAATTTTTAACTCTCTCATCTGTGTGAATTTAATTTCAGTAAAGGTATGTCAATATCTGTTCGAATGGTTGCTATTTGGAACAAAAGTGCTCTATGTTATGAATTTTTAGCTTTGGGAGTCTTAATGATTTTTATTATGTTTGTAGTAACCCCTAAAAACCAACTAAATACCTGATGGATATGGATACCACAAAAAAACAGCGAGTATGCCCTGTATGTGGTGATAAAATAATTGGCAGGTCCGATAAGAAGTTTTGTTCAGACCATTGTAGAAACGCATTTAACAATAAGTTAAATAGCGAAACCTCTAAAAACAGGCGAAATATTAACAATATATTGCGCAAAAATAGGCGTATACTCGAGGAAATAAATACCCAGTCGGGTAAAACTTTGGTTTCAAGAGAGGTGCTATTAACCAAAGGGTTTAACTTTACTTACCATACCCATACATATACCACAAAAAAAGGGTTTGTTTACACCTTCTGTTACGAGCAGGGTTACCTCTACCTAGAGGATAAAAAAATGTACCTACTGGTTACCAGTAGGGATAATTAGTCGATTGGTTGATGAGCAGATGCGCTAATGGGATGATGGAATGATGAGCAAATTTGTAAATTATCACTCATCTTTAATTCCTTATGCTTATTATGATTCTTTCATCCGCATTGTTCATCAAATTTTTAATGATGAATAATTTGGGGTTATGAGTAATTTGGCATTTTCTTGCAAAGACTAATTAACAGCATAATTTATTAGTCACCACTTTACCAAAATTACTAATTTCTCAGTCGTATTTCTTTAACTTTTTTCGGTGGTTGGTCCATGTTTTTATGATGTGGACTATAAACAGTACAAAAGCAACTAACCCTATGCCAATGGCAAGATAAAGTAGCCAAGGGGATGAATCTGGCGAATAAATTTTTTGATAACCCCAGAGCAATAGTGCCATTGTTGCCGCTAGAATTAATGAGATATATTTTGAGTTAAATCCAGAGTTACGGGTATTTTTATTAACCCTGCGTAAAGAGATCATAATTTTATCGTTTATGTATGACAAAAATAGATAATTTCTGAATGCTAGGCAAATTAGCATAAAAGTACGAAAGTGCGAGCTTGTAAACCCGAATTCGCCAACCACTAAACCTTGTACCGAACTTGTCAAAGTGACTAAAATGCAACAGCGTCAACCCATGAGCAAATCTGTTCATCACCAAATCAGCACATCAACCCATCAAAATCCTAATTAAAACAAAAATTTCCTGGTATAATTCCAACATCTAGCGTGTCAATGGGGGTACCGTTGGGTTTTAGTCTGTAAACTTTGCCTTCGCTCATGTAGTCGCCAGCATCCGACAGGTAAATTTCGCCTGTTTTTGGGTCAACGCCCAGCGCTCTAAAGGTGTTGTTGTTTCGGGCTAAAATAGGTTTGTCGGGTAGGTGCGTGTCGTTAATGTGCATTGCGTACAAATGGTTGCAAATAAAGTATATGGTATCGGCGGCAGGGTTGGTGGCAAGCTGTCCTGCCCTATCGGTGGGGCGCTCAAAATTCAGCCTTAGAGAAACACTGTGCGTTTTGGTATTTATTCGCATTATCGATGGGGGCTCGCTTCCTATGGCGCTACTTCCGTACCCACCATCGTTTATAACCCATATGTTATCATTTCTATCTTTTACCATGGCAAGGGGCTGAATACCTACGTCAATGCTATCGGTAACGCTAAGGTTTTGACTGTCAATTACCAGCACCTTATTGTCGTAGCTCCAACAGTTGGTGAAAATTTCGTTTCCAATTTTTATTAGGTATTCGGTGGGGTGCTGGTAAAAGGGTAAACTTTTGGTGCCAGTTTCAATGGTTCCTATAACCTCAAATGTTTGGGGGTTAACCAGCGTTATGGCTCTAGCGTAAAGGTCGCTTACCAGCGCCAATTCATCTTCTAAAAAAAGCATATGCCGTGGCGATGGAAGGTTCTCGATGGTTCCAACTTGTAGCATGCTGTTGGCATCAACCACATGAATGCAGCTCGAGTTGTTCATCACAATATAGCCCTTGCCTTTGTGCAGCCACATGGTAAACGCAACATCGCCAAGCGGTACACCATTGGCGGTGGAGTATATGTTGTTTATAACCTGTTTCGTATCAATATCGTAGTAGCTAAGGCTCGAATTTCCGTAAAGGTAGTTGCCCTCGTTTATAATAAATACGCCTCGGCTTCCGTATAAATCAATTTCCGAAATGGGAAGCGCACCCTCTTTCATACAGCCAGATAGCGACACTAGAATAGCTAGCAGCAATGGCAGGGCGAACCGAGTGCTTCGGGTGGTTTTTGTATCGGTTTTTATTTTGGTTGAAGTTTTTATCATCTGTGGTATTCTACAAATCAACTCGTAATATTAGGCTGAAATTTCTGCCAGGCATGGGGCGCCATAAAATGGTTTGGTAGCTCTCGTTTAGCAGATTGTCTGCTCTTAGCTGAATCGCCAGCGGGGTGTTTTGCACCTTAAAATCGAAGCCAATTGCGGCGCTACTCATGTAGTAGGGGTAAAGCCTACGCATTGAGTTCGGATTGTTGCTGGTTGTGGTGTATCGCTCCGAAAAATGGGTAAACGAGTAAACCGCATGCAAGTTTTTCCACAGTGCGTTTACTACCAGTCCGCCCGAGTGCACAGGAATAAACGGAAGCTGCTTGCCGTGCGATTCGGCTCGCATTATCCCCCCTGCATTCTCAATGGTCGATTTGGTGTAGCTGTAGTTGGCGGTGGTTTTTAGGGTAAGCCTACCCATTGTTTTCGATGCTGTTACCGACAGCTCTGTGCCTTGTGCTGTAACCTGTGTAAGGTTCACAGGCTCCCAGTATCCCTTTAGGTGAGGCAGCCACATAATCCAGCTGCGTATTTGCGATGCAAAAATATTTGTGCTTACATCAATGTGTATAAAATTATTTCGTGCCAAGTACGAAAATCCCAGCTCTTGCGAAAGAGCATCCTCAGGAAGTAGGTTTTCGTTACCGCCAGGTTGCCAGTATAGGTCGTTTAGCGATGGGTGGTGATAATTTCTTGAAATGCCCCCATTCGCATACAGTTCTTTCTTCTTAAATAATTTATAACTAGCCGATATGGACGCAGAGAGTGGCGTGATTTGGTTTTTGTGCAGCTCGTCGGAAATTAGCAGGTTTAGCGTTAGGTTTTTTATGGGTTTGGTGGTAATGGCTGCTCTAATAGCTCCCTGAAGTTGCTGGGTGTTGTATCCTGTGGTTAAAATATCTTCGTTTGAGTTAACCCAATGGTTATTTAGTTCTAGCTGAAGATTTGCCGAAATCCAGCTAACCGATTCCCATTTCATCATTCCCTGATTAAACCATGTCCAAGCTGTGCTATTGGAATTTAAAATTGGGATATTGTTGCCCTCGGTTGAGGTTTTGCTATAAATATAGCTGAGGTTCATATTCGAGAAACCGCTGGTTAGCCTCCACGATAGGTCACTACCCGTATTCCGAAACTCAACAATACCATTTAGGTTGGTGTCATCCTGCCTGTTTTCTTCCTTTAGGGCAAAGTTCGTCATAAGCTGCGGAATTCCTCGGTTAGTTTTCTGCATCCAAAACCTTGCCGATACCATTGTGTTGGTGCTGTGCCTGTAGTAGAACTCTTGCAGCAAGCCTTGTTTGGTAAAGTCGGCATTTTTCTGCACTTCAGTGGGACTACCAATTTTGGCGGTGTTTTTAAATGAAAAATCGTTTGCCGACGATTCGTGGTAAAGGCGTGTTTGCCCCGTTACCTTACCGTTCGAGTAGGATGAAGCTACTGCTGTGGATAGTGATTGGAAGCTACCTAACGATTGGTAAATTTTTGCCCCAAATTTCTCATTCCAGTTGGGTTGGCTTTTTAAGCTTATGGCACCGCCCAGCCCGCCGCTCCCTAATCCCATGGATGCCTGCCCGAAGTGAATAGCCACATCGTCAACAAAATAGAGTGGTATTAGCGAAAAATCGGCTTCGCCAGTCATGGGCGAGTTTATTTTAATACCATTCCAATACACATTGGTATGCGAAGCGCTGGTACCCCGCATAGATGCGGTGGCTGTCGCCCCTTGTCCATAGGTTTTTATAAATATTGATGTATTTTCCTGTAGAAGTTCCGAAAGGCTAAGCGTCTTTTTTTGTGTAATGGCGAGCGTATCAATCGATATGGATTTTAGTCCCGATTGCCCCCCCTTATGCTTTGCCCTGTACACGGTTACGCTGCCAACATCAATGGTATCGTTGGTAACGTACTGCGCATAACCGCTGTGCACCAGTAGCATTACAATTACAGTTGTTAAAAGTCGATATAAAAATTTACTTAGCATACCACGTTTCTACTTCACCTTACAAAAAGGGGGCAAGGGCTATAAGTTATGGCAGACCGAAACCCTTGCCACCTGAGCAAATACTCTGCCTTACTGATATACACCGTGGGTGTTTGGGTTGGATGTGGACTTTGTGGTTCTCATCCGCGCTTTTTCTCCCGAAAGCGTATCTGAATTGAGGCAGTGAATGGCAGGTCTTCTGACTTGCTTCCCTTTTGAGCGCCTTCCCATTTCGTTTTTTTTTACCCGAAACAGTGGCTGGGGTGCTCATTAGGTTAATGAAGCTTACAGCAGCGGGAACTGTTGCCGAATTTCTTCTTATTTATAAGAAGAGCACGGCATTCCCTTTTAATCCAGTGGGTTCGAAAATCCACAGCGGAACCATTACGTTGCAAAGATATTAAAAATTAGGGTGTAAAGATTAATAATCTGAGTAATTTGTGTTTTGTTTATCTTTCCTTTGAACTTGCTTTGTATGTCATCCTTCGGCTATGCTCAGGATGACAAGGGGCTGGGTAAACTAAAGTTTAATAATTCAGGGCAACCCCTAAGTCAGGCTGAACGGAGTCGAAGCCTGAGTGAATACGAAGGGAAGACGAAGCCTGACTATCGCCAATTGATGGATTTTCAAATTCCCTTTGATAATGATATGGTATCAATCCATCCTTTTTATATCTTCGTAACCAGTAATCATATTTTGTTTTAAAGTAATTTGATATAACCGAAGCTAGCTTTGCAATTATTAAATTTATCTGATAGATAGTAATCAAATTTGCCGCAAAGCGGCTAAATCTCAATAACCGTGGGATTTATCCCACGGTGAGGGCATAAGACAGACTCATCAGCCCCGAAAGGGGTTGAACAAATGAAGGACGTTAAAAATATTTTTTATGTCAAGCTATCGGCAGATATTATACCATATTGTTTTTCGAACAAAAAACAGCAGAAAAACGATAGACCAAAGGAACGCCCATGAGCTATATGCTTATATTATGGGATACATTAAAAATAAACAAGGTTTTTTATATCGCATTAACGGCATGGAAGATCATATCCATATTTTATGTGATTTGCACCCATCGCTAGCTTTAGCTGATTTTATGCGCGATATGAAGTCTACCTCTTCCATATGGATTAAAGAAACTAATAAATTTATTGGTTTTAATGGATGGGCTGATGGTTATGCTGCATTTACCTGTTCGTGGAAAGATAAAGATAAAGATATGATTGTTAATTATATAAAGAATCAACAAGAACATCATAAAAAGAATTCTTTCGAAGAAGAACTGAAACATTTATTAGCGGATTTCGGTATTCAGTATGATGAAAAGTATTTTCCATAAGATTCAACCCCATTCGGGGTTGACGTAGTCTGTATGCTTTTGCCGTGGGTTGCACCCACAGTTAGTGAAATAATGCTCCTTTGGAGCATTTAGGTTAAGAAAACTTATCGCTTAGTAGTGTTTTAATATACTTACTACTTCTTTTATGTCGAACTCAATTTAGTAAGAAGAAAAACTAAACACACATGAAATTTATAGGAGCACACGTAAGCGCAGCGGGAGGGGTTGAGAACGCCCCAGTCAATGCGCATGGGATAGGCGCAAAGGCTTTCGCATTTTTTACCAAAAACCAACGGCAGTGGGTTGCCTCACCATTAACGCAGCAGAGCATTACCGAATTTAAGAAGCGGTGCGAAAAATACGGGTTCGAACCCAAGCATATACTTCCGCACGATAGCTACCTTATAAACCTTGGGCATCCCGAAAGCGCTGCTCTCGAAAAATCTAGGGCAGCTTTCCTCGACGAGATACAGCGCTGCGAGCAGCTGGGATTGGATAGGCTAAATTTTCACCCTGGTAGTTCGCTTCGGAAAATTGACGATGAGGAGTGCCTTAGCATTATTGCGGAGAGTATTAATATTACGCTACGCAAAACCAAAGGCGTAAAAGCTGTAATTGAAAACACATCGGGACAGGGAAGCAATATGGGTTACACCTTTGAGCATTTAGCCTACATTATTGATAGGGTTGAAGACAAGGAGCGCATTGGCGTTTGCATTGATACTTGCCACGCCTACACCGCGGGGTACGACATTAAATCGGCTGAGGGATACGATAAAACCTGGGCGCATTTTGATAAGGTGGTAGGTTTTAGCAAGCTAATGGGCATGCACCTAAACGACAGCAAAAAGGAGCTGGGCAGCCGAGTAGACAGGCACCATAGCATTGGTCAGGGATTAATTGGCATCGACCTGTTTAAACGCATAATGAACGATTCGCGGTTCAACGATATCCCCCTAATTCTCGAAACCATCGACCCTAGTATTTGGGCACAGGAAATACGTATGCTTTACGGAATGGTTGAGTAGGTGGGGTTTTATTATATAATGACCTTTTTAATAGCTGGTTATTTGTAACTTAACCCACATTCATATTCATCATTACTAAATTTGATGAATAATGCAGGTTAATATGTTAATTCAGACCTATAGAGAAGTTATCAAATATATAAGTCAAGCTTAGGATGAAAATAGTCAGGAAAATAGTTAAATGGATTTTATACTTTTTGCTAATTCCTGTTTTATACATACTTATTTCTTTGATTTTAACTGTAATAACGATTGACCGAAAAGCAGATGGTAAGGTTTCTGACAAATCGATATACTTAAGTACTAACGGAGTTCATCTATATATTGTATTACCAAAGAAGGATTTGGATAGTTTATTATTGTCGGGAATAAAACATAATGCAACGGATAACTTTTTATCCTTTGGTTGGGGAGATGAGAACTTTTATATGAATACACCAGCTTGGGGTGATTTGACTTTTAATAATGCATTCAGAGCATTGTTTTTAAAAAGCACAACGCTAATACACATAACTCGACACAAACAGAAATATTCGGATTGGGTTGAGATAAAATTAAATGAGCATGAATTACAAAAATTGAATGCATATTTACTAAATACATTCGAGACTGATAAAAACGGTACCAAAGCCATACCTAAAATCAAGGGTTACTCTTCAACGGATGATTTTTACAAAGCCAACGGGAGCTACTCTTGCTTTAAAACTTGTAACAGCTGGGTGAATACAGGATTTAAGGAAAGCGGATTAAAATCTTGCTTATGGACACCTTTTGATTTTGGCTTGCTATATAAGTATAAATAAAAATATGTTTGCCAGCAAAGGGTTACCTCAACATAGTCGAGCCCAATTTTGGGTAACAAAATTGGTTGCGAAACTTAGTCGATGTCGGAGACAGCAATTATTTGAATAAATAATTAGGATTAGGCGAAGCCTGTCGCTGGGAGATAAACCTAAACCGAACGAGAGCCTATGCAAGTTAGGACTTTATAGATGTATAACACAAGCTAAAAAGATTGAGGTTGTATAGGCGCTGGTCATTCATTGTGTAAAAAAGCTGGCTTGATGTTATTCGTTTTACCAAAAACAGATATTTTTTCGCTTATTTAAAAAAATGCAGGAACTATGTTTATTAAGCTAGGAATTTTATTGGTAGGATTTACCTATGCTGGGGCGTTGCCCTATACTGTAAAACAAAGCATTCAGCATATTAATTTTGATCTGGAAAAATATACGCTGAGCTTTTTAAGTAATAAAACCCTTTACGGCAAATCCTCTGTGAGAAAGTATAAACGACTGCTTTTTGCCACTGCCATATTAAACTATCTTTTTTTCTGGCTGCTTTCATCGTTTTACGATTTGGGAGAAAACGAGCGTTTTATGCAACAGATTGACTACAGCTTTGCTTTCCTAACATTGTTGGCTTTTGTGCCCCACAATCTTTCCCCTTACAGCCTCAGGAACTTGGCTGCAAATATTCAGCGCTTATTACATAACTTATTGGCCGTTATAGTTTTTATAACCTTGCCTATTCTAATCGTTCTATTTCAGGTTGCTGTTTTGCCCGACCTGCATTTCCTTGGTCTTTCGGGTTTGATAATCATAGGTTGTGTGGTCCTGGTAGTAGCTGCTTCAATTATTAAAAATGGGATAAATGGTGTAACCGAAATGCTGTTTATTAATGGGATTAGTGTGTGGAGTATTTTTATATCAATTCTCACTTTAATAAAGTAGCCCCAATTATTCATTCGAATAATTGGGGCTAAAGTCCCTTCACTAAATTTGGCATAAATGTAACAGGAAGAAACGGGTTTAAACCCTGACTCTTTTTTTAATACCTATACAAAGCGTTGATTCTTGAATTAGGGTTTGGCATCTCCTCCTTATCCAGTAAGTACACCTCGCCGCCATTTAAAAATGTTTTTATCGCCGCTACGTTCATTAATGATATGGTGTTGCCATTTTTCTCGTCTTGGGCAACAGTTACAGCATTACCCTCTGCTTTATAGCTGCCAAAAATATCTGCCTGATTCTCACAAAATAGGGTATCAACCTTCCCATTAATTGCTGCTGGTATAATTTTATCTATTCCGATAGCTGTTTTGCCTGTACCTTGCTCATCGAGAAAGAGGGCTATTTTATCCTTTCTTTTCTGGTCGAATATAGGTGCCATCATTTCCCAGGCCAACTCATGGGCATCATAAATATTGGTGTCGCCAAAATTGACATTTAAAAATTCTTCCATTAAGTTTGGGTAGGTATTCACTTCCCTAAAAATATCAAAAAGAGGCCTTTGAGCAGCAACTAGCATTGGCATGTTTTGTTCTCTAAAAAGTGGGGCAAGCCCATCGTTTATTGCCCTTAAATATTTTTTGATTTCATTTTCCCTTTTTCCCGTAGCGGCCTCCTGACCATGATACATAACATGGCCAGATCCTGCTTGTCCCGTTCTGAATTGCAGGTTTTTTTGTTCATAATCGTACCCTACGTGATCCCTTTTGGATGCAGGTATCAAGTCTTCAACACTGATTTCGGCGAAGCTATGCCTGGTGCACTCGTATAGCTTTACATTTCTTCTTTCAAGCATCAATAAATAGAAATTTCCATCGCCAACAAACATTGGCATCAATGGTTTTAAATAGAAAGAATTTGATATGTAGTTAAATTCCTTAAAATATACGGGCAGGGTGTAAATTTTCGAAAAGCCATCAGCTATAAAAATTGCCAGACCATCAGATTGCTCCCGCCAAAACGAGGAGTCATCGACTAATTGCTGAGCTGGTGCCATTAAATTATTAATAGTATCGGCCTGCAGACCTTTTTTTGCTAACTTGCTTTCAACATCTTTTAGTTGATTTTTTAGTGCAAGTGCATCCACTTGTTGCAATACCTTTTCACCTGCTCTATGTGTTGGAATAAAAATTGAGATGCAATTATCTTTATTTACATCGTGTAATTCAACAATTTCATTTTTTGATATCAAAGTCATAATTTTTTGTTTTAGATTAATGATTTAAGCAGTCTTACCACTTTTTTAATTTACACCTAATTTATTACTGTTAATGTTAGCAAATTTATTTGAAATATACAACATTGGTTGCACATTTTTTAACCCGCATCATTCATCAATTTTGGGTAACAAAATTGGTTGTGAAACTTAGCCGCTGCGGGAGACAGCAATTATTCTAATAAATAATTTGGGTTTAATGTACCCTTGCGTTGCTATTCGTGTAATTGTTGGAAATGTTGAAAACGGCAACCCTCAATTTCGGCAATTATGATTAAATGGATGTGATTCTTGTTGACCATCCTCAAATCATAACATCAACTTTCCTCTTGCACCCTACTGTTGCTTTTGCTCCGTTAGCCCTTAACCCCAATGGCAATTATCTTTTCAACCTTGCCCTCTTTGTTAATCACGGGCGAGTAGGTTTCGTTTAGCGTAAGCCTTGATCCGCCAAGCGAGCCTTTGAAAACACGCTGGCGTATTATGCCGCGGCTTAGGTCATCCCAAAATTCATTGTACGAGGCGTCGTTATCGGCTTTGGTTTTGAAGAATTCCGAGTGGTGTTTTCCAACCATAGTGTCGACTGTTTGCCCCATGATGGTTAGCAGCGCTTGGTTAACGTGCAGAATAGTGCCATCGGTGTGGTATTCAACCATGAATGTGGTTGAATCGAGCGCCTTAATAATGGCCCGATACTCATACTCATGGGTGCCAACTATCTCCTTAGGCTGTTTCTTCCGAGTACCAGTATCCTTGGTTTTAGGCTGATCCTCTTGGGGTTGGGCAATGATTTTGCTAATACCCCATGTACCAACAACTTCGCCTGTTGTATCGATAAGCGGCATTTTGGTGGTCGATACCCATTGCGTTTTGCCATCATCAAATTTTTCGTGAACCAGATTGTCTACAATGGGAGTTTTACTCCGCATAATTTCCTGCTCTTCAGCAAAAAATGTTTCAGCATTTTCTTTTGTGTGAAAATCGAAGTCGGATTTTCCAATTAGCTCTTCGGGCGAGTTGGCACTGAATAGTTTAACCATCGATTTGCTAATACGGATAAATTGGCTTCTTTCATCCTTAAAGTATATATAGTCTGGAATATTTTCCATTAGGGCATTTAGCAGGGTTACCTCTTTCTTAAACTCTTCCTGAATTTGTTCCCGTTCAATATTTTTACGCTCCATCTCTTCTTGTGTGGCCTGGAGTTCCTCCATATTTTGGCGCATCTCCTCCTCCTGAGCCTGCATCTCTTCGGCTTGTTGTTGCGATTTTGCCAGAAGCTCAGCGGTTTGAATATTAATTTTTACGCTCGATATGGTTGATGCAATACTCTCGGTTAGCTTCTCAATAAATTCAATTTGATACTTTTCTAAAACCTTAAAGCTTGCAATTTCGATAACGCCCAGCTTTTCGTCGTTATTCTTAAGCGGTACAAGGATAAGGCAGCGGGGTTTTTCCTGCCCCAGTCCGCTCGAAATGTTGATATAGTTCTCCGGGATATCGGTTAGAAAAATGGTTTTGCCCTCGCGGAAGCATCGGCCAACTAGCCCCTCGCCAATTTCAATTTGTTTTTCCAAATATTTTCTCCTATCGTAGGCAAAGCAGGCGGTCATTTCTAGAAATGGTTTATCCTGGTCGTTATCGTTTAATATAAACACTCCTCCTTGGTTCGAGTCGGTATATTCAACCAGGTTGTGTATAATATTATATGACAGCTCATTGATGTTGTCGTTATTTTGCCGAAGAATTTCGCCAAATTTTGCCATTCCCTGTGTTGCCCAGCTATGTTTTGCTTCCTCAACCTTGCGCTCTTCTTCGGTACTTTGTGCCTGCTTAAGGCTTTCTTGCATATCAATTAGCGAGATGCCCAGTAAGTCCTTGTTACTAAGGGTTTCAAATTTTGCATCGAGATTGCCTTTACCAATTTCGCGGGCAAAGTTTTCGGTAAGGTTTAGCCCGTCAATTAGCTTATTTACTGAGTTGGCCATCATTTCCAACTCATCGCCGGTGGTGATGTCTAGCTTTTTCCTTTGGTCAATATCTCCTTGGGCTAAACCATTTAGAATTTGTGTAGTAGCTACGATGGGTTTCGTAATAATTTGTGCAACGTAAAAAAGGACTAAAATCAGAATGATAAGCCCAATAATGGCTATTAATGCGCCATATAATGTCGATTTTTGTGCATCTATCAGTATTTCGTTCAGCGGAACTAGTATGCCAATTGCCCATGGCGAATTAATATTGCCAACATAGATAGGTGCAAAGGTTAAAAGGTATTCGCCTTGTGCAAATTTCCAGAAAAAGTTTTGTGGTTTTCCTTTTTGTACCTTGCTAACAACATTTTGCTGCATGGCAATTTCAGGGTAGGTTTCCTGAAAGCTTTTTCCTAGATTGAGCTCGTTGGTATGGGCAACAAATACGCTGTTGTTCGAAAGTAAAAAGGATTGAGAATTGGGATAGGGTTTTATTTGGGTTACCAGCTCCTGCATTTCTTCGAGCGTAATATCAACTCCTGCAATTCCCGCAAATTTACCGTTTTTTCTTATGGGCGAGCTTAAACTGGTTAGAAGAATTTCGTTTATCCCATCGAATCTGTCTAAGTAGGGGTCAGAGAGCAATTCAATATTATTTGTCTTGGCCTTATAGTAATCACTACCAACTATATCACCGGTCATATTTCGTTCCTGAACAAGGACTTGAGCGTGCCCATTCTGTAGAAAGGTTGCCACTGTTCTTCTACCGTAGTTCTTGTTATAATCTGGATCGGTGGCGGCGTACTCCAAGCTATACCAAACAGATACATACTGAGGGTTATGCTCAATTTGGTGTTTAATCATCTCAAAATAGGTGCTGTCGCGCTGTGTCTCGGTAAGCTTGTGAAAGCCATTAAGTGAGTTCGCCAAAGATCGAGAGAAGCCCAAGTCGAACTCCAGCTTTGATTTTACCACTCCAGCAGCCTTCTCGGCCGTGCTTATGGCGTAGGCCTGAGCGTCTTTTAATGCCATTCTATGTGTACGGTAAAGAACTAAAAAACCAATAAGGCTAATTACAATTACTGATGTAACCAGTATATACACCAGTAATTTTGCTTTAATACTCATTTTTTTTTGGAAAGCCATACTGTACCCTATTTAGTGTAAATTCAACAACTTTTTTTAATAGCAAGGTAAGATATAAAAATCACGATACTATTCACCGTTAAAAGTACAAAATGTTTTTTTAGAAATTACTTTAACTTACCCTTTTGGGATATATTATTTAGGATAACCCCAATTATTCGTTCGAATAGTTGCTGTCTCCAACAGAGACTAACCCACATTCGCATTCATCTTTTAACAAAGTTGATGAATAATGCGGGTTAAATGAGGCTTTGGTAAGCAAAAAAGGCTAAATTAGCAACCAAAACCTTAGCTATTCAATTTTATTTTTTATGATTAACTACGTCAGGTTGTTGTTTGTAAGCGTGTTATTGTTGCTATACGGGGTTAATGGCCACGCACAGCAACCCCAAACCCGTTTATACGAAAAAGCTGATAGCTTAATTTCTACATCGTACGCGCTAACGCAAGGCATGCCCGATTCGTCGATAGCGGCTGTTAATGAGGCCATAGCTATTGCAAATGAAATAGCCAGTACGGAACTTTTACAAAGGGCTTACTACCAGCTAGGGTATGTGTACTACTACCAAAATAATTTCGGCGAGGCCGATAAGCATTACAGCCTATCGTTGCAACTTGCTAAGCAGAATAATAGTGCTCAGGGTCAGGCACTTGCTCTTAACCGATTGGGTAATGTTAGCCAGCTAAAGACCAACTACCTTAAGGCACTCGACTATTACCTTGAGGCGCTGGATCTTAACACCGAGGCAGATTGTAAACCAGAAGTGGCGCGAACCCTGGTAAATCTTGCCAATGTGTATAGCGTTGTTGGACAGTATCAACGGTCAATAGAGCATTTTTTACAGGCCATGGAAATCCACGAGGAGGTTGGCGAGAGGGAGGGCATTGCTTGGGCATCGCTCGGAATTGCTCGGCTTTTCAAACAGCTCGACTTGCTCGACAGGGCGATGGAGTACGCCCAGAATTCGCTTAAATACTACCGTCAAATTGAACAGGAAAGTGGTAATGGCATTGGTGTAACCCTTTGCTTAAACGAAATTGGTAGTATTTACCATAAGCTTGGTAATTACCATAAGGCTTTGGAATACGCTCAGATGGTTTTGGAAATTAACCAAAAAACGGACAATTTACATGGGCAGGCTGCAAATAATATTAGTCTTGCTATAATTTTCCTCGATCAGGGTAAGGATATACTTGCGCGCAAAAGGCTAAACGAAGCGCTGGAACTTAAGAATAGGGTTGGAGATAGTCTCGATTTGGCATCGCTACATAGGCATTTGGGCGAAATTGAGATGCGTAGCGGAAATCTTTTGCTGGCACAGCGTTACTTTTTGCAAAGTTTAAATTTTGCCAAAAATCATCGGTTAATTCCCGATATTAGTGAAGCCTATTTTAGCCTATCGAAAGTTTATGCTCAGCAGGGAAACCATAGTAAGGCTCTCGATGCTTATAAAGGCTATACAACTTTTAAGGATAGTTTGAATTCCAGCGATATATCGAGGCTCGAAATGCAGTATGAGTTCGAAAAGCGAGAAAAAGAGCAGGAACTGATTACCAAGCAGCGCGAAGCCCTTCAGCAAGCCAAAATCCAAAGGCAACGGGTGGTGCTTATCTTTTTTATTTTAGCCTTTTTGTTAACGGGTATTTTGTTGGCTTTTATTTTTTCGCTGTACCGCGAAAAGAATAGGGTAAATCGGTTACTGGTTGAGCAAAATATTGAAATTAGCAATCAGAAAGAAGAGATTGAAACTCAGAAAGAGGAGATTGAGCAGCAGCGCGATTTTGTTACCCAGCAGCGCGACCAGATAGCCGACCAGCAACGTTTGATTACCGATAGCATAACCTATGCCAGCCGTATCCAGAATGCTGTTTTGCCGAGTAAAGAAACCTTGGCTAACCTGCCATGGGAAACTTTTGTTTTGTATAAACCCAAAAACATAGTTAGCGGCGATTTTTACTGGACAACCAACCTGGGTAACGGTAAAACGTTAATTGCCGCCGCCGATTGCACTGGGCACGGTGTTCCGGGTGCCTTTATGAGTATGCTAGGCATTACGTTGCTTAGGGATATATCTAGCCGTGAGGAGAGTGTTACCCCTGCCGATATGCTGTTACAAATGCGAGACATGGTTATCCTTTCGCTCAATCAGCAGGCCGATAAAATTGACTATGCCGATGGAATGGATATGGCTTTAGCTATTATTGATGAGAATACGCTCGATATGGAGTTTGCAGGGGCTTACCAGTCGGTAATTATTGTGCGCAAAAATGGGTTTTTCGATAGTGCTGAGAGTCAGGATGTAATTTCTATGCACGGCGAAAACGAAACGCTACTACAGATTAAGGGCGATAAAATGCCCGTTGGGCATCATCTGCTTGTTGCTAATTCTTTCACCAACAGGCAATTTCAACTGCAGAAAGGCGATATGCTCTATTTCTATTCCGATGGCTATGCCGATCAGTTTGGCGGGCCCAAAACCCAAAAGTTCCTAATGCAACGGTTCCGTAAGCTGCTTATGGATATACATAATCTGCCCTGCAACGAGCAGAAAGAGATTCTGGATACAACCATTGAAGATTATAAAGGGAGTCAAAAACAGCTTGACGATATGCTAGTGCTTGGTCTTAGAATTAGCTAACTTTTCTTTCTGATATTTTTCTGTTCGCTTTTCAACATAATTGTATGATATTAAGGGGGATAGAATTTTTTTGCATTTTTGTGAAAATAATCGAATTAAAACGCACAACGGTACACTTTTGTGTTAATATTTGCAGTATAAATTGCACCTTGAATTTTAATTGCAATAAACATAAAATCAACTATTTAGCTTAATTGAATAATGCAAAACGTGCTTATTTTAATCGATAATTTATCGATATGGAAGCCTTACTATCCAACGGAGAGCATACTTACTGCTTCCGATTATTTGGAACAAACCTTCGAAATGAATTCCAAGCTGGTTATTAATTTGTGTGACGATATGTCCTATAATTCCGAGGGATACTACTGCTCGTTGCTGGCAACTGCCCGAGGGCACAGGGTAATCCCTACGCCCGAGGTGCTAATTCAGCTTGAGTCGGGTGCTGGAACACGAATGGATTCGTCGTTGCATAAACTTTGCCATAGTTGGATTAAAAAACAGGGGATTGTTGACGATATTTGGTACCTGAATGTTTTTTTTGGTACATGTACAGAGTCAGGGCTAGAGCGTATAGCGCATTTTGTTTTCGATACCTATCCGCATCCCATGCTTAGGGTTGCACTTAATACCAAATCTAAAAATCAGATTGAATCTATTACACCGTTAAAAATCAGCAATTTAACTGACGATGAGCAAACCGGCTTTGCCAATGCGCTCGATAGGTTTAATAAGAAAGTTTGGCGTAATCCACGCACAAAGAAGATACCTAGGTACGATTTAGCCATCTATCACGATCCGAATGAGGCGGTTCCCCCTAGCAATAAGGGGGCATTGGCTAAATTTGTAGATATTTCAAAAAAGCTGAATATTAATGCCCAGCTAATTACCGAGCAGGATCTGGTTGGCCTTATGGAGTTTGATGCACTATTTATTAGACAAACAACTGCCCTTAATCATATTACGTACCAAATAGCTCAAAAAGCCAAGCAGGCCGATATGGTGGTTATTGATGATCCTCTCTCTATTATTCGGTGCACCAATAAGGTATATTTAAATGAGCTTCTTGTGCGCGAAAAGATTTCGGTACCCGAATCGTTGCTCGTATTCAAATCTAATCCCCTAAGTTTTTCGGATATTGAGAGTAGGTTGGGTGCTCCTTTTATTGTTAAAATTCCCGATGGCTCCTTTTCGCATGGCGTAAAAAAGGTTAAGCGTAACGAAGATTACCAGAACACCCTCAACGACTTTTTTAGCCGCTCAGCCATTGTTTTGGCGCAGGAGTATTTGCCAACCGATTTTGATTGGCGAATTGGTGTGCTTAATGGCGAGCCACTATACGCATGCAAATACTTTATGGCTCGAGGGCATTGGCAAATTTACTATCATCAAAATTCGGGTAAAAGTCGAAGTGGCACGGCTGAGGCTGTCCCCATTTATAAGGTGCCTAAGGCTATTATGAAAGCTGCCATTAAGGCAACATCGTTTATTGGTAAGGGGCTGTATGGTGTCGATTTAAAAATGATTAATGGCAAGGGGGTGGTTATAGAGATAAACGATAACCCTAGCATCGACCACGGGGTTGAGGATGCTATTTTGGGCGATGAGCTTTACCATCGCATTATTAATGAATTTGTTCGTAATCTTAATCGCAAGCATCAGTAATGAGTAGTATACCAGCCATACGGGTTGCCAGGAAAAGCGATTTAGAATCAATTCTTGAAATCGAGCAACAATCGTTTGCCGATGAAGCATTTAGCGCAACGCAGTTTAAGTATTTGCAACAAACGCCAACCAGCCATTTTATTGTTGCTACAATGCGCTCTGTTATTGCTGGTTATGCGGTATTGCTATGGCGAAAAAACAGTAAAATGTTGAGGGTTTATTCTATTGCTGTTGATAAGGAGTATTGGGGTTTAGGTGTTGCCCATGCCTTGTTAAATGGGGCCAAACGTTTTGCAAAGGAGAAACAGCTACTTAGGCTGACGCTCGAGGTTAAAATCGGTAATGCCCGTGCTATTTCCCTCTACCAAAAGGAGGGTTTTTGTGTTATTGCTCAAAAAAAAAATTACTATGACTATGGAAGTCATGGTTTGATTATGCAGTATATTATTGAGTGATATTTTCAACCTTTTTTACCCCGCATTATTCATCAAATTTGTTAACGATGAATGTAAATGCGGGTTACCCCGATGTGGTTGAGCCCAATTTTGGGTAAATAAGATTGATTGTGAGCCATAGTTGCGGCCAGAGACAGCAACTATTGGGATAAATACTTTGGGTTAAGTGGCTGCTATCGAGAAATTAGCTGTAGCATCCTATGCAAATTTTATTATTTTTGCATAAAATGGATAATTTTTTCTATTTCGTTACCTAAGTTTTTCTCTCTAGTTTATGTTTGCTTTGTGCTAACGTATTTGCACCTACAGCATTAATAAATTTGCTTATGAAACAGGATTTTACGCAGCATGTTAACTTGTTAAAATCCATAACAATTTTTAAGGATTTAGATGATAACCTGCTCAGCGATTTGGCAAGTGCGCTAACCCCCAAAACCCTCAAGGAGGATGAATTGCTGTTTAAAGAGGGTGATAAGGATTATGCGCTTTATCTAATTGTTAGCGGTAAGGTGAAAATTCATTCGGCCAATCATGTATACGCATACTCAACAAGTAATCAGTATATTGGCGAGTATTCTTTGGTCGACTCTACACCTCGAAGCGCATCCATAACCGCAGTTGAACCCACCAAACTTCTGCGCCTCGACCAGAAAACGTTCTACTCTTTAATCGAGAAGCGTTCAGATATTTCTATGGCAATGCTGAAGGGTTTAGTTTTACGTTTGCGCGATTATAATGAGCTGGAGGCTAAATTAACCCAGAGAAATATCGAAATAAAAAAACAGGCCGAAAAGCTTGATGAGCAGCGATCCGAGTTAGAGGCCCTTAATCACACTAAGGATAAGTTTTTTGCAATAATTGCCCACGATTTAAAAAATCCGTTTAGCTCGATTTTAGGTATAAGCGAGCTGCTGGCCAGAGAGTTCGAATCATTTGATTCCGAAAGCCTGAAAAATTTTATCACACAAATTTACAAGAGCACAAACACCACGTTTAACCTGCTCGAGAATCTTTTGCAGTGGTCAATGCTTCAAACAGGTCGTGTACCGCTTAAGCCAGAACTTGTTGAGCTAAAAGAAATAATTAACGAGAACGTTGAGCTATTGACAGGAAATGCATCCAATAAGGGAATAGCCATTGAGTCAGAGCTAAACGATAATTCTTTTGCCTATGTAGATGCTAACCAGATTGCTACTGTGGTAAGGAACTTAATTTCGAATGCCATAAAGTTTTCCTCACATGATGGTACAATATCTGTTAAAATTAAATCGAGAGGCGACTTCCAGGAAATTTCGGTTACCGATAGTGGAATAGGAATAAGTGAGCACGATCAAAAGAAACTTTTCTCAATTGAAACGGATCATACCACTATTGGAGGGTCGCAAGAAAAGGGAACGGGCTTAGGCTTAATACTTTGCAAGGAGTTTATTGAGCGTAATGGCGGAAAAATTTGGGTTGAAAGCAAGTTAGGGAAAGGGTGCCGTTTTAGCTTCACGGTACCCAAAACCGATAAATCAGTAACTACAAGCTAACCATTGAAAATTGCAATTATTGGCACAAAGGGTATACCCAACTGTTACGGGGGGTTCGAGGCATTTGCAGAGCATCTTTCACAGGGTCTTTTGCTACAAGGCTTTAGCGTTGTAGTGTATCAACCCGTAGCTTCTAACACCAATTTCGAGCCGTTTAGGGGTGTACATAGGTTAGGGGTTAGGGTTCCCTCGTTTTTACCATCAAATATTTCGCGTGTTTTTTATAACCTATATTCATTACGTTTGGTTAGGCAAACCATGCCCGATGTAGCTATTTGTTGTGGACACAGCCCCGCACTTTTCTTCCCTTTTTTTTCAAAAGCGATTACCCAAAAAATAATTGTAAATCTCGATGGTTTAGAGTGGAAACGGGCCAAGTGGGGTGCGTTTGCAAGGTTGCTTCTAAAGCTAACCGAGAGGCTAGCTGTAAAATATTCAGGTGCTTTGATAGCCGATAGCGTTGCGATAAAAAATTATGTTAGCCGAACGTACCAAAAACAGGCCAATTTTATTCCGTATGGTGCTTCGGATTTGGAGCTAAAACCCGACCATCAAATATTAGCTGCATTGGGAGTTGAGCAACAGGATTTTGTGTTGCTAATTGCTCGAGTTGAACCTGAGAATAATGTTGAGATGGCCATTATATCTGCAATAAATGCTTGTAAAACATTGGTTATTGTGGGAGCATTGACCACTCCATATGCAAAGAAGCTTACCAAGCGGTATGCTCATTGTTCAACCATTATTTTTGCAAATTCCATATACAACTACCGGCAGCTTACCGCCCTGCGGTTGGCTTGTAACGTTTATGTTCACGGGCATTCGGTTGGCGGTACCAACCCCTCACTACTCGATGCCATGGATGCTGGTTGCCTAATTATTGCCAACGATAACGAGTTTAACCGTGAGACCCTTGCCAATGGCGGGTTTTATTTTTCGTCGGTTGAGACGCTCCAAAATCAGATTGAGCGTGCTTGGGATTCTCCTAAAAGCGTTAGAGCCAACCTGCAAAGGGTTAACAACGATAGAATTGCCAGTAGCTACACATGGGATGCTGTAACTAAAAAGTACGTGGATTTAATTGCTGGTGTGGCAGAGAATTTATCTAAATTGTAGGGTTACGCAGTTAAAAGTTTGTAAGGTAAAAAGTATGTGTGCCCCATCGGGTAATGTAAAATCTGCAGCCCCTAGCTCGTAACATGTTCACCCTAACCCGCATTATTCATCAAATTTAGTAAAGATGAATGCAAATGCGGGTTACCCCAACCTAGTGGAATCCGATTTTTGGAAACAAAATTGGCTGTGAGGCGTAGTCGCCGTTAGAAACCCCAATTATTCATCCGAATAATTGGGGCTAAGTTATGCTCAGGTCATTAATTTGTTTGGGTTCTACATTTATGTGCCTTGTTGTAAAGTTGCAGCATGTTTTTAATTACTTGAAACATTATGAATATTGCAAGTGTTAAATGTAAAACCAATTTATCTGGTAATCACACAATTTCTCAAATCTTTGGATTTGGTGAAATCAAAAGATCGTTTATAAACCTATTCGCAAAGACTAGTTAAAGAATTGAACCGGTTAGTCTATTAGCTTACCCTACGTGGTGGTATTACTTCCTTACTTTGATCAAACATATACCTGTAGGTAACATGTGTTTTTAGTACTTTAGCTCCCAGTTTTTCTGCAATCTTGCGCATGGCTGGATTAAAATCGCCAATCCAGTTCAGCTCAATATCGGTGTATGGGGAGCCCTTACTATTTGCTTTACTTTCAAATTGCTTAATCAGTGCCCCGTCAACACCCTTGCCTTGATATTGTGGAATAATTCCAAATATTAGTCCGAGGGCTTTTGAGCATCGTTTTTTTACCTTTAAAAGGTAAATCAGCTTAAGCTTTGCAAACAGGTGAAACTTTCCGTTTAACGATTTCACAATTTGATTTAAGTCTGGAATCATAATTAGAAAACCAATGGGATCGTCGTTATGGTATGCAAAAACCATCAACCTTTCGTCGAGTATGGGTTTTAACGTTTTTAGTAGCGCCATGGCTTGCGGGCGTCTCATTTTACCTACTCCTGCAAACCTGCCCCACCCCTTGTTGTAAATTTCGCAAAAATCTTCGGCAAATTTTACTAGCTCTTTCCGGTTAATGTTCACCGTGCTATATTCCGGATTCTTTGCAATTCTTTGAGCTTTTTCCCAAATTATGGGGTCAACATTTTTTGTGGAAACGGGCATATGGTAGGTAAACTGATTAAAGTAAACCTTAAATCCGTAGGTCTCAAATAAATTTTTGTAGTACGGATGATGATAATGCATACCGTAGTTGGGCTTGTGAAAGCCATCTACCAAAAGTCCCCACCACTGATTGCGCTCACCGAAATTTATGGGGCCATCCATAGCCTCCATTCCTCTGTCTTGCAACCATTGCTTGCATAGATTAAAAAGTGTGTTGGCCGCCTCCTGATTGTCGATACACTCAAAAAAGCCCATACCGCCAGTTGGCTGATCAAGGTTCTTGTTGCTATTCTTATCTATAAAGGCGGCTACACGCCCAACGGTTGTACCCTCGGCATCTTTTATTACCCATCTTATGGCTTCGCCATTACGAAAGTGTTTGTTCTTTTGGGGATTGAAAACATTCTCAATATCATTATCCAGGGGTCTAATCCAGTTTGGGGTATCACGGTATAATCTTACCGGTAGCGCAAGGAACTCTTTCTTCGTCCTTGGACTGTTTACCTCTACTATAGTAAATTCCATATTGCGAACTTTTATGATTGTAATTAGTTATAAGCTTTGTAATACGTTGGATATTGAAACGGATCTCTATTCAACGACACGAAGTTACAAAAAAGGGTAAAAGTTTCCTATATATTACGGTTTACAATACCTAAAATAGAGTATTATGTGTTTTTTGATGAGGGTGTTGATTTCTGAATGTGTTCAACCTCAACCAGTAGCAAAAAGGAATATGAATCTTGCCAGTAGTTAGGGTTTAGTATTACTCCTTATTATCGCTAGCATACCATTCGGCGAAGCTGTTTGCCGTTTCGTGAAGTTTAATGTGGTGAAGCTTAACCTCCTTGGGAAGCTCCTTTTGTATGAGGTTGGCAATGTGTTTCAGAAGGTTCTCGCAGGTTGGCTGAAAATTTACACCAACTATATTTCCAAGCGCTTTATTATCTTTTAGTTTTAAAATAGGACTATTGCTATTCACTAGGAGTACATGGTCGAACTGGTTAATAACCTGCTTGTTGACTATTGCTTTTAGCTGCCCAAAATCCATTACCATTCCAAATTTAGGGCTTTTGGGGTCGTTAATGGGTTTACCAATTACCGTTACTGCAAGTTTGTACGAGTGTCCATGCACATTTTTACAAGGCCCATCGTATCCATCAAGGATATGAGCCATCTCAAAACTGAATTCTCTGGTAAGCCTTATTGTTGCCATAATTAGGGTTGTATGTATTATGTGTATTTACAGTAAAATACGCTCTTGATTGTAAACAATTACGTGGCAAAATGGTTAACCTGATTCCCGAAAAATTATGGATTGCATTTTTTTATGCAGTCGGTTATTTTAGATAGCTTATCGTTTTTTAGAAAGTAGTAAGTGTTTTTGCCTTCCCTTTTTGAATCTAGTACGCCCTTATCTTTTAAAATCCTTAGGTGGTGTGATGTGGTTGACTGTTCGATATCAAGCTTTTGGTGAATTTCGGTAACAGTCATTCGTTTGCCATCCTCTAAGTAATCCAAAATGGCAATTCTCATGGGGTGAGCAATAGCTTTAAGCATGTTGGCAGCCCGTTCAAGCTGCTCAATTTGTAACTCATTAAGGGTGCCCATTATAAATGATATTTGATTAATGCAAATATATAAATAATTGCGAGTATTAACCTATTGTTTTGTTTCAAGGTCAATTTATGTAAAAGGTTTTTTGGGCTAAATCCAAGGCAAACTTTTTAGCGACTTTAATACAGTTCAAATTCGCTCCAAATATTTTGTTGTTTGATATGTTTAAAACCGTGTAGCCTTATAATAATTTTATATTAACAGTATTGGTTGTAAAAAAAGTAGTTAATTTGTTATAATTTAATAAATCAGAATTTTGGTATTGATGTTATCTGACATAAAAAAACCTGTTAGCAAAGAGGTTAAGGAGTTTGAACCCTATTTTAACGAGGTGATGAGTAGCAAGGTACCGTTGCTAAGCACTATTACCAACTACATCTATAGGCGCAAAGGGAAGCAGATACGCCCCGTTTTGGTGTTTTTGTCGGCGGGTTTAAATGGGGATATTAACAAGTCAACGTTTGTTGCAGCCGGAATGATTGAGCTGCTGCATACCGCCACCCTAATACACGATGATGTGGTTGATGAGGCTTATGAGCGGAGAGGCTCATTCTCAATAAAGGCCCTGTGGCGCTCAAAGATTGCGGTGCTGGTAGGCGATTATCTTTTATCCAAGGGGATGTTGCTTGCGGTTGAAACAGGTGAGTTTGAACTATTGCGCAATATGAGCAATGCGGTTAAGGAGATGAGTGAAGGGGAGCTGATGCAAATTGACCGCTCACGAAAAATGAACATTGATGTGGAGGCCTATTTCGATATTATCCATAAAAAGACTGCCGCGTTAATTGCCTCGTGTTTGGTTAATGGCGCTGTATCGGCAGGTGCTTCTCCTACCAGTATCGAAAAAATGAATGAGTATGGTGTAAATCTTGGCTTGGCTTTTCAGATAAAGGATGATATATTCGATTACCAAACCAAAGGGGCTATAGGAAAGCCATTTGGTAACGATATTAAGGAGAATAAGCTAACCCTGCCATTAATTTATGCCCTTGCGCAGGCTGATGCTGCGACCAAAAAACGGGTTTTATCCTTACTAAGGAAAAGCAAACGGGATAACGGTGTAGTTCGTCAAGTAATTGAATTTACTGAGCAGCAAGGGGGAATAGCTTACGCGCAAGAGAAAATGCTTTATTTTGTTGATAAGGCCAAGGAAGCCATCGTATCGTACCCCGATTCGGACTATAAAAATTCACTTATTCACATGGCCGATTTTGTGGCGAACCGAACCAAGTAGTGGTGTAAACCTTATAATGTATAAGTTATGACTATTCTAGATATAGTTTTACTGGTTGTGTTTATTTTTGCTGGTTTTAATGGATATAAAAAAGGATTAATTGCTCAGGCTGCTGGTTTAATAGGATTGTTACTGGGTATTTGGGGTGCCATCCACTTTTCCGATTTCACGGCCAACCTTATGGTTGAGCAATGGTCGTTTAGCTCACCCTATCTCCCGCTAATATCATTTGCCATAACCTTTGTTATTATTCTAGTGGGAGTGTATTTTATTGGCAAGATAGCCGAAGGAATTGTTAATCTAGCGTTTTTAGGAATTATTAATAAGCTATTGGGATTAGTTTTTGGCGTGTTAAAAACAGCCCTAATTTTTAGCGTTATCCTTTTGTTATTAGGAAAGCTGAGTAGTAGGGTAAAGGTTGTTCCCGATAATTTTGGAGAAGATTCTTTTCTGTACGGGCCCGTTGAGCGACTTGCGCCCAGCATATTCCCTTACCTTAACTTTGAGGGGATAAAGGATAAGGTTGAGGATACCTTTACTCCGGACAAACAGGAAATTGATGTTTGACTTAGGGTTGAATGGTAAAAATCAAATTAGGTTTTCTGTTCGTCAATTGCTCCTCCCGCAAACTGCTTAATATAAACATCGCGCTGCGGAAAGGGTAATTCTATACCCTTCTTTTTAAACTCTTTAAAAATTTCGAAATAAAGCTGACTTTTGAGTAAATGCGGTTTTCGAGTATAATCAGTTGTAAATACCCTAAGGGTAAATTTTAAGCTGCTATCTGCATACTCATCAAAAAGCACATCGGCACCGGGCAGCTTAAGTACCCCGGGGTGCTTATTTGCCACGTCAAGCAGAATCTCTCTAACTATCTCTGGATCCTCGTTGTACGAAACTCCTACCGGAATTTTAAACCGCACATTTGCATCGTTGTAGCTCCAGTTAATAACGGTATCGGAAACAAACTTTGAATTTGGTATAAGAATAGCAATATTGTCGTTGGTAATAATGGTTGTGCTACGTGCCGATATATTTACCACATCGCCCGCCAAATTATCGAGCTCCGGAAGCTCAACCCTATCGCCCACCTTTATTGGGCGTTCAAAAAGAATAATTATTCCGCTAATAAAGTTATTCGTAATGCTTTGTAGTCCAAAGCCAATTCCTACTCCAAACGCCCCAACTAAAACGGTTAGTGCGCTTAAATCTATGCCTGTAGATTGGACAACTATAATGAGCCCCACAAATAGGAATGCGTACCTAAAAATTGACCCCACTGCATGCGAAACGCCCCTATCTGTGCCTCTACGATTAAGCAACCTTTCAATTACCCTTCGGCTAATAAATTTCGACAGAAAAAAGATAAACCACGTTCCAAGAACAAGGAATATAAGCATACCTACAGAAAGGTTCGAGCTGGTTTGCGAAAAGATAGGCCTGCCTAGTAGATCAGTAATAGTTTTCCAAAGGTCAACGAAAGTTTCCATGGGTAAAATTTTACCCCTAATTTAATACAAAAGATGTTATAACGATAACATCGAGAGGGGTTTTTTGGGTTTTATTTAGAATTTTGAATGTTGCAAGAGTCTTAACCCGCATTATTCATCAAATTTGTTAAATAGGGTGATTTATTGTCCCGCTGTCTCTTTTCATTTCGCTTGGTTCAAAAATCAGCTGGTTTTTTGAGGACGGAATTGTAACAATAATTCTTTTTCTCAGGTTTAGGGTTTTTTTCAATTATTACCCGGGCTTTCATGTCAATTTTATCGGAATCGGCATACCTTTACCATTCTCTCCAAGATTTACAATCCTGTTGTAGTGGCAGCCCTTTTTTATTCCCTGAAATATGCGAAGAAACACCACCTGTTATTAGCCTATAAAATCCTGTTTTCTTATCTTTGTACCCATAAAGATAGTTTGGTGTACTCAAAAATGGTGAAGCGTTATCTGTTCGTTTTGCAACCTTTTAAATTACGAGTTATCAGGGTATTAAGCAAGTTGTCTTTTATCTTTTTTGCACAAATCGCTCAATTTAGGTAATAAGGAGTTATAATATGGAATTAAAAGGCAAGGTGTTAGAAACCATTAAAAAGGCTGGTAAGCCAATGAAAGCTGGCGAGATTGCAGAGCAGGCAGGTATTGATAAGAAAGATGTGGATAAGAGCATCAAATCTTTAGTAGCCGAGGGTGTGTTGGAGTCGCCAAAGCGTTGTTTTTACAACCTAAAAGGATAGCATACCGCTTTTTGCGGTTGAAACCGAAAGGGGCACTGAAAAATATTTTACCCCAGAGGGAAAGAATACTTTTTTGTCCCCATGTTTTGTGTAGCCTATCTGTTTTCGTATTGCTGCTTATAGTAGTTGGCGTATTCGCCCGAAATAACTTCGGATACCCATTGCGAGTTGGCTAGATACCAGCTAACCGTTTTCTCAAGTCCCTCTTCGAACGAAACCTGTGGGCTCCAGCCCAGTCCGTTAGTAATCTTGCTCGAGTCAATGGCGTACCTTAGGTCGTGTCCGGCTCGGTCGGTTACAAAGGTTATAAGTTTTTCCGATTCGCCAACGTTACGGCCTAGTTTTTCGTCCATAATGCGGCATAGGAGCTTCACCAGGTCAATATTTTTCCACTCGTTATTGCCCCCAATATTGTAGGTTTCACCAAGTTTTCCCTTATGAAAAATGGTGTCGATTGCCGCCGCGTGGTCCTCAACATACAGCCAGTCGCGTACGTTTAGCCCTTTGCCGTAAACTGGGAGGGCTTTATTCTGTTTTATATTACTGATAATTAACGGAATAAGCTTCTCGGGGAATTGGTGTGAACCGTAATTATTTGAGCAGTTCGAAATAACAACGGGTAAATTATAGGTATGATGATATGCCCGCACCAAAAAATCGGCACTTGCTTTTGATGCCGAGTAGGGGCTACGTGGGTCGTAGGGTGTGCTTTCGGTAAACAGGCCCTCATCGCCCAAGCTGCCATAAACCTCATCGGTTGATATGTGATAAAATAGCTTATTCTCAAAATTATTTCCCCATTGTTTGCGGGCGGCATTCAAAAGAACAACGGTTCCCTCTATATTGGTTTTAATAAAGCTCATGGGGTCGGTAATAGACCTATCGACATGCGACTCGGCAGCCAGATGAATTACCCCATCAATTTTATGTTCTGCGAAGACTTGGTTTACCGCCTCTTCATCGCAAATATTAACCTTAACAAAGCGGTAGTTTGGTTGGCTTTCAACATCTTTTAAATTATTTAAATTGCCGGCATAGGTTAGGCAATCCATATTTATGATGTTTATTTTGGGGTATTTTGTTACAAATCGCCGAACCAGATGCGAGCCAATAAAACCCGCCCCGCCTGTTATTAGTAAATTCTTCATATTGTTATCCTTTCGTTAAGGGTTTGCCGTTTTTAGTATAGGTTTGGGTCGCTTGGTTCAGTATCAACATGCCCCGCTTTACGAACATTTTTTGCCACTTCCTGCCCACGCTCGTTGGTTTCAATGGTAAACTCAAGCATATCGCCGTTGTTTATTTCGTTAAAGTCGCCCTCAACAACATCTTGATAGTGAAAAAACAGGTTGTTGGGTGGGAACTGTATAAATCCATACCCATTATTCATGTTCATGGCGCTGCCCTCGTGTACTTCACTCTCCTCGTTGAGGCTGGTTACACGCTTGGGCTGCGAATACTCAGGTAGTTCAAAAAGATTGGTAACCAGCTGGTTGCCTGCATTCAATCCGTTGTTAATTAGCTCGTGCATGGCAATGGGGTAGGTAACCTCCTGAATTAAATCTTGCGATGTACGAGTTACCACATCGCGCCCCATGTCGTCGGTGTATTCAAAATCCCAGCTAAGCACCATAACCTTAGCGCCAAGTGAGTTCAGCTTTCTAATTAGTGGTACATAGTCGCCATCGGAGGTGATGAGCACCACAACATTAAACCGTTTATAGAATGCTTGCTCAAAGGCCTCCAGGGCCAACCAAACATCAATCCCCTTCTCCTCTTTTTTCCCGCTACGGTTTCTAATGGGTAGGTAGTGAGTTACAACCCCTTCGGACATTAATATATCGTCGAAAACCCTATCGTTATAAAGTTGATTTCCTCGTTGGCTTGCTTCCTGAGCACTTATACGCCCCCTAAAGTAGTGCGCCTCAATAACCTGACAAAACCTTGCGGGAACCTCCTCCTCTTTGGCTACTAAATTGCGAATAAAATCATGTAATCCTGCTATATTCAAGCGTTTACGGCGGGCGTGAAAGTAGTTGTAATAGTTGCTAACGTGTAAAAAGTAGTTGCCATCATAAAATACTCCTATCCTTTTTAGATCTTTGGGTGTTGTCATAAATTTTAATTTTTTTTTCAATGGTAAAGAACGAATTAATGCTATCTAATATTATATATAATTTGATACAAAGGTATGGATATTTTAGAACTTCACATAATTGTAAGGGCAAGGTTGAGCCATACCCCTGTTTTGTACACTGCATGGTCGCACATTTTGTTTGATTTTTAAATGTATTAACCCCAATTACTCATCCGTATAATTGGGGGAGACTCCGGCAACAACTGGGTCGGGGTAACCCACATTTGCATTCATCTTTAATAAATATGATGAATAATGCGGGCTAAAATAGCCCTGCATAGCCCAAAACGCAAAAACTTAAGCCGTAAGGTTCTGACAATCAGATGCATTTTTTTTAGAGCGTTGTGAACGCCGCATGAACCAGGGTAAAAATTACACAAACGAAGCGCGAAGTTCAAAAAGCTCACAGCGGGTAAAAGTTTAACCATTCTACTTGTATTTATATAGCATTGACTAAAAGCGGTATACGCTTTTATTATGCGTAAATAATCCCATTTGTACCAATTGTTAATGCGTAAAAAGTGCTACATGTTGCGCAAATAGTACGGGTTGTTTTTTTAAAAGTGCTTTATGTTTGGACTGTGTTTACAAAGGCAAAAAAAATGGTAGTGGCCTTATCCGTATCGCTTAGCTACGAGTAGAAGGGTATCGAAAAGCATACTTATATAATAACAGGCAAGGATGAGTTTATTCAAAAGAAATAAGCACAAAAGGTTTAATAAATTTATAGACACCATTAAGTGGTACGATAACACTGACGATACCATGATTTGGCGTTTCCCACGTTATCAAGCCAGAATTAAGAATGGTGCACAGCTCACAGTGCGTGAAAATCAGGTGGCTGTTTTGGTTAATGAGGGTCAGTTTGCCGATGTGTATCGAGAGGGGTGCTACGAGCTTACCACTAACGAAATGCCCATTCTTGCAAGGCTAAAAGGATGGGAATGCGATTTTAGCTCATCCTTTAAGGTGGATATCTATTTTGTAAACACCCAGCAGTTCTTGAATTTACGCTGGGGTACGGTAAATCCCGTTATGATATCCGATTCCGAATTTGGCCCTGTCCGTTTGTGTGCTTATGGATCGTTCTGCTTCCACGTAGCACCAAATCCCATCAACTTTGTTCGTAAGGTGGTAAAAATGGAGGGGAGCATTACTGATTTTAGCATATCGGAGCAGTTGCGCAATTTTGCCATTGATAACTTTACCAAATATTTAGTAGAGTCGAAAATTGCTGTACTTGACCTAGCGGTAAACCTTAACGAGTTTTCGAATGAGCTAACCCTTGCCCTTAACGATAGATTCCTAGAATATGGTATCGAGCTAACACGGTTTTTAATCGAGAGCATTTCGCTGCCCGAAGCTGTGGAACAGGCACTCTATAAGCGTGCCGACAGTGGGGGTGTTGGCAACATGGCCACCTATAGGCAAAAGCAATTTACAGGACAGCTCAAGGATTTAACGAGCGGTACGTTAAAAAACGGACACCTTACCAATGTTATAAAAGAGTTAGGTACCGACTCGACCATGGTTAAGCCCATGAAACAACGAGTTACTAAATCACAGTTTGGATTAGCCGCTAGGGATAAAACTGATCCAGGACAACCTAATAGTTTTGCTGAAACTAATTTTCTCCAGGGTGAATCATCTTATATGGCCCCATACAAAATGTACTATGCAATTGTTGGTGGTGTACAGCAAGGGCCTTTCCCAATGGGGCAGCTGCAGCAGATGGTTCAGTGGGGTCAACTGACGCCCAATACCTTGGTATGGACTAAAGGGATGGTGAGTTGGTCGAAAGCCAGCTCGGTATCAACATTATCGAAATTATTTGGAGCGGTTCCACCGCCGTTATAATTTAATAACACTAAAAAACACTTAAACTAAAAACAACTAAAGAGAATGAAAACAAAAGTTAACAGAGTACTTGTGGCAGTAGCTTGTGTACTTGTATTCAGCTTTACTTCTGAAGCACAAATCAACGTAAAAAAATTTGGTAATATGGTAAAAAGAGCAACTGAACAGCAAGGAGAACAAAAAGAGGCGGCTGAAGTTTTAGCCACAACAGAGAAGAATACTGATCTGGACGTTTCGAATAGCAATTCTGGCGAAACTTCTTCAGTTACCAATCCCGTTAGTCAGAGCGAAATCCCTAGCGGGACAGCAACCTTGTATGTGTCAGTAAATAGGGGTGGCAACCGCAATGATGGTAGCAAGGCATCACCCATAAAAGATCTGCAAAAGGCCATTGACAAAGCCCCCGAAGGAGCCGTTATTTGTGTTGCCGAAGGCAATTATCTTGGCGCTTTAGATCAAGGGTGGGTAAAGGTAAACAAGTATCTTTCTATTGTAGGAGGTTATTCTGATGATTTCTCGCAGCGCGACCCCGTAAAGTTCCGCACCACAATGCGTCCGGGTGTTGCTCAAAAAATGACTTCGGGTAACCAAGGGGTGATGGATATTCGTGTAACAGGAAAACGCGATGGCGTGATACTGGTAGACGGTATCATATTCGATCGTGGACAAATAAACGCATACGTAATTCCAGCGTACGATAATCCGGTAGCATCTGCTCCTGAAGGTTGCGAAACAGGGCGTATCGTGGGTGTAGGCGAATCTCCACAGGGAGTTCCACTGGTTCAGCCCGAAGGTATGAAAAGCGCATTTCAGCTTATTAGCGGTGAGGCCGAGGGTAATTTAACCATTCGCAACTGCGTATTCCTCAACGGGTACCACTTTGCCATACAGATGGCCTGCAAAGGCGGACACTTCGATATATATAATAATGTATTTGTGGCCAACCGCATGTCTGCCTGTGAAATGCGTAGTGGATTAGCTAAACCCAACGAGTCGAAAGTATCTTTTCACAACAACACGGTGCTGTTCACCTGGTGTCGCACTAAGCATATGGAAGATATGGGCTACGGATTCCGCTATATGACCGGTATTGATGCCGATGTATATAATAACATATTTGGCTGTAGCAACTACGGTGCGCTGGACCGAACCTATGTAGATGCCGATAAAACCAAGGAAGCCAAACGCGTAACCTCAGCCTGGGACAACCTGTTTTTTGGCAACCGAAATGGCGATATCGTACTGCCATCGGGTGGTGGTGGATGGACCTATGTGCTGGCAAAAAACTTTGAGGACGTGGACCAGCTTGTGAAGTACGAAAACAATCGCGAGATGAACGAGGCCGAGGTGAATGCCATAAGCAAAAAAATAGCTGCTCCTTATCTAAAAGGATTTATAGGAATAACGGGTACACAAACGTCGGAGTTCAACCCCAACTCATCGTTAAATCAGTTCCGCAACGCATTGGGAATGAACATGCAGGGTACCGAAACCGTGCGCGTTTCCATGTATGGCAACCGCTATCCGTACGAAAAAACATTTGAACTTTTTGGTGCTATAAAAGGCTACGGGGCACAGGAGGTTAAATAAGTGAGAAGTGAGAAGTGAGAAGTGAGAAGTTATAAGTTAAAAGATGAAAAATAACCTGGTAGGCTCGGTGTTTCAATCGGTTGATAAGCATTTTGTCGAACCAGCCAATACCAGCCTGTTAGGTTTCAAAAATCACAAAAGAAATTAATTAATCTCAAGGCAATTAAATAATGAAAAAGCAATTACTACTAATTTTAACAGCACTTATGCTCAGCCTAGGTGCTAGTGCGCAGATGGTGCTACAATTCGATACCAACCTTTCCGATGGCACAACCGTTACCCTTCCGCTCTACGGGCCTGTTAATGTAACCGTTGACTGGGGCGATGGTAGTAGCAATACCTACACCACAGCAGGAAACAAAAACCACACCTATGCGACAGAGGGTGTTTATACCGTAGAAATATCGGGTAGCCTAACCCAATTTGGGAATGGTTTTACTGCAACCCCCAACATCGACAAGCTGGTAGGGGTAACAAGTTTTGGCGATATTGGATTAACCTCACTCCATGGTGCTTTTATAGACGCAATAAATCTTATTGAGGTTCCCACCATATTTCCAGCAACAGTTAATAGCACAGCAGCAATGTTTTATGGTTGCGAAAATTTTAATTATGACATTGGCGAGTGAGATGTGAGCAACGTTGCCGACATGTCATGGATGTTTACAAATGCTACTGCATTTAATCAGGATATTGGGAATTGGGATATGAGTAGCGTAATTGACACACGATTGATGCTAGAAAATGCTACTGCATTTAATCAGGATATTAGCCGTTGGAACGTGAGCAATGTAATAGATATGTCTAGGATGTTCTATGGCGCCACTGCATTTGATCAGAATATTGGCGAGTGGGATGTAAGTTCAGTACTGGCTATGGAAAATATGTTTGTAGGGGTAACCCTCTCAACAGCCAACTACGATGCTTTGCTTATCGGCTGGGCAGCGCAAACCGTTAAAAACGATGTCGAGTTTCACGCTGGCAACAGCAAGTACTCGCCCGGTGCAGCAGCAGATGCAAGAGCAGTGCTTACCGGCACCTATAGCTGGACCATTACCGATGGAGGCGAATTGGATGAAACGGCCATTAACTCTACTATGGCAGATAACATTGGTGTTTACCCCAACCCGTTCCAAAATACCATTAATATATCCAACGCCAGCAATGTAAACCGCGTTGTAATTAGCAATATTGTAGGTAAAGCTGTTATGGTTGTTGACCTAAATCCAGTGTCCAATCAGGTAATACAAACCAACCTGCCCACGGGCATTTACCTGGTAACCATAATTGCCAACGATGGCAGTAAGGTGACAAGGAAAATGATTAGGGAATAGGGGGAAAGTTGAAAGTTAAAAGATGAATAACAACCTAGCAGGTTAGGTTTTTAAATAATTGCAATGCCAGCCTGTTAGGTTTTACAAACAATAATTAATTAATAACCAAAATAATGTAACCATGAAAAAGCAATTGTTATTTATTTTAGCATTCCTTACGTTAAGCTGGAGTGCTAGTGCGCAGATGGTGTTAAAATTTAACACCAATAAATCTGCTGGTATAACCATTACCTTACCTCTTCAGGGTGATGTGGATGTTACCGTTGATTGGGGCGATGGTGCTAGTGATACTTACACCGCACCTGGAAATCAGGACCATACTTATGCAACTGAAGGGATTTATACCGTAAGTATTACCGGCAATTTAACCCAATTTGGGAATGGTTCTACTGAAACCCCCAATATCGTTAAACTGGTTGAAGTAACAAGTTTTGGCAATCTTGGGCTTACTTCGCTCAATGGTGCTTTTTATAAGGCACAGAACTTAACTAAAGTTCCAAGCACTATTCCTTCAACAGTGAGTAATACATCTTACATGTTTTTTTACACAACTAGCTTTAATCAAGATATTAGCAGCTGGGATGTGAGCAGTGTTACCGATATGAGTAATATGTTTGCATATTGCACAAATTTTAATCAGGATATTGGTAGCTGGGATGTGAGTAGTGTTACTAATATGTCCAACATGTTTATGCAATGTCCGTCTTTTAACCAAGATATAGGTGCATGGGATGTAAGTAAAGTTACAACTATGCGCTATATGTTTTGGAAGGCATCCTCATTTAATCAGGATATTAGCACCTGGGATGTTAGTAGTGTTACTTATATGGGGTCTATGTTTAATGACGCATCGTCTTTCAACCAAGATATTGGGAGTTGGGATGTGAGTAGTGTTATTAGTATGGGCCGCATGTTTGCAGGATGTTCTTCTTTTAACCATGATATTAGTGGCTGGGATGTAAGTGAAGTTAAAGACATGAGCGGTATGTTTTCGGAAGCAACCTCATTTAATCAGGATATTGGTAGTTGGGATGTAGGTAATGTTACTCACATGAACGATATGTTTCAAGGTTTAACCCTTTCATCATCTAATTATGACAATATCCTTATTGGGTGGGCAGGGCAAATTTTGAAAAGTGGAGTACGTTTTAATGGTGGAGGCAGCAAATATTCATCGGGTAAAGCGGCCGAAGCACGAGAGATATTATCAGAAACTAAGGGCTGGATAATTACCGATGGTGGGCAAATACCCGCTGATGCAATGGTGTTGGAGTTTAATACCAATCTTTCAGCAGGAACAACCATTACCCTACCTCTTCAAGGAGCTGTAAATGTAACCGTTAACTGGGGCGATGGCCTTAGTGCGACCTACACCAAAGCGGGTTATTATCAGTATACCTATGCCACAGAAGGGGTTTATGCTGTAAGTATTACCGGTAATTTAGGTCAATTCGGATTTGATGTTACAACCTACGGCAACGACAAGCTGGTTGCGGTAACAAGTTTTGGAGACCTTGGGCTTACTTCACTCAAAAATGCTTTTTATAAAGCAGAAAATCTTATCCAGGTGCCAACTGTTTTTCCATTATCAGTGGTTAGTGCAGAACATATGTTTGGATATTGCACAAATTTTAACCAGGATATTGGCAGCTGGGATGTGAGCAACGTTACCAATATGAGCGAAATGTTTACCATGGCATCTGCATTTAACCAGGATATTGGCAGCTGGGATGTGAGTAAGGTTACTAATATGAACGCTATGTTTGGCGGTGCAACGTCATTTAACCAGGATATTAGCAGCTGGGATGTGAGTAATGTTACCACAATGGGGTTTATGTTTATACAAGCAGCTGCCTTTAATCAGGATATCAGCGGTTGGGATGTGAGTAATGTTACCACCATGCAAAGAATGTTTGAAAAGGCAACGTCTTTTAATCAGGATATTGGTGGGTGGAATGTGAGCAAGGTTACTAGTATGACCGATATGTTTAAGAACGTAACGCTCTCAACAGCCAACTATAATGGTTTGCTTACTGGTTGGGCAGCGCAAACCGTTAAAAATGGAGTTTCGTTTCATGGCGGAAACAGCAAGTACTCGCCTGGTGTAGCAGCTGATGCAAAGGCAACGCTTATCAGCGATTATAATTGGACAATTACCGATGGTGGCGAGTCCAATCTGCCTGATATTACAACTGTTGCCTTATCAGAAATTACAGGAACTACTGCAACATCAGGTGGTAATATTATGTCCGATGGTGGCAGCCCTGTTACGGCTCGCGGTGTGGTTTGGAGTACTTCAGAAAATCCAACTACAGCCGATAATAAAACTGAAGATGGAACCGGTGTGGGTACTTTTGTTAGCAATATAGCTGGGCTTACCGAGGGTACAACCTACTACGTTCGTGCCTACGCAACCAACGCCAATGGTACAGTATACGGTTTAAATAGGGAGTTTACAACCAAAAGTCCAATGGTTTTAGAGTTTAATACAAATCTATCGGAAGGCACAACCATTACGCTACCTCTGCAAGGTACGGTTGATGTTACCGTTGATTGGGGCGATGGCAGCAGCGATACCTATACTTCAGCCGGAAACAGAGGTCACACTTACACAGCAGAGGGAACCTATACCGTAAAAATTGTTGGGACCCTGCAGCGATTTGGAAATGGTTATGGTGGAATCCCCAATATCGATAAGCTGGTTGCGGTAACAAGTTTTGGCGATATCGGGCTTACTTCGCTCAGTGGCGCTTTTAAAGGGGCAAAAAACCTTACTCAGGTTCCTGCTAGTATTCCGTCAACAGTAAGCTACACAACCTATATGTTTTCTGGTTGTACATCTTTTAACCAGGATATTAGCGGATGGGAGGTGAGCAATGTTGTTTCTATGGAGCTAATGTTTTCTGATTGTGCTTCTTTTAATCAGGATATAAGCTCGTGGAGTATAGGCTCTGTAACTACCATGGATGGTATGTTTACAAATACAACGCTCTCAACAGTTAACTATAACAACATCCTAATTGGGTGGGCAGCGCAAACCGTTAAAAACGGAGTTGTGTTTAGCGGCGGAAACAGCAAGTACTCACTTGGTGATGCCACGGATGCAAGAAATGTTTTAACAGAAACTAATGGATGGAGTATTACCGATGGTGGGCAGATAAGCGTACCTGCTGTATCGACCTTTGCACCATCAAAAATTACTTTAACAACCGCAAGATCAGGTGGTGATGTTGCCTTTGATGGAGGTAGTTCTGTTACAGCTTGTGGTTTGGTTTGGGGTACTTCGGCAAATCCAACCATAGGTAATAATATGGGTATTACTACTGAAGGAAGTGGATTGGGTACTTTCTCAAGTAATATCACTGGGCTAACCGAGGGTACAACCTACTATGTGCGTGCCTACGCAACCAACGCCAATGGCACAGGATATGGTGAAAGCATAGAGTTTAAAATCAACAACCCAATGACTTTAGAGTTTAACACTAACCTTGAGGCTGGTACAACTATTACCCTACCTCTTCGGGGTACGGTAAGTGTAACCGTTTACTGGGGCGATGGCGATAGTGATACCTATACCACAGCGGGAAGTTATGGTCATACCTATGCAGCAGAAGGAGTTTATACCGTAAAAATTTCGGGAACCCTAACTCAATTTGGGTACGGTTATAGTACTACCCCTAATATCAAAAAGTTGGTTGCGGTAACAAGTTTTGGTGACGTTGGGTTAACAACACTTTTTGGTGCTTTTTACCAGGCACATAATCTGACTCAGGTTCCAAATACTCTACCATCAACAGTAACGGACATATCCACCATGTTTGGTTTTTGCACATCTTTTAATCAGGATATAAACTCTTGGGATGTGAGCAATGTTACCAATATGAGAGCTATGTTTTCTTCTACCCATGTATTTAATCAAGATATTGGGAGTTGGAACGTGAGCAAGGTTACCGACATGGACTTTATGTTCGCTTCTGCCAAAGCATTTAACCAGGATATTGGTTCATGGGATGTGAGTAAAGTTACTACCATGAAAAGTATGTTCAATAACGTAACGCTTTCAAAAGCAAACTATAACAGCTTGCTTATTGGGTGGGCAGCGCAAACCGTACAAAATGGTATCGAGTTCCATGGCGGAAACAGCAAGTACTCACCTGGCGCAGCGGCTGATGCAAGGACTGTACTAACCGATACCTATGGTTGGATAATTACCGATGGAGGTGAATCGAATACTCCTGTTGTTTCAACCTTGCCACTATCAGAAATAACATTAACAGCTGTAACCGCTGGCGGAGATATTATTGGCGATGGCGGTAGCCCTGTTACGAATAGTGGGGTAATCTGGGGTTCTTCTGACGATTTAACGCTTGACAATAAAATAGGTGTTTTATTTAGTGAGGCTGTGGAAGGTACTTTTACCTGTAACATTACCAGGCTTACCGAGAACGCAACCTACTATATTCGTGCCTTTGCAACCAATGCCAATGGTACCGAATACGGTGAAATCATGGTGCTTACAACACAAAACCCAGTAACACTAGAGTTTAACACCAACCTATCGGTAGGCACAACCATTTCGCTACCCCTTAATGGCACAGTAAATGCAACTGTTTACTGGGGCGATGGTGCTAGCGATACTTATACCGCAGCGGGGAATCATGAGCATACCTACGCGGCAGAAGGAACCTATACCGTAAAAATTATTGGTTCCCTCACACATTTTGGAAATGAGAATAGTGTAACCCCTAATATCGACAAGCTAGTTAAGGTTACAAATTTTGGTGATGTTGGTTTAACTTCGCTCAGCGGTGCTTTTAAAGGGGCAACAAACCTTACCCAAGCTCCAGCGAATCTGCCATCAACAGTAACCAGCACATCCCATATGTTCTCTGGTTGTACATCCTTTAATCAGGATATTGGCGGATGGAATGTGAGCAAGGTTAACGATATGACCGATATGCTTAAAGAGGTAACGCTATCAGTAGCCAGCTATAACAGTTTGCTTATCGAATGGGCAGGGCAAGCTGTGCAAAGTGGAGTTAATTTCCATGCTGGTAATAGTAAGTATTCCCCTGGGGCTGCTACTGCTGCCAGAGCTGTTCTTACAGATACCCATGGCTGGATAATTACCGATGGTGGCGAAACAAATACTCCTGCCGTTTCAACCCTTGTTCCGTCAGGTATTACTGCAACAGCTGCAACCTCAGGCGGAAATGTTACTGCCGATGGTGGTAGCTCCATTCTGGCCCGTGGGGTAGTTTGGGGTACTTCTCCAAATCCAACTACTGCTACTAATATGGGTAGTACTAGTGAAGGAAGTGGATTGGGTACTTTCTCAAGTAATATCACTGGGCTAACCGATGGTACCACCTACTATGTGCGTGCCTATGCACTTAATGGAAATGGTACAGAGTACGGTACAAACATGGAGTTTACAACCCAACAACCAATGGTGCTTGAGTTTAATACCAACCTATCGGATGGTACAATTATTACGTTACCTCTTCGGGGTACGGTAGATGTAACCGTTGACTGGGGTGATGGGAGTAACGATACCTATACCGCAGCAGGAGATCATAACCATACATATGCAGAGGAAGGAACTTATATCGTAAAAATAACTGGAACCCTAACTCAATTTGGGAAAGGTTATAGTACAACTCCTAATATCGACAAGCTGGTTGCGGTAACAAGTTTTGGTGACGTTGGTTTAACATCTCTTTATGGTGCTTTTTTCCATGCAAGTAATCTGACTCAGGTTCCAAATACTATACCAACAACAGTAACGGACATATCTGCCATGTTTCTTTCTTGCTCTTCTTTTAATCAGGATATAAGCTCTTGGGATGTGAGTAATGTTACCAATATGAGAGGTGTGTTTTCTAATGCAATAGTATTTAACCAAGATATTAGCAGCTGGGATGTGGGTAATGTTACCAGTATGGCACAAATGTTTTTTGGTTGTTCATCCTTTAACCAGGATATTAGCAGCTGGAACGTTAGTAAGGTTGAAGCCATGAATACTATGTTTAATGGGGCCACTGCATTTAATCAGGATATTGGCTCGTGGAGTGTAGGTTCAGTAACCGATATGACTGACATGTTTAAAGGGGTTACTCTTACAACTGCAAACTATAATAGCTTGCTTACCAAATGGGCAAAGCAAAGCGTGCAAAGTGGAGTTGCTTTTAATGGAGGAAACAGCAAGTATTCGCCTGGTGCAGCTACTGATGCAAGGGCCATTTTAACCGATACTAATGGCTGGACAATTACCGATGGTGGCCAATCGGGTGCTCCTGTGATTTCAACCCTTGCCGTTTCAGATATTACTTCAACAACAGCAGCTGTAGCTGCAGATGTTATTGACGATTGTGGCAGCTTTGTTACCGCTCGTGGGGTGGTTTGGGGTACTTCTGCAAATCCAACCATTGATGCCAATACAGGTATTACCTCCAGTGGAACCGGAATGGGAGCTTTTACTAGCAGTATTACCGGGCTTACCGAGAATGAAACCTACTACGTGCGTGCCTATGCAACTAATGGGCATGGCGCAAATTATGGAGAAAATATCGAGTTTACAACTAAGCATGAGCTTGTAGTTACCGGTACATTTACTGCAAATAGTAAAGCCTACGATGGAACGGCTACTGCTACCATTAATACAAACAACCTTACCCTTGATGGAGTTGTTTCTGAGCTAGGCGACGTTTCAATTGGTACGGTAACCTTAGCTTTCGAAAACAACGAAGTTGCAGCAGGTAAAACCGTTAACATCACCAGTATTGAACTTGCCGGTAGCGATGCACACAGGTACTTTGTCGACCTTTCAAGTGCGCCCACATCGTCTGCAAATATTACCGCTAAGCAGCTAACCATAGGAGGCGATTTTACCGTAGCCGATAAGGAATACGATGGTACAACCGCTACAACCATTATGGGGAATAACCTTACGCTTACTACTCCCGTTGTTGGAGATGATATTTCTCTCATAAACGTTGAAGCTGTATTTGCAAGCCAAAATGCTGGTGAGGATATCACCGTAAGCATTACCGCTGCCCAACTCGATGGTGCTGATAAGGGGAGCTACTCGCTTTCGCTTGCTGGTACTCCAACTTCACAGGCAAGCATTACCGCTAAGGAGCTAACCGTTACCGCCGAGAATAAGGCTGTTACTTACGGCGATGCTGTCCCCGCATTAACCTACACCATATCGGGCTTTGTAGATGGTGAGGATGAAACCGAAGTTTCGGGTGAGGCATCGTTAAGCACAACGTACACAGTGTCTACTCCTGTTGCCACTAGCCCAGTGGTTATTACTGCGGCTTTAGGTACTCTTGAAGCCACTAACTACAGCTTCGCTTTTGTAGATGGAGAAATTTCAATAGATAAGAGAGAGCTAACCATAGGAGGCAATTTTGTAGTGACCGATAAGGAGTATGATGGTACAACCTCTGCTACAGTTGCAGAGAGTAACCTTACCCTCATTACTCCCGTTGCCGAAGATGATGTTTTTCTCACAAACGTTGTGGCTGAATTCGAAAGTGCTGATGCAGGTGTGGATGTTACCGTAAATATCACCGCTGCCGAGCTCGATGGTGCTGATAAGGAGAACTACACGCTTTCACTTGCTGGTTTGCCCTCTACGTCTGCAAACATCACCGCTAAGGAGCTAACCATAGGCGGCGATTTTACCGTGGCCGATAAGGATTACGATGGCACAACTACCGCAACAATTGCGGAGAATAACCTTACGCTTATCACCCCCCTTGATGGAGATGATGTTTCTCTTACAAACGTTGTGGCTAAATTCGAAGGTAAAGATGCTGGCGTGGGTATCACCGTAAGCATCACCGCAGCCGAACTCGATGGGGCTGATACAGGGAACTACTCGCTTTCGCTTGTTGGTGCTTCTACTTCGCTTGGAAATATCACCGCTAAGGAGCTAACCATAGGTGGCGATTTTACCGTGGCTGCTAAGGAGTACGATGGCACAACTACCACAACAATTGCGGAGAATAACCTTACGCTTGTTATTGCTTTTGCAGGCGATGATGTTTCTCTCACAAACGTTGTGGCTGAATACGAAAGTGCAGGTGTTGGTGAGGGTATCACCGTAAGCATCACTGCTGCCGAGCTCGATGGTGTTGATAAGGAGAACTACTCGCTTTCGCTTGCTGGCGTTCCTGCTTCGCTTGGTAACATTACCGCTAAGGAGCTAACCATAGGCGGCGATTTCACCGTGGACCATAAGGAGTACGATGGAACAGTTGCTGCGATTATTTTGGAGAGCAACCTTACGCTTATAACCCCTGTTGTAGGAGAAGATGTTTCTCTCACAAGCGTTGTGGCTGAATTCGAAAGTGCTGATGCAGGTGTGGATGTTACCGTAAATATCACCGCTGCCGAACTCGATGGCGTTGATAAAGAGAACTACACGCTTTCGCTTGTTGGTTCGCTTACTTCGTCTGCAAATATCACCGCTAAGGAGCTAACCATAGGCGGCGATTTCACCGTGGCCGCCAAGGAGTACGATGGCACAACTACCGCAACAATTGCGGAGAATAACCTTACGCTCATTACTCTCTTTACTGGCGATGATGTTTCTCTCACAAACGTTGTGGCTGAATTCGAAAGTGCTGATGCAGGTGTGGATGTTAACGTAAATATCACCGCTGCCGAACTCGATGGCGTTGATAAGGAGAATTACTCGCTTTCGCTTGCTGGTTTGCCCTCTTCGTCTGCAAACATCACTGCTAGGGAGCTAACCATAGGCGGCGATTTCACCGTGGCCGCCAAGGAGTACGATGGCACAACTACCGCAACAATTACGGAGAATAACCTTACGCTTATTATTACTTTTACTGGCGATGATGTTTCTCTTACAAACGTTGTGGCTGAATTCGAAAGTGCTGATGCAGGTGAGGATGTTACCGTAAATATCACCGCTGCCGAGCTCGATGGCGTTGATAAGGAGAACTACATGCTTTCGCTTGTCGGTGCTTCTACTTCGCTAGGAAATATCACCGCTAAGGAGCTAACCATAGGCGGCGATTTCACCGTGGCCGACAAGGTTTACGATGGTACAACAGTTGCTGAAATTACAGCGAATAACCTTACGCTTATCACCCCCGTTACTGGAGATGATGTTTCTCTCACAAACGTTGTAGCAGAGTTTGAAAGCGAAGATGCTGGTGAAGATGTTATCGTAAATATCACTGCTGCCGAGCTCGATGGCGTTGATAAGGAGAACTACTCGCTTTCGCTTGCTGGGGTTCCTGCTTCGCTTGGTAACATCACCGCCAAGGAGCTAACCATAGGTGGCGATTTTACCGTGGCCGATAAGGAGTACGATGGTACAACTACCGCAACAATTACGGAGAATAACCTTACGCTTATTATTACTTTTACTGGCGATGATGTTTCTCTTACAAACGTTGTGGCTGAATTCGAAAGTGCTGATGCAGGTGAGGATATTACAGTAAGCATTACCGCTGCCGAACTCGATGGCGTTGATAAAGGGAACTACTCGCTTTCGCTTGCTGGTGCGCCAACAACAACAGCGACGATAACTGGCGGTACTTCTACTTTTACTGTTACTTTCACTGTAACAAGTGATTCGGAGCCATTGGAGGGTGCAACCATCAGTATAAATGAGCATACGCTAACAACCGATATTGATGGAGTTGCTACCATTGAGTTGGAAAATGGGGTTTATCCTTATTCGGTTTCTGCATTTGAGTATTTAACACATGAGGATACAATTACAGTGGATGGAGTGCCTGTAGATGAGGAGGTTTCCCTTACTTATGTGGGAGTTAAGACGAACTTACTCTCAAATATCAAGTTGTATCCAAATCCATTCCAAAGCACCATTAATATAACCAATGCCAGCAATATAAACCGTGTTGTTATTACCAATGTAGTTGGTAAGGTTGTAATGGTTGTTGATCTAAATCAATCATCCAATCCAGTAGTAGAGACTAACCTGCCCTCGGGCATTTACCTGGTAACTGTAATTGCCAATGATGGCAGCAGAGTAACAAGGAAAATGATTAGGGAATAATAGAGCTCATAATTAACACAGAGAGCAGGTAAATTAACCTAGTTGGGTTGGCATTTGAAATTTTCAAATGCCAACCCGCTAGGTTTTTTCAATTTTAACCCGCATTTGCATTCATCATTAAATATGATGAATAATGGGGGTTAAAATGAATGTAATTGGGGTTTAGACAATAAAAAAACCCTTAACCGTAACAGGTTAAGGGTTTTTTGTACCCGGAGCCGGGATCGAACCGGCACAGTATTGCTACCACTGGTGTTTGAGACCAGCGCGTCTACCAATTCCGCCATCCGGGCATGTTAGTGTTTTTACAATTTGCGAAGATAGGGGGTTTTTTGTTTTTCACCAAAGTGGTTGTAATTTTATTTTTAGTAAATATAATCTGCTTAGTAATTTTGGTTTGTTTACCGAGGCCATTATAACCCCAATAGTAGGACTTAAACGGCTTTTTGAATCTTTTTGGGGCTAACAACTTTTATTGCGGTATTGTAAATGCCCTCAGCATCAATACCACATTCGCGGTATAGTTCCTGAGGAGTTCCGTGTTCAATAAAGCGATCGGGTATTCCCATTCTAATCACTCTAGTGGCAAAACCATTGTCGTTAAGCCACTCAAGCACTGCTGATCCAAAGCCTCCTTGCAAAGAGCCATCCTCAAGGGTTATAATGGTTTTAAAACGCTTGCCTACCTTTGTTAGAATGCTGACATCTAGCGGCTTAGCAAACCGCATGTCGTAATGAGCAACGCTAAGGTTGTTTTGGCTCAATTTTTTTATTGCAGCACTTACCTGTGTACCAATAGGGCCAAACGAGAGTATTGCCAAATCACTCCCTTCGGTAAGCCGCTTGCCAGTGCCAACCTCAATGGTTTTAAGGGGTTTTTGCCAATCGGGCATACACCCATTCCCCCTGGGGTACCTAATGCTCCACGTGCCCATATTTGGTTGCTGGGCGGTGAACATCATGTTTCGTAGCTCCTCCTCGTTTAAAGGCGAGCATACTGTTATATTGGGTATGGTGCGCATGTAGGCTATATCGTAAACCCCATGGTGCGTAGCGCCATCTTCGCCAACTAGCCCAGCGCGATCTAAACAAAAAATAACGTTGAGGTTTTGTAGGGCAACATCGTGAATAACCTGATCGTATGCGCGCTGCATAAACGATGAGTATATATTACAGAACGGGATAAGACCCTCGCTTGCCAGTCCTGCAGCAAATGTAACGGCATGTTGCTCGGCTATGCCCACGTCAAAGGTTCTGTCGGGCATCTTTTTCATCATTATGTTAAGTGAGCAACCGCTGGGCATGGCGGGGGTAATGCCCACAATTTTTTCGTTTTGCTCAGCTAGCTCAACTATGGTATGGCCAAAAACATCCTGAAAACGAGGGGGTAATGGTTTCTTTGAATTTAAAACGATTCGTTCTCCAGTAAATTTATCAAAAATTCCGGGGGCGTGCCATGCTGTTTGGTTTTGCTCGGCAGGTGTAAACCCTTTTCCTTTAAGCGTAACGCAGTGCAGAAGCTTGGGGCCTGGTATGTTTTTTAGGTCGGTTAAAATTTGAGTAAGATATTCCACATCATGCCCGTCAACTGGGCCAAAATATCTAAATCCAAACGATTCAAAAAGGTTACTCTGTTTTAGCAATGCAGATTTTAATCCAACTTCAAGTTTTTGAACCAGCGATCTGGTTCTCGGCCCGTACCTGTCGAATTTTCCCAAAAAGTCCCAAATGTTACCTTTTAGCTTGTTGTAAGTTTTAGAGGTGGTGATATCAAGTAAGTACTCTTTTAGCGCACCAACATTAGGGTCTATGGCCATATTGTTGTCGTTAAGAATAACCAGGAGATTCGATTTATGAATACCCCCATTATTCAACGCCTCAAACGGAAGTCCGCCGGTTAAAGATCCATCACCAATTATTGCTATCGATTGTCGTTGCTCGTTCTTTAGTTCAGAGCCAATGGCCATACCCAGCGCAGCTGATATGGATGTGCCGCTGTGACCCGTGCCAAACGAGTCGTATTCGCTTTCGCTCTGTTTGGGAAAACCGCTTATCCCTTTATACTTTCGGTTTGTGTGAAAAGTGTCCCTTCGACCGGTAAGAATTTTGTGCCCATAGGCCTGATGACCCACATCCCATACAATTCTATCGTTGGGTGTGTTAAACACGTAATGTAATGCTACGGTAAGCTCAACAACACCCAAGCTGGCACCAAAGTGACCTGGGTTGCATGAAACCGCGTCTACAATAAACTGCCTAAGCTCATTACTAACAGATTTCAAATCACCCAGTGCTAACCTTTTCAGATCAGCAGGCGATTCAATTTTCTGTAAGAGAGGATACTCGGTTTTCATGGCAACTGTTTTTTGGTAAATGTACAACAAATTTAAAAATTTATTGTTGAAAAGGACACTCAGAAAGTATATGCCCTACAATTTGGCATTTTCAATGAGCAAAAGCATTTCTAACTATATATGTGTTTACGCAGAATAGTGGGGTTTATTTTCTCTCTCTTCATAGCCCGCATTACTCATCAAATTTGGTAAAGATGAATGCAAATGCGGGTTACCCCGACTTAGTTGGGCCCAATTTTGGGTACCAAAATTGGTTGTGAGACCTAGGCGCTGTCGGAGACAGCAATTATTCGAATGAACAATTGGGGTTAAATTAGTTTGCATCAATTATATTTGGGATTAAAATAATTACTATGAGCTTTTATCAGCAAATTGCGCCCTATTACCATCATATATTTAAACTAAATCCCAATCAGGTCAATTTTATCAAGATAAAAATTCCCGAAACGAATTGCAGTATCTTAGATGTTGGGTGTGGAGTTGGAACGCTTTCTTTTGAACTGGGCAGCTATTATAGGCATGTACTAGGAGTTGATATGGATGCTGAAATGATCCACATAGCTTTAAGAACGCAAAAGGGCGAGCCCAATTCCGTTCATTTTCAGCAAGTAGGTATGCTAAGTCTAAATTCTTTTATCGAGAAAAATTCAGTCGATGCCATTATCTGCTTTGGAAACACCTTGGCTCATTTGAACTCGTTGGATGAAATAGCTGTTTTTTTACAACAAGCAAAAGCTGTACTTAAGCCAAGCGGAAAATTGTTGCTGCAAATAATTAATTACGACAGAATTATCGAGCAGGATATCAGGCAATTGCCAGTTATTGATAACGACGAAATAACATTTGAGCGAGATTATGTTTTTCGTAAATCGGCAAATAAGATTGATTTTAATGCGCGTTTAACAGTTAAATCAACCCAGCAAATAGTTGAAACTACCGTTGAGCTATTGCCTCTTTTAAAAAAGGAAGTGGAAACCTTATTGTGTAGCGCTGGTTTCGATAATTATTATTTCTACGGGAGCTTTAATCAAGCCCCTTTTTCTATTGATAGCTATGCTTTAATTGTAGAGGCATGGTGATAGCGGTACATATGTCTTAACCCGCATTATTCGTCAAACTTATTAAAGGTAAAAGGTTGTAGCATCAGCGTAACAATAGTACCATGTTACAGCTGTTTTATTCGCAGCACGCTTTTTAGTGTCAACTTGTATTCTGATTTCTACTGCGAGAGGCGATGCAAAAACCTAATTCTTATTCAGCTGTTTACATAAATTAAATATCAATATTGCTATATTTGTACAAAATAAGCAAATTAAAGGCCACCCCTAAAAATCGAATAAAATGAATTTAGCAAGAGTGTTTATTGTATCGCTTAGTTTTTTTGCCATCGTCGTAAGTTCATGTGTTCCAGCAAAAGAGTTTCAGCAGCTGCAGGATAATAATACGAAGTGCGAAGAGGAACGCGAGCGATTTTTGGTTGAAAACGAGTCCCTTCAGGTTACCAACAAGGAGCTTGAGAGCAAAAACAGGGTTTTAAAGGCTGAAGTCGACCAGCTGGTTGCCGATAGCGTTTCGAGGTCGGTTGAAATTAACAGGCTAAAGGACGAGAATGAGCGACTGTCTTCAAGATATTCGGAGCTGCAAGAGTTACAGCAAAACTTTATGACCGGCACCCAACAGGAAACGCGTAAGGTGCTAGCTCAGCTTCAATCAACGCAGGAGGAGCTTCAGGTAAAGCAAGATGCGCTTAAAGAGCTAGAGCGTCAGCTCAATCTTCGCCGAAAGAATTTGGAGGAGCTTCAGTCGTATTTGGGCGAATTAAAAGGAAACCTCGAGGAGCGTAATGCCCGAATTCTAGAGATGGAGCAGATACTAGCCCGAAAAGATTCGGCTGTAGTGGCACTACGTAAAATAGTGTCTGATGCTCTATTCGGATTCGAGGGCAAAGGGCTTAGCGTGAATATGAAGAATGGAAAGGTTTATGTTTCTCTCGATGAGCAGCTTATGTTCAAATCTGGTAGTCATGCCGTTGATGCTAAGGGAGTTCAGGCGTTACAGCAGCTTGTCCCAGTGCTCGAAAAAACGCCCGATATTAATATAGTTGTAGAGGGCCATACCGATGATTTGCGCTTTCCTGCACGCGGTGAGCTACTCGATAATTGGGATCTTAGCGTTAAGAGAGCCACATCAATTGTACGTATATTACTTACAGGTTCTAGCATCGACCCCGCTCGCATTTCAGCATCGGGACGTAGCCAGTACCATCCAGTCGATTTGGCTAATACTGCAGAAGCAAGACAAAAGAATAGGCGTACCGAGATTATCCTCACACCTAAACTCGATGAGCTGCTTCAAATACTGGAGGATAACTAGTTTTTTAGCATTTTACCCCGGCATGGTGGAACGCAATCTTTGGTAAAAAAATTGGGTCTGATACCTAGTCGCTGTTAAAAGCAGCAACCATTCGGATAAATAATTGGGGTAAAGCTTTAAGAAACCTACTAAAACTTTTAGCGATGAAAAGAAAAATTCTTTACGGTTTTATTACGCTGGTTTTTGCGGCTTTGGCAATATTTCTCGGGGTACCCCAAAATCACTACATTGTTAAAGCGCTAAGGTATCAAAAGCCTAAAATTTATCATTGCGATATATTTCATAATCGTACTGTTGAAAAGGGCGAGGCCGAGCCGTGGCTTATGGCCGAGAGCTATAATACCTATAATTTAAAAGATGAACAGCTAGTTAACCTAACCAAAACCCGCACCGTTGCCTTTCTGGTTGCTGTGGATTCGGCCATTATTTACGAATCGTACTGGGAAAATCACGAAAAGGATACGTATTCTAACTCTTTCTCTATGGCCAAAAGTATTGTCTCGCTCCTGGTTGGTTGCGCCATAGACGATGGGTTTATCGAAAGTATAGACCAACCAGTTTCGGCCTTTATTCCTGAGTTTAGCGAGGGCGAAAAGTCGAGGATTACCATCCGTCATCTGCTAACCATGAGTTCTGGTCTGAGCTGGGACGAGGCATACTCAAGCCTCTTTTCAACCACAACACAGGCGTACTACGGCAAGTTTTTACGCGAATTGGTGCTAGATCAAACCGTTATAAACGAGCCAGGCAAGCAATTTAATTACCTAAGTGGTGATACCCAGATTCTTGCGCTTATTCTTACCGAGGCCACAGGCAAAACGGTTAGTGAGTATATGTCGGAAAAGATTTGGAGTAAAATAGGGGCAGAGCATGATGCTTTTTGGAGCTTAGATAGGGAGGATGGTATTGAAAAGGCTTACTGCTGTTTTAATTCAAACGCCCGCGACTTTGCGCGCATCGGTAGGTTGATTCTCAATAGGGGACAGTGGAATGGGGTGCAAGTTGTATCTGATGAGTACCTTGATATCACCTTAAAACCTACCCAATATTTGTCCGATAAGGAGCTTAACGGTGTGCCTACCGAAAGGTATGGGCACAAATGGTGGTTTACCTCACATCGAGGGCATAACGTTATTTATGCTCGTGGAATAATGGGACAGTATATTTTTATCGCCCCCGAGTTAAACATGGTGGCCGTGAGGCTTGGCCATATTCGTAGTAACGAAAGAGTAAACGGAACCCCTGTTGATGTTTTTGATTACCTTGATATCGCTATGGATATTGTTGCTAAACCGCATTATTCATCAATGTTGCTAAGGATGAATGTCAATGCGGGTTACCCCGACTTAGTTGAGCCCAATTTTGGGCAATAAAATTGGTAGAGAAGCTTAGTCGCTGTCGGAGGCAGCAATTATTCGAATGAATAATTGGGGCTAAATAATTTTTTAATATCATACTACCTTATGGAAAAGCTTAGAGCAAAACTATTGGCTTTCCCTGCTGCCGATTTGAATACCTTTTCGAGGGGTAAAAAGAAACTACAAAGTATTTTTCTCCCCGAACGTGTAGAGTATGTCGATAAGGATCCCGAGATACTGGTGTTTTTAACAGGAGGGTCTGAGCGTATTGCATTACAGTCGGTTTCTGAGCACGGTTTTTTTCTCTTATTAGCATCAAAAGAGAATAATTCGTGGGCTGCTGCCACAGAGGTTAAGGCTTGGATGAACCAGAATAATGTATCGAGCATGTTGCTCGATTATACTAGCGCATTGACCGCTGAAATTATCGACAATCTTTTTGATGTAAAGAATGGTTTAACCCGTTTAAAGGGACAGCGTTTTGGACTTGTTGGCGAGGCATCCGATTGGCTTGTTAACTCATTTATCGATCCGTTTATAATTAAAACTAAGCTTGGGATTGACCAGATTAATATCCCTTGGACTGAGATTAACCTAGAATCATCGGGTAGTATTGCACCCGACTTTTTAGCCTTTTTCAAAGGCTCGTGTCCAAACTCATTAACCAATGCCGGTAATATTTACGAGATGCTACTGCGCGTAGTTAGCAGCTACTCGTTAAATGCCCTTACCGTTGAGTGTTTCTCTGTTATAAATCGATGTAATGCAACAGCGTGTTTGGCGTTATCAAAATTATGCATGGATGGTATTGCTGCTGGATGCGAAGGGGATACCTGTAGTCTATTGGGGATGATGCTAGCAAAGGAGCTATTCGGTGTTGTTCCTTGGATGGCGAATATTAACCATGTTAGTGCCGATGAGCTCCTTTTTTCACACTGCACAATTCCAGCAAATTTGTTACAAGATTTTTCGCTCGGCACCCATTTCGAAACAGGAAAGGGGTTAGCAATTAAAGGAAAAATTAAGGCCAATGAGGTTACAATAGTTAGGTTTGACCACACCTTAAGTAAAATTTTTATTGGGGTTGGGCGAGTTGTTGATATCCCTTACCAAAAAACAACCTGCCGAACTCAGCTGGCAGTAAAGGTAACACCTGCGACATCACACTATTTTTCCCACAACCCCCTAGGAAATCATCATTTAATAATTCCGGGCAACTATGTTGTGGGTTTTAATATGGTTGCGTGCATGTTACGAATGGCGAGGGTGTAAAAAACAGATGTCTGGTAAACAAATTTTCTACCAGACATTTACTGTGCTTTTATGTGCGCAATATGTTGCTGCGATTTTTATTCAGACTGCTTTTGTCTATACGGTTAAAATTTCCTCCTCTTTTATTGCAAGCAGCTCATCAATCTTTTTATTATAATTGTCGGTTATTTTTTGGATTTCGGCTTCAGCATTCTTGGCCAAATCCTCAGCAAGTCCATCTTTTTGGAGCTTTTTAAACTCCTCGTTAGCATCTCTTCGTGCATTACGAATGCTTACCCTAGCATTTTCGCCCTCTGCTTTAACTTGTCTTACAAGCTGCTTGCGCCTTTCTTCTGTTAAGTGAGGTACTGCAATGCGAATAGTTTCGCCATTGTTTTGGGGATTAAACCCAAGGTTGGCAGCTAAAATGGCTTTTTCAATTGGTTCAATCATTGCCTTTTCCCAGGGCTGGATGTTTATGGTACGTGCATCGAGGGTTCCAACGTTCGATACCTGTTTTAGTGGTGTCATTGTACCGTAGTAATCAACCATAATTCCCGAAAGCATGGAGGGATTAGCTTTACCTGCTCTAATAACACGTAACTCGCCCTCAAGGTGCGAAATGGTTTTTTCCATTCGCTCTTTTGCCTCTTCTATGCAGAAATTTACTTCGTCATTCATAATTTCCTTGTATTTTAAAGTATAAATTTAGCTATTTTTTAACCAATGTACCAATATTCTCACCAAAAACAACCTTCTTAAGGTTTCCTGGGGTGTTCATGTCGAAAACAACAATGGGTAAATTATTCTCGTCACACATGGTAAAGGCTGTTAAATCCATTATTTTTAATTTCTTTGTATACGCCTCGTGAAAGGTGATGCTCTCATATTTTGTAGCGGTTTTATCCTTTTCTGGGTCGGCTGTGTAAACACCATCCACTCGGGTGCCCTTAAGTAAAACATCAGCCTCAATTTCAACAGCACGTAGAGCCGATGCGGTATCAGTTGTGAAAAACGGGTTTCCAGTGCCCCCGGCAATAATTGTGGCAAACCCATTTTTTAGCGAGTCCAACGCTTTCCATTTTGCGTAAAGTTCGCCTACGGGCTCCATTTTAGTTGCTGTAAAAACTTTGGCTTTACCTCCTAAACTTTCAATTGCGCTTTGTAGCGCTAGGCTATTAATAATAGTGGCTAACATCCCCATTTGGTCGCCCTTTACTCGGTCAAAACCTTTCGAAACTCCGCTTAGCCCCCTAAATATATTGCCTCCACCTATCACTATACCTACTTCGATACCTGCTTCAATAATTTCTTTAATTTGTCGGGCGTATGAGTTTAGCATTTCGGTATTTATACCATAGCTATCATTTCCCATCAGGGATTCACCACTTAGCTTTAGAAGAATTCGGTTGTATCTATTCATTGCATTCATTTTGATTTGTAAAAATATAAAAAATAGTGTAAAAACTACATCCAATAGCTAAAGGTAGCTATTGTTTTAAAAGCCTATATAAGATACATGTCTCTTTAGCCAGTAAACTTACTGATATTTTTTAATATCTGTACTTACTTTAAACACATCATCGTGATGATACCCTTACCCCGAGTTATTCGTCAAATTTATTAAGGTTGAAAGCCAGTACGGGTTGCCCCAACCTGGTGGAGCCCAATTTTGGGGAATAAAAATTGGTTGCTAGGCATAGTCGCTGTCGGAGACCCCAATTATCCGAATGAATAATTGGGAGCTCATTTACTGTTTTCCGCATTGGGACACCCAAACAGAAAAATTCTTAAGATACTGTATTGCAGTTGAATAATGTTTGATCTGAGAAATAGCGTGGAGAACAGTGATTACCCCCGACATAGTGGAGCTCTGTTTTTTGTTCTGTAAAGTGTAAAAAAAAAGCTGCCGTGAAGGGCAGCTTTTTAAAGTGGTTATTAATTTGTTTAGGCACTAAGAGATACCCTCTTAAATCCTCCTGTCTTCAGCGTTGCAACACCCTAAAAATTTTTGCTGATTATTTGATATAGTTCAGCCTGTTCTTCGTCCATCTGTAACAACCTTGACCTGGTATTTTTTGAATCTGGCAATGTGTATGTTATTTGGTATATGTTGTGAGTTAGTTCTGCTGCCTTTTTTATGGATAGTGATGATTTCTCTTGATACAATACTCTTTCAAGTTCCTTATAAATACAGTAAGCGGTGAAAGATATACATATGTGAGCTTCAATACGGCGACGCAAGCGATGATATATTGGTCTTATCCGAAGATCCATTTTTGACATGCGGAAGGCTTTTTCTATATGCCATAAATTATTGTAGCTCTTTACAATTTCGTTACTGGTCAATCTTGTATTCGTAATGTACCCTTTTAGCCCATCCCAAACAGCATCCTCTTTAAATTTATCGTAGTCAATATCAACAGTTACCTCCCCTTCAAGCTTTAGGTACTTATTGTAGCCCCTGTTATTTATATTCGACTTTGTGAGTTTTCCGCTTTTTACTCTTTTTTCAAGCCTTTTAAGCCCCCTTTTTCGGTTGTACTCATCCTTTCGAGCACGAATATTTGAATAATGAACAACAAGTCTTTGTGTTGCCCCTTTTTCGAAGTTATGGGTCGTTCCATCAGCAAATTTTGCAGACAATATTTGAGATTTCACCGATTCACTCTCATTCTTAATTCTGGCTCCCAGTATAAATTCGTAACCGTTTTCTTCCAAGGCTTCCATATTGTTTTTTGAAAGCAACCCAGAATCTGCAATAACAACAGGTTTATTCAGGTTAAACTTATGGCTTATTTTTTCAAGGAAAGGAATCAGTGTGTGCCCCTCATAGGTGTTGCCCTCATAAATGTCATAACCAATGGCATATCCGCCCAAGCCGACAAGTAAACCAATAAATATCTGGGGGCATTGGTGTTTCCCATCCTTACTAAAACCTGTTTTTCTAAGGTCATCCTCATCGCTCGCCTCAAAATACAGGGTGGTCATATCATAAAAAACAACGCTGATATCCCCTTTTAAAACCCTTTTGGTGTGGGCAAAGGCAACCTGTTCTACTTTGCTTTTTAGTTTACTGTTTAGTTTATCTAAAAACCGATAAACAGCATCTATGTCAAGGCCTACACCCTGATATCGGTAAAGATATCCAACGGTTTTAAGTTTGCTTAACGGGAAAGCAATCCGAGAGATCACCAGATGACGGAACATCTCCTCATTGATCACGCCAAACCCGATGTGGTCGTATATTTTACCGAAAATAACTTCTGGTCCAACGGTGCGGATATTTGCATTTTTGAGTGAAGTAAACACTTCGTCAACAATCTTATCATGCTCACTCTCAAATAATTTTGGCTGTAATGACATTTCTTCAATCTCTTGTCTGGCCAAATTAGTAAGAACTTCAATTTCGTGCTGTGTGGTGGCGCAACCTACTGTTTTTACAACTTTATACTTACCCCTAGCCTTCTGTATTACTTGTATAGAGGTGCTTCCAGAGCGGTTCTTAAGTTTTCTAACAAACATAATGGAAATTTTGCAACACCCAAATATAATAAATAATTACTGATTATCAGGCATATAGATGGGTGTTGCAAGAAAGTGCGGAAAACAGGAGATTTTCTTCGTTGGAATTGTAAAACTAAATATGATATTGTTGTTGGGAATCCGCCCTATGGAAAAGTAACTAAAAACAAAGAACTATTAGATTTGTATAAATTTGGAGCGTTTAATTCTAACACA
>Ga0265295_1000793_pt1 | contig 60126 bp, 53 predicted proteins | sample Munlansysbiofilm_FD_192503 | JGI IMG/M metagenome (GOLD analysis project Ga0265295, IMG submission 192503) | Leachate microbial communities from a municipal landfill in Southern Ontario, Canada - Methane capture system biofilm | ecosystem: Engineered > Solid waste > Landfill > Unclassified ... | reverse complement strand
GGTTCAACCGGTTTCGCAAATTGATACCACGATACGAGAAGACAGATCTCTCGTACATTGCACTCAACACATTGGCAGCCGCCATGATTGTCCTGAACAAGGTCATAGTTATTTATATATAATCACTAAATCTCTTCCTCGCTGATGCAACTCGCCGGACACGAGGCGATCGCCTCGTCGATGCAGGCCTGGTCACCTCCCTCGGGGGTTACAACGTAGGCCTTGTTCTCGTCGTCGTTGAAGGCGAAAATGTCCGGACAGAGTTCAACGCAAGCACCGCAACCAATGCATTCGTACTGATCGATGACGACCTGTTTCATAGCGCTCCTCGCGACGGAAGAATGAAGACCGGCCCCCATGTCACTAGCTGCGCCCCTGTCTCTCAAGGCGCGCCGACCAAGGGCTTGCCGAACCGGCGCCACCATGGCGAAGGAGGCGTGGCCGCGCGGGTTTTGGGCCGGACATCCTGCCGGCAGGCCCTGCGCCCCGCCCACTTCCGGTTCGGTCCCGTTTATTGACTACACCAGAGAAAACAGTTGCCGTCAATCAAATTGAACCCCCGAAAAATGGCCGGCTACAGCGAAAAACAGATCCCGGACTCGAACGCGGCAACCGGGAAGGACGGCAGGCTGCCCTGGTCCCCCGGCGGTCTCAGCCGTTGCGGACCAGCTCCGCCGCGACCTGGCGGACACGCTCGAAATGGCCCGGCTGCCGCTGCACATCGTTCACCCCGCGCAGATCGCCGAAGACCAGCGGTTCCAGGGTGCGGAAACCGAGGAAGCGGAACATGCGGTTGACGTAGTCGAAATAGGGGGCAAACCTCGCGACATCGGGCTGTCCCTGAGTATAGAGCATGAGCATCCGCTGCCCGCTCAGCCAGGAGGAGTAATCGGGCTTGAGCACCGGCATCAGCCGATCGGTGAACAGCTTGGCCTGGGCGGTCATCTGCCACATGTACACCGGCGAGGCCAGCACCACCACATCGGCCGCGAATACGTCCGCCAGAATGGGCTGCATGTCGTCCCTGACCGCGCATTGTTTTTCCCTGCCGGGCTGGCGGCAGCTGTAGCAGGCCTGGCATCCCTGCAACCGCAGAGTGTTGAGCCGATACCTGCTGGTGGTTGCGCCGAGGCGTTCGGCCTCTTCGAGGAAGGCGTTGAGCAGTTGGCTCGAGTTGCCCTGCGGGCGAGGGCTGGCGTACAGACCAAGTATGTTCATAAGGATCACCCCGGTGAAAAAAGAAAAGGACGCTGCCATGAAAAAACGCCGATACCGGGAATTCCACGGCATGATCGTCGAGTGCGCGGGCGGTCGCGCCCCGGCTCGGCAGGCGCCGGTTTCGCGCGGCGGACCCGGCCGGACGCGACACGGGTCTTCATCCTGCCAAAGTTTTCCGCCATCCACAAGTGTTTCCGCCCAGGTCGGTTCGCGGCGCATGATGCCGATGGTTTCTGGTCGTATTGGCGCGGGCGGCAGCACCTCACCGGGAGGAGCCTCCGGCCCGGGTGATCGCCCGCACCGGCTCGGCAATCCAAAACAAAACCGGCCTTATCCCTCGCGCCAAGCAAGAGACAGGGCCCGATTTCAGGAAAAATGCACCAAGGATCTTGCCAGGCGCTGTATCCGTTGTATTACTTGCAGGAAACGGGGCAGCGAACCGGAATCGTGCCGCCCTGAAACGGTCACCGCCGGACGACCGGACCGCTCCCAGAGACAACACCGCCTTCAACCAATGCGCCCCATCCGTGACCGCCCGGAAAACGGCGGCACCCCGACGACACTCCCTTTTCCTTGCACCTCCCCCTGCTGCAGATCGAACCCGAGCGCGACCCGATGCTTCCTTCCGTTTTTCGCCACGGCGCCTTCACGACGCTGTGGCTTGGCCGAATCCTGACCAACATCGCCACCCTCATCCAGAGCGTGGCCATCGGTTGGCTGGTGTACACCCTGGCGCGCCAGACCCATAACGAACAGTACAGCATGTTTCTGGTCGGCATGGTCGGGCTGGCGCAGTTCGCCCCGATGTTCCTGCTCGCCCTCCTAGCCGGAGAGACGGCGGACCGCTACGACAAGCGCGTGATTCTTCTCTGTTGCGGCCTGTTGCAGTCCGCCTGCGCGGCGGGATTTTCGTTCCTGGCCATGCAACCCGCCGTTTCCCTGGGACTGCTCTTCGTCGTTGCCGGCTTTTTCGGCGTCGCCCGCGCCTTTGGCTCGCCCGCCCTCTTTTCGGTGCTGCCGGCCCTGGTCCCCAGAGACGAACTTCCCCGGGCCATTGCCTTCAACACCCTCAGCGTGCAGGTCGGCATGATTGCCGGCCCCTGGGCGGGCGGCATCCTCTGTGCCCTGTCGCCGGTGCTTGCGACCGCCACGTCGTGCCTCATTTATCTGATGGCCGCCCTGGCCTGGGGGGTGCTGTTGCGGCTGCCCGTCAAGGCCAGGTCCGCGCCCTCTGCCGGCATGTCGCGCCTGACCATGATCCGGGAGGGCCTGCGGCATTTATGGGGCAGCAAGGTCGTTCTCGGTGCCATCTCGCTTGATCTGTTCGCCGTCCTTCTGGGCGGCGTGACCGCCCTGCTCCCCGCCTATGCGAAGGACGTGCTCCACATCGGCCCGGAGGGCTTCGGCAATCTGCGGTCCGCCTTTGCCGTGGGCGCCGGCGCGACGACCCTCGCCCTCGCCCTCCGGCCGCTCAACCGGAACGCCGGCAGATGGATGCTCGGCAGCGTGGCGCTGTACGGCATCGCCACCCTGTTGTTCGCCCTGTCACGCCAGACCGGCTGGTCGATGCTCGCCCTGGCCGTCGCCGGTTGCGCCGATTCGGTGTCCGTCTTCATGCGGCAGAACCTGGTGCAACTCCTGACTCCCGACGCCATGCGCGGGCGGGTGGCGTCGGTCTCCGGGCTGTTCGTCAGCGCCTCGAACGAACTGGGCGAATTCGAAAGCGGGGTGGCGGCCCGCCTTCTGGGCGTCATCGGTGCCGCCGTTTTCGGCGGCCTCGGTTCGGTCATGGTCACGGCCCTATGGGCCAAGATATTTCCGGCGCTGCGCACCACCGACCGCCTGACGCCGGCTGCCCGCGAATGATGGCGCCGGCATGACACCGCACGGGAACGATTGCCCGTCCGCATTGGTGTCTTTCTTTGGTCCGGCCCGCACCGGCCCCCTGTTCCCTGGATAAAAAATACCCACCGGCCAACCCGACCGGTGGATGCCGCCGCCCCGTGGTGTATAAAAAGTATCCACAAGCACGGCCGTAACCAGGGAATTGGATGCCCCATGTCTCTTTCCCAGTTCTCATCCATGCAGCCTCACGCCGTGGTTGCCGCCACCGGTCTGCGCGGTGGACGACCTGAAATCCAATCGACTGTTTTCAATAACCATTTGATTCGACTCAACTCCATCGGCGGACACCGTCTCTGCATTTGGCACGGCAAATGCAAAAGAACAGGCAGGCACGCGGCACCGCCGCCCTTCCCTCTTCCCCCCTTGGGGGATGAGGCGGGAAGGAGGATTCATCAACGATACGTCCTGTCATGACAGGAGGGCAAACACATGGTAAAAAAATTGGTCACAGGCCTGCTTGCCGCCATTCTGATGGTGCCATTGGTACCGACAACCGGGTTGAGTTGGCATGGCGGCCCGCCGCCCCCTCATTACCGTTCTCATGGGCATTCCAGACACCACGGCGGCGATGCCGTGCTCTGGGGCTTGGGCGGCCTTCTCCTGGGTTCGGCCATCGTGGCCACCGCCATGCAGCCGTCGCCACCGCCCCGGCAGGTGGTCTATGTCGAACCACCACCACCTCCGGTCACCTATGCCTATCGTCCCCCGGTCAGTTCGGGAATGTGCCGGTGGGAGCGATATGTGCTGGACGGATACGGCAGAACGGTGTTTGATCGGTACGGCCAACCGGTCAAGGAATACACGAGCGGCCCCTGTGATTATCCGCCCGCCTGGTAATCCGGGTGCGCGGTCAGAGAAAGATGCATTGAACCAAGGAAACAGATCATGAAACAATTGCGTGTCGTTTTTGCCCTGCTCGCCCTGCTCGCCCTCTCCTCCTGTGCCACCAGAGGCCAGACCGGAGCGCTCGGTGGCGCGGCCGGCGGCGCCCTCATCGGTCAGGCGATCGGCCACAGTACCGGCGCCACCCTGATCGGGGCGGCGGTGGGCGCTGGCCTGGGATACATCATCGGCAACGAGATGGACAAGTATGATCGCGACCGGTTGAGCAACGTCTACGAAAGCGGTCCGTCGAACCGGCGGTCGTCCTGGGTCAATCCCGACAGCGGCAACCGGTATTCGGTGACCCCGCAACCGGCCTACCAGAGTTCCGGCACCCAGCAGGTCTGCCGGCGGGCCGAGATCAACGCGGTGATCGACGGCAAATCGCAGCGCACCTACAGCACGGCCTGCCGGAATTCCTACGGCGAGTGGGAACTGCAAGGCTCCTGATACCCGCTTTTTTCCGGGCCGAGGCAAGCCGGACGCCGATTGCGGCGGCTGCCCCGGCCCGGTTTTCGTTCTTCCCACCCCGTCGACGGGGCCCTCTCTTGTTTTCCTCCGCTTGCCCCCCTGTTTTCCCCTTGCAACAGCATCGATGCACTCCGGTGCCTTTTTGTCGCCTGCCACCACAACAAGGCGCTACACGGCTCGACAATTTTGTCCTCACCCTCTTCACTTTGGTCGCCCCTCTCGACAAAATCATGCCGCACTTGCCATCCCCCTCCCGGCAACGGATCATCAACCTGTTGATATAGAATAAAAAATCAAAAAATTTCCATCTGGCACGCATCTTGACCTAGGGAGGGTAACCTTACCATCATCCCAAGGGGGCGTCCTCATGGAAGCTGTTGCATTAAAGGAACGGGAAAACCAGATTCACGTCAAAGGCGAGGCGCCCTTTGACATCGTGTGCAACAAAGACAGCCTGGCCGGCGCGGTCAGTCAGCGGGCCTGCGTGTTCTGCGGCTCGCGGGTGGTACTCTATCCGATTGCCGACGCCCTGCACCTGGTGCACGGCCCCATCGGCTGCGCGGTCTACACCTGGGATATCCGCGGCGCCCTGTCCTCGGGGCCGGAACTGCACCGGCTTTCCTTTTCCACCGATTTGCAGGAGCGCGACGTCATCTTCGGCGGCGAAAAGAAGCTGGCCGCCGCCCTGCGCGAGCTGATCGCCCGCCACCAGCCGAAAGCGGCCTTTGTCTACTCGACCTGCATCGTCGGCATCATCGGCGACGACCTGGAAGCGATCTGCAAGTCGGTCGAGGGTGAATGCGGCATTCCGGTGATCCCGGTCAAATCGGAGGGATTCAAGGGCAACAAGCGGGACGGCTACCAGGCCGCCTGCGACGCCCTGTTCCGCCTGATCGGCACCGGCGACACCAGCGGCATCTCCAACTATTCCCTCAACATCCTGGGTGATTTCAATCTCGCCGGCGAGATCTGGATGATCCGCGACTACTACGAGCGCATGGGCATCCAGGTGGTGGCCAACATCACCGGCGACGGCCGGGTGGCCGACATCCGGCGCGCCCACGGCGCGGCGCTGAACGTGGTGCAGTGCTCGGGCTCGACCATGCACCTGGCCAACATGATGGAGGAAAAATACGGTATCCCCTCGATCCGCGTCTCCTACTTCGGCATCGAGGACATGGCCGAGGCCCTCTACGACATCGCCCGCTTCTTCAAGGACCCGGACATGCTGGAGCGAACGAAGAAGATCGTCGAGGAGGAGGTCAAGAAGCTGGCCACGGCCCTGGAGCCCTACCGCAAGGCCCTGGCCGGCAAGAAGGCCGCGATCTACGTCGGCGGCTCGTTCAAGGCCTTTTCCCTGGTCAAGGCGTTCCGCCTCATCGACATGCAGGTGGTGATGGTCGGCTCCCAGACCGGGACCAAGGAAGACTACCTCGAACTGGAGGCCATCACCGACCCCGGCACCATCATCGTCGACGACTCCAACCCGCTGGAACTGACCACCTTCCTTAAAGAAAAAGAGGTGGACGTGTTCGTCGGCGGCGTCAAGGAGCGGCCCATCGCCTACAAGCTGGGCATCGGTTTCTGCGACCACAACCACGAACGCAAGGAAGCGCTGGCCGGCTTCGAGGGCATGCTCAATTTCGCCCAGGAGGTCTACTCCTCGGTGATGAGCCCGGTCTGGCAGTTCGTCCCGCGCCGGAAAAGCGCGGCATCGCCCCGTTAACGCCGGCCCTTGCCGCATAAGGAGACGACCATGAGCAAGAATCCTCCCACATTCGCCAAACCGAAAAGGCCCAACTCCATCGCCACCACCAACGCCTGCAAGCTGTGCAAGCCACTGGGCGCCTGCCTGGCCTTCAAGGGCATCGAAGGCGCGGTGCCCTACCTGCACGGTTCGCAGGGCTGCGCCACCTACATGCGGCGCTACATCATCAGCCACTACAACGAACCCATCGACATCGCCTCCTCCTCGCTCTCTGAGAAGCACGCGGTCTACGGCGGCGGCCCCAACCTCAAGCTCGGCCTGACCAACGTGGCCGCCAAATACCGGCCGGCGCTGATCGGCATCGCCACCACCTGCCTGACCGAGACCATCGGCGACGACGTGGCCATGTACCTGCGCCAGTACGCCGAGGACACCAAGGGCTCGGTGGGACTGCCGACCTTTGTCAACGTCTCCACCCCCAGCTACTCGGGCACCCACATGGAAGGCTTCCACGCCGCCGTCCGCGAGGTGGTGGCCCAGTTGAGCGAGGGTGGGCCGCGCGGCGAAACCGTCAACCTCCTGCCCGGCTTCGTCAGCTCGTCCGACTTTCGCCTGCTCCACGAGATCCTGGCCGACTTCGGCCTGGGCTACACCCTCCTGCCCGATCTCTCCGAGACCATGGACGGCCCGGCCCTGCTCGAATACGAGAAAATCCAGCAGGGCGGCACGCCGCTGGCGAACATCAGGGCCATGGGCCGCGCCAGGGCGACCGTCGAGTTCGGGCCGACCCTGGATTCGTCGATCACCGGCGGCGACGTGCTCAAGGAGAAATTCGGCATCCCGCGCCACCGCATCGGTATGCCCATCGGCATCCGCGAGACCGATGTATTCTTCCGTTTGCTGGAGGATCTGAGCGGCCGGCCGACACCCGAGAAATACGCCAAGCAGCGCGGCCGCCTGGTCGATGCCTATGTCGACGGCCACAAGTACGTGTTCGGCAAGCGGGCCATCGTCTACGGCGAGGAGGACCTGATCGTGGGCCTGTGCTCCTTCCTCACCGAAATCGGCGTTACGCCTGTGCTCTGCGCCACCGGCGGCACCTCGGGCAGGCTGAAGGAGGCCGTCGCCGCCGTCACCGGCGACACCCTGGCCGAACAGCCGCAGGTCTTCGAAGGCATGGACTTTTTCGAGATCAACGAAATCGCCGAAACCCTGGCGCCGGACCTGGTGGTCGGCCATTCCAAGGGCTATCCCCTGGCCCGGAAGCTGCACATTCCGCTCATCCGGGTCGGTTTCCCCATCCACGACCGGGTCGGCGGCCAGCGCATCCTCCATCTCGGCTATGCCGGCGCCCAGCAGTTGTTCGATACCGTAACCAACGCCATGATCGAGAAGAAACAGGACGATTCCCCGGTCGGCTATTTCTATATGTGAACCCTTCGCATTTGGCAAAGGAGCCTGTCATGCCGCACGCAAAAGATTTCACCCGCCATCCCTGCTTCAACGTCAACGCCAAGGGCCAGTACGGCCGGGTGCACCTGCCGGTGGCGCCGAAGTGCAACATCCAGTGCAACTACTGCAACCGCAAGTTCGACTGCGTCAACGAGTCGCGGCCCGGCGTCACCTCGACCCTGCTCAGCCCCGAGCAGGCGCGGGTCTATGTAGACAAGGTGCTGGAGAAGGAACCGCGCATCTCGGTGGTCGGCATCGCCGGTCCGGGCGACCCCTTCGCCAATCCGGAGGAAACCCTGGAGACCATGCGGCTCATCCGCAGGCACCATCCGGAGATGATCCTCTGCCTCTCCACCAATGGCATGAATCTGGCGCCGCACGTGCCGGAGCTGGCCGAGATCGGCGTCTCCCACGTGACCATCACCATCAACGCCATCGACCCGGAGATCACCCAACACATCTACGCTTGGGTGCGCGACGGCAAGGTGCTCTATCGTGGCCGCCAGGGGGCGGAACTGCTGCTCGCCCGGCAGTTGCAGGCCATCGAGCTGCTCAAGCGACACCACATCACCGTCAAGGTCAACACCATCGTCATTCCGGGCATCAACGATCACCACGTGCCGGTGCTGGCGGCGAAGATGAAGGAACTGGGCGTGGACCTGCTCAACTGCATGGCCATGTTTCCCAACGCGGACACCGCCTTCGAGCACATCACCGAGCCGAACAAGGAGATGATGGAGCGCATCCGCAACGAGGCCGAGCGCTTCCTGCCGCAGATGCGCCACTGCACCCGCTGCCGGGCCGATGCGGTCGGCCTGCTCGACCATGACCGCACCGGCGAGATGCGCGGTTGCCTGTCCGCCTGCGCCCAGTTGCCCAAACCGGAAGAAGTGGCCCGCCCCTATGTCGCGGTGGCGACCCTGGAGGGCGTGCTGGTCAACCAGCATCTGGGCGAGGCCAGCCGCTTCCAGATCTGGGGCGAGGACGGCCAGGGCGGGTACCGCCACATCGAGGACCGGCCAGCTCCGCCCTCCGGCGGCGGCCACCAGCGCTGGCTGAACATCAGCCGCATTCTGGCCGACTGCCGGGCCATCCTGGTCAACGATCTGGGCGATTCGCCCAAGGAGATCCTCAGGAAGCGGGGTATCCAACCGATTGCCATGGTCGGATTCATCGAACGCGGCCTGGAAGCGGTGTACACCGGTAAGGGCCTTGCCGGCCTCCAGGGCCGGATGCGCAAATGCACCTCAAAAGGCGCCTGTGCCGGTGGCGGGAACGGCTGCGGCTGAACGCCCCCCTCGTCAGCCGCAGTTCCCGCCGCCTGCGGCCAGGGTCCGGGCAGCACATCCCGGCCCCGGCCGACCGGCACACCCCATTTTTTTCTTGCGCTCCGCTCGGTTTGGCGTATGTGTCATGGGTGGCCGGAGGGAGAAATCGTCCCCCGCACGCATCCACAATGACGGACGGGCAACGCCGAGCCGGACGGAACATCGCTCCGTTGCCTCCGCAAGGCGCGCCCGCCCGCGCCAGCGCCCCTCAACCGGAGGATAACGATCCATGCCGCCGATCCATCTCGACCTTTCCGTGCAGGACTGTCTGCAGCGCTATCCCCAGATTCTGCCGGTGTTCCAGCGCTTCGGCTTCCACGACTTCGACAATCCGCAGGTCCGGGAGAAACTGGGGCCCTTTGTCAAGCTGCGCACCCTGCTCGCCTTCAGGAAAATCGAGGCAGGAATCTTCCTCGACAGCTGCCGCGACGCCCTGACCGCTCAGCCCGACCTGCCCGCGCCGGCGGACATCCGGACAGCCCAACCGACCCTGCTCACCCTCCTGCCCTGCGGCCTCAAGGTCCCGCTCGACCGCGCCCTGCAGACCTTTGCCGAACAACTGGCCCACAACGGCACGCCGCTGGCCTACCTGGCCGAGGGCAACGTCAACCACGAACTGTCCTACTCTCCCTACATCGATTCGGTGGAGTCGGTGGACGAACTGCCCGACCTGATCCTCAGCTCGGACCTCAACGCCTTTTACCATCACCGCTTTCTCGAACGTTTCGCGGCACCCGGCCACTTTGTCAGCGCAAACACCGCCATGGCGCCGCGGATGGCCGAGATCGGCTTCGCCGACCCGCACGGCCACTTCACCATGTTCTGCGCCAATGCCCTGGTGGCGGTCCGCGTCAGGGATCTGCGGCCCGAGTTGCCCACGCCCGTCTCCTGGGGCGATCTTCTGGACGAGCGCTACCGCAAGGCGATCATCATGCGCGGCCAGGACAGCTTTTTCTGCTCCGGCGTGCTCGTGCCCTTCTTCCGCCTGTTCGGCCGGGACGCCATCCCCAGGCTGGCGGCCAACGTCTGCGGCGGCATGCATCCCTCGCAGATGGTCAAGATGATCGACGCCCGCGCCGACGGCTGCCCGCCGCTGTTCGTCATGCCCTGGTTCTTTGCCCAAAAGATCAAGAGCAGGGAGCGGATCGACATCCTCTTTCCCCGGGAAGGGGCTTTCATCAGTCCGGTCCAGCTCCTGGTCAAACGGAGCCGGCGGCAGGCCCTGGCCCACGTGATCGACTTCCTCATGGGCCGGTCCCTGCACCAGCATTGCAGCGACAACTTCTTCCCCACCCCGCATCCCGAGGTGGCGGATAACCTGCCCGCCGGCGCCGGGCTGTTCTGGGTGGGCTGGGACTTCATCCACCGGCACGATCTCGAACAGGTGAAAAAACAGATCGGCGAGAGCTTCACCGAGACGTTCCTGCGCACCGGAGGCGGTCCATGCAGTTGATCACCGTTGCCGGCCCCCCTTCCAGCGGCAAGACCTCGGTGCTGATCAAGACCCTGGAGGCGCTGATGGCCGACGGCATCGCGGCCGGGGTGATCAAATTCGACTGTCTGGTCGCCGACGACGACGCGGTGTACCGCAGTGCCGGGGTGCCGGTGCAGAAGGGGTTGTCCGGGGTGCTCTGTCCGGACCACTATTTCGTCAGCAACATCGACCGGGTGCTGGAGTGGTCGGGCCGGCGGCAACTGGCCATGATCGTGATCGAGAGCGCCGGCCTGTGCAACCGCTGCTCGCCGCACATCAAGGGATCGCTGGCGGTGTGCGTGCTCGACAATGTCAGCGGCCTGCACACACCGAAGAAGATCGGCCCCATGCTCAAACTGGCCGACGTGGTGGTGGTCACCAAGGGCGACATCGTCAGCCAGGCCGAGCGCGAGGTCTTCGCCTTCCGGGTGCAGAGCGTGGCGCCCCGCGCCCGGATCATCCGGGTCAACGGCCGCTCGGGTCAGGGCGCGCACGCCCTGGCCGAGATGTTCAAGGCAGCCCCGGCATTGCAGGGAGACCTTGCGGCTCTGCGGCTGCGGTTCCCCATGCCAGCGGCCCTGTGCTCCTACTGCCTCGGCGAGACCAGGGTCGGGCCGGATTACCAGATCGGCCAGTTCCGCAAGCTGAATATCGACTGAAATGCGCCGGCCGGATGGGAGAGAAAAAGGAGCAATCCCGCAGGCGCCACCCGTGAGCGCGCACCCGGCAACAGACATGATCACGCCATAACCCATCGGGAAACAGAACCACTGTGCAGCCGCTCACCGACGAAATACTTGCCCGAACCAGCCTTGCCAGCCTGCTGGCCGATTATCCTCTGCTCGAATCGGCGCTGCTGGAAACGGGCATCGAGTTCGATCCGGCCGAGGAGGTCACCCTGCCGGCCAAGCTGGCCCAATGGGCCGCCCTGCGCGGCCAGTCGGCCGAGGCCTTCCTGGCGCAGTTGCGCGAACGGATCGACGAACTCAACAACCTGCTCGGTGCCACGGTCTCGCTGACGCGCCTTGCGATCCTGGCTGGCCGCGACAAATCGGGACAGCCGGAGCAGGTAACACAGATCGCCCTGCAGCGGGGCGACCTGCTGACCATCGTCGGCCCCACCGGCTCGGGCAAGAGCCGGCTGCTGGCCGACATCGAATGGCTGGCCACCGGCGACACCCCCAGCGGACGGACCATTCTCGCCGATGGCCGAACCGCCGCCGACAGACGGTTCGCCTCCGGCGGCGAACAACTGATCGCCCAGCTCTCCCAGACCATGTCCTTTGTCCTCGACGCCACGGTCGAGGAACTGCTCGGCCTGCACGTCGAGAGCCGGGGCATGGCGGCCGGCCTGGTGCAGGACACCATCGCTGCGGCCAACGACCTGTCGGGCGAACCCTTTTCCGGGGCCACCCCCCTGACCAGCCTCAGCGGCGGCCAGACCCGGGCCCTGATGGTGGCGGACACCGCCCTGGTCTGCCGCTCGCCGATCGTGCTCATCGACGAGATCGAAAACGCGGGCATCGACCGGCGCGCTGCCTTCAACCTGCTGCTCTCGCAGGAAAAAATCGTGCTTTCCGCCACCCACGATCCGCTCCTGGCCCTGTTGGCGCCGCGCCGGCTGTGCATGCGCCACGGCGCCATGCATTCGCTCCATGAACGGACCGCCGAGGAGGAAGCCCTCCTCGCCGACCTGGAACGACTCGACGATATCCACGCCGCCATCCGCACCCGGCTGCGGCTGGGCGAGCGGCTGAACGCCATCGATTTCGCACAACTACGGAGGGAACACTCATGGCCATGACCATCCGCTTCTTTGAAAAACCTCACTGCACCGGCAACGCCCGGCAAAAGGCCATCCTGCTCGCCGCCGGTCACCGGCTGATTGTCGAGGATATCCTGACCTACCCCTTCACCCGCGATGAGTTGCGCTCCTTTTTCGGTGCCATGCCGGTGGTCCACTGGTTCAACCAGCTGGCGTCGCGGGTCAAATCCGGGGAGATCGACATCGACGCCATGGACGAGGACCGGGCCCTGGCAGCCATGCTGGCCGAGCCGGGGCTCATCCGCCGGCCGCTCATGGAAATCAAGGGCATACGGCTGGCAGGCTTCAATATCGAGGAGTTGGAACGGATCGGCGTGAGCTGCCGGCACAGCCCGCGCCTGGACCTGCTGGCCGGGGTGGACCTGGAAGGATGTCCGGGCCACGACATCGGCATGCAGTGCGACGACCCGCGCACCCTGCCGATGCTGGGATAAGGGAGCATATCGCGGGGCTTCCTCCGCCATTGTCCAGGGGCACACGGCCTCTTACGCCGACGGCCCGCCGCTTCCAGAAGTGCACGCCGATGGGGTCGCGGGTCATTTTGCGCCTGGAAATTTTCCGCTCACTGGCTTATCCTGCATGCTCTTCCCGTCCGTTTCGGACTTTCTTGCCAACAAAACCTGCACGACTTTATTGGAGCGGTGAACGCTATGCACATCAAAAACGTGATCGACGACATCTATCGCCTGTCCGTCAACATCGAGGACAAGAACTATCTCTTCGAGGGTATCTGGCCGATTCCCCACGGCATTTCCATCAACGGCTACCTGATCAAGGCGGAAAAGAACGTCCTGATCGACCTGACCCAGGACATCTTCAATTTTCCCCAGGAATTCACCCACCAGATGGACGGCGTCACCCTGGGCGTCGAGGACATCGACATCCTGGTGGTCAACCACATGGAGCCCGACCACTCCGGCTGGCTGCGCGAATTCTGCAAGAAAAACAGCAAGGCGGTCATCTACTGCACCAAGAAGGCCGTGCCGCTGCTGAACGCCTTTGCCGGGGTGCCGGCCGAACGGGCCGTGGCCATCACCGACGGCATGGTCCTGGAGGTGGGGGACTATGAACTCCAGTTCTTCGACACCCCCAACATCCACTGGCCCGAGACCATGATGACCTACGAGCGCAAACGCAAGATCCTGTTCTCCTGCGACGCCTTCGGCTCCTACGGCAGCATCGACGAGGACGCCATCTTCGACGACCAGGTTTCCGAGGAGCGGCATGCGTTTTTCGAGGAGGAGGCCCTGCGCTACTACGCCAACATCGTGGCCACCTTCTCGCCCTTTGTCCTCAAGGGCCTGGAGAAGCTGGGCGGCCTGGCGATCAAGGTGATCTGCCCCTCGCACGGCATCATCTGGCGCGACAATCCGGCGGTGATCATCGAGCATTACCAGCGCTATGCCGGATACAGCAAGGGACCGGCCGAGCGCGAAGTGACCGTGGTCTGGAGTTCCATGTACGGCAACACCAAACAGGTGCTCAACCTGGTGATCGAAACCCTGCGCCGGCGCGACATCCCGGTGCACGTTTTCCAGGTGCCCGGCGACGAGATCGGCTACATCCTGGCCAGCGCCTGGAAATCCGCAGGGCTGATCTTCGGCATGCCCACCTACGAATACAAGATGTTTCCGCCCATGGCCCATACCATCGATGAGCTGATGGTCAAGAAGGTGACGAACAAGAAGGTGTTCCGTTTCGGCTCCTTCGGCTGGTCGGGCGGTGCCCAGAAGGATTTCGAAACCAGGACCGAAAAGGCCGGCTGGGACATCCTGGGCCACTACGAGTGGCAGGGCGCGCCCACCGAGGCCGACAAGGCGGCCATGCAGCAGGCCCTGGAAGCGTACTGCGACGCCCTTATCGCCTTTACTCCCCGGTAACCCACGCATCCCGACCATGCCCGGCACACCCGGACCCGAAGCCGGAGGCGGCCCTGCCGCCCCCGGCTTCGTCCTTCTCGAAGAACAATCCCTCCGCGACGGCCTTCAGAACGAGGCCCGCCTGCTCACTGTGGCCGAAAAGCTGGAACTGGTCGGCCTGCTGGCAGCGGCCGGCATCCGCCGTATCCAGGTCGGCAGCTTCGTCGATCCGCGCCGGGTGCCGCAGATGGCCGGAACCGGGGAACTGGTGGCGCAGGTGCAGGCGGACTGGCCGCATCTCCTCTGCTCGGCCCTGGTGCTCAACGCCAGGGGACTGGAGCGGGCGCTTGCCTGCGGCATGCACCATCTCAGCCTGTCGGTCTCGGTGGCGGAATCCCACAGCCGCAGAAACGTGGGCCGCGCGGCCGCGGATGCCCTGGACGACATGGTGGCACTGGTGCGGGGTGCAGTGGCGGCGGGGGTGCGGGTCAGGGCCGGGGTGCAGTGCGCCTTTGGCTGCTTGCAGGAGGGGGACGTGGATGAGGCAACGGTGTTGGCCGCGGTGAAACGCCTGGCCGCCGCCGGCGCCGCGGAGATCAACCTGGCCGATACCGCCGGGCTCGCCACCCCTTTTCAGGTGCGGCGGCTGGTGGCACGGGTGCGGGCCGCCGTACCGGAGGCGCGGCTCTCGCTTCATCTCCATGATACCGGCGGACAGGGGCTCGCCAACCTGGCCGCCGGCTACGGGGCCGGCGTGCGCCTCTTCGACACCGCTGCCGGCGGTCTCGGCGGCTGCCCCTTTGTCGAGGGGGTGGCCGGCAACGTGGCCACCGAGGAGGCGGTCCGTTTTTTCGAAGCAATAGGGGTGGCCACCGGTGTCGACCTCGCCGCTCTGGCGCAGGTGGTCCGGCGATACGAAGCCTTGCTGGGACGAACCCTGGCGGGTGAGAGAGGAAGGGCAGCCTGACCAGCCTCTAAGGCCGGTCAAGCTGGAGAGAGGCGGCGAACACCCTTCCCTCGGCCCATGACAGCGCACCCTGTCAAGGGCCAAGGGTGTCCCGGAATCGGAGGAGGTGGATTCAGGGACACTGAAGGGCGAATTTCTTGATCCGGTACCCCATCTGCCGTTGGGTCAGACCCAACTCGCGGGCCGCCCGCGACTGGACCCAGCCGTTGCGGATCAGGGCCGATTCGACCTCTTCCCGCTCCAGATCGCGCAGGGATTTCCTGGGTTGCTGCGGGTGCGCGGCCTGGGGATCGGCAACCGCCGGCTGGGGTACCGACGGCCTCAGGGACGGCGGAATGGTTCCCTGCTCCGGCCTGACCATGTAGTCGGGCAGATCCTCCACCCGCAGCACATCGCCCGCCGCCAGGATCACCAGCCGCTCCACCAGGTTCTGCAGTTCGCGCACGTTGCCCGGCCAATCGTAATCCGTGAGGAAATCGAGAAATTCCCGCGACATCCGCAGCAACTTCTCGTTGCGTTTGTTGCTCGACCGCAGGAAATGGTCGAGCAGCAATGGAATGTCGTCCCGGCGCTTGCGCAGCGGCGGCAGGTGAAGCGGCACCACGTTGAGGCGGTAATAGAGGTCGTTGCGGAACACTCCCTGGACCACGGCCTGTTCGAGATTGACGTTGGTGGCCGCAATGATGCGGACATCGACCGTCAGGGTCCGGGACGCCCCCAACCGTTCGAACTGCTGCTCCTGGAGCACCCGCAGCAGCTTGGCCTGGAGCGGCAGGGGCAACTCGCCGATCTCGTCGAGAAAGATGGTGCCGCCGTCCGCCTGCTCGAACCGGCCGATCCGGGACACCACCGCGCCGGTGAAGGCGCCCTTCTCGTGACCGAACAGCTCGCTTTCCAGCAGGTTCTCCGGCAGGGCCGCGCAATTCACCTTGATGAACGGTTTGTCCAGCCGCGGACTGGCGTCATGGATGGCCCGCGCCACCAGTTCCTTGCCGGTCCCCGATTCCCCCAACAGCAACACGGTCGCCGTCGACGGCGCCACCCGCTCGATATTCCAGTAGACCTCCTGCATGGCCTTGGACTGGCCGATGATCTGATGGCGGTGATACCGGCCGTGCAGCTTTTCCTTGAGGCTGAGATTTTCCTGCACCAGCAGTTCCCGGTCCTTGTGAATGGCCCGGTGCAGGTTGAGGAACTGGGCGATCAGGGTTGCCAGCACGGTGAGGAAGCGCACGTCCTCCTCAAAGGAAATCTCGGGCCCGAACAGCCGGTCGACACTGAGCACGCCGACGGTGGTGCCGGCGAGCGTGACCGGCACGCCGATGAAGGAAATGGTTTCCTTGGAAATCCTGGTTCTGGCGCCGGTCCGGTTGAGAAACAACGGTTCACTATGGACATCCGGCACCACAAAGGGCGAGGCGGTGGTGAACACCTGCCCGTAAATGCCTTCATTGAGGCCATACACGCCTCGCTGCTCTTCCTCGACGCTGAGCCCGTAAGATGCCCGAATCACCAAGTGACGGCCCGTTTCATCCAACAGGGCCAAGGTGGCCCGTTCCATGCGCAGGGTGTCGTGCAGGATCTTGAGAATGGAGGCCAAGGTGGTATCGAGATGAACGGCGGCACCGATCAGATTGACGATGTTGTACAGGGCCTGCACTTCAAGCGCCGAAGTTATTGTTGCTTTTGACGACTCTTCCGCAGACATGATGCTGTATTCTCCCTCATGCAACGCATATACCCTAAATCATATATGCTTCTTCCTCCATTCATAAGCAATAATCGATCCTTTTTTGAAACATGGGCAAACAACCGCGATATCAACATAATAACATATTAATATAACAAGAAAATATAGAAAAATTCCCTCAAGGAACCCCTCCTTTGCCACACGCGGACACATCGATGTCGTTCAAAATTGCAAAGAACATCTTTTACTTCTTACATAAATGAACGATATGTTCCCGGCCGGGTTCGCTGGCGGCGGCGGGAAAAAATCGGCTGTTGACCACCACCGCCTTTCCCGTTGCCGCCGCGCTTGCCGGCGCGACAATTCTGTCGGATGTGTACCGAATTGTACGGACCGCGACATTCATGAAGCGGGCCCGTTTTTGAAAAATCGCGCGGTCTCTTCACGCAATATACTGGAAACAAAAGAAATAAAGAGAGGGCATTCTCCTGGCACAGCCCTTGCCTTACCAGGTACAGCCTGTCGGGCACCTTGCCCCGGCAACCAGAGACGACCACAACGTACCCCCTGTAACCGTGTACATAACGAGACAACACAAAGGAGACACACCATGAGAAAAGTAGCAATTTACGGCAAAGGCGGCATCGGCAAGTCAACCACCACCCAGAACACCGTTGCCGGCCTGGTTGAGATGGGCAAGAAGGTCATGGTCGTCGGCTGCGACCCCAAGGCCGACTCCACCCGTCTGCTTCTGGGCGGCCTGGCCCAGAAATCGGTTCTCGACACCCTGCGCGAGGAAGGCGAGGACGTGGAACTCGACGATCTCCGCAAGCTGGGATACGGCGGCACCTGGTGCGTTGAATCCGGCGGACCGGAACCGGGCGTCGGCTGCGCCGGCCGCGGCATCATCACCTCGATCAACATGCTGGAGCAGTTGGGTGCCTACGATGCGGGCGAAGAGCTGGACTATGCCTTCTACGACGTTCTCGGCGACGTTGTCTGCGGCGGGTTCGCCATGCCGATTCGCGACGGCAAGGCCGAGGAAATCTACATCGTCTGTTCCGGCGAGATGATGGCCATGTACGCGGCCAACAACATCTGCAAGGGTATCGTCAAGTTCGCCCAATCCGGCAACGTCCGCCTGGGTGGCCTGATCTGCAACTCTCGCGCCGTGGACAACGAGCGCGAAATGATCGAAGAGCTGGCCAAGAAGCTCGGCACCCAGATGATCGCCTTCGTTCCCCGCGACAACGACGTCCAGCGGGCCGAAATCAACCGCAAGACGGTCATCGAGTGGAACCCGGAAGTGAAGCAGGCCGACGCCTACCGCACTCTGGCCAAGGCCATCGACCAAAACAAGATGTTCGTCATCCCCAAGCCGCTGGCCATTGAGGAACTCGAACAGCTGCTGTTGGACTACGGTCTGATGGAAGCATAAGCAAAGGCAAGCAAAGCGTACTCACCGCAACCCGTTTTATTAAGGAGCCAATTACCATGTTGATCATGATCAGAGCCATCGTCAGACCCGAAAAAGCCGACGCCGTTCTTGCCGCCCTGATGGACGCCGGATTTCCCGCTGTCACCAAATACTCGGTCGCCGGCCGCGGCAAGCAGCGCGGCATCAAGATCGGGGAGGTGACCTACGACGAGATCCCCAAGACCATGCTGATGAGCGTCATCAACGAAGAGGACAAGGATTTCGTCATCAACACCATCATGAACACCGCCCGTTCCGGCGCCAAGGGTGCCTTCGGCGACGGCAAGATTTTCATCAGCGACGTCGAATGCGCCTACACCATCAGCTCCGGCGTCAAGGAAGGCGCGGAGGTGGAGGCATGAAAGAGGTGATCGCCATCGTGCGCATGAACATGATGAACCAGACCAAGAAGGCGCTGACCGAGGCCGGGGTGGATGCGTTTTTCGCCCACGAGGCCACGGGGCGGGGCAAGGGTTTCGTCAACCCCCAGGTCCTTGCCGGGGCCGAGGAAGGGTATGAAGAGGCGGCTTCCCTGCTCGGCGAGAAGGGCAAGCTCTATCCCAAACGGGTGATCACCATCGTCGTGGACGACGATTTCGTCGACACCGTGGTCGACACCATCGTCACCACCAACAAGACAGGCAAACCGGGCGACGGCAAGATCTTCGTCCTCCCGATCAAGAACGCCGTTCGCGTGCGTACGGGCGACGCGGGAATGAAGGCCATATCCTAAGAGCCCAGGGAGAAGAACAACATGGCGACTGCAAAGAACAAGCTCGTCCAGTGGGAACCCACGGACATCAAAAAAGAGCTCCTGAAAAAATATCCGGCCAAGGTGGCCCGCAAGCGGGCCAAGCAGATCCTGATCAACGAGGCCCTGGAGAACACCACGCCGGAGATCACCGCCAACGTGCGGACCATCCCCGGCATCATCACCATGCGCGGCTGCACCTATGCCGGCTGCAAGGGCGTTATCATGGGTCCGACCCGCGACATCGTCAACCTGGTGCACGGCCCGATCGGGTGCAGTTTCTACGCCTGGCTGACCCGGCGCAACCAGACCGACGCCGGCGTCGACGGCGAGAACTACATGACCTACTGCTTCTCCACCGACATGCAGGACTCGGACATCATCTTCGGCGGCGAGAAAAAGCTGGCGGCGGCCATCCAGGAGGTCTACGACCTGTTCCACCCCAGGGCGATCACCATTTTCGCCACCTGCCCGGTGGGTCTGATCGGCGACGACATCCACACCGTGGCCCGGAACATGAAGGAAAAGCTGGGCGACTGCAACGTGTTCGCCTTCAGCTGCGAGGGCTACAAGGGCGTTTCCCAGTCGGCCGGCCACCACATCGCCAACAACCAGGTGTTCACCCACATGGTGGGCGAGAACGACGAGATCAAGCCGGGCGAATACAAGATCAACCTGCTGGGCGAATACAACATCGGCGGCGACGGTTTCGAGATCGACCGCGTGCTGCGCAAGTGCGGCATCACCACCATCTCGACCTTCTCGGGCAACTCGACCTACGACCAGTTCGCCAGTTCCCACACCGCCGACCTGAGTTGCGTCATGTGCCACCGCTCGATCAACTACGTGGCCGACATGATGGAGACCAAGTACGGCATCCCGTGGATCAAGGTCAACTTCATCGGCGCCAAGTCGACCATCAAGTCGTTGCGCAAGATCGCCGAATATTTCGGCGACCAAAAGCTGATCGACCGGGTCGAGGCCGTGATCGCCGAGGAGATGCCGGCTGTGGACGCAGTGCAGCAGGACGTGCTGCCGCGCACCCAGGGCAAGACCGCCATGCTCTTTGTCGGCGGCAGCCGGGCGCACCACTATCAGGATCTGTTTGCCGAAATGGGCATGCGGACCCTGGCCGCCGGCTACGAGTTCGCCCACCGCGACGACTACGAGGGCCGCCACGTCATCCCCAACCTCAAGGTGGATGCCGACAGCCGCAACATCGAGGAACTGGAGGTCGAGGCCGATCCCGCCCGGTTCAAACCGCGCAAGTCCGAGACCGAACTGCAGAGTTTGATCGAGCAAGGGTTCAGGTTCAAGGACTACGACGGCATCATTCCGGACATGGACTCCGGTTCGCTGGTCATCGACGATCTCAACCAATACGAGGCCGAGAAACTGGTGGAACTGATGAAGCCGGACATCTTCTGCGCCGGCATCAAGGAAAAATTCTCCATCCAGAAACTGGGCATTCCCATGAAACAGCTACACAGCTACGACTCGGGCGGCCCGTACGCCGGATTCCAGGGCGCGATCAACTTCTACAAGGAAATCGACCGTCTGGTGAACAGCAGGGTCTGGGGCTACCTCAAGGCGCCCTGGCAAGAAAACCCCGAACTCTCGGCCACCTACGTGTGGGAATAACGCATCCATTGAGAGGGCAGAACAATGCTACTTCGACATACACCCAAGGAAATAACCGAGCGGAGCGCCGTCACCATCAACCCGGCGAAAACCTGCCAGCCCGTCGGCGCCATGTATGCCGCCCTGGGCATCCACGGCTGTCTCCCCCACAGCCATGGTTCCCAGGGGTGCTGCGCCTACCACCGCAGCGCCCTGACCCGGCACTACAAGGAACCGGTTTCCGCCGCCACCAGCTCATTCACCGAGGGTTCCTCGGTGTTCGGCGGCCAGGCCAACCTGCTCCAGGCCATCAACAACATCTTCACCGTCTATAACCCGGAAGTCATCGCGGTGCACACCACCTGTCTCTCCGAGACCATCGGCGACGACCTCAGCCAGATCTTCGACAAGGCCCGCAAGGAGGGCACCGTGCCCGAGGGCAAGACCCTGATCGGCGCCTCGACCCCGAGCTACGTCGGCTCGCACGTGACCGGTTTCTCCAACATGGTCAAGGCCATGGCCGACCTGGCCGAACCCACCGGCAAGAAGAACGGCAAGGTCAACGTCATCCCCGGCTGGGTCGAGCCGGCGGACATGGAAGAGATCAAGCGGCTGGCCCAACTGGTCGGCGCGGACATCACCCTCTTTCCGGATACCTCCGGCGTGCTCAACGGCCCGCTGTCCGGCGAGTTCCACATGTTTCCCCAGGGCGGCGTCACCGTAGCCGAACTGATGGACTGCGGCAGCGCCATCGGCACCCTGGCCCTGGGCGAGTGGTGCTCGGCCGACGCGGCCCGCCTGCTCGACACCAAGTGCAAGGTACCCTGCCGCATCCTGGACATGCCGTTCGGCCTCAAGGCCACCGACCGGTTCGTCGATGCCCTGCGCATCGTCGCCGGCACCGTGGTCCCGGACGAGATCAACTATGAACGCGGCCAGTTGGTGGATCTGATCTCCGACATGCACCAGTACTTCTACCAGAAGAAGGTCGCCCTGTTCGGCGACCCGGATCAGCTCATCGCCATGACCGAGTTCCTGGTGTCCATCGACATGTGGCCGGTGCACCTGGTGACCGGTACGCCGGGCAAACGGTTCGAACGGCGGATCAAGGAACTGACCAAGGGCCTGCCCTACGAGGTCAACGTCCGGGCCAAGGGCGATATGTTCCTGCTGCACCAATGGATCAAGAACGAGCCGGTGGACCTGCTCATCGGCAACACCTACGGCAAGTACATCGCCCGTGACGAGGATATCCCCTTCATCCGCTGGGGCTTCCCGATCCTCGACCGCCAGGGGCACCAGTATTTCCCGACCGTCGGCTACAAAGGCGGCCTGCGGTTCCTGGAAAAGGTGCTGAACGCCCTCCTGGACCGCCAGGACCGGGATGCAACGGAACAGAAGTTCGAGCTGGTGTACTGATCGCGGCTACTCCGTCCGGTGGAGGGTTCTCCTTGTCCCCTCCGCCGGATCTTTCTTCCCATTTACCCTTGGGCCGACATCATGCCTGTCATTCCCATCTCCAGCGCGCCCGGCTATATCGCCCCGGAAAACGGAGCGGACCCGCCCGTCCTCAGGCTGCCGGTCGCGCCGGTTCCCTTCTGCCGCATGCGGTACACCCCGGAAATCAAAGCCCTTCCGGCCATGAACGCCGCCGAGGTCGTTGCCGAGGTGAACCGGCATCAGGGGCTCACCCATGTCGAGCTGGACGGCCCGGGCGACCCCCTGGCTTCCATGACCGCGACCCTGGCGACAGTGGCCCTGCTCAGGCAGCATCGTCCCGACCTGACCATCGGACTCGCCACCGTGGGCCTGACCGGCGCCGAGCGCGCCGCCGAGCTGGCAACGGCCGGAATCAGCACGATTGCCCTGCTGGTCGAGACCCTGGATGCGGCCACGGCGGAACAGCTTTACGCCTGGATCCGTCCCGGCAAGAAAACCATTCCGCTGCAACAGGTGGTGCCGCTCCTGCTGGACGAACAGGCCAAGGCGGTGCCGGCCCTGGTCGAAGCCGGCCTTGCGGTCACCATTCGTATCACGGTCTATCCCGGTCTCAACGCCCACCAGATTGCCGCCATCGCCGAGACCATGGCCGAACTGGGGGCGAGCGCGGTCGAATTGATTCCCTTCACGCCCGATCCGTCCCAGGACCACGCCCCGCCGGCGGCAACCCGGGTGCACATGGAACAGATCGCCAAACTCACCAGCCACTTTCTGCCCACCACCGCCGAAGAGCTGGCCGTGGCCGATTGCGGCTGCGCCTCGAGCTGCGGCTGCGGCGTGGCCGCACCGGTGCAGACCGGCCAACTGCCCAAGCCCAGCACCGAGCGCCCCCGGGTGGCGGTGGCCAGTGCCACCGGCATGAATGTGGACCTCCATCTCGGCCAAACGAAGACCTTTCTCATTTACGGTCCAAGGGAAGACGGCCTGACCTGCCTCCTGGAAACCCGCCCCGCGCCGGATCCGGGCAGCGGCGAATCCCGCTGGGAGCAACTGGCCGACACCCTGCACGACTGTTTCGTCCTGCTGGCGGCCAGCGCCGGGCAGCGCCCCCGCGAGGTCCTGGGCCAGCGGGGCATCCGCGTCATCCTCACCGAGGAGAACATCGAGGGCACGGTGGACGTGCTCTACGGTGGCGGCAAGCAGCACAAATGCAAGAAGTGAAACAAAAACAACCCAAAACACTCCCCCTTCATCTCACACAAAGGAACGAACCATGGCCATTCCCGAAAAACAAATCCTCGTCTGTCAAAGTTTCCGCACCAAAGGCGACGCCAAGGGCCTCTGCCACAGGCAAACCGACGGCTTCCTCCAGTACATCGAGGAAGAGATTCTCGATCGCGGCCTGGACGTGCAGGTCATCGCCACCGGCTGTCTCAAGCAGTGCGAATCCGGTCCGATAATGGTCGTCGAGCCGGAAAACTGGTGGTACAAAGGCGTGACCAGCACCGAGGTCATCGATGCCATCCTCGACAGCATCGAGGACGGCGAGCCGGCAGCCGACTATCTGATCGAATAACCGGGAACCCGACATGGCCACCGTGCGCCCCGCCCGACCGCAGGATCTGGAGCCGATGGTCGGGTTGCTCCGGCTCCTGTTCACCATCGAGGAAGACTTCGGTTTTGACGCCGTCAAGCAGCGGCAGGGATTGGCCCTGCTGCTTAACGACGACCGGGCCTGCATTCTGGTGGCCGAAGAGGCGGGGCAGGCCGTCGGCATGTGCACTGGTCAGTTGGTCATCAGCACCGCCGAGGGCGGCCCGGCGGTACTGGTCGAAGATGTGGTGGTCGCCCCGGAGCATCGGGGCCGGGGCACGGGGCGCGCCCTGATGGACGCACTGACCGGCTGGGCCAGGGAGCGGGGTGCGACCCGGATGCAACTTCTCGCTGACAAAAACAATCCCCCAGCCCTGGCCTTTTACGACCGGCTCGGCTGGGGGAGCACCGCCCTGATCTGCCTGCGCCGGTACATCGACTGAACATCCGCAGACAGGAGGATGCCATGGCCGACTTTTCCCCTCCCAACCTGGTCGGTTTCGCCGATATCCGCACCCAGGCCATCGACGACTGGCAGGAATATCGCCAGGCCGGCCGCCAGTTCCTCGATCTGGCTGAGACGGCTTTTCGCAACAAGAACGCGATCTTCACCACCACGATCCTCTACAACCTCATTGCCATGGCCATCGAAAAACTGGTGATGAGCCGGCTGATGGCCCTCGGCCGCCTGCCGTACAACCACACCATGCACGACCTGGTCGCGGCCCTCGAGGAATGGCGGCCCGCCGTTGTCCAAGGCATGGCGGCATCGCTCCGCGCCCTGGACAGCTACCAGGAAATCTGCGATCCCTACACCAGCACCTCCCGGACACCCACGCCCGCGGAAATCGAGTCCATGCTCGGCCTGGCTCGGCAACTGGAGCAGCGCCTGGAAACGGATGCGGCCTGAACAGGCCGGGTGAAACACCTCCCGAGCAGTAACGCCTCAAAATATAATTGAAAAAAGCAAGGAACCGCGAACGCGGCTCCCCGCTTGCATGCCGGCTATTGCCGCAGGGCCCTGAGGCCGTTGGCCACCACCAGCAGGCTGGTGCCGACGTCCGCGAACACGGCCATCCACATGGTCGCCTGGCCGGTGAGGGTCAGGGCGAGGAAGACGGCCTTCACGCCCAGCGCCAGGGTGATGTTCTGGAGCAGGATGGCGTAGGTGGCGCGCGACAGGCTGATGAAGCGCGGAATCTTGCGGAGATCGTCGTCCATCAGGGCCACGTCCGCCGTTTCGATGGCGGTGTCCGTGCCGGCCGCGGCCATGGCGAAGCCGACGTCTGCCTGGGCAAGGGCCGGGGCGTCGTTGATGCCGTCGCCCACCATGCCGACCTTGCCGTCGCGCCCAAGCCGTTCGACAGCGGCCAGCTTGTCTTCGGGCAGCAGGTTGCCCTCGAACCCGTCCACGCCCACCTGTGCGGCGATGACCCGGGCCGTGTGCTCGTTGTCGCCCGTCAACATCACGGTCTTGATCCCGAGCCGCTTCAGCTCCCCGATGGCCTCGATGCTGCTGCGCTTGAGCGTGTCGGCCACGGCGAACAGGCCCTGCACGCCCTTCTCGCCCACCAGCGCCACCACGCTCTTGCCCTGCTCCTCCAGGGCGAAGATCCGTTCCTCCAGCGTGGACGAGCACTGGTTCAGGTCTTCCACCAGGCGGTGATTGCCCAGGTACCACCGTTGGCCGTCGATGACGCCGTGCAGCCCCTGGCCGGGAATGGCCGTGATGTCGGCAACCTCGCGCAGGGCCACCCCTTTTACCGCCGCCTCCTCGGCAATGGCCCTGGACACCGGATGATCCGAGCGGGCGGCAATGCTGGCGGCCAGGGTAAGGGTGCTGGCCGTGCCGATGGTGCCCAGTTCGACGAAATCGGTCTGCCTGGGCTTGCCGTGGGTGATGGTGCCGGTCTTGTCCAGGGCCAGGCACCGGAGTTGCCGGCCCTGTTCGAGGAAGAGGCCGCCCTTGATCAGGATGCCGTGCCGGGTCGCTGCGGCCATGCCGCTGACGATGCTGACCGGGGTGGAGATGACCAGGGCGCAGGGGCAGCCGATGACCAGGATCACCAGGGCCGTGTAAATCCACTCGCTCCAGGCCCCGGCCAAAAACAGCGGCGGCACGGTCGCGACCAGCAGGGCGACGAGGAACACCGCCGGCGTGTACACCCTGGCAAACCGGTCGACGAAGCGCTGGATCGGCGCGCGGCCGCCCTGGGCCTCCTCCACGGCGTGGATGATGCGGGCCAGAGTCGAGTCGTTGGCGCCGGCGGTGACGCGGAACTCGAACGAGCCGGCCTCGTTGATGGTGCCGGCGAACACGGTGTCGTCCACCGTTTTTTCCACGGGCATGCTTTCGCCGGTGATGGGGGCCTGGTTGATGGTGGACCGTCCCTGGACGACCACGCCGTCCAGCGCCACCCGTTCGCCCGGTTTCACCCGCACCCGGCTGCCGACCGCGACCTGCCGGCTGTCCATTTCCAGCCAGGAGCCGTCCGCCTGCCGCACGGTGGCCTTCTCGGGCGCGAGGCTGAGCAGGTTGCCGATGGCCTTTCTGGCGCGGTCGAGCGATTTGGCCTCGATCGCCTCGGCCAGGCTGAACAGCACCATGACCATGGCGGCTTCCGGATAGCGGCCGATGAGCACCGCGCCGGTCACGGCCATGGACATGAGCGCGTTGATGTTCAAATCCAGGTTTTTGAGCGCGATCCAGCCCTTCCGGTAGGTGGCCAGGCCGCCGACCAGGATGGCGATAATGGCCAGGATCGGGGGTAGCCAGCTCAGGGGCGTGGCACCGCTGCCCGGCCAGGCGGTCGGGTCGGCGCCGAAGGGATGCCAGTGCCCCTCGCCGATCAGTTCGAACACTTCGGCGGCGGCGGCGAACAGACCGGCGACGATCAGCCGGCTCCAGGGGATTTCCGGGGCGGCGGGCGGTGCCGAAGCGAGATCCTGGTTCGGGTCAAGGGCTTCGGGCCGCATGTCAATGGCGATGAGCGCGGCCTCGATGGGTGCGGTCGCCGGCAGCTCATGGGTGACGATGAGCACCCGCTGCATGAGGTTGAACTCAAGTCCCGTGATCCCCGGCATGCTGCCCAGTTTTTTCCGGATCAGGGCCTCTTCCGTGGGGCAGTCCATGCTCATGATGCGGTACACGGCCCTGGTGGCCGAGGCTTCGCCCACCGCGGCCCAGTCAACCGGCTCCGGCGCCGCCTGCCCGTGCGCACAGCAGTCGCCGCACTCCTCCTGCGCCTGGCCGCCGATCATGTTGCCGATCAAGGGCTGGTCATGGCTGTCGCCCTGCGGGGCGCAGCAGGTGCATGTGGTCGCGAGGGGTATCCTGCTCATGGTCTTTCTCCGTTCAGTGGCTGGTGGCCGTTCGGGCAGTGTGCCGTTCAGCCGTTGTTTCATTCAGAGTAATGTCTATAGTAGCTGAAGGGTCAAGCCGGCGCCGTCCTGAACAATATGCAGGGTGCTCGACCGACGGTCTGACCATGCTACAGTCTCGAGTTGCTCGAGAGTCAAATGGATTTTTTTATTCCGGTGAAAAAATGAAAATCGGAGATCTGGCGAAGAAGACCGGATGCAAGGTGGTCACCATCCGGTACTACGAAAAGGAAGGGCTGCTGACGGCACCTGAACGAACGGAAGGCAACTACAGACTGTACGGCACCGAAGACCAGGAGCGCCTGGAATTCATCCTGCATTGCCGGAGGCACGGCATGCAGCTCAGTGAAATCAGGAAACTGCTGGCCTTTCGCGACCACCCGCAGCGGGACTGCACCTGGGTCACCGAACTCATCGACGCCCATATCGGCAACGTCGATGCGCAGATTGCCGCGCTCGAGCACCTGAAACAGCACCTGGAGCAGTTGCGGCAACGCTGCGCGGGCGGGCAGAACGGCGACAACTGCGGCATCATGCGGAGCCTGGACGGCACGGGCACCTGCTGTGCCTCCTGTCCGCGCTGCGCCCCGGATTCCGGGCGGCATGCCTGATGGCGATGCCCCTGTGTCCGTTCACATCAGTTTCCGGTCGTACAGAAAGGCCGCGTTCAGCACGACCAGCACCGAGCCGGCATTGTGCACCAGCGCCCCGGTAATCGGCGTGAGCAGCCCGGCGATCGATAGGCCGATGGCCGCGAAGTTGATGAGCATGGACAGGGCGATGTTGCACTTGATGGTGCGGATGGTGGCGGTCGACAGCCTCTTCAGATAGGGAACCTTGCCGATGTCGTCGCCCATCAGCGCGATGTCGGCGGCCTCGATGGCGATGTCGCTGCCCATGGTGCCCATGGCGACGCCCACATCGGCGGTCTTCAGCGCCGGGGCATCGTTCACTCCGTCGCCGATCATGCACACGGTGCGGCCCTGGGCCTGTAGCGCCCTGATGCGTTCCACCTTCTGGGCGGGCAGCAGTTCGGCCTGCACGTTCGCTATGCCCGCCTGTGTCGCGAAATGGGCCGCTGTCCGGGCATGGTCACCGGTCAGCAGCACCACCTCCGTGCCCATCTGTCCAAGCCGGCGGACCATGTCGCCGGCGGCCTGGCGCAGGGTATCGGACAGGGCCACCATGCCGATGCACTGGTTCGCCGCGGCAACGAGTATGCCGGCCTTGCCCTGGTTGCGCAGCGCTTCCAGCGCGGAAAGGACCCTGTCGTCGACGGCGATGCCGTTTTCCCGCAGATAGGCGCTGTTGCCGCACAGGACGTCCGTGCCATCGACCTCGGCGCCGATCCCCTGGCCGGGGACCATGCGGAACCCTGCCACCGGCAGCAGTTCCAGTCGCAAGGACGCGGCCCGCGCCACCACGGCCTTGCCCAGGGGGTGCTCCGAACGGCTCTCGATCGAGGCCGCCAGCCGCAGCAGTTCCTCCGCAGGCCATTCTGGCGCAAAGGACACGACATCGCTCACCTCCAGGGTGCCGTGGGTGAGCGTGCCGGTCTTGTCGAAGGCGATGCAGTCCACCTTGCCCATGTTTTCCAGGGCTTCTCCGGACTTGATCAAAACGCCGTGCTTGGTGGCCTGGCCAATGGCCGCCATGATGGAGGTGGGCGTGGCCAGGGCCAGGGCGCAGGGGCAGAACACCACCAGCACGGTCACGGCCCGGATGATGTCGTCGGTGGCGAAATAGGCGACCAGGGCGATGGCCAGGGCAGCCGGCACCAGCCAGCTCGCCCACCTGTCCACGATGCGCTGCATGGGGGCCTTGTTGTTTTCCGCCTCCCGCACCATCCGGATGAGCTTCTGCAACGAGGAATCTTCGCCCACCTTGGTGGCCCGGATGTCGATGGCCCCGAACCGGTTGATGGTGCCGCTGAACACGCCCTCGCCCACGGTTTTGTCCACGGGCAGCGATTCGCCGGTCATGACCGATTGGTCCACCGAGGTGGTGCCGGCAACGATGTCGCCGTCCACCGGGATCGTTTCACCGGGCAGGACCCGGATCAGGTCGCCCCGGCGGACTCTCGCGATGGGCACGATCTCTTCCCGTCCCGCCGCGATGCGCCTGCCCTGCTGCGGGGCCAGGCCGATGAGCTGCTTGAGGCCCTTCTTGGCCCGCTCGACCGTCCTGTCCTCGAGAATGGCGCCGATGGCCATGATGAAGGCCACTTCCCCGGCAGCGAACAGCTCGCCGATGGCGATGGAGGCGATCATGGCGATCGAGATGAGCAGGGCCGAGGAAATGTTCCGCTGCAGGAACAGCCGGGTCAGGGCGAGATACAGCAGGGGCGAGCCGGAGATGAGGACCGTGCCCCAAGCCGGGTCCACCGGAACGGGCAGTTCGCCCAACAGAACAATGAGACTGAGCGCCAGGAGCGCCCCCGAAACGCCCGTCATCCGGAGCCCGGCCAAGGCATCGAATACTGCTGCTGTCATATCTCTTCCCTTATGGTTGTCATGGAATCGCCAGCGCGATTTTTTATACCATATACCCCTATAGGGTATATGGGTCAACCACAAAAAGAACGCGTGCATTCTTATCCATAAAAGCGTATTCATCTTCACCAGTTATAAAACAAGATGCGCTCGCGACGACGGCGGGGCCGGATGACAGGGTACGGGCTGCGCGACCGAAGAGACGTCTGGCGGACCGTGCAGGCCCGCCTGTGGCAAAGAGGGCTCCGGCAGGGAAGAAGGCTGCGGCACGCGCCCTGCGCCCGGCCCTTCTTGACTTATGGGCAACGAACCTCTACCCTGTAGCCATTTACGGGAAGGAAAATTTCGGAGGTGCCGGAATGAGACAGTGTATCGACGTTGAAGCCGTCACCAAACGGCTCAAGCGCATAGAAGGACAGATCCGGGGCATCAGCAAGATGGTCGAAGACGACAAGCCCTGCGAGGACATCCTGGTGCAGATCGGCGCGGCCAAGGCCGCGCTCCACAAAACGGGCCAGACCATTCTGGAGGGGCATCTGCATCACTGCGTGCTGGATGGGGTGAGAGGGGGCAACGAAGAGGAAACCCTGAAAAAGCTGACCACGGCCATCGAGCAGTTCTCGCGTATCGTCTGAACCTGCGGCATGGCGCTTTGCTGCACGCCTCCTTTTCACAGCGGGGCCGGCATCGGCGGAGCAGGTCGGCCGCTTCGCCGGATGAATCGGCCCGACCTTCGGCGCTGCGCCCCTTTCAGCCTGACCGAATCGCCTAGACCGGTTGCAACGTCTCGTTGAGCGGCGCGGTGATCTGGTAGCCGCGGTCGCCCCTGTACGGATTGAAGACGAGGATCGGACAGGCCGCCCGCTTGAGGACCCGTTCCGCCACGCTGCCGAGCAGGATCTTCTCGATGCCCTTGGCGCCGTGGGTCCCCATCACGATCAGCCCGTTCTCCTTGTCCCTGACATAGTCGACAATCCCGTCGACCGCCTCTCCCTTGAGCACCACGCCGGTGCATCCGGGGCAATCGAGCGTATTCCTCTCCACCAGGGCGTCCATCTTTTTCTGCGCATACCCCAGGATCTCCTCGTCCACCGCCGCGAACGCGGTCGGATACTCCTCGGCATACCGTCCCATGAGCGCCATATCCGCCGCCACGTGCAGAAAGGTGAGCCTGCACCCCAGCTTATGGGCGATGACGATGGCGAACGCGGCCAGGTCGTCCGTATGCTGATGAAAATCGACCGGAACAATGATCTGCTCTATCTTGTGCATACGTTCCTCCCTCGAAAAAGTGGCAGGCCACGGACTCGGTGGGGATTGTCCCGCGCCCGGTCTGCCGTGGCCGGCAACCACCCCTGGTTGCATGGAAAAAAATAAATGGCGGCGGTCGGTTTGCCAAGAGAGTTCAATGGGAGAGAAAATGGATAGGGCAAATATGCAGGCCACGATCATTTCTCCTTTCATTTCCTCTTGTTGCAGTCGGGCATCGAGCGCTGGGCGCCTCTGAACGTATCGATCTCCGCCATCATGCGGGCGGAGCACTCCGGACAGCAGCCGTGGGTCACGCTGACGCCGCGGACCTTGGCAAAATACTGTTCCAGGCTGTACCATTGGTTCCGATCCCGCACCCCCTGCCGGTCATCCCGGATTTTTTTGCAATAACAGCAGACCGGCAGGATGTGTTCGTAGAGATGCACCTTGATCAGGAGGTCCCGCTTCACGAAACAGTTGGATATCCGGCACAGCAGCTCATCGATCTCGCAGGGCTTTTGCAAAAAATCGTCGGCGCCCAACCGTAGCGCGTCAATGACGGATTCCATGTCCGCGTGGCCGGTCAGGATGATCACCATGGTGTGGGGATCGATCCGTTTGGCCTCCTTCAGGACCTGGAAGCCGTCAAGCCCCGGCATGAACAGATCGGTGATCACCAGATGCCAGCCGCGCTCGTGCAACCGGGCGATCGCCTCTTCGCCGCAGGCGGCCGCGGTCACTTCGAAGCCGGACGGTTCGCCGGTCAATTCCCGGCTCAGGCTCGCGCGAATCAGTTGCTCGTCATCGACCAGCAGAATCGATTTGTTCGCCATGCGCTCACCATCCGAAGAGTGTTCGGCGCGGGGCCGCCGGGTCAGCGTTCCCTGCCATCGCCATGCGGCAGTCCCCCAAAACCCGGGAGAATGCCGGAAACCGGCCTGTTGTTTCCCGTTCGTGCCACAGAATGGCCGCAGTATGGCCGGATGGTCGGGGAATGGCAATGGGGCAAAAATGACGGGGGAATGGATAGGGAATCTATCCATTCGCGCGGGGTTTCCGGCGCCGCAGTGCCAGGCCGGCAAGACCTGCCCCTGCGGCGGCCCGCTAGGGGCGCATGGACAGCATGGTCTGGAGGTTGGTTTTCCGGTGGGTGAGCCCCAGCTTTTTCCGGATATTCTTGCGATGGATGCTGATCGTGCCGGGCGACAGGTGCATGAGGGCGGCGATCTCCTTGGTGCGCTTGCCCAGCTTGACCAGGTTGGCCACCTGAATCTCCGCCGGCGTGAGCCGGATCAGCATGCCGGCAACCCCGCCGGCAAAGGGCGCGGTCAGTTCGGCGATATTGGCGCGGAGAATGGCGACCAGTTCCGCCTGCAGCGCGTTCAGGCCGCTCACCTCGAGCCGGTCGAGGAAGGGGTCGACCAGCTTGGCGGCATTGGCCAGCACCTGTTCGCCCAGGACCGTGCGGTCCTCCTCCCGTTTCTTCAACAGCACGCTCAGGGCAACGTTGGTCTGGGACAATTCGGCGGTCCGCTCCCGCACCCGCTGCTCCAGATCGGCGCGGGCCCGCTCCAGTTCCGCTTCCACCCGCTTGAGCCGGGTTATGTCGGTATGGGTGCCGATGACGCGTACCGCCCTGCCCTGTGCGTCCCGGGCCACCACCTGCCCCCGGGACAGCATCCACTGCCAGCGGCCGGCCCTGTGGCGGATGCGGAATTCCACCTCGAACCGGTCGGTCTCCCCCCGGATATGGGCCTCGGTCATGGCCAGCACCCGGTCGCGGTCCTCGGGATGGAGCAGGTCTTCGAAATGCTGCCCGCCGATCCCGGCTGAGGCCGGATAGCCCAGGCTGCGCCACCAGTTTTCGCCCAGATACAGCTCGCCGGTCGACAGATTCCGGTCCCACACCCCGTTGGAGGATGCATCTAGGGCCAGGCGGAACCGTTTTTCGCTCTCGGCCAGTTCGTGCTCCGCCCGTTGCCGCTGCCCGATCTCCTCTTCCAGGCGCCGGTTGCGCAGCGACAATTCCTGCAGCAGGGTCCGTTTTTCCAGGCAGCGCCGGATGCGGAACACCAGTTCCTCGACATCGCAGGGCTTGAGGGCGAAATCGTCGGCGCCCAGGCGGAGGGCGTCGATGGCCGAGGCCATGTCGCCGTAGCCGGTGAGGATGATGACGCCGGTCATCGGCACCCGGCGCTTGACCGCCTTGAGCACGCCGAAGCCGTCCGTGCCGGGCATCATCAGGTCGGTGAGCACCAGGTCGTAGGCGGCCGAATCCAGGGCGGCGACGGCCTCGTCGCCGCTGCCGACGGCGGTCACCGCGAACCGTTCCATCCGCAGTTCCCGGCTCAACGATGCGCGGATCACGTCCTCGTCGTCGACGAAGAGAATGGTCGGAGCGGTGGCGGCGTGTTCCTCCATGGCGCGTCAATCTCCCGGCTGTGGCGGTTTTTCAGCGGAGGGAATGCCCGGCGGCGGCCACGGCTCGGTCGCCCCCTCACAGGCATCATCACCCCGGATGGGCAGGACCACGGTGAAGGTGGCGCCCTGCCCCGGCGTGCTCGCCACCCGGATCTCGCCGCCATGGTTGTTGACGATGCCGTAGCTCACCGACAGGCCCAGGCCGGTCCCCTTGACCTCGGGCTTGGTGGTGTAGAACGGTTGGAAAATCAGCGCCATCTCCCCGGCATCGATACCGATGCCCGTATCCGCAATGGCTACAACCACCCGATCCCCTTCCTCGCGGGTCCGCACCGTGATCACCCCGCCGTGCCGCTGGCAGGCATCGGCGGCGTTGGCCAGCAGGTTGAGGAAGACCTGCTTGATCTGGTCGGGGACGGCCAGGATCCGTGGCAACCGCTCGGCGTATGCACGCTCGACGGCGATCCGTTTGTGCCTGAAGTCGCTCTTGTGCAACAGCAGCACGGAATCGAGCGCGTTGTGCACGTCCACCGGCACTTTCCGCCCGGAGGAAGGGCGGTTGAATTCATGGAGACCGCGGATCAGTTCCTTGATCCGGTCGCTCTCGCCGATGGCCGCATCCAGCAGGGCGCGGTCCTCCTCGTCCAGGATGGCCCGTTTGCGCAAGCCCTTGAGGATGGAGAGGATGCCCTGCAGGGGATTGTTGAATTCGTGGGCGATGGAGGCGGAGAGCTTGCCGATGGCCGACAGTTTCTCGGCGTGCAGGTACTGCTTCTGGGTCTCCTGCAATTCCTTGGTCCGTTGCTCGACCCGCCGCTCCAGGTCCTCGTTGATGGCCTCCAGTTCCATCTGGGCGCGCTTGAGTTCGGCAATGTCGCGGAACACCCCGACAACCTTGCGAAACCGCCCCTCGCGGCAGCCGAAGGGATGCACGGACACCACCGCGGGAAAGCGCTCGCCCGACCTGCGGACCAGGATCATGTCGAACGACTGCATCGCCCTGCCCTGGGCGAACCGTTCCACCCTGGCGGGAATCAGTCCCGCCACTTCCGGCGGATAGATGAGGGCGACCGAACGGCCGACGGCTTCCTCCTGTTGCCAGCCGAACAGCTTCTCCGCACCGGAATTGAAAATGGCGATGCGGGCGTCGCCCTCCACCAGATCGCACACGATCAGGCCGACGCTGTCGAGCACGTTGTAGATGGAGGCCAGGCTTTCGGTCTGCTCCCTGAGCTGGGCATTGGCCGCCGCCTGTTCGCAAAAACGCCGTTCCTCGCTCGCCCGCAGGGCCTCTTCGGCCCGCTTGCGCTCCGCTATGTCCCAGGCCAGATCGGCCAGGGCGGTCACCGCCTCGACATCCTGCTCGTTGTACTCGGTCGGCTTGTTGCCCACGCCGAGCAGCGCCACCACGGCCCCGCCGCGCATGACCGGCACGACCAGTTCGCGCACCACCGGCACATGCCCCGGCGGCAGGCCCCGGCGGTGGGGCAGGCTGGCGTAATCGTTGTGGATGACGGTTCTGCGCTCGTGAATGCAATCGGTCCAGACACCTGCCTCGCCGACCGGATAATGCAATCCCGCCCCTTCGGCCCGGCACAGATGCCGGGTGCCGGCCGACCAGGCCTGCAAAGACAGCGTGAGCTGATCCGCGCCCAACAGATGATAGAATCCCGTCGTGCTGCCGGTCAGGGTCTCGGCCTCGGCGAGGGTGGTTTGCAGCAGTTCCGCCAGACTGTGCTCGCTCGCCGACCGCAGCAGGCGCAGCCGGGCCGTCATGATTGCCTCGGTCTGCGTGCGGCGGGTGATGTCGCGCACGGTCAGGCAGACGACCGGCTGGCCCGACAGCGGAATCGACCGACCGATCACCTCCACCGGGAACACCGCGCCGTCCCGTTTCCGGTGCGCTCCCGTCGGAACGTGGATGCGTCCCGCCTCGTCGGATAGTCCCTCGGCGCCGATCTCCCCCGGTTCGACGGCAAAATCGCCGTACCGTTTTCCGGACAGTTCGTCCGGCATGTATCCATACAGCTCGGCGGCCCTGCCGTTGGCCTTGACGATCCGGGAGGTGGCGGCATCGACAAGCAGGAGGGCGTCGGGCGCCGCCTCGAACAGGAGCCGATGCCGCTCCTCGCTTTCGCGCAGGGCTTCTTCGACCTGCTTGCGGTCGGTGATATCGCTCAGGACCACGCGGCGCACGGTCAGGTCGTCGATCTGCTGCAACGTGGTGATCGCCAGGTGCGCCCAGAAGACCGAGCCGTCCGGCCGGACCATCCTCAGTTCGCATTGGCAGGGTTCCTGGGGGCTGTTTTCCCCGACGTCGTTCCCGCATTCGGGGAGCACCAGGGTGCGGTCGGCGGCGGCGATGAATCGGGAGAAGGGCTGGCGCAGGAGCGTTTCGCGGCGTGCGCCCAGCAGGGCGAGGGCGGTGCGATTGGCCTCAAGGATGAGACCGGCGGCGGAGAGGGTCAGATACCCCACGGGGGCGAGTTCGTACAGGTCGAAATAGCGGGCCTGCATGATCTCCAATTCGGTCCGGTTCACGGCGTCGACCCTCCGTCATGACCTGCTTTCCGGCCGTCGCGGTCACCGCCGGCGGCGCGGAGAGAATATCCAGGTGATTTCCTGACATAGTACGCCCAACCGCCGTTCCGGTCATCAAAAATATCGGCCGGGGGGAGGCGGCTGTTTTCTTTTCCCGCGCGGCCGCCGGGAACCTCACTTGAAGGTGGGCAGGCGCGGCCGGATCGCGTATCATGACCCGGCGCGTTCGGGCGGTGCGCCGGAATGATCCGCGCCCATCAACATATCGGGAGGGAAAACACCATGCTGAAAGTAGAAGGCACCGAAGTGATCGTCGACAGAGAAACCACCAGACTCGTGGGCTACCGGCTGGAGGACACCATCCGGGCACCGGCCATCATCGTCTTCGTCGACGAGGACAAGCCGCAACTGCTGCCGATCCGGCAGGGCGATCCGCCGCCGACCAGGATCCGCTCGCACAACATGGAGGCGGAAATCCAGATCATCTCCTATCAGGAAATCAACACCTTCCTCGGCCGGCCCTGACGACCGGATGTTTTCGGAGGGCTTCAGGCCTTGCCGAAGCTGCACATTGGGTAGCGGCAGGGCTCGCAGTGGCGGCACAAACCGCCGTGGCCGAGCGCGGCCAGTTCCTCGCGGCCGATATGCTCGCCCGTGAGGATGCGCGGCAGCACCAGGTCCAGCACCGTGATCCGGTGGAACATGCCGCAGGCCGGCACACCCAGCACCGGCACCGACCCGATCCGCCCCACCAGGAACATCGCCCCCGGTAACACCGGCGTGCCGTACACCATGGCCTCGGCGCCCGCCAGCCTGATCCCCAGACGGGTGACGTCGTCCGGGTCCACCGACATGCCCCCGGAGGTGACGATCAGCTCGGCGCCCTCCTCCAGGCAGGACCGGATGGCTTCGGCGATCAGCTCCGCATCGTCCGGCGCAAACCGCACCGGCCCCACGGTCGAGCCCAGGCCGGTGAGTTTGTCCCGCAGCACCTGCTCGAACCGGTCCTCGATCCGACCGTGAAACACCTCGCTGCCGGTGATCACCAAGCCGGCCTTGACCTTGGCCAGCGGCAGCACCCGCACGATGGCCGCACCCGACCGGGCCACCGCCACCGCCTCAGCCACCACCCGCCGCGGCGCCACCAGCGGAATGAGCCGCGAGGCCGCCACCTGTTCGCCCTGTTTAACCGGGGTGTTGTCCTGCAGGGTGGCGCACATCACCTCCCCCGGCAGGTTGAACCGGTAGAGTGCCTCCCGGTTGACCTTCAACAGCCCGTCCATGGCCGCGGTCAGGCTGACCTTGCCCTCGACGATCTCGCGGGAATACTCGATGCCGCTGCCGGCCAGGGCCTCGGCCATCCGCAGGGCCGCCTCGTTCTCGTGGATCTCGTCCGGACCCAACTGCAAGACATACACATGGTCCTTGCCCAGCCGGCGGAGATGCTCCACGTCCTCCTGCCGGATGATATGCCCCTTGCGGAAGGCCCGCCCCTTGAACTCGTCCCTGACGATCTCGGTGATGTCGTGCGGCAGCACCATCCCCACCGCTTCCTCCACTGGAACAACCGCCTTGGCGAAATGTGTCGTCATGATGGTCATGATCTGTCTCCTTGGTTCATTGTGGCGATCACGTCCGGCGCAGGGAGCGGGCCGATCAGGTTGACGGCCGCCACCTCCACGCCCTGCGGCCCGGTCCGCAGGATATTGACCGCGCCGTACTCCTGGGGAAGGTCCAGTACCTGCTGCATGGGGCGGCAAAGCAGACGGCAGAGCAGGACCCGGTTCACGCCCGCGTGGGCGACGACGAGCAGAGGGCCGGCAGTTTGCCGGATCAGGCCGAACAGGGTCGGGCAGACGCGGTTCGCCAGATCGCCGAAGCTCTCGCCGCCCTCTGGCCGGACATGCTCCAGGTCCAGGCCGCGCCGCTCGTAGGCGCCGGGGAAGCGCTGACGCACCTCCGCCACCGTGCATCCCTCCCACAGGCCGAGGTCGATCTCGGCCAGGGCATCAATGGTGCGGACAGCCGCCGCCGGCCGACCGCTGACCAGCTCCGCCGTGTGCACGGCCCGTTGCAGCGGGGAGGTGACCACAGCGGCAAAGGGGATCGTTTGCAATTGCCCGGCCAGGGCTCGGGCCTGGCGGACGCCGTTGTCGTTGAGCGGCAGGTCGGTCCGTCCCAGGAAGCGGCGCGGCGAGGAGGTGTCGACCTCGCCGTGCCGGAGCAGATAGATCAGGCGCTGCATGTTCCCGCCGCCATCTCGGCGATCGTGGCCAGCGGCTGTCCCATCGCGGCCTCGACGGCAACGGCCAGTTGCATGGCCTGCCGATATCGGTGCTCGATGGCCCGCACCGCCTCGGGGTCGTCCCGGAACAGTTCCAGCTTCTCGACAAAGCGCGTCTCGACGGTGACGAGCCGGCTGCCGCGGACCAGCTTGTCGGCCAGATGGACGATTTCCCGCTCGCCGACCGGCATGCCGACCGTCCAGGGCAAATCCCTGTGGGCGCCGACAATGGCCCCGACCCGCGCAAACCCCAGTTCGTTCAGCCAGCGCTCGCCCTCCGCCTCGTGTCGGGGCTGCCCCTTGGCAATGTCGTGCAGCCAGCCGCCGACCCGGCACAGTTCCAGATCCAGGCTCAGGCCGCCGTGCCGGTTCACCGCGGCGGCGATGGCCGCCGCCACCTCGGCCACGGCGCGGCCGTGGGCCAGCCCCTTGGCCGGCATGGGGTGCAGGTGTTCCAGGATGGCCTGGCATTCGGCCATGCTCGGGATGTCCCGGCGCTCAAAGCGCAGGCAGCCGTCGAGGTAGTCGTCCGGGGTGTCCAGGTCGATGTGGATGTGGGCGTCGGCCACCGGTACCTCGCGCACCCGGTCCGGATGCGTCGCCTCGACCCGTGCCAGCAGGGCGCGCAGTCCGCCCTCGCACTGTTCCTCGGCAAGGATCGCGGGGATGAGGTCGGCATGCAACAGCGGCGGATGCCCGCGCCGGCCGGCAAAAACAGGGGAGCAGAGCAAGGCCGGCGCCGCGGCGAACGACCGGACCAGCAGGCGCACGGTGCCACGCCGCACCAGGGGGATGTCCACCGGCAGGAGGAAAAAGCCGTCGCAGCGGTCGGCCAGCAGGCCGGCGCCGGCGCGGATCGAGCCGTACATGCCGGCGGCATACCGCGGATTGTGGGCCAGCCGCGCGCCGGCCGCCGTGGCCACCGCGCCGATCTCCGCCGCCCGGTGGCCGGTCACCACCACGATATCCCCGATGCCGCAGTCGCGGAACAGGCTCACGGCCTGCGCCAGCATCGTGCCGCCGCCCAGGGGCAGCAGGGCCTTCAGCTCGCCCATCCGCGAGGAAAAGCCGGCGGCGAGAATGAGCGCGCTCAGGCGAGGTGCCATGCCTTTTTGCCGGTGGCCCGCTGGTAGATGAGTTCGCCGACGATGGACACCGCGATCTCCTCCGGGGTGTCGGCCTCGATGGCCGTGCCGATGGGGCAGCGGACCTGCGCCAACCGCGCCTCGCTCACGCCCTGGTCCATCAGCTTGGCATAGATGGTGTTGCGCTTGCGGCGGCTGCCGATCATACCGATATAGCCGGCACCGGTGCGTAGGGCCTGGTCGAGCACCTCCATGTCGTGCATGTGGCCGCGGGTGACGATCACCAGGTAGGCGTCGCCGTCGATGTCGAAGCCGTTGAAGCAGCCGGCAAAGGACGGCAGCACCCTGACCTCGTCGGCCAGGGGAAAACGCTCCCGGTTGGCGAACTCGTCCCGGTCGTCCATAACCACCACCCGGAAACCCACCCGGGCCGCGGTCTCGGCGGTACAGGCGGCGACATGGCCGGCACCGAGCAGATACACCGTGCCGGTCACCGTGAAGCAGGAAAGCAGGTAGGTCTGCCCCTGGTGTTCGACCAGGCCGGTGGCCGAGGTGGGGGCGAGGGCCTGCCTGATCGCCATCAGCAACGGTTCGGCAATGTCGCCGCGGCTCGCCATGCCGCGGTGGTCGACCACGAACCGCTCTCCGCCGGCCGCCGCGCCGTTCAGGGGACAGACCAGGGTGGCGCGGCGGCCCGAGCGCATGGCCGCGAGCAGCGCGCCGAAGACGTCGCGGTTGACCGCATTGGCCTCGATATACTCCAGAAAGAGCTCCATCTGGCCGCCGCAGATCATGTCGGTGCCGGCGGCGTCGCCGTTGGAAAGATCGAAGGCGCGGCGCAGGGAGCGGCCGGAGGCGAAGCACTCTTTGGCCTCCCGCATGGCCGTGGCCTCGACCAGGCCGCCGCCGATGGTGCCCGAGGTGCGGCCGTCCCGAAGCACGATCATCTTGGCCCCGGCCAGCCGGGGCGTGGAGCCTGACTGGCTGGCGATGGTCACCAGGACGAGATCCTCGCCGTCACCAAGGCTGGTACAGATCTGTTGCAGTAATTTCTTCATGACGCACTCTCCTCACGATGGTCCTCAAGAAAGCGTTTAGCGAAATGGATGGTGGTGTCCGGGGCAAGGGCAAGGCCGATCGCCGTCCCTGCCTGGGAAATCCGGCGGCTGAGCAGGTCGGCGGCCATCCGCCTGACCGCCTCGCCTTGGCCGGGCACGGCGGTCAGGCGGAGTTCCAGGATCTCCCGGTCGTCCCGGATGCGCAGGCAGGCGGCGTGATCGAGCAGTCCGGGAATGGCGCACAGCCATTCGTCCAGGTCGGCCATGGCCAATTGCCGGCCGCTTTTCAGGGTCCGCACCTGATCGAGCCGGCCGAGTACGCGGTCGAGCCGGCGGATATGGCTGCCGCAGCGGCACGGGCCGGGCAGCAGGCGGCCCTGGTCGCCGGTGCGGTAGCGGATCAGCGGCATGCCGGTGCGGGTGAGCGTGGTGCACACGATCTCGCCCCACTGTCCCGCCGGCAGGGGCCGGCCGGTGGCCGGTTCGACGATTTCGATCAGCAGATCGGTCTCGCGCAGGTGGCAGCCCTCGTGCGCGGCGCAGTCGACCCCGCCGCCCAGGCCGGTCTCGGTGGCACCGTAGTGCACGAAGACCTCGCAGCCGAGCAGGTCGCGCAGGCACCGGCACAGCGTCTCAGGGACATAATCGGAGCAGAGCAGCACCCTGGCGATCGGGCCGAGGTCGAGCCGGAGGAAGGCTGCCATCCGCGCCAAGGCCAGGATCTGCATCGGAAAACCGACCAGGACCTCGGGTCGTATTTCGGCCACGGTCCGGGCCGCCTGTGCCGGCTCGCTCACCAGGCCGACGATCCGGCCGTTCACCTCCATCCGCTCAAGGGCGCTGACCAGGAGATGGCCGGTGGAATCCGGCGTGGCGCCGGGCAGGAGAATGGCCACCGTCTGGCCCGGTTCGGCCAGTTGCCGCATGCCGAGATGGAAAAAGTCGAGCGTCTGCGCCAGGTCCCCGTCGGTGAACCAGAGTCGCTTGGGCGGGCCGGTGGTGCCGGAACTGCGCAGGGTGACGATCCGGGCCACCGCCTCCTGGCCGACGCAGACCATCTCCTGGCCGTGCTGCCGCAGCTCGGCCTCGGTGGTCAGCGGCAGGCGGGCCAGATCGGCCAGGCCGCCAACGGCCTCAATGCCAGCCGCCGTGAATTTCCGCCGGTACAACGGCGAGCGCTCTCGGCAGTAGTCGACCAGGCGGCAGAGCTGCTCGCCCTGCCAGGCATCGATGGCCGCGCGCGGCACGGGTCGGGCGTCTACGCCCAGGGTCCGGCCGACCAGCGTTTCCAGGGTGGTGAGCTTCATGGCCGCACCAGCCGCCGGTGGAGCGGCCGCCCCTGATTCGAGGTCAGATTGTAGGCGCAGAAGGGCACCAGCCTGCCGTCCGGCGCCACCACGTGGATGCAGCAGCCGCGCAGCCGTTCCAGGTCGAGGTTCCACACGTCCTGGAAGGCCATGGCCGACAGGGTGAAGGTATGGGTGCGGGCCCGGGCGAGGAAGCGGTCGAAATCGTCCTGGGGTGGGGCCGGCTGCCCGGCGCAGTTGCAGGCGGAGTCAACCATGGGCAGGGACCACTGCCGGGCGGTGAAGCGGACGCTCTTCTCCCTGCCTTCCAGCGCCGTGGGGATGGCGGCCGGGGTTTCGCCGGTGGAGCAGCAGGCGGCCCGGCCGCTGCCGAGCGGAGTCAGGCGGCCGGCCGCATCGATGAAGAAATTGCCGTGAAAGGAGCACAAGGCATGTTCGCAGGCCGGCGGGGCGCAGTGGTCGGCCCGGACGGCGCCGTCCGTCTGCGCCTCGATCAGCAGCAGCACCTCCGGCAGGGTCAGCCGGTCGGCGTCGGCCGGCGGCTGCGGATAGCGGCCGAAATAGCTGATCGGCTGGAAATGCACGCCGCGCACCGTGGGGGCGAAACGGACGCCGTAGTCGATGATCGCCCCGATTTCATGGGTGTTGATCCCCGGCACCAGGGTCGGCACCAACACCACGGCCAGGCCGGCCTCGACGCAGCGACGGATGGCCAGCTCCTTGCTCTCGCGCAGATCGCGGCCGCGCAGGGCCAGATGGGTGTGGCGCGACAGGCCGTCGAACTGCAGAAAGACCGAGGCCAGCCCGGCCGCCTTGAGTTCGCGGGCGAGCCCCGGCTGCTCGGCCAGGCGCAGGCCGTTGGTGTTGAGCTGGATGAAGTCGAACCCCTTGTCTCTGCCCAGGCGGACGATTTGGGTCAGATCCGCGCGCATGGTCGGCTCGCCGCCGGAGAGCTGAATGTTGCAGGGCCCGGAGGCAGCCATGACCCGGTCGTACCACATGCCGATCTGCACCAGCGAGGGATCGGTCTCGGGGGCCTGGTCGCCGGCATCGGCAAAACAGACCGGGCAGCGCAGGTTGCAGCGGCCGGTGATTTCGAGCAGGGCCGTGCAGGTATGCTGGCCGTGGTTCGGGCAGAGGCCGCAATCGAAGGGGCAGCCGTCCTTGATTGCGGAGAAAGCCTGGCGGGGCGCCGAGGGTTTTTTCGGCCGCAGCCAGGTGGAAAACGGAAGAGCGCCCCGCCAGATCGGTGTCCGCACCGTGCCGTGCTCGCTGCATTGTTTCACCAGAAACACGGTGTCGCCCTGCTGCTCGCGAACGGCCTGGAGCCGTTTCAGGCAGACCGGGCACAGGCTTTCGGTCGACGACAGCAACTGGATCGGACGCTCAGTATCCACCTGCCTGCTCCCTGGGAAGACCGGGATCGATGCCCTGCTCGGCGAGCAGCCCGAGAACGACCTCGCGGGCCCGCAGCATGATGCCGCCGCAGACCTCGGGCTTGCGGCCGCCCTGATAGGCGACGATGTCGTCGCAGCGGATGCCGCCCCAGGTGGTGGCGCTGCCCTTGAACCATTCCATGAACTGGGCCAGCAGCAGGGGGAAGCAGTCCAGGGCCTCTTCGCCGGCGCTGCCCTTGGCCGCATACAGGGCCAGGACGCAGGCCGCGCCGCTGGCCACCCCGCAGATGTCGCCGCACCCCATGCCCTCGCAGAGCCCGGCCATGGACCGCACCAGGGGCGGATTGTCCTCGCCCATGTCGTCCAGGCTCAGCTTGATCATGATCTGGCTGCAACAGAAGCCTTGGCCGGCCAATTGCATGATGCGCAGGGCAGTGTCATCCATGGTGCGGCTCCTTGGCGGCGATGAGGGCGTAGTAACCGAGCGGCGCGGCGGCCAGGGCGCAACTGGTACGGCGGGCTGCGTCCGCGTCCAGGAACAGTCCCCAGAAACGCTCCAGGCTGCCGAAGGAAAAGATGATCTGCCCGGCCAGCTGTTTGAGCAGGTCGCTCCGGTCGCGGAGCAGGACGAGGGCAAAGCCGGCCCGGTTGACGGCCGCCGTGATCGCCTCCAGCGGCTGGGCGTGGCTGAGGCAACTTTGCAGACGGGGCAGATCGGGCTGCCACTGCGGCTGGCGGCAGTAGATGTCGGTGAGGATCAGCCGGCCGCCCGGCCGCAGCACCCGGTGCATCTCGGCCAGGCTGGCCTCGATATCGCCGGTCAGCGACAGGACGCATTCCGAGACGATGCCGGCAAAGGCCCCGTCCCTGCACGGAATGGCGGTGGCCAGGCCCTGGTGGAGGGCGGCGGTCGGGGCCTGCTGGGCGGCTTTCGCCAGCATCGCGGCCGAGGGATCGAGCCCGGCCGGCCGCAGGCCGAATTCCGTTGCCAGCAGTTCCAGGGTATGGCCGGGGCCGCAACCGACGTCGAGGACGACCGCACCGGGCGCGAAATCGCAGAAGCGCAGCAGTTCCCTGGTCAGGCCGAGGCCGCCGGGCCGGAGCGCGCCGCCGGTGAGCGCGCCCAGTTCGTCCTGTTCGTACAGGGTGATCGGGGGTGCATCCAAACGGCGGCAGAGAGCGTTCATCTTACTTGTCTTCCAGCAGTTGTTCCACTTCCAGCATCTTGCCCACGGCAAGGCTCTCCGGCACCAGAACGAAGCCGCAGCCCGGACAGACCATGAGTTCGACGGTGAAGACCGAGTTGAGATAGGTCACCTTGACCTCGGCCGGTTCAAGCGGCCGGTTGCAGCCGGCGCATTGCCAGGCGGTGGCCTCGGCAAAGGAAAAGGTGCTCATGGCGTCTCCTCCGGCAGCCGCATGCGGTGGCTGTAGCCGTTGTGAATCCGGAAGCCCCGGTCAATCGTCTCGTACTCGATCCAGTAGGTGACGCGCACCGGCCGGAACGAGGCCAGCCGATGACCGGTGCCCGGATGGATCAGATAGCGTCCGGACCTCTCGGCATGCTCGATCACCTTGCGGACATCTTCCTCCAGAATGAGGCGGCTGTCGAGCAGGGCCGCCACCTCCGGGGCGATCAGCAGCGGGATCGCGGCATGGGCCGGCCGGGCGACGGAAGTTTCCTGCCAGAGGCTGGCCAGGAGGCGCTCCTTCAGCCGGGCGCGGTTTTCGTGGCGGCCGGAAAAGCCGGGATTGGCGCGGGCCAGCGGGTCCGGATCGGCGGCCGCCGCGAAGAGATAGTCGAGCAGATGAGCCACCGGCCGGCCGGCGGCAGCCAGGTTGTCGCGGCACATGGCGCAGTAGGCCAGGCCGTCGCGGCGGCTGCGTCCGGCCTTGACCAGGGCCGCCTTTGTGCCCAAAGGCTGGTTGGCGAACTGCATGAGGCCGCCGTAGCCGCAGCAGTCGGCCAGTTCGCCGCCGAGTGCGGGTTCCACCACGGCCAGACCCAGCTTGGCGCAGAGGCTGCGCACGCTGGTCCGCACACCGTCCTGATACCGCGCGGTGCACGGGTCGTGGAGCGCGAGGGCGGCTTCGGGCCGGCGACGTTCGCCGGCCGGCAGTTCCAGGCCGTCGAGCACCTCCCACAGCGAGGTGACGGCCAGGTCCGGGGCGAATTCCCTGAAAACCGACAGGCAGCTCGAACAGGCGGCGATCAGGGTCGGCCGGCCCATTTGGGCGACTTCGGCCCTGAACCCGTCCAGGGTCTCGGCGAACAGGGCCTGCTGGCCGGCCCAATGGGCCGGAATGCCGCAGCAGCCGAGCATCAGGCCGACGCCGCCGGTGAGGTTTCCGCTCAGAAATTCGTAGGCGCGCACGACCAGGTCCGGGGCGGAGCCGGCCAACTGGCAGCCGGGATAAAAGAGAAAGCGGCTGGCATCGTGCCCCGGCTGGTGCCGGCTCAGGCGGCAGGCCTCGCTCTGGCTGAAGCGCATGTCCTCCAGGGCGAAGTCGTGCGGCGAGGGCGGCATGTGGCCGGTGGCCACCATCTCCTGCCGGGTGGAGCGGCAGACCTCGGCCACGGGAAAATCGTGCGGGCAGATCACCGTGCACTGGCCGCAGAGGCTGCACGCGTTGATCATCTTGTTGGCGTTGCGGGTGCCCTGGACAATGGCCAGATTGTTGTAGATCCTGCGCACCAGGGTCTTGGGGTATTCCTTGTATTCCCGCAGGTAGACGCACTGCTTGACGCATTCCATGCACTCGCACAAAATGCAGCGGCCGGCCTCGGCCCGGGCCTCGGCGGGGGTGTAGCCCTGGGCCGGGTCAACGGGCGGGATCTCGGCGGCCGGGGCGATGCCGTCAATAACCGTGACCATCCGGGTGGCACAGCTGCCCTCCTTGTCGCGCTGGGCGGTCAGGGAAACCTTCTGCAGGAACCGCTCGATGGACAGGGCGGCGCGCCGGCCGTCCTCCACCTGTTTGATCACCGAATAGTTGCCGTCCGTCCCCAGGCCGCCCCCGGCAAAACAGCCGTCCTGGGCGAGGGCCAGACTCAGGGGATCGGGCTCGCCGGCGGCAAACGGGCCGGCGAGCGCGCCGACCGCATCCCGGTCGCAGTAGACCGCGTCGTATTGGTCGATCAGATTCGTGACGGCCGCGTCGTCGAGCGATGTCGCCGTCATCACGGTCACACCGTAGCCGGCCAGGATGGTCCGGGCCTGGGCGAGGGCCTCGCCGGGCAGGATCTCGGCCGGCAGGGACCGCAACCGGCCGCCGATATCGTCGTCAGGGGTGATCAGGGTGGCCGGCCTTCCCTTGCGCGCCAGGTCCAGCGCCGCGGTCATGCCGGAGAGGCCGGCGCCGAACACCGCCACTTTGCCGCCCTTGTTCGGCAGCTTGGGCAGCTTGACCATGGCCTGCGTCCGGCTGACGCAGAACCGTTCCAGGCTGCCGATGGCCAGCGGATCGCCGATCTCGCCGCGCTTGCAGAAAGGGCGGCAGGGCGCGTCGCACAGCCGGCCCAGGATTTCGGGAAAGGGCATGGTCCGGTCGAGGACCTTGCGGGCGCCGCGCACATCGTCCCTGGCCAGGGCGGCCATGAAGGCGCGGACATCGACGTGGATGGGACAGGCCGCGGTGCAGAACGGCTGTTCCTCCTGAATGCAACGGGCCTCCAGTTCTCTGAGCTGCAATTGATCCATGGTGGAGAATGCGGCCTCGATGGTGCGTTTGTGGTGTTGTGGCTATGCCTGCCAACAAACCGGGCGGGCGACACCGTCCTGCTGTTCACCCGCCCGGCACCGGAGGCGGACCGGCACCCAATCGGTCCGCCTCCTGTTTCCGCTCAGTCGTTCACGCGCTCATTTCGGCATGGCGGCCAGCACCTTCTCCGGCAGGGCCGGAAGGTGACGGACGCGGGCGCCGCAGGCGTTGTAGATGGCGTTGATCACCGCGGCGTGCGGGGCGGTCAGCGGCATTTCGCCAACGCCGGAAGCGCCGAAGGGGCCGTCCGGGCGCGGGGTCTCGACATAGATGATCTCCATGTCGTCCGGGATCTGCTTGATGTACGGGAAACCGGCGCCGGCCAGGGTCGAGTGCTTCTTGATGTCCTCGAAGTCCTCGGTGAGCGCCAGGCCGATCCCCTGGGCCATACCGCCGTAGATCTGGCCGTCCACCACCAGCTTGTTGACCACTTTACCAACATCGGCCACGCACGTCATCCCCTCCACCGTGGTCTTGCCGGTGGCAATCTCCACCGCAGCCTCAACCATGAACAGACCATACATGTAGCAGCAAAACGGGTTCCCCTGACCGTTGGCATCGCAGTCGTTGGCCGGAGCGGTCCACTTGCCGTTGATCTTGGTGGGGATGCCTTCGGCGACCATCTCATCGTAGGTACGGAAGCAGCCGTTGGCTTTCCGCATCGATTTGATCAGTTCCTCACAACCGACACGAATTGACTGGCCAACCAAGACCTGGCTGCGGCTGCCGCCCGCCGGCCCGGAATTCGGACACTTGGAGGTGTCGTTCATCACCAGCCTGATCTGGTCGACGCTCAGCCCCAGGGGCCGCAGGGCCTCATGGGCGGTGGCCAGGGTGCCCATATCCGACCCCTGGCCGTGATCTTCCCAGGTATTGAAGATGGTGACCGTGCCATCGGGGTTCAACTCGACATCGGTCTCGGCAGTGTCGGGGCCGTCCAGACCGGCGCCGTAGATGCCCAGGGCAATACCCACGCCGCGCTTGACGGTGTCAGTGGAGTTGGCGGCAACCCGCTTCTTGGCCTCTTCGTATTTGGGCCTGAGCGCGTCAAACATCTCCGGCAGGGAGAAGACCTCCGGCACCTGGCCGGTGGGGGTGGTGGCGCCCGGACGATAGACGTTTTTATAGCGCAACTCGAAGGGGTCCATGCCCAGTTTCTCGGCCAGCTCGTCCATCAAAACTTCCGACGGGAACTCGCTTTCCGGCGCGCCGTAGCCACGGAAGGCCGCGCCCCAGGCATGGTTGGTGCACACGGTGCGGCCCTCGCCACGGATGCTTTTGATGTCATAACCCGCACCGATGTACTGGGCGCCGCGCAGGGTGAGCAGGTCGCCGAACTCGGAGTACGGGCCGTGGTCGCACGACCAGTCGGTCTCCATGCCCAGGAGCGTGCCGTCCTTGGTCGCGGCGTAGCTCAGGGTGGTCCAGAACGGCGAGCGCTTGCCGGTGTAGGTCTGCTGCTGGAAGTAATCGTAGCAGAGAAAGACCGGGCGGCCGGTGGCCAGCGCCGCCGCGCCCACCAGGGCTTCCATGGTCGGGCTGAACTTGTAGCCGAAGGTGCCGCCGGTATTGTTCTGGATCAACACCAGGTTTTCCGGCTCCACGCCCAGACCGGGGGCGATCATGTACAGATGCAGATGCAGGCCGATGGACTTGGAGTGGACGATCAGCTTGCCGGCGTCGTCGAGATAGGCGTAGCCGACATCGGGCTCGATGGGCAGATGCGGCTGGCGGCTGACATAGTAGCTGCCCTCGATGGTGACGTCCGCCTTTTCAAAAATCGGCTTCGTGTCCTCGCCCTTGGCGATCTTCTGGATGTAGTAGACGTTGGGGGTGCCGGGATGGATCTCGATGGCGTCCGGCTCCATGGCCGCGGGCGCACTCATGTAGGCGGGCAGTTCCTCCAGCTCGACCTTGACCTTCTTGGCCGCCGCCTTGGCGTGCTTCTCGGTGTCGGCGCAGACGATGGCGATGGCATCGCCGAACTGGAACACCTTGGTGTCGCAGAGAATCGGCCGCTCCCAGCCGTCGCCCTTGTTGGACGGGAAGGTGATCAGGCCGGTGATGCGGTTCCTGCCCTTGATGTCCTTGTGGGTGACCACCTTGTAGACGCCGGGCATCTGCTCCGCCTCGCGGGTGTCGATGGAGAGGATGTTGGCATGGGAGACCTCGGCCTGCACCAGGGCCAGTTGCAGGGTGCCCTCCGGCAGCTGCATGCCGGAATCGGCGCCGAAATCCCAGGAGCCGGTCACCTTGGCGGCGGCGCTGGGACGCGGCATGTTGGTGCCGAACACCTTGCCGTCCTGGGGAATCTTGTAGGCCAGATCCTGCATGCTGATCTCGCCCTTGAGCACCCTGGCCGCATCGCGGACCGCATCGACCAGCGGCTTGTAACCGGTGCAGCGGCAGGCGTTTTTGTATTTCTGGAACCAGTCGCGGATCTCCTCGCGGGACGGATCGGGGTTGCCGTCGAGCAGCGCCTTGGCCGACACGATGAAGCCGGGGGTGCAGAAGCCGCACTGGGCGGCACCGTGCACCATCCAGGCCATCTGGAGGGCGTGGAGATCCCGGGGGGTGCCGATGCCCTCGATGGTGGTGATCACGGCGCGATCGGGGACCCGGTCCATCTTGGTGATACAGGAACGGATCAGCTTGCCGTCCATGATCACGTTACAGGCACCGCACTGCCCCTTGCCGCAGCCGACCTTGGTGCCGGTGAGGCGCAGGCTCTTGCGGATAACGTCGGAGAGCAGCTCGGATTTTTCGGCCACCACCGAACGCTCGATCCCATTGACGTACACTATTTTTCTCTGCATGCATGACTCCTATGAAAGAATGGATGAATGAAACACGTTCCGGTTTTCCTTCCCGCGCCAGGCGGCAGGGCTTCCGTTCGGGGACGAGAACAATCCGGCGCTCCGATCGGAGGCGCAGGGGTACAAGGAGGAAACCACCTGCGCCTCCTTTCCGGGGGAAACGTCAAACACGGGACGCGTTGCCGCGTCCCGCAACGCCAACCACAGCGTATTTTTTCAAATTCCGGTGAAAGACCGGTCGAGCCCGCTCAGGCCAAGACAGGGAAAACAGGGGGCGGGCTCCACCGGGTATTCTTGTTTTGTTGCAGGATCAAGGCTGCGGGCGGCGGCAGGCAGGCGACGCTTTTGCCTTTCTGCCGGCAACGGCCGGTCGGCCGGCACGGCCCGCAGCCCTGCCCGCCTCACAGCGCCGCGGTATAGATCGCCTTGACGTCCGCGTCCTTCGGCCGGCGCGGGTTGGTCAAACCGCAGGCATCCTTCTGGGCATTGGTGGTCATGATGTCGATATCCGCGGCCTTGACCTCCTTGCCGTAGCGCTTGCCCAACTCGATCAGGCCGGCCGGAATGCCGATGTCGGCCGACAGTTTCTTGATCGCCACCAGAGCCAGCTCGGCGGCGTCGCGGGGCGCCAACCCTTCGGTGTTCTCGCCCATGAGCTGCGCGATCTTGACGAAGCGGTCGATCTTGGCGATCAGGTTGAACTTCTGCACGTGGGGCAGGAGGATGGCGTTGCACTCGCCGTGCGGCAGGTCGTAGAAACCGCCCAACTGATGCGCCATGGCGTGGACATGGCCCAGGCTGGCGTTGTTGAAGGCCATGCCGGCCAGGTACTGGGCAAAGCACATGCCCTCGCGGGCCTCGATGTCCTGGCCGTTGGCCACGGCCGGCCGCAGGTGCTTGGCGATCAGTTCGATGGCCTTCTCGGCGGCGGAGTCGGTCATCGGCGTGGCGATGGTGGACACATAGGCCTCGACCGCGTGGGTGAGCGCGTCCATGCCGGTGGCGGCGGTCAATGCCGGCGGCATGCCCATCATCAGCAACGGATCGTCCACGGCGATGCCCGGGGTGACCCGCCAGTCGACGATGGCCATCTTCACGTGGCGGGAGGTATCGGTGATGATGCAGAAACGGGTCATTTCCGAGGCGGTGCCGGCGGTGGTGTTGACCGCGAGATAGGGCGGCATGGGCTTGCCGGATTTGTCGATGCCCTCGAAATCGTGAATCTTGCCGCCGTTGGCCACCACCAGGCCGACACCCTTGCCACAGTCGTGGGAGGAGCCGCCGCCCAGGGTGATCAGGGAATCGCACTTCTCCTTCTTGTAGATGTCCACGCCGTCATGGACGTTCTTGTCGGTGGGGTTGGGGATGGTCTCATCGTAAACCACATACTTCATGGAGGCTGCATCGAGCAGATCGGTGATCTGCTTGGTGATGCCGGCGCCGGTGATGCCCTTGTCGGTGACGATCAGCGGTTTGGAGCCGCCGAGGGCCTTGATCTTGTCCGGGATTTGCTTGGCGGCACCAATGCCGATCAGGGTAACGCTGGGAATGAAATAACCGTATACTTCTTCGCGAACTGCCATAATCACACCTTCCTTGAATGAGTGTCGGGGTTCCTTGTCGTGTTCTCTTTCTCGTGCTGCCGTGCTTGGATCCAGGAGGCTGCTTCCCCTGAATAGCAAAGGGCGTGCCATGAAAAAACAACATATTTTCACTCAATTAAATGGGTTAGCACGATAGGGAAACCTTCTCGAACCGACCGAAAACGACAGCCAGAACAGGAAAACGGGTCAGAGTGACCAGGGAAAATCGCCGGTTGGGCCCAAAGGCCCCGCGATGGAAAAAAACGGGAAAACAGTCAAAAATGACCGTCCGGGGAAACGAGACAGGGCAATGCGATGCGGCAATGGAATAAATCGGGGGATGCTCTTGAAAATTATCCCGGCAAACAGGATAGTTACACCTTGCGGGTCAAAAAGACACGATAAAAAAGTGCCACTGAGACAAGATGGGACATCACCCGGCGGCGAGCGATATCGGCGGCGGCATCAGGGGGGGGAATGCCGGACGGAATCCGGCATCGTGATGAAAACGGCACCCGGCGGCACCGTTGCCCGGCAATCAGGCCGTCATCCGGTGGTTCGACGCAATGAACCTGCCCATGTCGGCATCGGCGTCCAGGATGTGCGACAACAACCAGGTATTGAGAAAGGTGAGCAGGTCGAAGGACATCTGCCGCCGACCGTTGCAAAACTGTTCCCGCATGGTTTCCAAGCGCTCGACGAACTGATCGTGCCGGACTTTATGCGGGCCGTAGCCGGGATAGCCGTATGCGCGCATCAGCGATTCTTCCGCCGAAAAATGGTACTGGGTGTACGAGGCCAGCTCCGCGAACACGTTCGCCAGATTCCGGTTCGGCGCCTGATTGACGAAATCGTCGTAGATCGTGTTCAGCAAGGCGACGAGATGGCGATGATGGTCGTCGATCTCCTCTATCCCGATCGCATAGCGGGCGTTCCAGGTTATGAGATACATGCGGGCCGCACCCGGTTGTTCCGACGTTTTCATCCGCCCGCGCTTATCAGAAGGCATGACAGAAGACCTCCGCCATATACAGGCCCTCGATGCACTCGGCCGCGTCCGGGGCAAGGTCGACGAACTGGATGCCGGTGACATACCGGTCCCGTTGCCCGGTGACGTGCCGCACCAGCCCGCGGACGATGACCCTTTCGCATCCCAGGGACACGCCGACTCTCACGGGAGTATCCATGGCAAGCCGGACAGGCAGGTGCGCCGCCAGTCCTCCCTTGCTGATATCCACCAGCGTCCCCCCGTACATGTCCGTGACCGTCGCCACCCAGACAACGATCTCCCGCACTTCGACCAGTTGGGACACGGCCCCCCGGTCGAGCCGGACAAACGCCCTGTTCTCGGACAAGGACCGCTGCTTGTCTTCCCAATCGACGACGCCCTCTTCCAGCGGGGGAATATCGTCCCAAGAAATTCCCTTGTTCATGGCAGCATCATCTGCTCCTCTTGGTTTCGGCGGCAGAGGCTTTTCAAGAATCGGCCACGGAAGCCAACATACACCGCAACCTTAAAGGCCGGCAATATAGGTGACTTCACCCGTTTCTGTCGAGGTAATTTTACCGGGATCGAAAATTTTCACCCCGGAAGGTGGCCGGAAACCGCAGCCGCGGAAACGGTCAATCGGGCGCGGCCCCATTCCGGCCGGATAACTCACTGCAGGATGTCGACCTCACCGCGTTCGATGCGGTATTTCGCCGTCACGATCTTCAGTTTGCCGGCCGCCACGAGATGCTGCAACACCTTGGATTGCGAGGTCAGGCTGTCCCTGACCAGGGCGATGTGCGCATCGGCCACCGCTTCGACGAACCGTTCCCGGTCCTGCCCGGCAACCGTGCCCGCCTCCTCGGTTTTCTTCAGGGCCGGTCGGATGGCCTGCACGATGGCGCCGATGTTGCCGTCCCCCTGCCCCTTCGACTCGACGGCCGCCGTGACCGCACCGCATCGTTCGTGGCCCAGGACGACCACCAGCGGCGTGCCGAGGTGCTCGGCCGCATATTCGATGCTCCCCAGCACAACCGGGTCGGCGACATTGCCGGCAACCCTGACGACGAACAGTTCCCCCAGGCCGGTGTCGAACAGCAGTTCGGGCGACACCCTCGAGTCGGAACAGGTGAGGATGATGGCGTAGGGCTTTTGCCCGGCCGCCAGCGCCCTGACGGCATCCAGGCCGACACCGGCATGCCTGTGGGTCCCGGAGACGAAGCGGAGATTGCCCTCCTTCAGCCTCGTCAGCGCCTCCTGCGAGGTGATCGCCGGCGATTCCACCAGCGCGGCGGCCAGGCCAACGGTCAGAACAATGGTGACCACGATCCCTGCAACGATCCTCATGCAACGCATGCCTGCCTCCTTTTTGTCCTGGTTTTCCGAAAAAAAATCATGCCTTCACCGGTCGCCGTCCGGGTCCGCCCTCCAGACCGTGGGATCTGCCGGGGCTCGCGGCGGCAGCCGGCACAGCGGCAGGTCTCAGGTGCAACGACGCGCCGGCTCTTCCCGACGGCGCGCCAGCACCACGATGTTGGCAACATACTCCTGCACTGCCTTGTCCGCCTGATTCAGGGTCGTGACCCGCATCTTGACCATTCCCTGTCCAGGCTTGGATTTCGACGGTTGGATGGCAAGGATGACGATTTCAAGGCGCAGTTCGTCGCCCGGCCGCACCGGACGCGGCCAGCGCAGCGCATCCATGCTCGCGCCGATGAAGCCGCCGGCGGGCCTGAATTCGCTTTCGACCAGCAATCGCATGGTGAGCGCCGCCGTATGCCAGCCGCTTGCGGCCAATCCGCGGAACAGGGTCGCGCGGGCGGCCCGTTCGTCGAGATGAAAGGGCTGCGGGTCGAATTCAGCGGCAAAGCGCTTGATGCCTTCCCCATCCACCCGAAGTCGCCCCGAAGCAAAGGTCTGCCCGACCGCCAGATCTTCCAAAAACGAAACCGTCATGTCACTTCCCGCCGAATTCCTGCCACAGGAGAAAACAGATTCCCGCAATCGCGGCGAAAAAGACGATGCCGCGAATGATCAAGCCCCTGGTGGTGAGGAATCCGGGCGGAGGCTCAGGTCCGTAGACCACCTTTTTCTCTCTTCTCGATTTCGATTTGTTCATGCTCGTTCTTTGTCTTTTTTGGGCGGAACGCGACGGACGCCGGCCCGGCACCGGAGCCCCGGCAAGGGCGCGTCCCGTCCGGCCGCTTCCGGCGCGGCCGCTCTCGCCCCCGGCATCTTCGCCGCGCCTCATGTTATAGGCTTATCAATTTGATTTCGCAATAAAAAACAACTGTCATCCCGGCGTTGTCCGGCGCCGCTTCGGGCGGCGGGACTGTGGGCCGAAACAGCGGCTCCAGCCTTTTCTGTTTACTTTTATGCCATTTTTTACTAGAAAAGCCGGCGTATTCCACCCGAAAAGACAGCCCCATGCCTCCACGACCAGCGGCTTGCCCATGCACGATATTCCATTGAACGAACGCATTATTTTTGCCCTCGATTTCTCCGAGCCGGAAAAGGCCAGGGAGTGGGTCGAGATGCTGGACGGCAAGATCAAGTTCTTCAAGGTCGGCCTGCAGCTTTTCCTTGCCGGATGGTGGCCGGTGATCGACCACATCGTCGGGCGCGGCAACAAGGTGATGGTGGACCTCAAGTTCTTCGACATCCCGGAGACCGTCGGCCTCGCCGTGCAACAACTCGCGAACAGGAACGTCACCTTTGCCACCATTCACGGCAACGATCCCATCATCCGGGCGGCGGTGCGCCACAAAAATGATTTGAAGATTCTCGCCGTCACCGTTCTGACCAGTTTCGACGAATCCGACATGGCTGGGATGGGATTCACGGGAACAGTCGAAGACCTGGTGCTCATGCGTTCTCACAAGGCCATCGCACTCGGTTGCGACGGTGTCGTGTCCTCCGCCCGCGAAGCGGGAAAACTGCGCGGCGATATCCGGCGGAACTTCGTCATCGTCACTCCCGGAATCAGGCCGGGGGCGAACATCGACACCATCCAGCATGACGACCAGAAACGGATCGCCACCGCCAGGGAGGCCATCCGCAACGGCGCCGATTACGTGGTGATAGGCCGCCCGATCAGCACGTCGCGGGACCCGCTGGCAACCGTTGCCGACATTCAGCGCGAGATCGGAGAAGCCCTCGAAGAAAAGGCCTCCCGGAATTGAGGCGCCGAAAACGCGACCCTACGCCACCCGTCCGGTTGCACCCGGGAATACGATGACATGGGAGGCGCGCGACCCTCCCGTTCTTTTTTCGACACCGTCCCTCGGTGTCCGGGCCTCATCCGCCCTTCTCGCTCTCAAGGAACCCCGCACACACGCTCCCGGCCTCCATCCCCTCCTCCACGCCGAACGCCTTTCCCTCCCCCACGCCCATGGCGGCGCAGTCCGCCCCTGCAAGTGGCGCGGTGCCCAAATCGCTGCCATCGGCAGGGCACTCCCGCCTGGGCCGGTCCACGGCTCACTCCCGGCCACGCCCGTCCTGCCCCCCAAACGATCACGCCGGTCCGGCCACGCCAGGAGATTGGTACCGCCACCAAAAAATTTGCCCCGAGTCCGCCGGAAAAATGGGATAAATCGCTTGAAAACAGGAATCATTCTTTGTTTATTGAAATGCATATCCACGGCACCATCAACAGCCACAGATCAAAACATCATTGAGAAGGAGGACCGTTATGAAAAAAACCTATCTTGCCGCCCTTGTTTTCGCCCTTTCGTGGGTCGCCACCGGATACGCCGCAGAAGGGGGGGACAGCCTGCTCAAGGATGCCCAGGCAGCATTCAAGCCTATTCCGGACAAGGCGCCGGTCATCAAGGACAACGAGGCCACGCCGGACAAGATCGAACTGGGCAAGATGCTCTATTTCGAGCCGCGGCTCTCCAAAAGCAGCCTGATCAGCTGCAACACCTGCCATAATGTCGGCCTGGGCGGTGCGGACTACCAGCAGACTTCCACCGGTCACGGCTGGAAGAAAGGTCCGCGCAATGCTCCCACCGTGCTCAACTCGGTGTTCAATCTCGCCCAGTTCTGGGACGGCCGCGCCAAGGATCTGGCCGAGCAGGCCAAGGGTCCGGTGCAGGCGGGCGTGGAGATGAACAATACCCCGGACAACGTTGTCAAGACGCTCAACAGCATGCCCGAATACGTGGACCTGTTCAAGAAAGCCTTCCCCGGCCAAGCCGACCCGGTGTCCTTCGACAACATGGCCAAGGCCATCGAGGTCTTCGAGGCCACCCTCATCACCCCGGATTCCCAATTCGACCTCTTTCTCAAAGGCAATGCCCAGGCCCTGAATCAGGAGGAGAAAGAGGGGCTGAAGCTGTTCCTGGACCACGGCTGTGTCTCCTGTCACAGCGGTGTCAACATGGGCGGAGACGGCTATTACGAGCTGGGCGTGGTCAGCAAGCCAAGCGAAAAGATCATTGCCGGCGACAAGGGCCGTTTTGCCGTCACCCAGGCCAAAAACGACGAATTCTCCTTCAAATCCCCATCGCTACGCAATATCGAGCTGACCCCGCCCTACTTCCATTCCGGGGTCGTCTGGGATCTGAAGGAAGCGGTTTCGGTGATGAACGACTCCCAGCTCGGCGCCGACCTGAAGGAAGGAGATCTGGACAAGATCGTCGTTTTCCTCAAATCGACCACCGGCAAACAACCGCAGGTCGTGCATCCGATTCTGCCGGCACCCACCGACGCAACCCCCAAACCCTCGCTGGAATGATCCGGCAACGGCAGCCGGCCTGACCGCCTGTTGTCCGGCATATCTCCCAACCGGGATTCAACCGCCACGGCAAAGCGACCGGCCTGAACCCTGAGGAAACCACCAAAAATATTTTTTCGTTCTTCAGACACACAACAAAAAAGCCACTTAGCGCAAGCAAGCTAAGTGGCTGTAATTTTTTTAACGATTCATCAGTTGGCTTCTTCCGGAAATCTCTGCGATTGGCAGTCTGGTTGCTGGGAGCAGCTCACTGCCGCCACCGGCAGCGCGGGCGTTGCGCGCGAACGATGGGCCGGGCAACAGGGCGATGACCGGACCGTAGCGGCGCTGACCGGATTTGGCATCGTTCACCGGAAAAAGGACTGTGTTCAGTTATGATTCCCGATACAAAAAATGAAACAACAATCCGCGGAGAAAGCATCCCCGCAAGTCCCGCGGCCATGGTGCTGCTGACGGTGTGCATCGCCCAGTTCATGGCACCGTTCATGCTGACCTCCATCGGCGTGGCCCTGCCTTCGCTCGGCCGCGACCTCGGCGCATCGGCCATGCAGATCAGCCTGGTGGAGCAGTTCTACCTGCTCTCCCTGGCGATGTTCATGCTCACCTTCGGCCGTTTGGGCGATATCGTCGGCCAGCGGATCATGTTTCTCGTCGGCCTGGTCGTCTTCACCCTGTTCACCTTTTGCCTGGGCTACGCCACCAGCATCCTTGCCGTCCTTGTCCTGCGCTTTCTTCAGGGGATCGGCGCCTCGATGGTCCTCTCCGGCAGCATGGCCCTGGTCGCGGCAGCCTATCCGCCGGCGCTGCGGGCGCGCAAAATCGGGCTGGTCTCGGCCTGCACCTATATCGGCCTTTCCTCGGGTCCGGTGATCGGCGGCTACGTCACCCAGCATTTCGGCTGGCGCCATGTCTTTCTCATGGCCGTCCCCATCGGGATTGCCGCCATCTTAAGCTGCCTGTTCGGGATGAAGCAAAAAGAGAAAAATGCCTCGGGCGAGGCAATGGACTGGCGGGGCAGCGTGGTGTACGCCCTCTCCGTCGGCTGCATCATGATCGGGGCCGCCCATGCCCAGCAGATGACCCTCGGAGTGCCCATGCTGGTGGCCGGAACCGCCGGCCTGGCGATCTTTCTCGCCCTGGAGAGCAAAAACGACAGCCCCTTGCTTGATGTCCACCTGCTCTCGGGCAATCGGTTTTTTACGCTCAGTTGCCTGGCGGCCCTGGGCAATTACGCCGCCACCTTCGGCATCGTCTTTTTCATGAGCCTCTTTCTGCAATACGCCAAGGGGCTGACCGCCCGCCAAGCGGGCTTCATCATCCTGCTCCAGCCGCTCATGCAGGTGGTGACCTCACCGCTCGCCGGATGGCTGACCGGCCGGATCAGGACGGCCACGCTGGCCACGGCCGGCATGCTCATCAGCTCCGTTGGGCTGCTGTTCGCCGCCCTGACCCTGAGCGCCCATGTGCCCCTGTGGCTGGTCGCCGCGGAACTCATGCTGATCGGCGCCGGTTTCGGCATTTTCATCACGCCCAACTCCACCGCGATCATGGACAGCGTCAAACGGCGCCAATTCGGCGTAGCCTCGGGCATGATCGGCGCCATGCGCACCCTGGGCATGGCCACCAGCCTTACCACCATCACCCTCATCTTCTCGCTGTTCATGGGCGATCAACCCGTTACCGACGCCAATCTGCCGCGCTTCCTGCTCAGCATGCGAACCGCCTTGGTCGCCTTTTCGATCTTTTCCTGCCTGGGGGTGCTCCTCTCCATCAGTCGCGGCAAAAGGAGGCGCACACAGGAGTAGCCCGACAGGAGTGCAAGCTGCGCATGTAATCGTAAAAATTTTTCTCAGGAAAAATAAAAATATTTTCCCTTGTTCCGGATGCAAAGAGTCTCGTTACTCAGACCCCGAATCTTGGTGCCCAACAAGCCATTTTTCTGGAGTGGTCAATCTGGTTATTTTTCCTTTTTTCCGATAAAGTTATAATTATTACGTATCGATTCCCTGCCGAGAAGCCCCGATCAAAGAGAGGACAATCAGTTTATATTGGAAGTATCTTGACCCGGTGCCTCCAGAGAGAATCGGGAATAATGTCGAATTGCAGCTTTGCTTTAATGGTTAAGATTGCCAAATGGATCAGGTGACTGCGGGAAAAACGAACGAGAACAAAAGAGGCTCCAGTCCTGTCGGGCGTGGGGGCGCCGGAACTTACATCGAGGGAGAGCTGGGCGCTTTCTATCTCCTGCAAATGCTGGCCGGCAGTGAAGCGCGCGGACTGCCCAATGCGCAGATCGAACGTGTTATGTTTCAGGGGGGCGATGAGGGCTATGCGTTGGACGATCTGATCGTACACGGGGCGTCAGACAAAGGTAGCTCGCTTCTCGAAATCCAGTCGAAGCGCACGATCACCTTCTCCCAGAAGGACAATATCTTCCAGAGCGTTTGCGAACAGATCGTGCGGAGCGCACCGGCAATCAAACCGACCGACCGCCATCTGTTTGCCGTGGCGACCCAGCGCACGAGCTTTGCGATTTCCGGCTCCTATCAGGACGTTCTCGAATGGGCCCGCACAGCAAGGACAGGTGCTGAGTTTTTCCAGCGACTGACGCTCAAGGGGGCCGCCAGCGATGCGATGCGCGGCTTCGTCCAGACTTTTCGTGCCAATCTCGTCGCTCATGGTGTGCCCGATAACGATGAGGCCGTCTGGGGCATCATCCAGCGGTTTCTGATCCTTGAGTTCGATTTCGAATCCGGGGCCCCGCAGGCTCAGGCCCATGCTCTCACGCTCGCGAGGCAGGCTCTCGCCCCCGAAGATGCCGCTCGAACTGAAGCGCTGTGGAGCAATCTCATCGAGCTGGCAATCAAGACCGGCAAGGCCGGCGGCTCTATCACCCGCGACGAACTCGCCGAGAAAGTGACAGCACGTGGTTTTCGCTTGGCCGGTGATCGAAACTATGCATCGGCACGCGCACGCCTCGCGGAGATGTCGCGATTTGCGCTACGGGACATCGGAACAACGGTTGGGGGGATCAACTTACCGCGTTTGCGCGCATTGGCTGCGCTGGACGAAGCACGTGACCAGCACCGATTCATCGAGATCAATGGGGCACCCGGAGTCGGCAAATCCTTCGTACTGCGCCATCTCGCCGAGCGGCAAGGGCGCGAAGCCCACGTTATCGTTCTCGATCCGATTGGAACGCCTGACGGAGGCTGGGCGGCGCTCGCACAGCGCCTAAGTGCTTATCCACAAATAATTTGCTCGCAATTTTCCTGCCACCAGCTAATATCCGTTGAAACCAAGCAACGGGGGGAGAAATGGCACGCATCAAAACCTGGGAAATTTCGGATGCATTCTGGGCG